>Ga0182013_10007751_pt1 | contig 11735 bp, 8 predicted proteins | sample 612S2MmetaG_FD_120487 | JGI IMG/M metagenome (GOLD analysis project Ga0182013, IMG submission 120487) | Permafrost microbial communities from Stordalen Mire, Sweden - 612S2M metaG | ecosystem: Environmental > Terrestrial > Soil > Wetlands > Permafrost | place: Sweden: Stordalen | collected...
AACGGCTTGGTAGAAGCCCCCATCTTCTACGCCCTCCCCGTCTAGAACGTCCCCGATAGACCGACGGTTCGCGCCACGGGATTGATCGTCGGAACGATCCGGCCGCGTCTCCTATCGTTTTCGACGAGCACCTTCGAGGGGAGGAAAAACCACGTCGCGATGGCGGCAACCCCGAGGACACCGGCCGCGCCATACAGCCAGTAGCTCGTAACCACGTCAGAGCGTTCGGCGAGGATGGTGTTCGAGAGGTCAGCGCAATGGGTGTAGCTCGGACAGGCGCCCATCGGGATCTCCCCCTGATAGTTTGCGATCTGATTGCTTTCGGAGACCGCCTTGAGCGCGAAATACACCGCGGAGCCTGTGAGAGCGAGCGCACCGACGGCGAGCCCCCCGGAGATTCCGAAACGGAGCTTGGATGGGCGGTAGGTGGGCGCGTCAGATGACACGTCGTTGTTCGCCAGAGCGCGCGGCGGACTTGGGACGGGTTCAGAAATGGGCGGCGCGGGCAACGCGAGCGTCACCTTCAGCGTACCCGCCCCGGGAGCAGGAAGCTCCCGCCGGGCCGCTCTCTGCTCCCGATGCACAACGACGGTGTGGGGGGCGTCTGGGTCCACATCGACCGGCTCACGGAGGGGAGCGAGACCAACGCTCCGGCCGTCGATCGAAACGTCCGCCCCTTCGTCGGTCTTCACCTCGATGCGCGCGACCTTGGTCTCGAGCTCCGCGATGAGTTCCCGCGCGCGTCGGGCGTTCGTGGGGGTTCGGTCGTCGTCATTTGCATACGTTCGCAGATCGGCGAGCGCCTTCATGACGCGATGGGCGCGATACTCCGCAAGGGCCAGATTCCAGAGGTGGCGGGCATCGGGGGAGGCGCCGTAGGCTTCCATGAACGCGTCGGCCGCGGCGGGATAGTCGCCCGCGTCGAAGAGCTTCAAGCCTTGCTGGTAGGCCGCCTTTCCGGAATCCTCGGAGGAGGCCGGCTGTGCGGCGGCGACGCCTCCCCAGCACAAAACGCCGGCTGCGAAAAACGCACGCACGAGCCGCACACGCGACGCCCCCCGAGACAGATTCATGGGAGAGCCTTGACGGCGTAGGGCACGCCGTCGATGCCCTTGGTTCCTGCGTTGCCGGCGTTGCCTCCCCCAGGAGCCACGGCACCCGGGCCTCCCGCAGGGCCCCCCGTTCCCGCACCGGCCAAGGTCACGATCGCCTGGGTCGGCGCGTCCGTTACGGTTGCACCGTCGATGATGGGAGCTGTCTGAACGTAGCCGACGCCGAGCGAGAGGCCGCCTGCACCGCCGCCGCCGCCATTGCCTCCAGCGCCCGCAGCACCGTTGCCGCCAGGGCATCCTGGTGGATACGGAAGCCCTTCGACGCCGCCCGCCGCCGCCGGCGCACCGCTGCCACCTTGTCCGCCTTGCTTGCCGTTCCCAGCCACGAGTTGACACGTTAGAAGCGAGACATTCGACGAATAGGCGAGGAGCGCGATGCTCGATCCGCCTCCCGAACCCTGCGTGCCCCCGCCGCCTCCACAACCGCCGCAGGCCCCGCCACCCCCCTGTCCGACCTGGACGCCCACCACTTGCTCCCCGCCCCCACCGCCTCCCCCCTGGCCAGGCTGTCCGTTGCTTCCCTTCGTTCCCGCGAGGGGGGCCCATCCTCCAGACGTGAGAGAGCCGTACTGCGCGGCCCCAGTTCCGTCGGCGGCAGTCGCGGGCGCGTTGTCGCCATTACCCTGAGTGCACGTAGCACTACCGTTGGTTCCCGCGTTTCCGCCACCATAAGCTGGTAGTCCCGCGCCCGGAGCCTGGACGCCTCCCGCCGGAGCCGAGCCCCCACCCGCCCCGCCCGTTGACGACGTTCCGTCGGTGCAGCCGCACTTGGACACAGCCCCAGGCGAAGCCGATGTCGCGTTTCCGCCGCTGAGACTCGCGCTGAGCGGCGCGTTGTTGAACGTCGCCCCGGGCGTTCCCGCAACGCCATCCTTGGCGACGATCTTCACGCGCTGAAGCACGGCGCCTGCCGTGTTCGCGAAGAACGCCCCGACGCTCGAGTCCCCTGGAACGGCCGCGTTTCCAGGCTGCGCGTCGAACTCAAAGTCCACGATGGTGATGCCGCTCGCGAGCCCGCTCACCTGGAGCGCGGGGCCCGGCGCGGTGGGAGCGACGAGGGCCTTCTGGCCCGTGTACGTCCACGCGCCGGCTCCCCCGCCCGCCGGGCACGATACGCCGCCGTAGATCTGAGCGCCGAAGTCGACCCCAGACCCACTCAGCAACAGCGCGGTCGTATAGGTGCCCGCCGTCGCGCATGCGATCACACGGTGGCTCGCCTTCGTCGTGGCGAGGCTCACGGCCTTGGCAATCGTCTGAACGGGGGCCTCCTTCGTGCCCGCGTTCGTGTCGAGCCCCCGCGGAGACACGAAGATCGCGTAGGGATCGTCGATCACGCACGGGTCCGTCGTGCTTGGCGGGTCCGTATTCGGCAGGCATTGACCGTTGCACAAGTGATCGCCGGAGTTGCAGGCGATCTCGCAGCCACCGTCCGCGTCGCACACCGCGTGTCCATTGTTGGCCGGCGAAGGGCACACGTGACCGCAGCCGCCGCAGTTGTTCACGTCGTCCGACGAAAGGCACACGCCCGCGTCGCCGCAATCCTCGTAGTTCGGCTGGCAAGCGATCCCGCAGTGCCCCGACCCGCACGTCGCCGACCCGAACGATCCCGGGCTCGGGCAGACGTGACCGCAGCCACCGCAATTGCTCGTCGACGACGAGACGTCGACGCAGCCCTCGGTCGGCCCGCAGAACACCCCGGCGTCCCCACACGACGGGTTCGCGTCCACCGCGCCCCCATCGGGGCCGACCACTTGATTCGCATCTGGGACGCCCCCATCGAGCAAGTCGCCTGGGTTCCCGTCGGCGCCCACGGTCCCGTCGAGCGGGCAGCACTCCCACGCCGCGTCGGAAGGCGGTGTAACCCCGCCGGCATCCGGGTTGGTCTCGGCGGCGTCCACGTCGTCGCCACAATTATTGAAGTCGTGGCACGTCGAGTCGTTGTAATGACCGCACGCCGGAAGCGCGCATACGTAGAGCGCGAGCAAGGTCGCGAAGAGAGATAGATACCGGGATCTCATACGTACACCTGTTTAGAAAGTCGTGGTCCAGCGGGCGCCGAGCGTCCCTGGACCGATAAGCGGCTCGGCGACCGAGCGGGATTCGGTGGTTCGTTCCCTCGGAACCCACACCCAGGTCGCGACGGCAGCGGCAAGGAAGGCTCCCGCCCCTGCGTACATGACGATCGAGACGGTCTCGTTCGTATTTTGGGAACGCACGTCGTCGGCGACTGCGGCGCACCCGGGAGCAGAGGGCGTCCGGCACGCGTTCGGCTGTTGGGCCGCGCGAAGATTTTGTGCGTCGCTCGCATTGCCGCTCGACTGCGCGCCGAAGCCGATTCCAAGGGCCAAAGAAGCGGCGCCCGCGACCGCGAGACCAAGCGGCAGCCATAGGTGCACGGGATTCGGTGACGTCTGCGGCGAGACTGGACGCGACGGCGGAGCGTCCGCGGATCGATCCAACATCGCCTTGAGATCGTCGGGCGCGGGCGGGGGCGGCGCCTTGAACGTGAGCGAAACGGGGGCCGTCGCTCCCACGGAAACGTCGACGTCAGCCGCGACCGATTCGTTGTCCCTGTGGGCGACCACGTGGTGTTTGCCGGGCATGACTGCGACCGGATCGAAGAACGGCGCGCGCCCGGCTTCGTCCTTGTCGTCAATCGTCACGAGCGCGTCGGGGGCCGTGTCGATCGCGAGCTGGCCGACGTGCTTCAGCGTCATCGGCAGCACGTCCCGATTGAAGTCATCGAGGTGCTTCGGCTTGTCGACGTCGTCTAGCCGAAAATACTTCCGTAGGTGGCGAAGTCCGTCCACATAGTGTCCCGAGCGATATTCGGAATATCCGATGTTCCACCAGATATTCGGAGCCTTCACGATCGCGCTTGCGGCGAGAAACTTCAGCCTGGCGTGCTCGAAATCCCCCGAAGCGCTGAGCCTTCCGCCTTCGTTGAACAGTGCAATAGCCTCGGCCTTGTTCGTCGGATCAACGGCGCGTGCGGGGCTCGTCGTCGCGAGCAGACCTAGGCCCAGAGCAATCGTAAGGAGGCGGTTTCGTCGCATCTACTTGTCCTCGATATGAAGCTGCGAATCGAGATGGGGATCCGGAGGAGTGGGAACGGCGGAGGTGGGGGGAACGCTTGGGTGTGGCGACGGGCTAGGTTGGACGTGAGGAGCCGCGTTCGATTCAGCTTTCTTGCGCTCGGAGCGCTCGGCTTTCGCCGGGGCTTCATTGACCGGCGCGCTCGACTTCTCCTGGGCGACGGTCGGCGGCGGCGGGACGTCCGGAAGGCGTACTACCGCCGGAGGAGAAGCACTTTTTGCTACGGCGGGACGCGGAAGAGGTTCGAAGAAGCCGAGGGAGTGAAGGAGCAGGAAGAGAAGCGCGAGGCCTCCCCCTACTACAAGGAGCGCCAGCAGGACGACACGACGGAGCGCGCGACGGGGCACGCCGAGCGGCTCTTCCCGGATGGCCGCCGGTGTCTCGGATTCCTGTGAAGGTGCCTTTGCCGAGGCCCGGGCGCGGCGCGACGACATGGAGGTGATCGCGGCGCGCGCCGCGATGGTCCCCTTCAAGACCGAATCCGTCACCATGACCGATCGTTTCGGCGCTTCCTGGGGCGCACGCGCAGGGGGGGAGACCGGCCCGGCGGACTGTACCGCATAGCCCTCCGGCATCCCCTGCGCGGCTGGCGGGTCCAGAGGCGAGGGCAGTTGGCTGAGCAGCGCATCCACCATCGGGTCGCTTTGAACTTCGATCTGAGGGCGCGGCCGTGGAGTCGAGCGGGGCCCATCCTGAGAGTCGCCCGGCTCGGCGCTCGACGGTGAGCTTGGTTCTCGAGCAGCGCTTGTCACCTCATCCTGAGGATCGATCTTAAGTCCAAGGGGCGCCGTCGTCGTGACGGACGCCTTCGCCGGGAGGAAGCGCGGGAGGGGCGCTGTGATCACGCGCGTGGAGGACTGGGTGCTCGGCGGATCGTCCTCGATCGAGTCGAGCCAGTCGGAGTACCGTCCTCCCGGATTCTTGCGAACGGAGCCCGACATCGCTGCCATGTCACTTCCTCTTCGAGGAAGCGGGAGTGGACAGAACGACGCTCGGGAGCTTCAGCTCATCGTCTCGCGAACCTCTTGCCGCCGCGGGGGGAGCGGGCGAGCGACGAGCTGCGAGCTCGGAGTTGGGGAGTGGGACGGGCCCACGCGGGACCACCATGGTCCCTGTCGGACCGATCCTCGGCTTGTGCCTTCCTTGGTTCTCGGGGGTCTTCAGAAGTGTCTCCGCCGCGGAGCGGGCGATCACCGGAGAAGGGACGCGCTCGGCGGCTTCGGCAGGCTGAACTTCGGGTGGCGCGTCGCCTTCTGTCAGGGCGAATCCCCCCTGGGCGACTGTGCCGAAGTGGTTCAGATAGGTCTCGGCGAAAGCCGAACCGAACACCATCTTAAAGAGGAACGTTTCTTCGCTCGAATAATCTCGATGACGGGCTGTGAACTCGCGCCACATAGCCCGAACGCGAAAGGGGCCGAATTCGAGTCCGCTCGGACGAGAGCGTCGTCGTCCCTCTCGAAGATCGCTCGCAATCTTGGCAGGTGACAAGTCGTCGACTAGCGCCCTCGCGCCGTCCATGACGCCACTGATCAGCGACATCTGGTGCGTCATGATGTCAGCGAAGATTGACCGAAGACCGCTGTCGCGTGACTCCGTCCAGTCGAGGAGCAACAGGGCAACTTCGGCAAGAGTCGACGCCGTTTCGAGCGGGTTTGAACGGTGCACGTCTTGACCGCGGACGATGTCTCGTTCGAACGAACGCAATCCATTGCGAAGAGGGATGAAGCTCGTGATGAACGCTTCGAGTGTCTGTCGCACTTTCTTCCCGAACGCGGAGATCTCCGCTTCGGTGCTTAGCGACTTGTCGAGAAAGAAGGCGGAAAGCTCTTGCATGACAGCGAGAGCTCTTCTGGCGTCTCGCTGATCGTTTGCCGGGACACCGTACTGCTCGCAGAGTTGCTGGAATTCGGGCTCGTTGACGATCGCCCGGTGTCGTTGTGCGACGAGCTTGACCGCGTCAGCTCGCACCTTCGGCGGCAGCGTCGTGAGGCGTTGCGAAAGCGCGGCGATGAAGGTCGCCCACGCTCGCCGGTACTCCTGAAAGTTGGGCTCGAGCTCGCCCGCGACGGCGCTCGCCTCGACGCTTCTCGCGATGGTCTCCGCGGCATCCACCCGCGCCGTTCGAAGGAGCTTGCCTGTGATGCTGGAGCGCAGGCTCCCGTCCCCCTCCGCGCGAGCATCGGGCACTTCGGCGAGGTGGATCGTGACCGTAAGCTCGCCGACGACGAACTGGTTTCCGTGCGGAGACAAGTCAACGGGCACGTTCGGGGCGAGCCGCTGGCCGCTCGTGCCCGCGCTCGTGCCGTTCCGGCTCCCGAGGTCGCACACGAAAAGGCGGCCCCCTTCGTGCTCGACGAGCGCGTGGTAGCTGGATACGCCGCCGTTCTCGAGGACGACATCGTTCAGGAGCGGCTCCCGTCCAAATCGAACCGGGAAGCTCGGGGCCTCGAAACGGCCGATGGGCCGGCGATCCCGGTCTGTCACCTCGACGTGTAGACCGGTCCCCACGAGGCGGCGACCTTAGCGGCCTGCTGGGTCGTGCGCAACTGTCGCATCCCCCCCTTCACGGAACATTCCGCGGGCCTGACTTGACCGTGAGCGTCCGCTTGGCATACGCCGAGCAGCATGGTCAAGGGGGTCGTTGCCGCGAGCACGCGTGCTCGGTTCTACGGCAAGCTGCGCTCGGACCCCGAGTACCTGGGGCGCCTCGATGGCGAAGAGCCAGACATCAGCTTCGGCGACTGGCTCGATCGCGGGATGGGCTTCGCGTACCACGAGGGAAAGAGCCGGTGGCGCGCAGCGTACGATGCCGGGGCGATACAGGGGTTCGTGTATCGGACGCACGCCACCGCGGGGCGAGCGCTCACCGGCGTGCTCGCGCCGAGCCAAGACTCCTTCGGACGAGCGTTCCCCATCGTGGCGGTCACGACCATCGCGCTCGATGCCCCCTCCGCCCTCGCGAGCCTACCCGTTGGCGGCGAGACGTTCGCGGCCGATGCGGGAGCCGCGCTGAGGGACGCGCGCGCGCTCGCATCGACCACCCCCGTTACCTCGGCTCTCCCGGAGATCCCTCTCCCGAACGACGCCGCGCTCGAGGAGGCGCTCGGTGACTTCGGCGAATGCATCGCTCGCTCGGGTCTGGTCGCCAAGTTGTGGAAGGCTCTCTTTCCGCGCGACCGCGCAGAGGCCGCCGTCCGGGTGATCGCCGCGCTCGTCACGGCGACCCGCACGCTTCGAAGCGAACCCGGCGGTGATGCTCGCCGCTACGTTCGCCTCCCTCTCGGCACGGGGGGGAGCGCCGCCGCGTCGTTCTGGCTTCACCTGCTCGATCGGATCGCGGGCGAAAACACCGTACCCGTCGCAACGTGGTCGTTGACGCCTGACGGCGCGCTCTTCGCGGTGCTGGGGAAAGAGCCGCCCGTCGACTTCTTGCTCCGACTTTGGACGGCCTCTTTCGACGACGACCAGACGATCGATGCCGCTCGGCTACGGAGCGAAGCGATCTCCGATTCCTCGCTCCCCTTGGGGCTCGCGCGCGCGGCCCGGGCACCCGACTCGCGGATCGCGGATCTGCTTGAATGCCTCGCGACCTCCTGACCCGGCAGGATCCGTACCACGCGCCGTATCAGGCCGAGTGAGAATGGCTCGTCGGGGAGATGCATGGTAAGCGGTTGCGCGAAGCGATTTTCGCGCATGGAGGAGCGGGGGATGAGCGGCTCTCGGGGGCGAGTTCTTCGAGCCGCAGCCGTGGGGCTTGTGGCTCTCGCATTTTCGGTTTCGGCTGCGGCCCAAGATCCGGCGGCACGATACAAGGAAGGTCTGCGGCTCTTCGATCACGGGAGCTACGCCGAAGCTGTTGACGCATTCTCCGAGTCGTTTCGTGCATCGAACGACACGCGCTACCTCTGGAACCTCGCGCTCGCAGAACTGCGCGCCAAGCGCCCGTACGAAGCGAGCGAGCATCTTCTCGCGTACACGAAGCGGCCAGACGCGACCCCGCAGAACCGTGTTCGTGCCGAAGCGCTGATCGAGGAGACCCGCGGCGAGCTCGGGCACCTCCTCATCGCTGCTCCGGAGGGGGCCGAGATCTCCTTGGATGGCAACGCCCTGGGAACGGCCCCCCTCCCCTTCGCGATCGACGTACATCCCGACAAACCGCACGTCGTGATCGCGAAGATGGATGGTCACGAGGCGAAGAAAGAGATCGCCGCTCCCGGAGCCTCCGAGGTGAAGGTGCAGCTTGTCCTCCCTTCCGAACCGCCCGCCCCTCCGACACCGGCCCCTCCTCCGATCGCCGCGCCGTCACCTCCACTACCTCAGACCACGCTCCTCGCAGAGCCGGCCTCGGATCGCGAGAGGGGACGCGAGGGAGAGCTCCCCAATGAGAGCCTGCTCGTCGGGCTCGTTTTGGCCGAGGGTATCGGCGGAGCCGCGATCGGCGTCACGGGAGGCATCCTTTGGCTGAACGGCCAAAACAGGAGCTTCCACCCGAGCACAAGCAACCAAGCTCTCGGCATCGGGATGCTCGCAGCCGGGAGCCTCATTCATCTCAGCATGTACCCGACGATGATCCTCTGGCCTCGGCGGACCACCGATCATCGCGCCGAGCTCAGCCCCGCGGTCTTCACGAACGGGGGCGGCTTCAGCCTGCGCGGGAGCTTCTGACATGCCTGACGACGAGGACATGAGCGACGCGAAGCCAGACGAGGTAGCGGGCGACTATCCGCACAATCACTGGCTGCCCGGCGCCGAGGTCGTCCTCCGCGGCGTTCTTGGGCGAGGGGGCCATGCCACCGTCTACAAAGCGGAGCAACCTCTCATCGGTAAATTCGTCGCACTCAAGGTATTGCATGAATACCTCAAACACGACACCGAGCTAGGACAGCGAATTATTGAGGAAGCAAGGACTCTCGCGCGGCTCGAGCACCCGAACATCGTTCGAGTCCTCAGCGCTGGCTACACCCGAGATGAAAGAAATTTACCTTGGATCATGCTGGAACTACTCGAGGGATCCACCGGCCGGCTCCTCCTCGAAAGAAAGCTGAAACTGCCGATCCCCAATGCCCTCGACATTCTCATCCCACTCGCGAGCGGTCTCGCCCTTGCCCATGCCAACGGCGTCATTCATCAGGATTTGAAGCCTGAAAATATCTTCATTCATCGGAGCCGCGGTCAAGGGGCCATAACCAAGCTTTGTGATTTCAGCATCCAGCGGAAGCTTCTTGCCGGCATCGCCAGCGAGGGGAAGATTGAGGGCACGCTAGCGTATGCAGCTCCGGAGCAGCTCCGAGGCGAGCAACTTTCCGTCGCCGCAGACATCTACGCCTTCGGCATCGTGCTGTTCGAATTTCTCGTGGGCGTTCGACCATTTCACGAGGCAGAGGAGCAGGACCGCCAGGCTCTCGAGGTGGAGGGCGCAAGTCTCGGCCCCTTCGGATCTTCCTCCGGGTCAGGGGGGGCCTTGCAGCGGTCCTGGATCGTCAGCAGGAAGCTGTCTGACAAGCCTGCGCCGGAACTGCATCTCTACGGACGATATCCCCCTCCCCTGGAGAAGCTCGTCGCAGAATGCCTCGAGAGGGATCCTGCCAAACGTCCGAAGTCGATGACCGAAGTCGCGGAGCGACTCACCACCATTCTTAGGGAGTTGGGTCCATCGTTTCGTCGGCAGACGACGACGCAGGATATCCTTATCACCGCAGTCCGTGAGGCCCAAGAGAGCAAGCCTCGTGAAGTCGTGGCCTCGCCGCCGCCCCCACCGGCCCCGGCCCCGGTGCCCCCAGTGTCGCCCGCGATATCCGTGCAGCGGGCGTCTACACCCAGCCCGCCGCAAGACTGGAGAGGCACCGGCACGTTACGGATGGACGTCGCTCAGCTCGCGCCCGTGCAAGCGAGCACTCCGTTGCCAATCACCGCAACCCGCCCCGCCGAAGCTCAGCCTCCACAAAGAACCAGTGCACCACCGCAGGTACTGTCAGCGGTCGGGATGAACGTTCCCGAGCCGCGGGCGTCCGTTCATTCAACGCCGGTGACGCCCGCCGCCGAGGTGCTGCCGCTCGCATCTGCGCACGGTGCGAGTCAATCCCTGGCCACGCCCGTTCGGCCGCCCCCTCCCCCAACGCCTGTTCCGGTGGCGGCGCAGCCGCCGATTCAGCCGCAGTCCATCGCGCGAGAGAGCCAAGACGCCGCGCACATGGCGGAGCCGATGCGTGTCGTGGACCTGCACCCGTTGCCGGCAGCGGAAGCCCCCCGCGCGGAAGAGCCCGTGCAAACGGAGCCTTCTCCTCGTCCATCGAGCGTTCCGTCCCCCGCGTTGACCACATCGACAGGGAATCCTACCCGGCGAATTGCGCTTATTGGGGCTACGCCGGAGCTCACGCGTTGGATCAAGGACGGCCTCGATTCATCGGACGTCACGCTCCTCGAGGTCGACGAAGCCCCTCCGGACGCTACGAGCCCGGACGCCGTGGCCGCAGCCCAATCGATTGCGGATCGCCACGAGGCCATCGCGATCGCCTGGGTCGAACGAACGAGCGATTCGGCGAAAGTCTGGTTCTTCGTCGAAGGGGCGGACCCCTCGCTTCGTTCGCTCCCGCTCCATCCATCGTTTCTCGCCGGAGAACCCCGCGGAGTTTCGTCGAGCCCGACCCCGGTACCTCGCAGCCGTTTGAGCTCTGCGCCGCAAGTCGCGATGACGGCGCCGATCGAGACGCACGCGCATAGGCGATCGTCGGGGGCGGCCTCGGGTGAGACGCGATACCAAGACAGCCTGCTCTCGGTCCAACGGGTCGAAAGGTCGACGAGGCCGATGGAGATCTCGAGAGCATCGGGCGCACCGACTCCCTCACGTACGCCAGAAACCTTCACGACCGTGCTGCCGCAGATCGCCGATGAGAAGCGTCTCGACGACGCGGCTCCGAAAGCCGCCTTTCCTCTGCGGCGAACGAGGCGGATCGTGGCCACGGTAACCGGCCTCCTCGTGCCGCTCGCGGCCTTCGCAATCTGGAACGCTGTTGCCCATCGGACGGGAAGCGAAGGCACCCAGGTCGCGCCACCACCGCAGTCGCCTTCGGCCCTGACAACTCCCGCGCGCGCTCCTTTGCCGTCTGCGACACCGCTTCTGCCCGGAACTCTACCGGCTCCGTCTTCCATCGGTGCAGCCGCGACCGCCGATGCGGGCGCTTCGCCGCTTGATGCTGGCGCGCGCCACAGCGCGCCGCATCACGGGAGCCGTCCAGCGGCACCCGCTGCTCCTGCCCCTGCCCCTGCGTCGTCTCACGACCCGCTGTCAGACTGGCTCGAACGTTCGAAGTGACGAAACGCCGCGCCCGGGCAGACGCGCAGGCCCCCCCCTCGAAAGAAAAAGTGCTGCGGTTTAACCCGTGTTTTTGGGGCTGAACGGCAGCCCACTGATCGTACGTGTACGATTTCTCTCCATTATTCGGCCCGCATGGAGTTATCAGGGAAGCACCTGATGATCGACGGCTTTCCTACCGAGCTCGCTGCAAGGCTCACGGGCGTTTCCAGGTC
>Ga0182013_10007754_pt1 | contig 11734 bp, 8 predicted proteins | sample 612S2MmetaG_FD_120487 | JGI IMG/M metagenome (GOLD analysis project Ga0182013, IMG submission 120487) | Permafrost microbial communities from Stordalen Mire, Sweden - 612S2M metaG | ecosystem: Environmental > Terrestrial > Soil > Wetlands > Permafrost | place: Sweden: Stordalen | collected...
GCCGGAGGTGGGACCACGCCTGCAGGTGGTGGGCGTTCTAGAGAACGGAAAGTATTTTCAATTGACGGAAGACCAGAAACCGGCTATGTTTGTGCCAATTTTGCAATCGCCGTCCAGCTCGACAAACCTGGTGGTGCGCTCGGAACGCGATCCGCAGCAACTGGCGGAGGCAATCCGGAGAGAATTGCGGCAGATGGATGCGGGCCTGCCGTTCCAAGTTCACACGTGGCCCGAGACGTTGTCGATCGCGCTGTTCCCCTCGCGTGTGGCTACGGTGGCGCTGGGCGTGCTCGGCATGATGGGCGCCATGCTGGCGATTACGGGTATTTTTGGTCTGGCCGCGTACTCGGTGAGCAAGCGGCTGCGGGAGCTTGGCATTCGCATCGCGCTCGGCGCGAAGCGCAGAGAAGTGCTGCAGACAGCGCTGGGGCGGCCGTTGAAACTGCTGGCATTCGGTTCGGCGGCAGGATTGATCCTGGGAGTTCTGGCAACGCGTGCGCTTGCTTTCATCGTATATCAGGCCAATCCGCGCGACCCCCTGGTTCTGGGTGGAGTGGTTGCGGCGATGGCGTTGCTGGGACTGGTGGCGACGTGGCTTCCGGCGCAGCGCGCACTTTCGGTCAATCCTCTGATCCTGCTCCGCGAAGAGTAAGCCGGGTTTTACCGGATCGCGAAGCCGCCATCGACGCGGATCGTATCGCCGGTGACGAAGTCCGAGGCGTGCGAGGCCAGGTAGACGGCTGTCCCAGCGATCTCCTCCGGTTCGCCAAATCGGCCGGCAGGTGTCCGCAGAATTATCTCGTCATGTAAGGGCATGGAGTGCACCGGCGCCGTCATGTCGGTTTCAATCCAACCTGGGGCGATGGCATTAACTTGAATGTTGTGCGGGGCGAGTTCAATAGCCATTGACTTGGTTAGTTGTATGATCGCGCCCTTGGCTGCGCTGTAGGAGGGGATGAGCCCGGATCCAAAGAACGAATACATGCTGCCGATGTTGATAATTTTTCCGCCTTTGCGGCTGATCATGGATGGGGCGGCTAGTTTGGATAGAAGAAAAACCGCATTGAGTTGGGTCTCAATGACCTTGTCCCAGTCCTCAGGCTTTTCGTTCAGGATTCCACCACTCAGCGATACGTTGCCGGCGTTGTTTACCAGAATGTCGATTCCGCCAAGTTCGCTGACGACCTTGTTCATCGCGGGCTCCAATGCGGCGCGATCGGTCAGATCGACCTTGACGGAAAGCGAATGCACGCCGATCGCTTTAAGCTCGGAGAAAACCTTCTGGTTCTTTTCTTCGTTCCGGCCAAGGATGGCGACGGATGCACCTGCCTGGGCCATTCCAAGGGCGATGCCGCGGCCAATTCCGCCGTTGCCGCCTGTTACAACGGCGACGCGGCCGGTCAGGTCGAACAATCCAGGAGTCTTCATTAAGCGATCCTCTTTCGAATAGCAGGAGTGGCGGACTGTCTGCTGCAGACTGGACCAGATTGCGGCCAAAGATTAGATATCACAGAAAGGGAAGTGCCGCAGACCGCCGCGGGGATCACTTATCGTATGCCTGTCTGTGACTAGAAAGATAGAAAAGTCGATAAAGGACCTAAAAAGTCTGTAGATCAGGTGGAAGTATCCCACCTTTGGCACGACAGGGCCGCACCTAAGTTGGTGCCCCGGCCATTCCGGCTGGCCAGCGGGGTTTTCCGCCCCGCTTTTCGTTGACTCCAACCGCCATTTCGGGTATTCTGAAGACCTTGCGCGGTGTTGCGCCTGGGGTCTGTGTGTGCTCACCCGGACTCGGCTGATGGATGCCCCTGAAGGGGATTCTGCAGCAACAGGACACAGGCTGCTGGGCGATCGATTGGTCCAGCTTAGCCAGAGCCCCTGAGAGGGGCCAACTCGAGCAGTCCTCACCCGAACAGATTTGTTTGGCAGTGGGTAGAATCAAGGCCCTTGCGCTTGTTTGAAGCGAGGGCGAATGCGTTTTGTGCTGGTTTTTTCGAAGGCAGGAGTGAGATGAGTACTTTTGTTCCGAGTGGCAAGGATATTGCCCGCAAGTTTTATGTGATTGACGCCAGCGGCAAGACGCTTGGACGTCTGGCGACCAAGGCTGCCGATGTGTTGAGCGGCAAGCTGAATCCCCAGTACGTGCCCTACATCGACGTGGGTGACCACGTGATTGTGATCAATGCGGAGAAGGTGCGGCTGACCGGCCTGAAGGCTGGGCAGAAGCTCTATCGCCGCTACACCGGATTTCCGGGCGGGCTGCGCGAGGAGTCATTCACGCGCCTTTTGAACCGCAAGCCGGAGATGATTCTGGAGCAGGCCATCAAGGGCATGCTGCCCAAGAGCAAGATGGGCCGGCAGATGGCAACCAAGCTGAAGGTTTATCGCGGCGACAAGCATCCCCACCAGGCGCAGATGCCGGTGGCGCTGGAGATTTCGTGAGAACAGCTTTCAGCTATCAGCTTTCAGTTTGATCCCTGCTGATGCGGAAAGTGCAAGGCGGCACAAGGAATTGAAGTAAAGCATGAGTACGCTGAAGGCTGAAAGCTAACAGCTGAGAGCTAAGAGGAAAAGAATGGCAGATCTGGTTCAGTATTACGGGACGGGGCGTCGCAAGTCGGCGATCGCGCGCGTCTTTCTTCGTCCCGGCACGGGCGAGTGGAAGGTAAACGGCAAGGCTTTTGAAGTGTACTTCGTGACCGAGCAGCAGCGTGTGGCCGCCAAGCGGACACTGGTTGTGGCCGAACTTGCCAGCTCGTTCGACGTTGTGACGACGGTAAAGAGCGGCGGCGTGGCCGCACAGGCCGATGCCGTGAAGTTGGGCATTGCCCGCGCACTGGTTCAGTTCAACCCGGAGCTGCGCAAGCTGCTCAAGGGTGAAGGACTGATGACCCGCGACGCGCGCCAGAAGGAACGCAAGAAGTACGGCCAGAAGGGCGCACGCAAGCGGTTCCAATTCAGCAAGCGCTAAGCGCTTGCAAGGACTGAGGGGCGAGGGACTAAGGGACTAGGTTTTCGGCATCGTGCTGTTTAACTAGTCCCTAGTCCCGAGTCCCTAGTCCCTCGGTACCAAATCTCCCGCGTGAGCGGGTTTCAATTCGGGTAACGGTAACGCAAGCCCGGATGCAAATCAAAAAAGGAGGCCGCTTGGCCACGATCACAATGAAGGAGCTGCTCGAAGCAGGAGTTCACTTCGGGCATCAGACGAAGCGCTGGAATCCCAAGATGAAGGAATACATCTTTGGTGAGCGCAACGGAATCTATATTATCGACCTGCAGAAGACGCTGAAGCTTTTCAAGGACGCGTCGAAGTTTGTCACAGAGCTGTGCGCGAGCGGCAAGACGATACTTTTTGTCGGCACCAAGCGCCAGGCACAGGATGCGGTGGCCGAGGAAGCCAACCGCGCGGGCATGCCCTACATCAACCAGCGCTGGCTGGGGGGCCTCTTGACCAACTGGGTGACGGTGCAGAAGTCGGTGAAGCGCCTTCAGGAACTGGACGACATGGCCACGGACGGCCGCTACGAGCTGCTGACCAAGAAGGAAGTGATCAAGCTGGAGCGGGAGCGCAAGCACCTGCAAGCCAACCTTGCCGGCATCAAGAACATGAAGCGGCTGCCCGATGCGCTGTTCATCGTCGACTCGAATAACGAGGCGATTGCCGTAAAGGAAGCCCGCAAGCTCGGCATCCCGGTGGTTGCAGTGGTCGATACCAACTGCGACCCGACGGTTGTGGACTTTGTGATTCCGGGCAATGACGACGCGCTGCGCGCGATTCGCCTATTCACCTCGAAGATCGCCGATTCGGCGGCTGAAGGCGTGAACATGGTGGGCGACAAGTCTTTTGCCGAAGAGATGCCCACGCCTGTTGAAGCCGAGGCAGCGACCGAAGAAGCGAACCCAGCCGAAGCCGAGGAACTGGATCTGAATGCGGTTCTGGGCCCTGGCATTCGCAAGGCGCCAGCCGCGGTTGCGGCACTGGACGAGGCTGAAGCCGCCGGGGGCGCTCTTTAATCGATTCTGCGCACTGCGGTGCGCAAACTGAGACGAGCGTGGCCGCCCGGGTTCAGGTGCCACGCTTTTCTTTTGGGCACGCACTTGCCGTGCGGCGGGATTTTGGTTGAGTTTTTCGAAAAGGGAGTTGTGAGGGATGACTGTGACTGAAAAGATTGATGCCAAGCAGGTGAAAGAGCTGCGCGAGAAGTCGGGCGCGCCCATGGGCGACTGCCTCAAGGCTTTGCAGGAAGCCAAGGGAAACATCGAAGACGCGTTTGTTGTGCTGCGCAAGCGGGGCATGGCCTCGGCGCAGAAGAAAGCTTCGCGCACGACCAACGACGGATCGGTATTTCCTTACATTCATGCGGGCGGCAAGCTGGGCGTTCTGCTCGAAGTGAACTGCGAGAGCGACTTTGTGGCTCGCACTGAAGACTTCCACGAACTTCTGAAGGACATCTCGATGCATATCGCGGCCAGCGATCCTCGCTACGTGAAGCCCGAGGATGTGACCACGGAAGATCTAGAGCGCGAGAAGGAGATCTTCCGCGCCCAGGCTGCGGCCACCGGCAAGCCGGCTGCGGTGATCGAGAAGATTGTCGATGGCAAGATGGCCAAATTCTACGAAGAAGTCTGCCTTCTGGAGCAGCCTTTCATCAAGGACCAGGCGATCAGCATCAAGGAGCTGATTGCGCAGAAGGTGGGCAAGCTGGGCGAGAACATTACCGTTCGCCGCTTTGCGCGCTTCAAGGTGGGCGCGCCTGACTGGACCGTGGCGCAGACCAAGGGAGTGGAAGGCGCGGCCGAGTAACAGCGGCGTAGATCAAAACAGAAGGGGCAGTCCGCGCCGCGGACTGCCCCTTTCTTATTGGGCCGGGCCCGAAGGCCCGGAGTGAACGAACAGAGTTTACGGCAGGTAGTAGCGGAACGACGTGAAGAACATGTTGTCGGTTCCGTGGGCGCCGCCACCGGGGTTGGCTGTGCCGCCCGCGCCGGACCAGATATCGCGGCGGATGTTCTGGTAGGTGATGCCCTGGCGCAGACGCCCCTTGGGGCCGCTGTAGATGTTGTACCAGTAGCCGCCTACGAACTCCTGCACGTCCTTGGTGTTGCCACCGCAGTTTGCTGGGGCGGTCTGGTTGGCCGCGCCGGCGCCTGCCGATCCGGAAGCCTGGGTCTCAACCAGGCAGCCGGACATATTCACCGATCTTGTGCCGTAGCCCACCTGGGTGGTTCCGCTCAGCACATAGTCGCGATAAACATAGTCACCGCCGTAGTTGAAGTAGAGGTTCAGCCTGGAGGTGGGATTCATCTCCACCGTAGCCAACGAGGAGAACGCCTTAAGTGGTTCCAGCGATCCGTCGGTACGAACTGTTACATCGGCAATGGTGGAGTTGCCGTAGCGGCCCACGCCGTATCCGTACAGGCCTTTGAGGCCGATGGTGACTTTCTTGGCAGCGAGCGGGGCGCGGAAGCCTCCGCCGTAGCCGTAGCCCGTTTCCTGGTCGTTTGTCGGGGTACCGCTAGTGGGGTAGATGCGGTCGCGGAAGAAGCGGCCTACGACGAATCCTTCCCAGTGTCCCCATCCCGGCTCTACGGCGACTTTGGCGATCATGTCCGGTGCGTAGTTGAAGGAGTAGTTGGCGGTTGCGTTGTACAGGCCGCCGCCGGTGCCGGTCGATCCGAAGATGTAATTCGAGGGCAGGTTTTGTCCGGCCGCGTTCAGGGTCTCAGGATTTTCAGCCGAGATGCCAATGAAGGCCTTCTTGCCGATGTTCTTGCTGACGCGGAAGCTCTCCTGGCGCGCCCACACGAAGCCTGCATCGTACTGCGCGTCAATGGTTGACGGCAGGACTTGCGTTCCGCGGGTCAGGCCTGAGCTGGTCTCCGCAATAAGCGACCAACCTGTGCCGCCGGAGAAGTCCCAGCCGTTCGCCGTTTTGGCGTCGGCCCAGAGTTCGCGCTGGCGCATGGTGTAGCTGTTGGACTGGTTGTTGTTTGAGGTGGTGCCTGAGCTCAGCCAGTCAGCCTCGTAGTAGCCTGTCATCGTCATGCTGGCGAGTTTTCCGGTGGCCTTCAAAGCAATACGCGACTGACGAGCGCTGCCAAAGAACTCGCTCATGCCTGCGCCGTCGGCGTGTGCGAGCGGGACACTGCTGGCGCCGGTGTTGATGTCGTCGCCGGTTGCGCCCTGACGCCACACGGTTGCCGCTTCAAGGAAGCTGCCGGTGGGCGAGAGAGCGATGCCCTTGAAGTTGATAGTGTCGGGGCTGGCGATGGTCTTCTTGAGAGCAGAGATATCGTCGGTGAACGATCCAACGGCGATGGCGTTCACGTTCCGCATGTCGTCCACAGTAGCCTTCAAGGTCGAGGCGGCTGCTGCATTGTCAGCGACAGCCTGCTGCTGTGCATCGGCGGAAGCCTGAGCCTTGGCTGCTGCAGCCTGCGCATCGGCCGCTGCCTGCTGTGCCTGCCTCAGCTGCGTGTCCTTGTCGGCAAGATTGCTCTTCAAGCCGTCGATCTGTCCCTGGAACTCCTGGCGCAGAGACTGAATCTGCTCCTCGACTGTTGGTCCCGGAGGTGTCTTTGCCTTCTTGGTTGCAACGTGCTTCGTCGCTGACGCGGTTTGTGCGCTGGCGGGAGCATAGGAAACAACGAGACTCACTGCCATGATTGCAGCGGCAGCCGTATTCAGTTTGAAGTTCATTGGGCCTCTTCTGTCCTCTCTAGATCAAGTTGGTTAGTGACTGCGTAGTATTGCGCTTCGAACGCAGCCGTTCACTCATTTCCAAGTCGTGCCGGTTGAAGTCATGCGCTGTGCACATTGGCAAGCAGGATGAACTAGGATGGCCAGTTAGCAATTGCGTGCGTGCACGGTTCTCCCGGTCCCGAATCCAAGACTCGCAGAGTTTGATGAAGATTTGACGAATTCACGTGTTTTTAACAGAGTTATAAAGCCTCGGCGTTGCGCACTTGAGTCGCGCAAATTCATGCGCGATTAACAATCGCGTTTTTGGCCGGCTAAGTTGTTGCTTGAATTGTTAAAGGCGCATGAATATTGGCTGTGCGTGGGTGTCTTTATTGTGCGCGGGCTTGACCGGCACTGAGCAAGTTAGCCAGTAATCTGTATGCGCCGGGCACTAACTCGGGTAACTGGCGATATAACGCATATGCAACATATATATATGTTCCATTGCCGGGGTGAGTTACAAGCAAACCTCCGCGCTGTGGATCCTGGCCTGCGTCGGCGGTCTCGGTCAGCGCCGAGTAACCCGGATCCCACGTGTCGAGAAAAGAGTGTCCGCGCTCCTCGACCCAACCATCGAAATCGCGGGTGGAGATTCCGTTGGGCCAGTTCAGGAGGGGGTTGGCAGGGTCAAGCAGTTTGACAGGAGCCGTCTCGTCGACAACGCGCTCGGGCGTTCCTTTAAATGCCAGCGGCAGGGGGGCAGGGAAGTTAGCGCCTTGGTACTGAACGATCATCGTTCCTCCTCGGCGCACGAACTCATCGAGCTCGGGCTGTGCAGCGATAAGCGCGGGGCGCGTTGCGTAGGCGCGAATGCCGATGAGCAGAACACTCCATGCGGAAAAATCTCCTGAAGCCAGTTCCGCATCGCTCAACAGATGGGGATGAACTCCCATCTCCTCGATTGCTTCGGGAACCATGTCGCCGGGGCCCATCACGTAGCCGATGCGCAGACCGGGCGCTACCTTCACATCGACCTTGCGCGTCTTGAGCTCTGCGGGCAGGTACTGGTTGTAGGGACGCACTCCCTGGTAACCGACGCTGCGCCAGCCACTCTGATAGCTACGCCCGCCGGACTGCGCAATCGCGCTTACCTGGTAGACTCCGGTCGCGGCCTCGTCGGTTGTAACAGAGAAGACCAACTGAGCAGTGTCGTTTGCGCTCTTCAACTTGAAGTGAGCCTCGGCCGGCTCGGCATGCCAACCTTCAGGAAGCTTCAAGGTCAATGTGCCCTCGGCGGTAGCCCGTGCACGAACTGTGACTTTTACCGGGAGTGCGGAACCATCGAGCGGAAGGATGCGCGCCTCAGGCTCCATGCGCACAGAGATTTCGGGCGTGACCACCAGCGGCTCATACACTCCGCCCGGTCCAGTTACCCGTTGCAGCGTTTGCACCACCTGGCCCATGCGGATCGGGAGACTGTCAAAGGTGTACTCCACCCACGCCGCCAAAGGCCAAGGCGCAAACGAGCGATCGCGCCACGCCTGATTGGAGATGTCGTAGTATGGCTGCTCGCTGGAGGGGCGCGTGAAGAAAGGGGCGGTCGGCGCGGCATCTTCGGCCACCTGCACACGAAAGAGGCGGTCGTTGACAGGCGCATCGGGTTCGACCGCTGCGGAAGTGTCTTCTGATTTCCATGGCGAGCCGCTTTGGCTCTGAAGCCAGACGCGCGCCAGTTGCGCCTCGCCCGTGGCGTTGGCGGTATGCACGCGCACGCGGAAGTCCTCGCCGGGATAGACGCTGCGCGCCGTTTCGTCCGCGCCGCCGCCGCCGGGGCCAGGTCCGCCGCGATCAGTGCCGCCTGCGCTGGTAAAGGCCACCAGGTCCAGTCCGAGAAGATCTTTGAGAGCTGTCTGAAATTGTTCGACCTTTGTGCCCAGCTCCAATTCCAGTCCTGCCTTGGCTTCGGGATCGAGGTCGCTGGCTCTTACCCTCGCGTAGAGATCCAGTGCCTGGCGGTAGATCGGCGCCAGCTTGTGCGCGCCTTCCCCGCCACTTTCATTCCGGCGATCGCTCTCGAATTCGTTCAGGTCCTCATCAATTTGCCGCAACCCCTGCACAAGCCATGCGGGCGGTACACCCGTCACAATTCCAGCGAGGCCTTCAAGGCTGGTGTCGATCTTCACCTTGTGATTGTCGAACAGGCTCACCGCTCCATCGCTGCCTTCGCCGGCGGCCGAAGGGGCCACAGCCCAAAGATGGTAGCTTGATGATTCCGGCTGGCTGAGCGTTGGATTGGCGCCGCCGTTCTGGGTCTTCTGCTCGCCCCAACCCTGACGCGCAATCTGCGCGTAACTTCGCCCCAGGACCGGATCCCATGTGCCAACGGGAATGGCCGCATCGGTGGAGGGAACTTCGGTTGTCCATTCATCGGTGATGTAGTTGTGGAAGCGCGCCGGCGCCCACTTGCCGGTCGCGTAGTCGAAGATGCCGTTGCTGGTAACACGCGCAAACGGGGTCCGCGAATACATGGCCAGCGGCTGCCAGGGCTGCAGGCCGTCTTTGAGCTGGTCGGGAAAGACCTTCGGATCTCCGGCTGCCTTGAAGACCTCCTGCGCGATCTCGCCGGAGACCTGGTGCTGCCCATGGCCGTCTGATACGCCACCGAGGAAGGTGGCCACAATGACCTGAGGCCTTACCTGCCGGACAGCCAGCACGGCGTCGTAGAGAACGCGGTCGTGTCCCCACTGCGCGAAGGATTCCGCTTGAGTCTTTGAGAAGCCAAAATCCGCTTCGGTGCCCCACAGTTGCTTTGCGCCGTTGTACTCGTTTGCCTTGAGCAGCTCGTTGGTGCGGATGAGGCCGAGCGCATCATAGGTATCGGCGGTCATGGCGTTCTGTCCGCCTTCGCCGCGGGTGAGGGTGAGCAGGGTGGCACGCGCGCCCATTCCACGCGAGAGGTAAGTGAGGAGCGCTCCATCTTCATCGTCCGGATGGGCCACAATCATCAAAACGCTGGCTGTCGTTCCGAGGCGCTTCAGCGTCTGCTCGAGATCGGCCTGGCCGCGGTCTTCGGGCAGGGGAAGCGCAATCTCGCTGGGCTCGGTGGGAGGCAGCTCAAAGTGGGATGCAGCGGTTTGCGTCGCGATCTGCGCGCTAAGCCAAACCGGCCACGCACCGGCAAACAAAACTCCGGCGAGGGCCACAGTCACAGATGTTTGATGAACTCTCAGGGAACGAAACATAGTCTGCAGCCAGTGTACAATCCGGTGAGCGACTACGGTCTATGTCTTTGAACCCGCCCATCCCCGCCAGTCCCGCAACGCTTGAGCGCCGCATTGGGCTGCGGTCGGCTGTTCTATTCAACATGCTGGAGATGATCGGGGTCGGTCCGTTCATCACGCTTCCGCTGGTGATTGCCGCGGCGGGCTTCCGGATCTCGGTTTGGGCATGGGTATTGGGCGCGGTTATCGCCGTAGCCGATGGGTTGGTGTGGGCCGAGTTGGGCGCGGCCTTTCCGCGCGCCGGTGGTTCGTACGCGTTTCTGCGGGAGATCTATGGCCCGGAACGCGCAGGCAACTGGCTCAGCTTTCTGTTTGTGTGGCAGTTGAGCTTTTCTGCGCCGCTGTCGATTGCGTCGGGGTGCATCGGGCTCTCGAGTTTCATGGGGATGTTTTGGCCGGGACTGGATGGCGCGCCCGTGGCGGCATTGCCGATGCTGCACTACTCGAACTTTGCCGCGGCCGCCGCCTGCCTGATGATGACGTGGCTGCTGTATCGAAACCTGAAGACCGTGACATGGATGGCCTGGGTGATGTTTGCCGGTGTGCTGGTGTCGATAGCCGGAGTGATTGTGTCAGGGTTTGTGCGGGCCGGGACGACAGGTGGTTTTCACTTGCCCGCTGCGCCTGCACTCTCGGCTCATTTGGCAATCTCTGGGCTTGCGCAGGGAACACTGCTGACCACCTACTGCTACTGGGGCTACTACAACATCTGCTTTCTTGGCGGCGAGGTGCGGCGGCCGGAGAAGACGATTCCGCGGGCCATTCTGCTGAGCGTACTGTTTGTGGCCGCGTTCTACGTGACCATGGACTTGGCGGTACTGCCGTCGCTGCGCGATGCCGCCGCCCACACGGCCGAAAGCGCGCTGGTGCGGGTACGTCTGGTGGCGGAGATTGCCCACTCGGCCTTCGGAGGCTGGGCCGGTTACCTGATGGCGGCACTGATTATCTGGACGGCGTTTGCCTCGGTGTTTTCGCTGCTGCTGGGCTACTCGCGCGTGCCTTATGCAGCAGCGCGAGATGGCAACTACTTCAGCTATCTTGCCGCTATTCACCCCAAGCACCATATTCCGCACCGGTCGCTGGTGGCGTTGGGCGTGGTGGGCGCGGCCTTCTGCTTCTTCTCGCTGGCGCAGGTGATTACGATGCTTGTGATTACGCGGATTTTGCTGCAGTTCTTTCTGCAACAGTTTGGGGTGATGCTGCTGCGGGTGCGGCGGCCGGAGTTGGAGCGGCCGTTCAGGATTCCGCTATATCCGCTGCCGCCACTGGCGGCGATTGCCGGGTTTTTATTCATCCTGCTGAACCGGAGCCATGCGCTGGGCGGGTTGGCTGTTGCGGGGCTTATTGGCGTTTCAGGAACGGGAATTTATCTTTTTCGGGCGCGGCGGCTGGGGCAGTGGCCGTTTCTACCCAATCGCTAAAGGAGTGCACTTTTTTGGGTTCAGTGAATCCGCTTTTGTCCGGGTCAATCAATTCCTGTAACGCCTGCCCCCTCAGCAGTGTCTAATGATTGCAAGCATTTGTTTCCCCAAGCGAGGTCAATTCGATGCTCATCGGCAAACCGCCGGATATTCCCTCTTCTGAGATCACTTCGAGAGACGACTATAACGAGTACTTCAACCGGCGCAAGTTTCTGCGCGGAGCCGTCGCAGCGGGCGCGACGGTGCTGGGTGCGGAGCGGCTGGCCAACCTGATTGACCCGCGCATCGCCGCTCAAGCCGGAACCAAGCTCCAGACAGTCAAGAGCCCGTTGACGACGACCGGCGAGCAA
>Ga0182013_10007757_pt1 | contig 11729 bp, 5 predicted proteins | sample 612S2MmetaG_FD_120487 | JGI IMG/M metagenome (GOLD analysis project Ga0182013, IMG submission 120487) | Permafrost microbial communities from Stordalen Mire, Sweden - 612S2M metaG | ecosystem: Environmental > Terrestrial > Soil > Wetlands > Permafrost | place: Sweden: Stordalen | collected...
ACTTGCCAGTTCTCAAGCTCGGCCATGCGACAAGAGTAGACCGCGCCACTCAAAATCGTCAATCGTTATCTTAGCGCTTATGGGACTACCCCCTCCCCTCCCTATTTATTTTTCTGAAACCTTGCAGATTAATTCACTTTTGCCACAGTCGTTCACCGGCAAAATCCGACAGGAGTCGCGCCTTGATGCAATTTCGCTACGCAAAGATCGCGCCTGTCCCGGGAGGGGCGGTCACAATCAGCACCATTTCATGCGCAAAAAACCAACCCGGCCTATAATGAACCATGGCGACCGTCCGGCAGTCCATACCGGCAGTGGTTCCTGGCGCGCCCCCGGCTCCCACGGGGAAGGCGGAAAGTGTAGTGCGCGTCCCTGATCGGCATGTCGTCGAGCAGCTAGATCTTGACAAGCGTTTTGATGCCCTGCTCCGGCAAGTCAAAACCAATCGCCCCAGCGACGACATCTCCTTGATTCGCAAAGCCTGGGATTTCTGTGTTCGCCACCATGCGGGGCAGATGCGCGCCTCGGGCGAACCCTATATTATTCACCCACTTAAAGTGGCTGAAGTGCTGGCAGAGATGAAGATGGACTCGACAGCCATCTCCGCCGGTCTTCTCCACGACTCGGTCGAGGACACGCCCGCCACCAATGAGGAGATTGCCGCCGAATTCGGCGATCAGGTGGCCCACATCGTCGAGGGCGTCACCAATATAGATAAGATCCAATTCGCCAATCGCGAAGACCGACAGGCTGAAAATGTACGCAAGATGCTCCTGGCCATGGTTTCCGATGTGCGCGTGGTGCTCATCAAGCTGGCCGACCGCCTCCACAACATGCGCACCCTGGAGCACCTCAAGCCAGAGCGCCAGGAAGCCATCGCCCGCGAAACCCTGGACATCTACGCGCCACTCGCTCATCGCCTGGGCATGGGCAAGGTGCGTGGCGAGCTTGAGGATCTGGCCTTCCGCTACACCGATCCGCTCAGTTATGAGCAGGTCTCCTCGGCTGTCGAAGCGCGCCGGATTGAGGGTGAGCAGTTTCTGCGCGGTGTGGAAGACATCCTTACCGAGCAACTGCGCGAAAACAACATTGAGGCCCGTGTAGAGTGGCGCATCAAGCGCCTCTATTCCATCTTTCAGAAGCAGCAGCGCTCCAAAGTCTCCTTCGATCAGGTCTATGACCTGCTGGCCATTCGCGTCATCACGCAAGACGTGGCCGCCTGTTACGCCGTCTTCGGTCTTATCCACACTCTGTGGCACCCTGTACCGGGCCGCATCAAAGACTTCATCGCCATGCCCCGCGCCAACCGCTACCAGTCTTTGCACACTACGGTGATGAGCGCCACTGGCCACCAGTTTGAGGTCCAGATCCGCACCGAAGAGATGCACCGCATTGCCGAGGAAGGCATCGCCGCCCACTGGAAGTACAAAGCCGGCGGCGGCGCTGTGACGGCTCGCGACGAGGAGCGGCTCAATTGGATCAGGCAGTTGGTCGAGTGGCAAAAGGAGATGACCGACCCCAACGAATTCCTCTCCAGCCTGAAGATGGATCTCTATCCCGACGAGGTCTACACCTTCACGCCGAAGGGGAAAGTAGTGGTGGTTCCCTCCGACGGCACGCCAGTCGACTTTGCATACACCATCCATACTGAGGTGGGCCACACCTGTGTCGGCGCCAAAATCAACGGTCGCATGGTGCCTCTGCGCACCAAGCTGCGCACCGGCGACATCGTCGAAGTCGTCACCCAGAAGGACCACAAGCCGAGCCGCGACTGGCTCAGCTTCGTCAAGAGTCCCCGCGCCCGCAACAAGATTAAGCACTGGCTCAATGAAGACAGGCGCCGTCGCGCAGTCGAAATCGGCCGCAAGCTGCTTGATCGTGAGGCCCGCAAATTCAAGGTTCCTCTCAGCCAGATCTCCGACCAGGATCTGAGCCGCATCTCCAACGAATACGGCATGGCGACCGCCGCAGATCTGTTGGCCGGCCTGGGCCTGGGCCAGCACTCTGCTCGTCAGGTGCTCAACAAACTGGCTCCCGGCAGCACCAGCCAGGTGGACGCTGAGACGACCCCACCGGAGATTAAGCCTGGCAGCGCTGAGTCGTCCATGTCCGACGCGGTGCGCAAACTGCACCTCACCGGCTCCGACTCCCTCCAGGTCGAGGGGCAGAACGATCTGCTCGTCTATCGTGCACGCTGTTGTAACCCAATTCGTGGCGAAGAAATCGTCGGCTACGTTACCCGCGGCAAGGGCGTCGCCGTTCACGCACGCAGTTGTCCCAACGTGCAAAACCTGCTCTACGAGAGCGACCGCCGCATCGCCGTTGAGTGGTCACATCTGGACAACCAATCCGCCGGCCGACCGCAGCGCTACCCCGTCAAAATCACCGTCGCCTGCGACGACCGCGCCGGCATGTTGAAGGAGTTGATTGCTGTCCTCTCCGACGACAACTCCAACATCAGCGGCGTCGATATTCGCAAGGACGAAAGTGGCGAAGCCATCGTCGAGCTTGTAGCCGAAGCCGAGGATGTCCGCCACCTCAATCGCATGGTCCTCGGCCTGCGCCGCGTTCCCGGCGTCCGCGCCGTGCAGAGAACGCAAAAGCTGTAGTCTTTACTGCGCTAGGGAATCTCTGAATAAGTGACTCTTGAAGGGTACGGCCTTTAGGCCGTACGTAGAAATCGCCAATAAAATCGAGGGCTTTAGCCCCTGAGGGAGAGATGGTTTTATCGCGATTGCGACTTATTCAGGGCTTTCCTAGTGTCCTGTCTCCAATGTTCACATCACAATTTTGACTGTCATCCTGAGCGAACGGGGCCCCAAACGCTCTTTAAGCCGGGGTCCCCACGAACAGGTCTTCGTTCGTGGGGTGGAGTTCGGGGGTGGTGAGTCGAAGGATCTGAGGTTGTTCTTCAGTGAACTTCTGAGTCACTCACTAGACTATTGCGAAACCATTGCAGAACATCCCCCGCCCTAATCCGCCCAATGCGGCCATCTGGTCTGAACCGCTCAGATTCTTGCCGATCGCGGTGTAATGCTCATCATGTATGCAAGCCATTGCGCGCTTTGTTGCGGATAGTCGATTCCTTCAACAGATCGCATAAATGATCTGGCTTATCGATGGTCAGTTTGCATGCAGCAGGAGGCACCTTCGATGCCCAGAGCTACCCAAAAGTCCTTTGACCCCGTCCGCTTTCTTGAGACTGTGGGACCAGGAAGACGCATTCTCCGTCCTAAAGCAAAGCAAGCCTTCTATTCGCAGGGAAGCCCTGCAGACTCCGTATTTTATCTCCATAATGGCAGGGCGAAGCTCACTGTCGTCTCCAAGAGGGGCAAAGAAGCAACAGTTACGATGCTGGCCGCCGGAGACTTCTTCGGCGAAGAGTCAATGGCTGAGGTGGGAACGCTTCGAACAGCTTCTGCCACGGCAGTATCCATCTGTATGGCGCTAAAAATCGAAAGATCCCAGATGCTCCGCGTCCTGCATGATGAACACGTCTTCTCCGACTTTTTCATGCAGTTCATCCTCGCCCGAGGCATCAGAACACAGGCGGATCTCGTCGATCAGCTCTTCAACTCCAGCGAAAGGCGCTTGGCGCGAACACTCTTGATCATGGCGGAATTTGGAAAACCGGGCGAGCCGGAGCCGCTAATTCCCCATGTAACCCAGGAGACTCTTGCCGAGATGATCGGTACCACGCGCTCTCGCGTGAGTTTCTTCATGAATCGCTTTAGAAAGCTCGGCTACATCGAATACAACGGTCGCATCCGTGTTCACCCATCCTTGCTCAACATGGTTCTGCACGATGATCTTCCGGAAGAGAATGCATCCAGGCCCAAACTCCTCGATCCCCCACCAAGCGCGACACGAATCGCCCGGCGGGCAAAGCTGATTTGAGCTGTGGCCTCTCTTCCTCCACGTGTGCCAGAGCCTCTTATGAACTTTCCCGCCCACGCGAAATGTGGGTGCCCATCCTTTCCGCAGCTTCATCGCGGAAAGGGTGGGATACCTCGACCCCACAATCAACAAGATCGGACACAACCATGATCTTGGAATCGAACATGGGTGGGAAGACAGAAATTCATGCGGGCAAAGACCTATGTCTTGAATTGTGGAGAAAACGCACGCCGATAGGAAGTTTTTTCGCAGCCTGTTTATCTCGCCGTTTCAATGCTTCGCTGAGCCGCGCGTTAAGAACCGCGCCCTCTTAAAACAAGAGTTTCATCCCGGAACGCCCTGCCATCCCGACCAATCCAAACGTTCGTGAATTGTCTCGCGCACCAGTTCCTCTTTTGATGCGGAGCACTCTGAACTCTCCCAGTGGGCACTGGTATCGTGTTACATTTTCTGCATGAAGAAAATTATTGCAGCTGCATTTCTCTTGATGGTGTTCGCCAGCCCGGCTTTCGCTGGCTCGATTCACCACCACCACCACCACTCTCATCCTCATCATCATCACCATCACGCCTAGAACCAACCCCGGCCCCAGGACGGCACTGCCGTCGGAGCCGGGCGATTCAACGCGGTATCGTCGCCGCCAACATAATTCATGAGGTTCGCGCCATGACAAACCTGGACGAACTCCGCTACCCGATCGGCCGCTTCAGCCCGCCAACCAGCAGCCTGCACGGCGTTCGTGCGGCTCAGATTCAAACGCTGCGTTTGCTGCCCGAGCGCCTGAGGGCCGCCGTTGCCGGCTTGACCGATGCCCAGTTCGACACGCCCTACCGCGAAGGCGGTTGGACTGTGCGGCAGGTGGTGCATCATCTGGCTGACAGCCACTCCGTCGCCTACATCCGCTGCAAGCTTGCACTCACCGAAGATTGGCCCACAATCAATCCATATGACGAGGCCGCCTGGGCCAACCTGGCAGACAGCCGATTGCTGCCTGTCGATGTCTCGCTAGCAATGCTTGAGGCTCTGCACGCGCGCTGGGCGTCGCTGCTGGAATCGCGCACCGACGAAGACTTCCACAAAGGTTTCAACCATCCCGAGCATGGCCGCGCGACCCTGGCCAAAACGTTAGCGATATACGATTGGCACTCGCGGCATCACACTGCGCACATCACCAGCCTGCGTACGCGGCAGGGCTGGTAGAGGCTGATGACCGCCAGCGCTGAGGCAGCATCTCCTGAACACGAACTAGCCCGGCTGGCCCAGTGCATCGAGCAATATCTGGTCGACCATCCGGCAGCCGCGCTGCTTGAGGACGGTCGTGTACTCTTCGACATGCGCACCGCCCGATACGCAGTGACCGAACAGCATGGGCGCTGTCTCCTGCAACTGTGGAGCGAAGAGCGCAATCTGATCCGCACCGTGATTGAGGTGAAGGAACGCGCGCAGTGCCTTCGTCTTTCCACTCGTCGCATGGGCGCGGCCAAGCCGCAGACCCTCGAATTGGTTCCCACCAGCGACCGTCGCACACCCACGGCTCGCGATGCCGCTCGCCGCAACTATCAGCGCCTGCTCGAGCGCGTACTCACCCGGCACTTCATCGGCACCAAAGTCGACGGTCTTCGCTCAGCAATGGATCTGGAGCACAGCTTCGGCCCAGCCTACGTGCGCGGGCGGCTTCTCAAAGGGACCGCCGCCGAAGCGGTGATCGGCGTGGGCGAAGCAGAGTCGGCGTCGATTGTGGACGGCGTTCTGACGCTGGGGATTCTCTGGCTGGACCACTGTAGGCAGAAGAGCGATGGTCGCCGCCACTTTGGCGGGCTCAAGGTGGTCGTGCCGGCTGGAGCCTGGCGAACCACAGCCGAGCGGATGGCCTGGCTGAACCATGCAGCCGCGGACTTCCAGCTTTTCACGCTGGATGAGCGCAGTGAAGAACTTGCTGCCGTGGACTTTCGCGATACCGGCAACCTGGAGTCGCGGCTGGTTCATGTCTTTTCTCCTGCCGCGGCGATTGAGCGCTCTCAAGCCGGAATCGACCGGTTGCTTGAGCTTGTTCCGCCTGCCGCAAGAGAACGGGTCGAGCTGCGCCCAAGCTCGGCCACCGAGGTGGGACTGCTGCTGCACGGGCTTGAGTTTGCGCGGGTGCGGCACGGCTTTGCCGCCAACTCCTTTGCCCGCGAGGACGAGATCACCTTCGGCGCGGGAGCCAACGAGACCCCGCTCACGCCGGAAACCGAGCCACTCTGCCGCAATCTCTTCTCGCGGCTTTTCTTGAGCCGTCACGCCGACGGCGCGCATACCGATCCGCTCTTCCGCTTACAGCCGGAACACTGGCTTGAGTCCCGGCTCCGGAGTGAAATCGCCGAGCTGCTGCCGGGCCTGCGCGGTGACCTGCTCTACTCGCAGGTCCCGGCGCTCTCCGTCGGCGACCGCGGCCTGCTCGACCTGCTCACGCTGGACCGCAGCGGTCGGCTCGCAGTGATTGAGCTGAAGGCCAACGAGGACCTGCACCTCCCCTTACAGGCGCTGGACTACTGGATCCGCGTCCGCGCGCTGAACGACGACCGGCAGCCAGGAATGGGCAACGAAGGCGGCAGAACGCTCTCGGCCTTCGAGCGCCAGGGCTACTTCGCCAGCGCGGAGGTCTCACCGCTTCCGCCTCGTCTGCTGCTCGCCGGTCCAGCTCTGCGCATTCATCCGGCCAACGAGCCCGTCCTGCGCTACTTTTCCCCGCAGGTCGAGTGGGAACTGATCGCGCTCACTGAGCATTGGCGACAGGACTTGAAGGTGGTCTTCCGCAAGCGGAGCAGAGACGCCCGAAGCTGACGTCAGATAGCTGGTTGCACAAATCAGGAGTCAAAAGAGTTTCTTGCAAAATTATCTTCAAACTCTTCATTGCGTCAGGGCACGACTTCGGTTGGTTTTGCAGGTGAGCGACTACGAAAAAGTGAATTAATCTGCAAATTTTTGAGCCGAAAATAAATATCGTAGGGGGGCGGGGTAGGCCATTGGTGGGTACAGACCGGGGCTGGAGTGCAGTCTCCTTTTTCATGGTGCGCTGTTGGAGGAAAATAATCTGCAAACCCAGGGAGCCGCGAGTTAGAGGGTGACCGCGTAATTGGTGACTCGCCATGAATATGCGCGGGTGGGGACCCCGACCCTGATGGTCGCTTTTCGTCTCCTTAAACGGTACGGATTTCAACTCGCCCACCCCCGGCTCTGCCGCCAGCCGTCCCGCAAGACTTGGCTAACCTTAAAGATGCCGCAGCCTGAATATTCGCTTTTAGCCACAACTTTCCACCAGATCTGGAGTCTACTTCTAAGGCTGGGTGGGTTGCGGCGTCCAGGAAATTCCTCTTCCTGCACAAAGCAGTACCTCGAAATTCCCGCTGATTAATCTTATTTGCGCCGGAGTGCAAGGACCGTGCGTTGGTGCATTAGCCTTGGCAGTGATCAATCAAAGACTTCGCTCAAGCGAAACCAGAGTGACTGCATTTTGAAACCGTAGCTCTCAAGTCGACGCGACCATCAGGGAATGGCGACCTGGCACTGAACTCACCAGGGCACGCCAACTCTGGTTTCGCTTTTGAAGGTAACCTCAATGTTTGATAGCTCCATTCCCAAATCGATAAGGATGGCAATGAAGACACTACTTGCACTCTCACCGCAAAGGCGGCTTTGGGTCTTTGGCTGGATCGCCGCCTGCACAATGGCTGCCTCCTCACTTGGCGCGCAAACGGTAGTTCCTCGCATCTCCTCTGAGATCACCAGCTCCGAACAGGCGACGCTGAAGGGCTCGCTGCATCCGATGGCGCAGGCTCAATTTGAAGCCGGGCGTGTGCCGTCCGATACGAAGCTGAGCGGAATCACCATCGTCTTCAGCCGTTCGGCAGCGCAACAGGCCGATTTGGATGCGTTGATCGCCGCGCAGCAGAACCCGGCCTCGCCGCTTTATCACCAGTGGCTCACCCCGGACCAGTTCGCCGCTCGCTTTGGCATGGCGCAGGCCGATTTGGACAAGGTGTCGAGCTGGATCGAGCAGCAGGGCTTTTCCGTCGATTCAGTGGCCCGTAGCCGAAACAGCATCCATTTCAGCGGCACGGCGCGCCAGGTAGAGCAGGCTTTTTCGACCGAGATGCACTACTACACCGTCGGTGGCGTGCGGCACTTTGCCCCGTCCACTAATCTGAGTGTGCCGTCGGCCCTCTCGTCCGTCGTTCTCGCCGTCCGCAACCTCAACGACTTCCGCCCCAAGCCCATGCATGTCGCCCCCATGGCGCATCCCAACTTCACCTCCAGCCAATCGGGGGCTGTCCACTTTGCTCCGGGTGACGTCTGGACGGTTTACGACGTCAATCCGGCCTTCAACTCCGGCTACACCGGTACAGGTCAGTCGATTGCGATCATGGGCCAGTCGGCGATCGTAAACAGCGACATTGAGAACTTTGAGAGCGCGGCCGGTCTTGCTACAAAAGATCCCACGCTAGTTCTAGTGCCTGGCACAGGAACTTCGACAGTCTTTACCGGAGATGAATCCGAATCCGACATCGACTTGGAGTGGTCGGGCGCCATCGCAAAAGGTGCCAACCTTATCTTTGTCTACACCGGCAGCAACACCAACTATGGCGTCTTCGACTCGCTGGCATATGCGGTAGACGAGGATCTTGCGCCGATTATCAGCGTCAGCTACGGTTCCTGCGAAACCGAGTACACCTCGACAGAAATGACGGCTGCTGAACTGGTGCCCGCGCAGGCAGTAGCTCAGGGTCAAACCATTGTCGTCTCTTCCGGCGACACAGGCTCCTCCGGCTGTTACGGCTTCACAAACCTTACGACAGCCCAACAGGAGAAGGAAGCCGTCAGCTACCCGGCCAGCAGCGCCTATGTCACGGCCGCCGGCGGCACTGAGATTCCTGCTGCCGATTCGGTTTCGACAAACTCGACCTACTGGGATGCTCAGAGCTCCACCGATATCCTGACCTCAGCGAAGATCTACATTCCTGAGATAGCGTGGAACGACGACGCTCTTGGCAACGGCCTCAGTTCCAGCGGCGGTGGTCCCAGCGTGTTCATCTCCAGGCCTAGCTGGCAGGCCGGCGTTACCGGCATTCCTTCCGGCACCACGCGCCTTGTGCCGGATATCGCTTTGAACTCCTCGCCTAACTATCCGGGCTATCTTTATTGCACCAGCGATACTGAGACTGGCATCACCGGTAGTTGTTCGAGCGGTTTCCGCGATGCCAACAGCGTCTACCTCACCGTTGCTGGCGGCACCAGCTTTGCCGCGCCCGTCTTTGCCGGCATGGTCGCCATCATCAACCAGGCAAAGGGGTATACCCAAGGGCAGGGACTGATCAACTCCACGCTCTACAGCCTGGCAGCCAACAGCGCCGACTATGCCTCTGCCTTCCATGACATCACCAGCGGCAACAATGACTGCACCGCCAGCTCTACATATTGCAGCAGCACCGCCGGCTTCTCCGCCGGCACCGGCTACGACGAGGTGACAGGACTCGGATCGGTCGATCTCGCCAACCTGATCGCGGTCTGGCCAGCGAACTCTGCCACGTCTGCCTCACTAATCACCACCACGACCACAATCTCTGCATCGAATACCGCGCCCGCCCTGAATGCGTCTGACACCTTCACCATCACGGTCACCGCTTTAAGCGGCACCACCTCACCCCTAGGTAGCGTGAAGCTTACTATCGACGGAGGAGGAACGACCTACAGCAATAGCGGCTCAACAACCACAGTTGCTTTGACCGCAGGCACCACTGCCGGCACGTCAACTGCGACCTATCAAACCTCTTTCTCGACCTCTGGGACCCACCAGATCATTGCAGAATATGAGGGCAGCTCAACCTTTGCGGTCTCGACGGGGATCGCGCAGGTGAGTATTGCATCGGTTAGCTCCGGCACGGGCAGCTTTACGTTAGCAGCGAGTCCCAGCGCGCTTGCCATCACCAGGGGCAGTGAAGGTGCGAGTACCGTCACAGTAACACCCGCAGGCGGCTATACAGGCACGGTACTGATGAGCTACGACACCTCCAACGACACCGCGCTCACTAATCTCTGTGTTTACGCCACAACGACGAGCAGCGGCTACGCATCGGTGGTAGTCAGCGGAACCAGCGCCGTGACAACGCAGCTCACCTTTGATACCAACGCCTCGGATTGCGCAGCGGCAGTATCACCGGCGGGTGGCAAATCATTCCAAATCCTGCAACGGACATCCACGGCAAAGAACAAGAGCACAAATCCTGCCCCACTGGGCGTGGCCTTTGCCGGTCTGCTGCTGGCTGGCTTCCTTGGACGGCACTCGCGGAAGTTCCGCTCCTTCGCCGGAATGATCGCTCTCTTCGCTGTTGTTTTGGCTGTTTCGTCCTGCGGCAGCAGCAACAGCAGTAGCACTTCAACCACAGTGGCGAATCCTCCAAAGGGAACCTACACCATCACCCTCAGCGCACAGGATTCGACAACGGCAACCATCAAGGGATCAACAACCTTCACCCTTACTATTCAGTAATCCCAATCCAGCAAAGGGGCGGCTACCTCCACGGTAGCCGCCCCTTTTGCGTTACGTTCTTCGGGTGTCGGCTTTCCCAGCTCTCGATTCTGAGACCTGGGAAAGCACATCTCTGCACGGTCACGGCCCCAGCTCCCCGCACTTGCTCTTGCCAACGCGAAAACCAGCGTAAACTGAAAAATACGATGAGCACACTGGCCCCTTCCCCGCGCCCTGGTCACCAGCGCTATTTTTTTGAGAAATTCGGCATCACCGAGCGCCTTTTAGAGCGTTGCCTTGGTGAGGCTCTCTCCGCTGGCGGCGACTACGCCGACCTCTACTTCGAATCGGTGACAGCCACCGCGCTCGGCGTGGATGAGCAGATCGTGAAGTCTGCCAGTCAGGGCGTCAGCGCCGGATGCGGCATTCGCGTGCTCTCCGGCGAACGCACCGGCTACGCCTACACTGACAATCTCAATCCCGACCGCCTGCTCCACGCCGCCCGCACCGCCGCATTGATCGCCTCCGGTCCGGCAAAGCAGCCAGTGCAGGGCTTCACTGAGGCGCCCGCTGCCGATCTCTATCCCGTTCCGCTCGGCGGCTATGACCTCGACCTGGCCGCTCGCCTTGAGCTGATCCTTCGCGCCGACCGCGCCGCGCGTGCCTTCGATCCGCGCATCGTGCAGGTTCGCGCCAGCTACTCTGAAGAATTACGCCGTATCCTCATCGCCGCCTCAGACGGCGCCTTCGCCAGCGACACCCAACCCCTCTGCCGGCTCAACGTTTTCGTCATCGCCAAAGAAGACGCAACCACCACCAAAGGCTCGGCGGGCGGCGGAGGTCGTGCGGGCCTCGACCAATTCATAGACTCCAAAAGCCCAGAGGAGCTGGCCCGCGAAGCCGCGCGAGGAGCGATTCTACAGCTCAACGCCGTTGCGGCTCCTGCCGGCGAAATGGAAGTCGTGCTCGGCCCCGGTTGGCCCGGCATTTTGCTCCACGAGGCGGTAGGTCACGGCCTTGAAGCCGACTTCAACCGCAAGAAGACCTCCGCCTTTGCTGGCCTTATCGGCCAACGGGTTGCCAGCCCCAAAGTCACCGTCGTAGACAACGGCTCCATCGCTGGCCGCCGTGGCTCGCTCAACGTGGACGACGAGGGCACGCCGACACAGGAAACCGTCTTGATCGAGGGAGGCGTGCTCAAGGGCTACCTCACCGACAAGCTCTCCGCGCGGCTAATGGGCACAGCCCATACCGGCTCCGGCCGCCGCGAAAGCTATCAATCCATCCCCATGCCGCGCATGACCAACACCTACATGCTGGCCGGCGA
>Ga0182013_10007760_pt1 | contig 11728 bp, 3 predicted proteins | sample 612S2MmetaG_FD_120487 | JGI IMG/M metagenome (GOLD analysis project Ga0182013, IMG submission 120487) | Permafrost microbial communities from Stordalen Mire, Sweden - 612S2M metaG | ecosystem: Environmental > Terrestrial > Soil > Wetlands > Permafrost | place: Sweden: Stordalen | collected...
GGCTGCCGCCCCCACGCACATAGCCGACAACACGCTCACGTAAATCAACACTGTAGCTCATCATTCACCCCCACAAGGTGGCAAATATTAACACGTAATATTGTTAATGTGAATCACTATAGGAAAGGAGAATTTTTCCAGAAAGTGGAGCGGGCGAAGCGGTCCAGTGGAGCGGGCGATGGGATTCGAACCCACGACCCGGACCTTGGCAATGGGTCTAAGCGCTCTCTGCGGGGGCTGGAGGTGGGGCTTGCCCGCGGCGATGTCATCCTCAACGTGCGGGCCGGAAGGCTGCAACCGGTAACCGGGGGATTTCCCGATTACAAGAACCACGCTTATGTGTCTATGTTTCCTGCCCCCGGCAAACGCCGCGCCTGGGGAATTAACCGCCGATCAGGACAGTGAAACAACCGAGGACTATCGAGCCGCCGTGGGCGCAGGGGTCGAGCATGCGCGCGGCCGGACGGCCGCCGATGAGAACTGTCATGGAGCCCATGGCGATGGCATCGGGCGGGCCGACGCAGGTGACAATATCCCCGACACAGGCGGCGGGCAGACCGCCGATGAGGACGGTGGGAGCGCCGGGCGCGGTGATCGGGCCGCCGACATGGGGAACCAGAACCGTTACCATCGGGCAGACATGCATGTCGGTAAGGCGGGCCGCGGGAAATGCCATGCCGGGAGATTATCAGTTCCAATCGCAGGCGTCATCTGATATACGATTTAGAAACGAAGAAATTACGAAAACGCCTTTAATTTTAAATAATTAAAGGGGTTGGAGTGGTTTTAGACCGAATTCCTGGTGGCGGGTGGGGTGGATGCGAGAACCGGACGTATTTCCTTTACGCCTATCCAAGGCTGCCGCGGCGCTTTCCGGGGCCGCGCTGCTGGTATTGGCCGGCGGGCACGGGGCTACTGCCCAGACCGCCCAGCCGAATGCTCTGCTGGCATCGCCACTGCCGCATATCATGCCGCAGACGCCGCCGCAGTTGGGGGCGGGGCTGCCGAATTTTCAATCTTCCGGCACGGGCGCGGCGTTGCCGAGCGCGGTGATCGCGGTTCGGTCGGTCACCATTGTTGGAGCGACGGCTTTTCCGGCGGCACGGTTGGCGGGGTTGACCGGCGGGCTGGCCGGGCAGGCGGTGCCGTTGCAAAAAATCGAGGCGGCGCGCCGCGCGTTGCTGGATTTATACCGTGGCCAGGGGTTTATTCTCACGACCGTTTCGATGGATATCGATGCGGCGGGGAATGTGCGGTTTATTGTCACCGAGGGGTGGATTGCGGAGGTAAAGCTCTCGCAGGATATTGGCCCCGCCGGGACGATGGTGTTGCGGTTTCTCGGCCATCTGACCACCGAACGCCCGGTGCGGGAGGCTTCACTGGAGCGGTGGCTGCTGCTGGCGCAGCAGATTCCAGGTATTTCCGTGCATGCGGTACTGCAATCCAACAACGGCGATCCCGGCGCGCTGACCCTGGTGGCGGAGGTAAGCAAGCAAAGCGTTTCCGCTCTGGTGACCACCGATAATCGCGGGTTTAACGAAGCCGGACCGATAGAGGGCCTGGCGGTGGCGGACCTGAACAGCGTTACCGCGTATGGCGACCAGACCGAGGTTTCGGTGTTCCATACCGAAGGGGGCACGGACAATTTCGGCCAGGCGTCGGAAAGCTTTTTTGTTGGTGATGATGGCTTGCGGCTGAAATTTTACGGCGGCGCCGGGCACGGTACTCCCAACGGCACGCTCGGTTCCGTGCGATACCAAAGTTATATCACCGTGTTTGGCGGTCTGTTGAGCTATCCGCTGATCCTGCGGCGGAATCAGGCGCTGAATTTGACGCTGCATTTCGATGGCATTGAAAATACGATTAATATTGCCGGTATCCAGACAAGTTCCGACAGCCTGCGGGTGGCACGGTTTGGCGGGCAATATGCGTGGCAGGATTTGTGGGCGGGTAACACGCGCGATGCGCTGAATGTGTTGAACCTGCAGGAATCCCAGGGGATCCCGTATTTTGGCGCCTCCGCGGACGGCAGGATCGCGCCGCCGGCAGGCCGCAGCAATGAGAAGATCGATTTCTGGAAAGTCAGCGGCTCGATCAGCCGGACGCAGAACTTGTTCTCGCCGTTCGATGACGCGACCGTGGCGCTGCGCACCGAAGCTGGTGGCCAGTACGCCACCGATGTCCTGCCCTCGGAGGAAGAATTCTACCTTGGTGGCAGCCGGTTCACCCGGGGCTATTATTCCGGCCAGGTGGTGGGCGACAAAGCGGCATATGCGACCGCGGAGCTGCAACTTAACACCGGCTATGATTTTTCCGTTCTCAAACATGATATTGATCTGGGAACGCAATTCTACGGGTTTTACGATTGGGGTGAGACTTGGTCGAATTTGCCGAATGTCCTGAACCCCAAGATTGAGAACCACAGGATTGAGTCGTGGGGCGGCGGGGTCCGGATGGGGCTGACCAGGTATTTGGAAGTGGACGGCGAAGTGACGGAGCGGTTGACGACGCAGCTGCAGCCTGCGTCGTCAAAGCTGCGGCCACTGGCTGATACGCTCGTTTATTGGGGTGTTATCGCTCGCTACTGAATGGCTGCCGGTGCCTTTGGGACCGGTTGAGCGCGTAATGTGAGCGCGTGATGTGAGAGGGTGTGATGGAACGGAAAACGCAGCGGTTGGTACGCGAAAGGTCTGCCGGACGCTTCCGGCGGGCGGCGTGGCTGGCGACCACGGGGCTGACGGCGATCCTGATCAGCCCTGGCTCCTTGATGGCACAGACCACGCTTGCGCCGGACACCACGCCGCAAGGTGGTGTGGTCGTGGGCGGCAATTCCACCATTACGCAGGGCGCCGGCACCACCACGATCAACCAGACCAGCCAGCTTACCGCGATCAACTGGCAGAGTTTTAACGTGGGCAGCGCGGCGGAGGTGCAATTCGTGCAGCCCTCGTCCACCGCGATTGCGCTCAACCGGGTGGTTTCCGCCGACCCTTCGGTCATCGCGGGCAAAATCAACGCCAATGGGCAGATCGTGCTGGTCAATCAGTCCGGTGTTGTGTTCACCAAGGGCTCGCAGGTGAATGCCGAAAGCATCTTCGTCTCGACTTCCAATGTGGCGACCAAGGATTTCATGGCCGGGCGCATGGTGTTTTCCGGTACGCCAAACCCTGGCGCGAAAATCATCAATGACGGGCAGTTGACCGCGCGGCAGGCCGGGCTGGTGGGGCTGGTGGCGCCGCAGGTGGAAAATAACGGGGTGATCACGGCGCAACTGGGCCAGGTGGCGCTGGCCGGCGCCAGCGCGTTTACGCTGGATTTATACGGCGACAGACTGATCTCGCTGGATGTGACGCAGGCGGTGCGGGCGGTGGATGTGGGCGGCAAACTGGTGCCGGCGCTGGTGACCAATAATGGGGTGATTCTGGCCGATGGCGGTAAAGTTACCCTCACGGCGCAGGACGCGGATGCGCTGGTGACGCAGTTGATCAACGCCGGCGGCACGATCCGGACCAACACCGTTGGCGCCAATACGGGAACGATTTCGATCCAGGGGGTGGGCGGGGATATTCAGATCGCCGGGAATTTGTTGGCGCAAGGGACGCAGCCTGGTGGCACGGGCGGCGCGGTTGAGGCGGTGACCACGGGTAAGGTGAGCGTGGCGCCTGGGGCGGTGATCGATGCCTCGGGCGATGCGGGCGGCGGCGTGGTGGCGCTGGGGACGGATTTGCAGCGCGCCCGCATGGGAGCGGCGGATACGGCGGCGCCACGGGCGGCGGCAGTGGTGGTGGCGCAAGGTGCGGTGGTGAAGGCGCAAGCCACGGGCAAGGGCAATGGCGGCACCGTGACGCTGCTCAGTGCGCGGAGTACCGAATTTGCCGGGATGATTTCCGCGCAGGGTGGGCCGGGGGGCGGCAATGGCGGGCTGGTGGAGATTTCCAGCGACGGTGTGATCGCTTTGGGCGGCACGGTGGTTGATACCGCGCTCAATGGCCAGCCGGGGGAGATCTTGCTCGACCCGCAGACGCTGATCGTCAGCAGTTCGGGAGCCAGCAGCGGGCAGACAACATATATAGACCCGGCGTCGCTGATCAGCATGACGGGCAGCATTGTGCTAAGTGCGAATAAGTTGGTTGACGTGGCAAGTGCGATCAACCTGACAGCGGCGTCTTCCCTGACGCTGGCTTCCGGCGGCGATGTGACGATTGGCGCGTCGATTGATACGCACGGTTCGCTGGAGATAGACGCGTTGGGGTCGCTGCTGGTTGGCGCCGGGCTGACGGCTGGTAACATTGCGCTGCTGGATAGTGGCGGTGGAGTGGAAACAATTGGCGCGCCGGTGGTGGCGGGAACGCTGGTGGCACTACAAAGCGGCGGCGGGGTCACCGAGGTTTCCGGTGGCATGATTTCAGCCGGCACGCTGGTCAGCGGCGTGTTGATCGACAACAATGTTTCGCTCGGTAATGCGAATAGCATCGGCACGCTGGGCAACTTTGCCGCACTCGGTAATATTTTGCTGAATGACACGGGCCCGCTCGACATTATTGGCGCCGTGAGCACGCCCAAAATTATGACCTTGAAAGATACTGGTGCTGTCAGTGAACTTGCCGGCGGCACGATTGCGGCGGCGACCCTGAATAGCGGTGGCACGACGATCGGCGGCGCGGTGTCGCTTGGCAACGGCAATATCATTGGCACGCTGGGGGCATTTGCGGCGGCGGGGGATATTCTGCTGGATGATACGGACGCGCTGGCCATTGCTGGGTTGGTGCAGACGCCGGGCGTACTGACGTTGCAGGACGGCGGGGCGGTGACAGAGCTTGCTGGTGGGACGTTGAACGTGGCAACGCTGACAAGCGGGGCCGGGACCATCGGCGGCAATTTATTGTTGGTAAACAGCAACAACATTGCCGCGCTGGGAAACATCAGCTTGAGCGGCACGCATGGGTTGACGCTGATCGACGCGGGCTCGCTGAGTGTGGTGGGTGCGGTAAGCGCCGCGAGCGGAACGCTGAGTGCCGCCACGTTGAGTGTGGCTGGGCCGGTTTCAATAACGAATGGGCTGGTGCTGGAAGCGGGAAGCGGCGGAATTGCCGAGACGGCGGGCGGCACGATTACGGCCGCGACGTTGAGCAGCGGCGGGACCACCATCGGCGGCGATGTATTGCTGACGAATGGCAATGGCATCGGCACGTTGGGGAACATAAGCCTGGGCGGCACGCATGTACTGGCGGTGACCGATGCGGGGTCGCTGAACGTGGCGGGAACGTTGAGTGCCGGCAGCGCGACGCTGAGTGCCGCGACGTTGAGCCTGGCGGGGCCTGTATCGGTGACGAATGCGCTGGCGCTGGAAGCGGGTAGCGGCGGGGTGGCCGAGGCGGCGGGGGGCACGATTGCCGCCGCGACGCTGAGCAGCGGCGGCACCACCATTGGCGGCGCGGTGTCGTTGGGCAATGGCAACAGTATTGGCACTCTGGGGGCGTTCGCGGCGGCTGGTGATATCCTGCTGGATGATACAGGCGCGCTGGCGATTGCCGGGCTGGTGCAGACGCCCGGAATGCTGACGCTGCTGGATGCCGGCGGGGGGTTAAGCGAACTGGCCGGCGGGACGCTGAACGTGGGGACGCTGAGCGGCGGCGGCACGGCGTTTGGCGGCGATGTGTTGCTTACGAACGGCAACGGCATCGGGGCGCTGGGGAATATTAGCGTGGGCGGTACGCATGTGCTGGCGGTGACCGATGCGGGTGCGCTGAATGTGGCGGGGACGCTGAAAGCCACCACCGCGACGCTGAGCGCCGCGACATTGAGCTTGGCGGCACCTGTGTCGGTGACAAACGGGCTGGTGCTGGAAGCGGGCAGCGGCGGCATTGCCGAAGTGGCGGGCGGCGTTATTGCCGCAAACCGGTTAAGCAGTGGTGGCACCACCATTGGCGGCGCGGTTTCGCTGGGTAACGCAAATACCATTGGCACGCTGGGCGCGTTTGCGGCGGCGGGGGATATTCTGCTCGACGACAGCGGCGCGTTGAACATTTCAGGGCTGGTGCAGACGCCGGGCCTGCTGACGCTGGAAAGCGGCGGCGCGGTGAGCGAGGTGGCCGGCGGAACGCTGAATGTGGGTACGCTGGGCAGCGGCGGGACGACCATCGGCGGCGATTTGCTGCTGGCCAATGGCAATAGCATCGGCACGCTGGGCAATCTGCTCGCGTCGGGGAATTTTACGCTGGATAATGCCGGCAGTTTGACCGTGGCGGGGCCTGTGCGGGCCAGCACGGTGACGCTGGTCGACAATGGCACGGTGACGCTGGGTGGTTTGGTGCAGGCAACCGGCGGCCAGGCGGTGCTGGTCGCGGACGGGCTGCTAGAAGGTGTGGGCGGCGCGGTGAGCGTGGGGAGCGGCGGGACGATTGCCGTCGCGCCATTTACCAGCGGCGGGGGGATTGATCTGGGCGGCACGGCGGCGGGAGGGCTGGAACTTTCCAGTCTGCTGCTGGGGGCGTTGGACCCTGCCGGAAAAATTGTGATCGGCAGTGCTGGGGGCTTTACCGCTGGCAGTGTCTTCAGCGAGGGTGCGCTGGCGTTTGCCAATCCGTTGCTGGTGCTGGATGCCACCGGCGGTATCACCCAAACAGGAAATTTGAGCGGCAATGCCATCGACCTGAGCGGGAGCAGTCTGGCGCTGGATGGCAATTTGACCGCAACATCGCTGAACTTGGCGAGCAGCGGCGGGGTTACCGAGCCCGGCGGTGGTGTGTTGAACGTTGGGACGCTGGGGAGCGGCGGAACCACCATCGGCGGCGTGGTGGCGCTGAACGGATCGGCGAATACAGTGGGGACGCTGGGCGGTTTTGCCGCCGCGGGGAATTTCAGCCTCGGCGATGCGGCGGCCCTGGTGGTGGACGGGCCGGTGACCGCCCCGAATATTACGCTGGTGGACGGCTCGGCGAGCGCCAGCAGTCTGGCGATTGACGGGACGCTGGCCGCCGGATCGGGCGGCACGATCAGCCTGATCGCGGACAGTATCACTTCCGGCGGGGCGAGCCTATCGGCGCCGGGCGGCACGGTGGCGATCGCGCCTTATACGCCGGGAACGGCGATTGACCTGGGCGGCACGGCGGCGGGACTGGATTTGAGCGGGGCGCTGCTGGGCGCGGTCAGCGGTTCGACGGCGCGGCTGGATATCAGCACCACGGGGAGCATTGCCGCCGATGGCGCGGTGAGCGTGGCGGCGGGCGCTTTGCGGCTGAACGGCAATGGCGTAACGTTTAATGGCACGCTCGACGTACCGGGGGCGCTGGAACTGGCGAGCACAAACGGTGTAACCACGTCTTCCGGCGAGACGTTGACGGCGGGCACGCTACTGGCGGGCGGGGGCATCAGCGGGCCGGTGAACATGGCGCTGGGCAGTAATTTCATCGGCACGCTCGGGGCGTTGTCCTTGTCCGGCGGCGGCAACGATCTGGCGCTGAATGATCAGGGCGCGCTGGATGTGATCGGGCTGGTGAGTGCGGGGAATATCACGCTGAGCGCGGCCGGGTTGACCATTGCCAATGTGATGAGTGCCAGTTCGGCGGTGACGCTGGGCAGTGGTGCGGGCGTGGTGGAGAGCGGTGGCGGCGCCATTAATACACCAAGCCTGAGCAGTGGCGGCACCACGATTACCGGCGCGGCGTTGCTGGGCGGAGGCAATAACATCGGCACGCTGGGCGGATTTATGGCCAGTGGCAATTTGCTGGTGATTGACACCGGAGCACTGAGCGTGACCGGCCCCGTGACGGGGGCGAATATTACTCTGGCCGCCGACGGCCTGACATTTGGCGGCGGCATTACCACGCCCGGCCTGTTGGCGCTGGCGAGTGGTGCGGGGATAACGCAGACGGCCGGCACGGTGAGTGCCGCGACGCTGAGCAGCGACGGCGGGACGATTACCGGGGGCACGGATTTGTCGCAGGCGGGTAATGCATTCCAGACGATTGCCGGGTTTGCCGCGAGCGGTGACGTGACGCTGGTGAGCGTCGATCCGTTGAGCATGGACGGGCCGTTCAGTGCCGCGAATATTACGCTGGGTGCGTCCGGCATCGCGGTGAATGGTGGGATTTCCACCGGTGTGTTGCAGTTGGCGAGTGGCGCCGGTGTGAGCGAGGGTGCGGGCGGCCAGGTGAAGGCGGCGACACTGACCACCGGCACCTCCACCATTGCCGGCAATGCCGTGTTGAATAACGCGGGCAACCAGATCGGCACGCTGGGCGCTTTCAAGGCCACGGGTGGCCTGACTTTGAACGACGCCACGGCGTTGACGCTGGCGGCGCCGGTGGTGCTGGGGGGCACGCTGGCGCTGCTCGACACCGGGAGCATTACGCAGACCAGTGGTAGTGTTACCGCCGCGGCGCTTACCAGCGATGGCGGCACCATCGGCGGTGACGCGCTGTTTGGAAGCGGCGGCAACGTGATCCCCGTGCTGGGCGATTTTGCCGCGCTGGGGAATGTGTTGCTCAACGATACGGTGCCGATCAGCCTCCTGGGCAACATCGGGGCCGGTGCGGCGCTCAGCCTGGATGCCGGTGGGGCGATCACGCAGGGCAGCGGCATTGTTTCCACCCCGCTGCTGAACGCGAATGCCACGGCGCTCACGTTGCCGGATGCAAACCAGATCGGCGCGCTGGGCGCCGTGACCACCACCGGTGATATTGTGGCGAGCGGCGTGGGCGGCATCGCCGGGCCGGTGAGTGCCGCGAATGCGACGCTTTCGACCAATGGCAACTTCACTGAGACTGGCAACGCGCAGATCAACAATACGTTGGATGTGACTGCCGGGGGGAATGTGGTGCAGAGCGCGGGCAGCTTGAGCGCGCAGACCGCGACGCTGTCATCGGGCGGGAACATGACGCTTTCCGGGACGACGTCAGTTGCCGATCAGCTCGATTTGATTGCCACGGGGAACATTACGCATGCTGGCGGCGCGCTGAGTGCGGGGACTCTGGTGGGCTCGGCGGGCTCGCTGGCGTCGTTCGGCGCGATCACCGATATCGGCACGCTGGGCAGCTTTATTATGGCTGACAGTCTATTCATGCTGACAAATGCGGGAGATTTGACAATTACCGGGCCGGTCGTCGCCAATGCGGTGAGTATTTCCGCGCAGGGGGTTATTACCCTGGCGGGCAGCGCCAACGGCGGGTTGTTCATTACGGGGACCATTGCGTCCCCAACGGCGACCAAGCCCTCGGCGGTTGACTCGGTGATAACTTCGACCGGCGCCGCCGGGGCCACGCCCTCGATTGTGCAAAATGGCACCTTCCTGGTCAATTCGGGTGCGAACGCCGCGACCTATCTCGGCAACGCGAGCCAGCCTGGGACTTTGTTCCTTTATACCTCGCCCAGCGGCACGATGAATTTCGCGGCGAATACGAACGGAAGTATTTTCGCGCCAAGCATCGACCTGGTGCTGGCGGCAGGGCCGGCGGGGGTGGTGACGGGCAATCTCGACCTCAGGCACCTCGAAGTGTTGAGCGCGTATTCAGTCAACCTGAATGGTACGATCAACAATGTTCCGGGGCCGACGGCGGCGGGCGGCGGTTCGGCCTTTCCGTTCCCGCAACCAAATTTCAGGTTCAATGCCTGCCCGATCGGGTCGGTCAATTGCACGATCCTGCCGATTGAAGCCCTGCCGGAAGGCAATCCTCTGCAGAATTTTGACATCACGCAACGCAAGCGCAAGCGGCTCGACCATAATGTCGAGCTGCCCGGCATTGCGACACGCGATTTTTAGGGCAGGGCCGCGAGATGACCGGAACGAGGGTGAGCGTGGTTAGGACCGGGTTGACGATTTTGGTGGCGCTGGCCCTGGCGAGTTGCGCCAAGCCGCCGAATTCCGCCTACGACAATCCCGAAGGTGTGACGAATGCCGCTGCCGCCAGCCTCCCGGTTGGGCTGAACACGGCGGGGGAGAGCTGCTCCATACAGCGCAGCGGCAATTCGGCTGATGTGTATTGCGGCTCGTGGGACCAGCCGAGCGCACATGTGCAGAACGGCGCGGCGGCGGCGGCGGCTGATTTGCCGGGGCTGGCCACAACCAGTGCTTGGCGGGGGGCGTTGGACGGCAGCTATGCCTGCAATGCGTCCAATGCGACGACAATTCTGGATGGGGTACCGGCCGAGGTGCTGGCCTGCACGCAGCGGTTCGGCGGCTGGCCGCACGTGGCGCTGGTGAGCGTGATTAACGGCACGGCCTATTATGCTGACGGTGTGCTGCCGGCGCTGCCGCCGATGCAGCGGGCGATCGGGGTGATGAGCGGCAGAATCGCGCCGAGCGACGCGGGCCAGACGCCGGTTGCGGCATCTGACCAGATATTGGCGCAGCGGTTGGCGGCGCAGGCATTCAGCTCGGGCGATATTGGCCATTATGAGGCGCTGATGGCGCTGGGGACCAAAGCGAACCAGGAGGAGAATTTCCCCGCCGCGGTGATTGCGTATCGTGCCGCGCTGGCCTTGCAGCAGAAGAAAATCGGCCTGGATAATCCGGGCACCATCGCGCCGATGCTGGAACTGGCGCTTAATCTGTCGGATCAGGCACAATATCCGCAGGCGGCGAGCATGTTCGCGGCGGTGGCGAAGCTGGTGCCGGAGTCCAGTGATCCAACCGCGCCGGCCAAGCTGTTGCATTATGAGGGGCTGGACCAGTTGAACCAGAACCACCCGGCGCAGGCGCTGGCGTTGCTGCGGCAGGCCGAAAGCCTTTACGCGGCCTTGCTGCCGCCTGAGTTGTTGCAAGCACAGCCCGTGGAAAATACGAATGAGGCGCTGTCCAATATCAGCGCGCAACCGGGAACGGGCGGCCTGATGGCGGCGCAGGTGACGCTGAACAGCCCGGTGACGCAGAGCGCGCTGCTGGGGGTGATCGAAACCTGGCGGTATCAGGCAATCGCGCTGAATGCCAGCGGTGACAAGGCGGGCGGCGCGCAAGCGATGGCGACGGCGGACCAGATCGCGCAGGCCAATGATATTGCGCCGCCGATGCTCAGTGCCAGGCTCAACCGGACCAATGGCGCGCTGGCGGTAACTCTGGGACAGACCGGCGCGGCGGCGGACTATCTGCAAGGGGCGGCTGTGGATTTTGCCACGGCGATTCCGGGTTCGCGCCCGGTGGCGGAAACGGCGCTGCTACAGGCGGCCGTGCTGCACGATGCCAAGAACGATACGGCGGCGCTTGCCTCCTGCCGCAACGGCATTGGGCTGTTGAAGACTTTGCAGCTGGGCACGTCGGCGGCGTTGATTGGGCCGTGCCTGGATGTGTTTGCCGCGGTGGCGGCGGCCGATCAGGCGGATGCGCAGGCGCTGCATGGGGAGATGTTCGAGGCGGCGGAACTGGCGCAGGGCAGCGTGACGGCACAGGAAATCGCGGCGGCGGCGGCGCGGCTTTCCACCAGTTCGTCCGACCCGAAAGTGGCGAATGCAATCCGCTTGCAGCAGGATGCGCAGGCCTCGCTGGTGCGCTTGTATCAGCAGCGGGACGAGTTGACGCATGCGCCGGGGGCGAACGGGGCTGCGGCGGCATTGGCCGCGCTGGATAAGAATATTGCCGCCGCGAATGCGACGCTGCAGCAGGCGACGCTGGCCGAGGAGGCCGCGGCGCCGAATTTTGGACAGTTGGTGCAGCAAGTGGTGCCGGCGAAAGCGGTGCTGGCACTGTTGCGTCCCGACGAGGCGTTTTTGGGCATTACGGCGACGCCCGACCACA
>Ga0182013_10007761_pt1 | contig 11728 bp, 9 predicted proteins | sample 612S2MmetaG_FD_120487 | JGI IMG/M metagenome (GOLD analysis project Ga0182013, IMG submission 120487) | Permafrost microbial communities from Stordalen Mire, Sweden - 612S2M metaG | ecosystem: Environmental > Terrestrial > Soil > Wetlands > Permafrost | place: Sweden: Stordalen | collected...
CAAATTCTGGCCGCACGTCAGCCGTGTGGACAACGTCTTCGGCGACCGCAACCCGGTTTGCTCGTGTGTGGGGATGGAGAATTTCGCCGCGTGACAATTTTGCCGAATCATGTAAAGTGACTTCAGATGAAAGCCGTGTGACTATTGCACTTTCCGCCGGAAGTTCCCATCTGGGTTGACCCGGAACGATTGAGCGGCGCTCCCTGTTTCGCGGGCACGCGCGTGCCGGTGGACAGCCTGTTCAACAATCTGGAAAGCGGCTTGAGCCTCGACGAATACCTGGATTGTTTCCCTGATGTGACGCGTGAACAAGCCGTTGCCGTTTTGGAATACGCCCACAAGACCGCGCTTCAGGCCGCATGAAAGTGCTGCTGGATGCCTGCGTTCATCCGTGGTTAATTTGATTTCAGAGGGCTTCGCCCGGCGGAAATTTCTCGAATACCCCAGATTTTCACCGATCTTGCCGGTGGCACCCTTCATAAACCGGCCGTCAGATGGAGGTTAAATCGAGAATCACGAGACTCCCGAAGTCGGGTTTTGATGTTTTTCAGCGAAAAACTGCTGTATTTGCTGGAAAACTGTGTGGAATTCAGCGTTATTGTGGTAATAACACATTTTTATTACCACTTTTTCATCGAATCCGTGCAGGATCACGGCAAAATACAGCGGGAAAACGGAGATTTCGTGCAGGAATTTGACCTGGGCTTGCAAGAGAACCGCGTATGCTTGCAGTAATTCCACAAAATACTGCCGTATTTCGACGATTTCCTGCAAGAAAACGCGAAAATCGTGCAGGATTTTGGCGTCCGCGTGTTGTGATTCATCGAAATACTGGAAAATAAAACTGATTATTGCCATGTGTTCGGAGAAGTCTTGGGGTGGAATTGCTGTGGTGGCGACGCCCTCGTCGCCCGAGGGCGTGCTTTCAAAATATGGAGTGCGCCCGGCCCGGGCCGGAGCCATTTCCATCGGGCAGCCGGTTTTCTCCGCGCTTCCGCGTTCTTTGCGTCACCATTTGCAGGATTGCAATCGTATGGAAAAGATTTCATCCTTTTTTCATGACCACCGATTCTCCAATGAAACGATTTGTTACCGCCGCATTGCTCGGATTGATTGCCGCGAGCTTCGTTCTCAATTTATCCGCCCAGACTGTCACGAGCATCGTGCCAGACGGCAAGGCGCACCAGTTCGAGACGCGCGATCATCAGTTCTTCATTGACGGCCAGCCGACGATGCTCGTCGCGGGCGAGATGCACTTCGGTCGTGTGCAGCCGGAGGATTGGGACACGCGCATCAAACAGGCGAAGGCGATGGGCTTGAACACGATCAGCTTTTATCTGTTCTGGAACCAGGTGGAGACGCAGGAGGGGGAATTTAATTTCACCGGCATGACGGATGTGCGGCGCGTGCTGAAACTTTGCCAGAAAAATGGAATGTGGGTCGTGTTGCGTCCCGGCCCGTATTGCTGCGCGGAGATCGAGTATGGCGGCATTCCGTGGTGGACGTTGAAACATCCGGAGGTGAAGGTCCGCACGGCCGACCCGCAATGGCTGGCATGGTGCAGCAATTATCTGGCGCAGGTCTATAAACAGGTCGGCGACCTGGAGGTGAGCAAGGGCGGGCCGTTGCTGATGGTGCAGGTGGAAAACGAATATGGCATCACCGATCCCACGAACAATGATTACATGGTGGCGATGACGAAGGTTTTCAAGGATGTCGGTTTCAAAAATCTTTTCACCTGCGACCCGACCACGAAAGTCTGGAGCAATCCCGCCTTGCGCGTTCCCGGATTGATGTATGGCCGCAACGGTCTTGCAAGCGACGAAAGATTCCGGCAGAGCGCGGAACTCATTGGTGATTATCCGGTGTATGTGCCGGAAGTTTACACGGCGTGGTTCAGTGGCTGGGGCGAGCCGATTGCCAAAAAGAATTCCACCATCCCGCAAATCACCAACTGGGTGACGTATCTGCTGGATCACAACGATTCGTTCTGCTTGTTTTGTCTTTTCGGCGGATCGAACTACGGCTTCGACAACGGCTGCGCCTTTTTTTCGCCCGTGCAGGCGAGCTACGATTACAACGCTCCGATTGACGAGGCCGGACGGACAACGGAGAAATACCGCGCGCTGCGAACTTTGCTGACCGAGCGGCTGAAGATCAATCCGCCTGAACCGCCCGCCGACCCGCCGGTGATCGAAATTCCCACAATCAAGCTAGATCAAAGCGAGCCGTTGCTCCAGACCCTGCCGCGCAAGCCGACGCTCGTCTCCGACAAAACGGTTTCGATGGAAGATTTGAACCAGGATTACGGCTTCGTGCTTTACCGCAAAACATTTCCGAACGGTTTGAAAGGCAAACTCGAATTGAAAACCGCGCAGGATTACACCGTCGTCATGGTCAACGGCAAAACTGTCGGCACCGCATTTGTCGGCGACGGACTGGACAGCAACAAAATTGAGCTGCCTGAAACCGACGGCCCGGCCACGCTGGATTTGCTCGTCTATAATCTCGGACGCATCAGCGTCGTCGTGACGGCGGACACCGCGCATCTCGCGCGCAAAGGATTGATTGGCGGCGCGACGCTTGATGGCGCGGACTTGAGCGGCTGGCAGATTTATTCACTGCCATATTACAACGTGAACAATTTCAAAGCCTCTGCAGAGCAGCACACCGGCCCGACTTTTTATCGCGGCACATTCATCTTGGACAAACTCGGCGGCACGTTCCTCGATATGCGCAATTGGAGCATGGGCGCGGTCTGGGTCAACGGCCACAACCTTGGACGGTTCTGGGATCACGGCGGCCTGCGTTCGCTGTTCCTGCCGGGCGAATGGCTCAAACGGGGACAGAATGAAATCGTCATTCTCGAATTGCACGACGCGCCGAAACTGGCCGAAGTGAGCGGCGGCACGAAGATTATCGAGGAACCGGCTGTTCCCTTTGCGGTGAAACTGGATCGAGCGGACTTGAAAGCGCCAATTACACCTGCGGCTCCGGAAGACACAAATGCCCCGGGCAAACTTCTGCCGTTGAAGGTGGTCGGGACAAAAATCCTCGACAGCAACAACCAGCCGGTGCGTTTGCGCGGCGTCAATGCCGCCAGCCTGGAATGGACAAGCGACGGTGACGGGCACATTCTGCAAACGGTCAACGTGGCCATCCGCGACTGGCACGTGAACATCATCCGCCTTCCGCTATCGCAGGATCGCTGGTTCGGCAAGGCACCGGAACAAAACGGCAACAGCCAGCCCTATCGCGATTTGGTTCATCAGGTCGTGGACGAATGCGCTACGCAGAATTGCTACATCATCCTCGATTTGCACTGGTCGGATTGCAACGAGTGGGGGCACAACATCGGGCAGCATTCCATGCCCGACACGAACAGCATTGTGTTCTGGAAGGATTTCGCACCACTCTACGCCAACAATCCCGCTGTCCTCTTCGACTTGTATAACGAACCGCACGATGTCTCATGGGATGTCTGGCTCAGCGGCGGACAAATCACGGACAAGCCCGTTGGCAGGAACATGGCGGTAAATAATTATCATTGTGTCGGGATGCAGGCGATGCTCGATGCCGTCCGCTCCACCGGCGCGAAAAATGTCGTCATCTGCGGCGGGCTGGATTGGGCTTACGATTTTTCCGGCATCCTTGATGGCCGGCAACTTTCCGATCCGAATGGAAACGGCGTCATTTATTCGAATCATTGCTACGACAACAAAGGTGACAGCGTTGACACATGGATTGCAAAAATGGAAACGGCGACCGCCAGACTGCCGGTGATCGTCAGCGAATTCGGCGGCAATTCCGGCCCAAGCAAAAAAGTTCCCACCGACAACTGGCTCTTGCACGTCCTTCAAGCCATTGAGGATCATCAATGGTCCTACACCGCGTGGGATTTGCATCCCGCCGCCGGGCCGAGGCTGGTTTCAGACTGGAACTACACGCCGTCGCCGCGTTACGGTGTGTTCGTCAAAGAGACGCTGGAAGGAAAACTGCCCGCTTACACGCCGCCTGCGGAATAATCATCGCAAATGGTTAGCCGCATCGGCAAAGCCGGCGACGATCTCATCGCGCGATTTCATGTTGCGAATGCGCACATAGGAATCGCTTTCAAGTTTTGCCGTAAAAGCCGCCTTCAATTCCTGCGCTCGCTTGAACTGCTTGTCCGGCTTGGCGGGCGTAAGCGGATACTCAATAGCAAATCCAGCAACGCGCAAATCCTGAATGAGCTTTAGCGAGGGCGCGCGGAGGGTTTCGTCCTCGATCAAAACAAAAACGTCCGCGTGCGAATCGAATTTCGGCAGCAGGCCTCGCGCTTTCAAAATCTCCAGAAGCACCACGTCGCCCATGCCGAAGCCGAGCGCGGGCAGGTTCACCTTGCCGCCGCTGATAAGTCTGACGAGGTTGTCATAGCGTCCGCCGCCTGCGATGGCGCGGAACTCGCCCTTCGCATCGAACGCCTCAAACACAACGCCGGTGTAATACGCGAGGCCGCGGATGACGCGATAATCAATCTTGACGAAACTGCCGAGGCCGCGCGCGGCAAGATTTTGCAATATGTTTTCCAGTTCCGCCGTCGGCTTGCCGGACTCGATGAATTGGTTTACGACTGCGAGGGAAAATCCGAGCGCTGATAATTTCTTTTCCGATTCTTCCGTTGGAATTCGTTCGAGCTTGTCCACAATCTGATAGAATGCGTATTCATGCGCCATGTCGCCGCCGCCGTGCTTGAAGAAATCGTGCCACGCATTGCGACTGCTCAAGCGGATGACGAAATCATGTTCGGTCAGTCCAAACGAGCGCAACGTGTCAATGAGCAATGCGATGAGTTCCGCGTCCGCCGCCGGATCGGATTCGCCGATGATGTCGGCATTGAACTGGAAATGCTCGCGCAATCGGCCTTTCTGCTGGCGTTCATAGCGGAAGAGCTGCGGCAGCGCGAACCACTTGATGGGTTTTTTGTAATTGCGTTCGTGCGCGGCGACCATGCGCGCGAGCGTCGGTGTCATTTCAGGACGCAGCGAAACGGCGCGCTCGCCCTTGTCTGTGAAGTTATAAAGCTGGCCGACAATTTCCTCACCGCTCTTCGTTGTAAAAAGTTCGAGCGGCTCAAGCGGCGGCCCGTCGTATTCGCGGAAATTGTAGCGCTTGGCCGTATCGCGCCATTTGTCAAAAATAAACTGACGCGCGTCGGCGCTCCATGTGTCGGTGTGCGGGAGCGGTTCGGGATAAAAATCTCTGAATCCGGGCAATCGTTCCATGCCGCAAAGTTAAGAGATTTTACTGAAGTGTTAAAGCGTTGAATTGTTGAATCGGGAAATCACCGATTCAACAATTCATGTTTTAACGGGAATTATTTCGTGGGCAGCTTCAATACTTGCATGCGCATTTCCTTGCCGGCTTTGAATTTGACTGTGGATCGGGCTGGAATCTGCACATCGGTCTCCGGCTTGTTGGGATTCCGTCCAACACGCGCCTTGCGGACTTTGACTTCAAACACGCCGAACTTACGAAGTTCCACCTTGTCGCCTTTGGCGAGCGCCTCAGTGATGTAGTCGAGAGTTTTCTGCACCACGGTGAAAATATCCTGCTGGCGGAGGCCGGTTTCGTCGCTGATGCGCATGACGAGATCACGTTTTGTAAGAGTTATATTAGTCATATGTTTTGGGGGTTGATCTAATTGACACAATATTTACGCAACGACACAGATTGTCCAGAAATCACTGGCAAGGTTTGTGGCGACACCTTCAGCAGGTGCGGCATATAGATAGTCACGAAAATCCGGCAAGTCGGGAATCCAGCCGTAGCGGGAAACTTTGAAGTTCATAATTCCCTGTTAGCAAAGCCATGGAATTGTGTCCACACAAAAATAACTTTACGTATTTGAACCGATGGCTTCCTGAAAATCTTTCATTCCGGCCACTTTCAATTTTTCATGCAAACCGGCAACAATTTTGCTTGTGACGCCCGGCCCTTCAAAAACAAGGCCCGTATAAATCTGCAAAAGCGACGCGCCCGCCGTGATTTTTTCCCACGCGTCATCCGCAGTGAAAACTCCGCCCACACCGATGATTGGCAATTGGCCGCTCGTGCGCTTGAAAATATGGCGGATGATTTCCGTGCTGCGCGCCTGCAAAGGCTTTCCGCTCAAGCCGCCTGGTTCGGAATAAATTTTTCGTGACACGGATCCGTCTGTTTGAGGCCGTACAATGGTCGTATTTGTGGCAATAATCCCGGCAATGTGACGCAACGAAGCCAGTTGAAGAATTTCATCCAGAGCCTCGAGGGAAAGATCAGGCGCCACTTTGATCAAAATCGGCCTCTGGATTTTATTATGCTCTTGGAGAGCCGCCAGAATATCATTCAATGCCGACTTGTCCTGTAATTCACGCAAACCCGGCGTGTTGGGCGAACTGACGTTAACTACAAAAAAATCCGCAAGGTCGCGCAGCGCATGAAATGACTTTGCATAATCCTCGGCGGCTTTTTCCAGAGGCGTGATTTTGGATTTGCCTAAATTGATCCCCACAGGATGCTCCGGCCATCGACCGGAGTTTTTCCACCCGGAAAGCTTATGCGCAAAATATTCCGCGCCGGGATTATTAAATCCCATCCGGTTGACAATTACCTCGTCTGCAATGACACGAAACATTCGGGGCGTTGGATTTCCCGGCTGCGCGAGCCATGTCACACCGCCGAGTTCACAGAAACCAAATCCCAGCTTTTCCCAAACTGGAACGGCGACCGCAAACTTGTCCATGCCGGCAGCGAGGCCAACTGGATTTGGAAATTTCAGGCCAAACACTTTAACGGGCAGTTCCGGCGAAGAGAAAAATTTCCCGATCGCATTGCTGATGAATTCGTCGCGGCTGGCGCAGGCTAAAGTGTTTAGCGTAAAATCATGTGCTCGTTCCGCGTCTTGGGTGAAAAGCAGCGGGCGGACGAGATTTTTATACGGCCAGCCCATTTGATTTCAAGAGTGTGCGCCGTTTTTCGCCACCGAGCGCGAGCAGATTTTTTTGTAAGTAGCGAGCGCGAGCAGCGGCCATGCGTTGCGATACATGTCGTATTTCAGATAGAAAACTTTCGGGAAACCAGTGCCGGTCGTCTCGTGTTCCGTCCAAGAGCCGTCTGGATTTTGCGTATGCACCAAAAATTCTATTCCTCGTTTTAGCGCGGGATTTTCAGGGTCATCAAAGGCGCACAAGCCCATCACCGCCCATGCCGTCTGCGATGCGGTGCTCGGCCCCTGCCCTTTGAAAACCGGGTCGTCATAAGTATTGCAACGTTCGCCCCAGCCGCCATCGTCGTGCTGGACGCTTTCGAGCCATGAACGTCCACGTTGCAGCCAGCTTTCACTCATGTCGAGATTCATCGCGCACATTCCGCGCAATACCTGCCATGTCCCGTAAATGTAATTCACACCCCATCGGCCATACCACGAACCATCTTCTTCCTGATGCGCGCGGATGAATTCAAGCGCTTCTTGAATCTGATGATGGCCGCTGCTCCAGCCTTCGTAACCGAGCAATTCCAAAATGCGCGCTGTGATGTCGGCACATTCTGGGTCTAGCATCGCGTTGTGGTCGGCGAATGGAACCTTTTCAAGGATGTTTTTCGTGCAATCCTTGTCGAATGATGCCCAGCCGCCGTCTTTGCATTGAAACGTCATCATCCATTTCAAGCCACGCCGGAAACATTCATCCCTCTTCTGCGGATTGTCCGTGGGAATTTTCCGCAACGCAAGCAGCACCATCGCCGCGTCGTCCACGTCGGGGTTCCATTTGTTGTTATACTCAAAAACCCAGCCGCTCGGTTCGACATTCGCCGGATTTTTGTGTACCCAATCACCACGAAAACGGATTTCCTTTTCAATCAGCCACTCGGCGGCTTTCTTCATCATGGGATGATTTTCGGAAATGCCGGATTCATGCAGGCAGATCAGGACGATTGCCGTATCCCAGACCGGAGAAAAACAAGGCTCGATGCGGACGGAATCCTTTTTCTCGTGCTCCAGCTTTTTCAGTTCATGGGCTGCACGGACAACTTGCGGATGGTCGTCGGCATAACCAAGTGCCTTGAGGGCGATCAGTGAATTGAGCATCGCCGGAAAAATTGCAGCGAGGCCGTCCGTGCCTTCAAAGCGTTCAAGCATCCATTGCTCGCATTTTTTTAACGAGGTTTTTCGGAACGGATGGATTTTATGCTCGGCGAACCATTCGGCGAATTTATGCAGGCGATCCAGCCATAGGAAAAAATTTCGCAGCGAAATTTTTTCCGGATCTGGCGCGAGCGCCAGGTCGCGTTCATGAATTCCGGCGGGATAAAGCTCGTCGAGCGTGACACGGACCGGGTGCGTGGGCTTGAAATGGTTGATGATGGCCAGTGGCACAAGCATTGAACGCGACCAATTGCTCATCTCCCAAAGGTTGACGTGAAACCATTTTCCAATGAGAACGAAATCGCAAGGGATCGTCGGGACATATTCCCACGGAAACAGACCGATGAGCGCGAGATACAATTTGGAAAAAGTGTTCATGCGCGGCACACCGCCAAAATGCAGCGCCACTTCGCGCGCCTTCAACATTCGCGGATCGGTCACTGGCACTCCGGCAAGCTTTAGCGCGAGATACGCCTTGATGGTGGCGTTCACTTCCGACGGTCCGCCATAATAAATATTCCAGCCGCCGTCCGGCAATTGCATTGAGAAGATGTGGTTGACAGCCTTGCGCTGCCATTCGTGATCAATTTTTCTGTTCCAATGATGATATGCCACCGTGTCGGATACGAGTGTGGAATCCACCATCAGCTCGCCGACCCAGTAGCCTTCCGGTTTCTGCTCGCCGAGAAGAAATTCCTGGGACCGCAGGATTGCGGTTTCCAATTCTTTTGCGAATTCAGTTTGAAATCGGGTTGTCGCGGGCGGCTGCGCCGGCTGAACCCCAGTTTCGCTTTCAGTCAACACTTGCATATTTTGCAGTTATTTCGCTTCATTGAAAAGTTTTTTAATCCCGAGTCATTCTCGTTTTGCTCTTTGGACGCGAACCGGTATCTTTTCGTTCATGCTTTGGTCGTTCACAAAATATCACGCGCTTGGCAATGACTACATTGTCATTGACCCGAAAAACCTGCCTTCGCCGCTGACACCCGCGCAGGTCAAATTAATTTGTCACAGGAATTTTGGCGTCGGCTCGGACGGAATTTTGCTTGGGCCGCTGCCGTCCAAGAAGGCGGAGTTCGGGCTACGGATTTTCAATCCTGATGGCAGCGAGGCGGAAAAAAGCGGAAATGGCCTGCGGATCTTTTCGCGCTATCTCTGGGACAAGAAAATTGTCGGCAGCAAGGAGTTTTCCGTCGAGACAAAAGGCGGAATTGTCCACTCAACCGTTATGTCACGCGGGAAAATTGTACGTGTGGAAATGGGCAATGTCAGTTTCTGGAGCGACGAGATTCCAGTGGCCGGGCTCAGACGCGAAGTCATCAACGAGCAAATCCATTTGCGCGGGCTGCAATATCATTTTTGCGCCGCAACGGTCGGCAACCCGCACTGTGTACTCCCGCTGCCAAAAATCAGCGCGGATCTGGCGAGACAAATCGGGCCGCTGCTGGAAACACACGCACGTTTTCCGAACAGGACGAACGTGCAATTGATGAAAGTTCTGGACCGCAAAAACATCCAGATCGAGATTTGGGAGCGCGGCGCGGGCTACACGCTCGCCAGCGGCAGCAGCAGCAGCGCGTCGGCGGCAGTGGCGCACAAGCTTGGCCTGTGCGACCGCGAGATTTCCGTTCATATGCCGGGCGGAACAATTGAGATTGAAATCGGCGACAATTTTTCAATCCGCATGACGGGCGGCGTGACGAAAATTGCCGAAGGAGTGTTGGCGAAGGAAATGTTCGGCACGGTCTTTGCGGCCTGAATCCATTTTTTACGGCAAAGCTGCGAAGAACATTTTTCGATTGTATCCACAATCGCAAATCACAGGCTCTCGCAAAAATAAAGACGGCGCGAACTTTCGTCCGCGCCGTTCCCCAGTTCCTCCGCTGGTATCCAACAATTATTTCTTGCCCTTTTTGGCCGCACCAGTCGGCACGGTGGCAATCGTCTGCAAGATGCGGCTGGCGATCTTGTAGGGGTCGCCCTGCGAATTCGGGCGGCGGTCTTCCAAGTAGCCTTTGTAGCCGTTGTTGACGAAGCTGTGCGGCACACGGATGGACGCACCACGGTTCGCAACGCCATAGTTGAACTTGTCAATGGACTGCGTTTCGTGCAGGCCGGTCAGGCGCAGATGATTGTCCGGGCCGTAAACGGCGATGTGCTCGTTCTTGAATTTGTCGAACGCCGCCATGAGCGCTTCAAAGTATTCTTTGCCGCCGACGGTGCGCATGAATTCAGTCGAGAAGTTCGAGTGCATGCCGGAACCGTTCCAGTCAACGTCCTTGCCGAGCGGTTTGCAATGGAAGTTCACGTCCACTTCATATTTTTCGCAAAGGCGCATCAGGAGATAGCGGGCGACCCACATCTGGTCGGCGGCGCTCTTTGAACCCTTGCCGAAGATTTGGAATTCCCACTGGCCCTTGGCCACTTCGGCGTTGATGCCCTCGTGGTTGATGCCGGCGTCTAGGCAGAGGTCGAGGTGTTTTTCGACAATTTCACGGGCGATGTCACCCACGGCGTCGTAGCCGACACCGGTGTAGTAAAGACCCTGCGGATACGGATAACCGCCGCCGCACGGGAAGCCCAGCGGCTTGCCGTTCTTGAACAGGAAATATTCCTGCTCGAAACCGAACCATGCGCCGGGGTCGTCGAGAATGGTTGCGCGGCCGTTGCTCGGATGCGGCGTCTTGCCGTCCGGCATCATGACTTCGCACATGACGATCACGCCGTTGATGCGCGTGGTGTCGGGATAAACAGCCACCGGTTTAAGCATGCAATCCGACGTGCGGCCTTCGGCCTGGCGCGTCGAGCTGCCGTCAAAGCCCCACATCGGGAGTTCTTCCAGTTTCGGGAAGCTCTTGAATTCCTTGATCTGTGTTTTGCCGCGGAGGTTGGCGACGGGTTCGTATCCGTCGAGCCAGAGGTATTCTAATTTATATTTTGCCATGTGCGTGATGTTTGTTGTTTTCTGTGCAAATAAACGGCCCAATCCAAATGCATCAAAGCTTTCAGTTGAACCTGTGGACAGATTTTTTAGCAGGGCGAGTGCCACGTCGCAAGAACTTTGCGGGAAGTTTCAAAATAACGCGCCTTTACTACGTCAAACAAGGGTTTTCTCATGATGCAACTTATTCACAAGGAAAGGCAATTTTCAAATCTCTGTCGAATTTTTACCGTGCTGCTCAAAATCATATAAAGCAAAGCCAAAAAAACTTGGCAAATCTTGAGAGACGTAAACCGGAACCGTCAGCCTGGAAGTTTCAAACGAATGAAACCCAAAATCATCCAACGAGATCTGCTATTAAATCATTTTTGTCGCACTACAAATGTGAAACTATAAACTGCGGCTTCATTTGTCGCTCTCCGAACGAACCAAATAATAAATCCCTGCCGCCAGAAAGAAAGCGGCAAAAAACCACGGAGACATGCCGACATAACCCAAACAGAAATCTCTGCAAAAGTATTTGAACGAGCTTGTGTGTAAACGAATCAGAAAGCCATGCAACCCAAACGTGAGAATCAACCGACCTTTTTTGATCTGGCCGTGCAACAACGCGGCAGCGCCAA
>Ga0182013_10007762_pt1 | contig 11726 bp, 10 predicted proteins | sample 612S2MmetaG_FD_120487 | JGI IMG/M metagenome (GOLD analysis project Ga0182013, IMG submission 120487) | Permafrost microbial communities from Stordalen Mire, Sweden - 612S2M metaG | ecosystem: Environmental > Terrestrial > Soil > Wetlands > Permafrost | place: Sweden: Stordalen | collected...
AGTGAGACCGGAAATCGCCATCACGGTTGGGTCGATCGGCTGGACGCCGTAGAGAAGCGTCTTCATGTAGCGGGCCAGAACCAGGCTGGCCGCGACGCCAGCGAACACGCCTACGAGGGCAAGCCGCACACCTTCCGATACCACCATATTGCGAACTTGATACGGTGTCGCGCCCAGCGCCAGGCGAATCCCGATTTCGAGCCGCCGCTGCTGAACCGCAAATACGATTAAACCATAAACTCCGATGGCGGCCAAGAGCAGCGACGCGGCGGCGAATGGAGGAGTTGGGTCATGCCAAGGCTTCGCAGATTTTCTCTTGTAGGCGCGCGAGTTCGGGGCAGCTTTCCAAGAGTCCGCGGAGGTTAGTGAGGGTTTGCTGCATGAGTTCCTCGCGCCCGCCGCCGGGACGAGCTCGACCGTGTTCACGTAGGAATTGAACGAATACATTTTCCTTTACGGAGGTGTCGGATCGGACCTGCGGCCAGGGCTTGGGGAGTTTGTCGAGGTGGCCGGCGAGCAGCCACGCTTCGACTTCCTCGACGGCAGCGCAGCAGATAAGCCTTAACCCGTGTTCGGCCTCAAGATTTGCGAAGAGATCGGCCCTGCCTTGATGTTTACCGCCGCAGTCCGGCAGGAAGAGGAACAGGTGAATCTGCGGAAAGTCTCTGATGATCGTTGGGATCTCGTCTCGAACGCTCTCGAACCCTCGGATCGCCAGATTAGGCCACAGCCGAACCTTGGCGTTGGCCTTGCCGCATTCGCGGAGGAGCCTGGAGACAAGCGGACGTAGAATGTGCTGGTCATTTGAATAGTCCTCGGAAATAACGAGAACGTTGTAACTCAAACAGCATTCTCCAGCCAGCCTTGGACGATCAGGTCCGAGATTGGATGTCTGCGGGCTACCTCGATCAAATGGGGGACTTCGGAGAACGGCGTGATTGTAGTTGCTCCAGTCTCCTCATCTTTCGTGCAAAGGAAGACATAACGGTAGTCCTCCTCTTTCAGCCACGCTATGGCATACGGCGAGTGCGAGGTTGCAATTACCTGCTCGATGCCGCGTCCCGATTGGGACTTGAGAAGCTCGACCAGCAGTTGCAGTCGGGTGGGGTGCAGTCCTTCTTCGATCTCTTCGAGCAATAACAGACGGGGGGGGACGGGTTGAAAGAAAGCCGCAGCGATAGCTGCGAAGCGGAGGGTGCCATCGGACAAGATATCCGCCGGGTAGTCGACTCCGTTTTTCGTGACAGCGAACAGTCTGTCGTTTCGGGCGCCAACTAATATTTTGACTTCATCCAGTTCATTGGGAGTGAGTTCCTTAAGCCAGGAGACATAGTCAGACCCTTTTTGGGCATTTCGCAGGATTGAGTCGATGACTCCGGCAAAATCCTCACCGTGGTCTCCCATTCGATGCGCTGCTGCGGCTGCTGAGTAGTCTCTCAGGATCCTGGGCGAAGGAGAGAAGAACTGAACGTCGCGGAGTTGCCCCCGGACGGAAGCGACTGCCTCGATCCAGGCAGGGTCCTCGATAGTCGGGTCGACCATCTGGAACTCGCTAGTCCACGGAAGGGAGGGCAACGCATAACCGCTTCCGCCGGCCGAAGCGATTCCAGTCAGCGTACCGTCTTCTGGGGAGATGTGAACGCGGTAATCGACGGCCCCGACGACGTTAGGCGCGACTATTCGGAAGTAGATACTGTCCCGTTCCCCGCTGGCCTTGAGGAAGCTGGCGAACCTACTCCCTCCCCGAATGCCGTCCCACACCTCGCTGTTCGCACCCCTTGGTTTTCCATTGAAAATCTCGTCGACCGTGTAGCCGTAGCCGATGCCTTGCAGCACTCGGAGTGCTTCCAGGAAATTCGTTTTGCCGCTTGCGTTGGTGCCGACGAAGATATTGAGCGGACCGAGATCGAGCGAGACCTTCTCGAGACTCTTGAAGCCTTCGATCTCGATGTGCTCGATCACGCGGTGTCTCTCCTCCACACCAGTTTGCCACCGACTACCGTGGCGACGGGGCCGCCGCGGAAGGTGCGGCCGTCGAAGGGGGAGTTGCGACTGCGGGATAGGGACTGATTCACGTCGTAGGTCCAACTCATCTCGGTGCTGAAGATCGTCACGTCGCCGGGGGCGCCGGTGGCTAGGGTGCCGCGTCCCAAGCGCACCACGGATTCGGGGCCGGTAGTGAAGAGTTCCACCATGCGGGCGAGACTGATCTTTTCGGTGTGGACAAGATGTTCGAGGGCCAACGCGAGGGCCGTTTCGAATCCGATGATGCCGAAGGGGCAACGCTCGAATTCCTGCATCTTCTCGCTGCCGGCGTGCGGCGCGTGGTCGGTGGCGATGGCGGTGACGGTGCCGGCGGCGATGGCGTCGATCACGGCTTCACGATCGCCGCAGGCGCGCAGCGGCGGCTTCATCTTGTAATTGCTGTCGTAGGCTTGGATGTCGGCGTCCGCTAGCGCGAAGTGGTGCGGGGTGACTTCGCAGGAGACGGGGAGTCCGTGGCGGCGTGCGAAATCGACCATGGCGACGGCGTTGCGCGTGGAGATGTGCGCCACGTGGTAGCGTGCGCCGGTTAGTTGTGCGAGGACCAGATCGCGGGCGACCATCACATCTTCGGCAGCGGACGGGATTCCGCGCAGGCCCCAGCGGACCGACGATGCTCCTTCATGCATGTCGCCGCCGGCACTCAAGTTCAGATCTTCGCAGTGCTGGATGATGGGCAGGTCGTACGACTTGGCAAATTCCATGGCGCGGCGCATGACGCGGGCGTTCATCACGGGCAGACCGTCGTCCGAGATGGCGACCGCGCCGGCTTCTTTCATGCCGCCGATGGCGGAGAGTTCTTCGCCCGCACTGCCCTTGGTGATGGCGCCGATGGGGAATACGTTCACGATGGCGCTGCGGCGGGCGCGTTCCACGATGTAGCTCGTCACCGTGACGCTGTCGTTGATCGGCTTGGTGTTGGGCATGCAGCAGACGGAGGTGAATCCGCCGGCGGCCGCGGCGCGCGATCCGCTTTCGATGTTCTCGGCGTGCTCGAATCCGGGTTCGCGGAGATGCACGTGCATATCGATGAAGCCGGGCGCGACGATCAGGCCCGATGCGTCGAACACTTCGGCGTGGGACGAAGAAAGATTGGGCGCTACACCGGCGATGAGGCCGTCGACTATGAGCACGTCGGCGACGCGGTCGCTTTGCGATGCCGGGTCGATGACACGCCCGTTCTTGATGACTATCGACATGGGCTATCCAATCACCTTTTCGAGCACCGCCATGCGGACGGCGATGCCGTTCTCCACCTGGTTGAGAATCACGGAGCGCTGGAAGTCGGCCACTTCGGAAGAGAGCTCGCGGCCGCGGTTGATGGGGCCGGGATGCATCACGATGGCGTCGGGCTTGGCGATGTCGAGATGCTCGAGGCGGAGGCCGTAGAATCGGAAGTATTCGCTCGCCGGGAAGGAGGCTTCGTGTTGCCGCTCGAGCTGCACGCGGAGCATCATGATGACGTCGGCGTTGCGGATGGCCTCGCGGATATCGGTGGTGAGTTGCACGCCGGGCGCGAGTTGGGCGAGCTCTTTAGGGAGCAGCGACGCGGGTCCGCAGAGGACGATTTCGGCGCCGAATTTGGAGAGGAGGAAGACGTTGGAACGGGCCACGCGGCTGTGCGCGATGTCGCCGATGATGGCGACGCGTAGACCTTCGAGGTGGCTGGCGCGATCGAGAATGGTGCGCGCGTCGAGCAGGGCCTGCGTGGGATGCTCATGGGTGCCGTCGCCGGCGTTGATGATGGGGGTGGGGAGGTGGCGCGCGAGAAAATGGGGCGCGCCGGAGGCGGAGTGGCGCATGACGATGGCGTCGGGGCGCATGGCCGCGAGGGTGTTCAGCGTGTCGACGAGCGATTCGCCCTTAGAGACGCTGGAGCCCGACGCGGTGATGGAGACCGCGTCCGCGCCGAGGCGCTTAGCGGCGATTTCGAAGCTGGTGCGGGTGCGCGTGGATGCCTCATAAAAGAGGTTGACGATCATCTTTCCGCGCAACGTGTCGAGCTTCTTGAGAGTTTGACTTTGAATAGGCTGAAAGTCTTTGGCGCGCGCCAAAATAGCTTCGATCTCGGCGCGATTCAGCTCCTCGATCCCCAGCAGTCCGGCAGGCATGATGTCGATTACGCCGCTCCCGCGTCGGCCCTTTCCACGAGCAGCACTTTTTCCATGCCGTCGATCTCGTTGAACTTCACTTCGATGATTTCGATGTCGCTGGTTTGCACGTTGCGGCCCACGAATTTCGCTTCGATGGGGAGCTCGCGATGGCCGCGATCTATCAGCACGAGGAGTTGGACGCGCGCCGGCCGGCCGTGATCGAAGAGGGCGTCGAGCGCGGCGCGGATGGTGCGGCCGGTGTAGAGGACGTCGTCCATGAGGATAATGTCTTTACCTTTGACGTCGAAGGGGATGTCGGTGGGGTTGACGACGGGTTTGACGTCGACGGTGCTGAGATCGTCGCGGTAGAGTTTGATGTCGAGGACGCCGACGGGCACTTTGAGATTCTCGAGGTTCTCGATCTTCGAGGCGAGGCGCTGCGCCAGAGGGACGCCGCGGCGTCGAATGCCGATGAAGGCGAGGAGGTCGAGGTCTTTGGTTTTTTCGAGGATCTCATGAGCGAGGCGGACGAGGGTGCGGTCGATCTCGGATGCGCTCATGAGTTGAGCTTTTTCGCGCGTTAGGGACATAAGGCTCCGAAGGACAGGGTATCACGGGGTAGGAGCTGTCAGCTATCGGCTGTCGGCTTTCGGCCTGTTTGGGGGAAGGCAGTTCACCGCAGAGACGCTGAGACGCAGAGGAAGACTTACGAAGGAGGGATTTGTGTAGGTCTTGGGGGCCGCGTCTCCCGTCGGGGAAGTTTGAGAGCGCGGAGGAGGCGGAGAGCGCGGAGAAAAACATTTCACCACAGAGGCACGGAGACGCAGAGGAGGAACAGATAAGAGCGACTGGTTGTAGTTTGGCGGGGCAGCGTCTTCCTTTGGTTTCGAGATCACGGAGGTTGGGGAGAACACAGAGTTCGGCTTCGCGGCGGGGCTTGAAAACTCCGATAGCCGAGAGTTGATGGCTGACAGCTTCTTCGCACTCCCGCGGAGAGCATGGAGACTCCGGCAGGTTGGGATTGCAGTTGGCGGCGGAAATGGAGGTGGCGGAGGCGGGCCGGTTCTGCCAGGCGGCGCCAGATGGTTTGGCATCCGACTCATGGCGAGTACTTTACGGGACAGAGTTCGAGTGTCAGTGGGTTGGGTTTTGTGGACCTGGGCTTCGCCCGGATATCGCCTCGCTATGTGGAATTCAGGAGTCAGAATCAGCAGTCAGAATGGGAACTGCCGGGCGAACTGCGCTCGCCTGGACAAGCTGAAGCACGTCCCGCATCTACAGGAGAGTCGTCGACGGGGCTTTCGGGTATGGGTCGTGGAACGAAGCCGTTCTGGGGTTTAGCGGTTTGATCCAGCGGGGTTGCGGGTTCCGGTTCGAGGACTTCTTCGGCCTGGAGGCGCAGGAGTTCCTGAAGGGCGTTACGGTAATTGCGGTGGGCCATGTCGACGCGGCGCTGGAGGCGGGAGAAGTGGTCGGCGTTTTGGCGGAAGGCTTGCGCAAGGGTGGTGCTGTGGATCACTTGACAGCCTTCTTGCCAGAGTTCGGTTTCAACAGCGCGGAAGCGGCGGAGCAGCCATTCGGAATCGACGAGGGTGTCGACGAGCATGCGCTGCTCGGGGGTGGTGGGGTGGAAGCGATCGTGATATTCCCATTTGAGGATATCGAGGTCGGCCGGGGTTTCGCCGAAGATGACTTGCGATTTGGCGTCGATGCCTGACCGGAGTGCATTCATGGATGAGCGGGCCTTGCCCTCAGGGGAGCGGGGTCCGGTGGACTTGCGCGCGTTGAGGCGGTTGGCCTCGATCTGTTTCTTGCTTACCATGGCGCTGAGGATAGCTTGGGGTCAACGGGAGGGCCGGGTCGCGAGAATGCAAGTGAATGAAAAGATGGGAAACGTTGTTGGAAGATTCTTGCGAATGATAGAGTACCTCAGATGGCTAAGATTTCTTTCTTGCTGTTTCTGACATGTGCGGCCGTCTGGGCGGCCGACGAGATGACGGTCTATGACCTACTTGCGCCCGCCACGCATTCCTTCGAAATTGTCTACGATGTCTCGGCGACTACGGTGGGCGCGGCTTACTTCTTCAATCCGATCCGGCCGGGGTCGACGGAATCGAAAGAGCGGGTAGTGGACCGCGCTTCGGGGAAGGCGCTGAACTTCTCGGTGGTCGACGGGAAGTCCGCGAAGGCTGCGGGGGGCGTGGGGGCTAGCGCGGCGGACGAGGCGGAGTTCCTGCGGGTGACGCTGCTCAGTCCTGTTCCGGCAGGGGCGGAAACGCGTATCCGGATCTATAAGACTTACACGGACGCTGCTTCTTATAAGGAGGCAGGCGCGGGCCTGGTTTTTGAACGGCCGCTGGGGATCAAGCGGAATGTGGTGATTCTGCCGAAGGGGTATGAGCTGACGGGGTCGGCCTCGCCGGCGATGGTGTCCACCGACGCTGACGGCCGCGTTCGGCTGAGTTTTCTCAACGACCGGGATGACCAATTGCCGGTTCGCATTACGGCAAGGAGGCTGCCATGAAACGTTGGCTTTTGCTGCTGCCCTTCCTGGCCTTCGGCCAGTTCCATCGCGCGGAGCAGGATCGCGAAATCCGCTACTGGCTGCTGGATCCGGCGACGCACGCTTTCCGCATCTCGCACGATTTCACAGTGTCGCTGGTGGGGCAAAAATCGGTGCACAGCTTTGTGCGCGCCGGGAGTACGGTGTCGCCGGACTCTAAGATGTTCGATCTCGACACGGGCGAAGCGTTGCCGACGCACGTGGTCTCCGGGAAGGAGGTCAATGCGCTGGGTTACTACCCGACTCCCACCGATCCGGAGTCGGTGGTGGTGCAGGGCGATTTGCCGAAGGCGGTGGAGAAGGGCGAGACAGTGCGGGTGCGAGTGGAGGAATCGTATGTCGACCCGGTGGGGTACAAGATGGATGGCGGCGAGATGGTTTGGAAGCGCACGCTGGGGCGGCCGCTGAATTATGTGTCGCTGCCGGATGGGTGGATGTTGGTGAGCGTGAATGTGCCGGCGGTGGTGACGCTGGATGGCCGCGGGTGTGTGACGCTGCGATTTACGAATACGCGAAATGGGGACTTGGACGTGACGATTCGAGGGAGGAAGCGGTAAGGAGGATGGCCGGGGTTTCGCGCCGAGTCAACGCCGGAGAGAGAAAGGCAACGTTAGAATCGTGGGCACGAGACAGAGAACACGGAGGGTCCGCTCACGCTGCGTTCCGCTGGTCAAGGTTGTCGCGACGGGAGACGATTCTACACGTTCGTGCGACCTTGGCGCTGTCCGGGAATTGAAGCACTAACGAAACGGAGATTGAATGCGACGAATGCAGGATGCGAGAGTGACGCCGCCGATTGTGCTGGCTCTTGCGACGGCTGCGATTGTGAGCGCCCAGAGTTATCCGATCCGGATGTCTACGCCCGACCATGCGGGGCAGAGTTATATGTTTACCGGCGCGGGATCCAAGGTCTCCAAGACTTCAGCGGGGGATCGAGTAATGAATTCCGAGGATTATCAGGTCAGCTTTGAGGGGCGGGCGGAGATTCTTGAGGTCGACAAGGGCGGGCGTGCAGTCAAGATTGCTTTTACGGTCCAACGGTTCACGAAAGCCGCGGACGGCGCCACCGTCGATTTGCTGGAGGTAGGGAGCGTCATTCTTGCCGATGGCAGCCAGAAGAAGCCGTTCTCATTGAAAGGCGGCACTCTCGACGAAGCTGCGCAAGAGGCTTTTGGCGCGGTGTATCCAGCGCATAAGCCGAACGACGTTTCCGATGATGACGTCTTCGGCACCAGGGAACCGAAGCGCATTGGAGACAGTTGGCCGATTCATCCGGAAAAGGCTTACGAGAGTATGAAGGAAACCGGGTTCAGCATACCCGAGGGCCATCTGAGTGGGACGGTGCGGTTGGTCGCCAAGGATAGGATCGCCTCCACTGACTGCCTGAGCATCCGAGGGGAGCTTCTGGCTGACGCAATCGCCGCAGAGTTGCCGAACGGTGTCACCTTGGAACGAGGAAACATGCAGGGCGTGTTCCGGGGATGCTTCCCGTTAGATGGCTCGGGGCTGTCGCGAAAGGAGGGGGCCGATATTACCGTCCAGATGCGTGTCGCATCGAAAGATGGCACGAAGTTCGATGTAATCTTCTCCCAGAAGTCGGATGATATTTGGGTGGCGGTGGACAAGTAGAAGAGTTTACGCCACATCAGAAATAGAGCTTCAGCGCGAGCTTGATGATTCTCGGGAAGTTGTTTTGGAACGGCGGAATGGTTCCGAAGCGCTTCAGGAGCCATTCGCCTGCGTTCCAGGCGGCCCGTCGAACGGGTTGCTGGCGGGCCCCGGAAACAGCGCGATGTTGGTCAGGTTGTCGGCCTCGCCGCGCAATTGCAGTTTGAAGCAGGCTTGGGAGGAGGTGCCAGGTCAAACCGGTTCGATCCGCAATTCTAAAGGCTAGGCTTGGTTTCAGAAAATGATTAAATACGAAGTCATTATCTATTGGAGCGAAGAAGATGGCGCATTCGTGGCCGACGTGCCGGAACTTCCGGGATGCGCGGCGCACGGAGCTACACAGGAGATTGCGCTTAGCAATGCTCAGGATGCCATTCGTTTGTGGATTGACACTGCGAAGGAGTTTGGCGACCCGATTCCGGAGCCGAAGGGTCGTCGTTTGATCTTGGCTTGAGGCGATTGATGTTCCGGCCGGACTCTGGTCACGAGTTGCATGCTCGGATTCGACTGACGAGCAGATCGATGGATTCGTCTAAGTCCAGGGTTAAGAATTCGGCGGGTTGGGTTGCAACTTGTCGCGCCACGGCTACTTTGTCTATGGTTTTCCCGTCAGCGATCCTGGTCAGGTCACCGAACTGTTCCCAGGCGAGGGCTTTTTTTGTTCGTGGATGCACGTTCCCAATCACCGAATTCAACGTGGTCTCAGGAACGTAGTTCTCGATGGTACGGCCGTCGGTTACCCAAACGTAGCATCCGTTCTTCTCAAACTCTGCTTGCACTCGCTGCTTCGTTGCGTTCAGATCTTCGGCGGCAGCCTTGCGGTCGCTGTCGATTACGACGCAGGCGTTTCGGTTCAAACGGGCAAGGCGTACAAAATCAGTGACGATGGCTTCGTCGAGAACTGCTGGGTCGTCGTAGCAGAGGTGAGACAGTAGTCGGCCGCCGTAAAACATAATGGCGTAGTGGAGGCCCTCGACAAGTTTGGGGTCCTTGGACTGGATCCAGTGATTCAGATAAATGCGGTCAGATGGGCCCTCGACCCAGACTACGTAGTTTGCCTGAAGCAGGTCACTCGGTTTGTATCCGAGGTCGAGTAGCAGCGCGTGCTTGTCGGACGCGGTTGCCGCAAGCTCGCACTGCGTGCATCCCTCTTCGTTCAGCCAGCACCGGTAGGTGTTTGTGCCAGGGAGGTCGAGGATCGCGCTGGAATGCGACGCGATGAGATATTGATTGCTCGTTTTCTCGGCGAGGTATCGGATGAATTTCCTTTGCAGTTCCGGGTGGCAGTGGATTTCTGGTTCCTCGATACAGAAAATCGCGTTGTCGATTAATGTAACGGCTGCCGACAATATAACGATTTCGTGGATTCCGGTTCCAAGCGAAGCAAGGGGGAGCGTCTTGTCATTAATAACGACGTAAATGTCGTCAGTCTCTGCGGGGATCTCCATTCTTAGTTTCGGCTCGCCGAGTACAGTTCGTACGAAATTTTCAATGCGCTTGAACCTATCCTTGCTGGCCTGATAATCCGTGAACTCGGGCGATTGCAGTTTGCGAAGCTCTTTTATTAGGCCCGCGCCTGACAGCTTGTCATTGCCTTCGGCGGCAACTCTTCGAAAGGCGTCTATGACGTGGACTTCAAATTCCACGGCGGACGCGGCCTCTATTCTTTTGGCTAGGCGGTCATAAGTTGCGTCGGGGTCGGCATGGGCGGAGGTGCCCAGGATCTGTGCCAAATAGGGGAGATCTCGGGGCGGAAACCGTTGTTTGAGGAAGGTGCGCCGCTCATTGGCGCGTAACGGTGTCAGCACGCCGTTAGAGGCGAGATCGTAGTGGAACCACATATCGTCTCCCATGCGCGTCGCAAAGTCCGGGAACACGGTCTTAAACTGCGTTTCGATATGCTCGTATTGACCGGCCGCGAAGCCGCCCCGTTTGACCTGAGTGCCAAACGAGACAGCCCTGTTGCTGTTCCCAAGACAGAAGTCCAGCGACTCCTCCAGGTGGGCCAAGGGGTTCCCGCCTCTTGGTGCCTTGAGCGCCACTTCGATGCGTTTTAGAAACCTCAAGATGTTCGATTTACCGCAATTGTTCTTGCCAAGAAAGATGTTGAGCTTCGAAAGGTCGGCAATCCTAATTTCCTCTTGACCGAAGCTTCTATAGCCAGCAATGCTGAAACCGTCTATCATGGCAGGCAATCTCGTTCAATGTGTATTCTAGCTGCACTCCGCAATGACTTACTAATCCCAGTTCTTGACATGGGGCCAAGCCTCACTTACTGAGATCTTCAATCCCTGGCAGTAATACACGTCGAAGTGCTCGTAGGGCATGGAGTAGGGATGCTCGACGCGGGCGACTTTGCTTACGGCGGCGTAATCGCGTTCGAGGTCCTGCTGGCGGCCGGCGAAGACGATGACGCTTTCGCCGGTGCAGCCGTGGGGACCCCAGAGGAAGTAGCTCTGATGTCCGCTGATGGCGTTGGGGAGGCCGTATTTCGGGCCGAAGAGGTCGATGGCGCCGGCCTGTCCGTAGTTCTGCGTAAAGATGCAGGTCTTGGCGCGGACATCGAGCGGGAGGGAGTTGAAGACGCCGGCGGCGGTGGCGGCCATTTCGGGCCAGCCGAACTGGTCGGCGAAGAGTTGGGGGAGAGGCCCGAGGCGGAAAGTCTCAATGCGAGGCGGCTGGAGGTGGGTGGCCTCGGCATATCGAATGTAGGTCTCGGGTGGAAGCAGCGGCAACAATGTAGGCGCGAGGAGGGCGGCCATCAGGATCATGAGAGTCGCGTAGGCGGGCTTGATCCACTGCCATCGCGGTGCGATGAGGGCTCGCTCCCAGGCGACTCCACCGGCGGCGAAGAGGAGCGGGTACGCGGGGAAGAGATAGTAGATGCGCGGGCTGAGGGCGAGGATGATGACGGCGGCGATGGTCCACGCCCAGGCGAGTGCGCGATAGGTTTTCCCATCACGGTGGAAGAAGAGATACCAGAGTCCAGCGAGCCAGATGGGCAGGGTGAGCGGCAGCATGGCGAGCGTCTCCTGGCCGAAGAAGGCGAGGGGTGACAGATGGACGTCGCGGCCACTGGCGCGGATGTTGGCCTGCAACTCGAGGAACGGAAAGTGGTGCTGGATGTTCCACAGCAGGTTCGGCAGGAAGATCGCGAACGCGATGGCGCCGCCGATCCACAGCCAGCGCGAGGCGAGGATGCGGCGCTCGCGGGTGAGCAGAAGGCCGGCGAGGAGTCCGAAGCCGAAGATCAGCATGGAGTGTTTATTCTCCAGCCCGATGCCGGCGAGCACGCCGAACCAGATCCAGAGGCGCGGATTGGCGGTGCGGACAATGCGGATGACGACGAGCGCGCAGCC
>Ga0182013_10007763_pt1 | contig 11726 bp, 8 predicted proteins | sample 612S2MmetaG_FD_120487 | JGI IMG/M metagenome (GOLD analysis project Ga0182013, IMG submission 120487) | Permafrost microbial communities from Stordalen Mire, Sweden - 612S2M metaG | ecosystem: Environmental > Terrestrial > Soil > Wetlands > Permafrost | place: Sweden: Stordalen | collected...
CAGGTGCTGCGCACTGACGACGGAATCAGCGTGCTGGTCAACAATGCAGGCTTCGGCGCAACCGCGCCGCTCATCAACTCCAACATCGACAAGATGACAGAGATGATCGACCTCAACGTTACCGCGGTGGTGCGCTTGACCTATGCGCTGGTGCCGGAGTTTCTCAGGCGCAACAGCGGAACGATCATCAACATTTCTTCGATCGTGGGTATCGTACCCGAAATGCTGAACGGCGTATACGGAGCCACCAAGGCATTCGTTCTGGCCTTTAGCCTCTCGCTCCATAAAGAGCTTGCTGCGAATCATATCCGCATTCAGGCGGTTCTCCCCGGTGCAACGGCCACGGAGTTTTGGGGCATCGCCGGCACTCCAGTCGAACACCTTCCCTCTCAAATCGTCATGACGGCCGACGACTTAGTCGACGCCGCAATTGCAGGCCTGGATAAAGGCGAACTGGTCACTATACCTTCACTACCGGATATTGCCGACTGGGATGCCTATGAGGCCGCTCGGCAATACATGATACCGAAGCTTTCGCTGACTTCACCGGCAGCTCGCTATGGCATTTCGTCGCCGACGAACGACACACATCAATCAATGGTGCTCTAGGTCCAGGTGGAGGCAAACTCATGACGACTGAAATCGACCATGATCGCCGCCGGCTTCTTTCAATGGCGGCGATGAGTATGGCCGTGGCCGGATTCGGCTCAGCTGGTTGTGCGATGGCACAGGCACTCACATCGAGCAGATTGCCTGTCGAAGGCGAGTTGCCTTCATTCGGCGTTGCGACAACATGGCTCAGCTCGCCACCCTTGACGGCTGCGGGTCTGCGTGGAAAGGTAGTGCTCGTCAATTTCTGGACTTATACCTGCATTAACTCCCTACGCGCACTCCCCTACGTTCGCGCGTGGGCGAACAAGTATAAGGACCAGGGATTGGTGGTGATCGGTGTGCAGGCGCCAGAGTTCTCGTTTGAGAAGAACATCGATAACATCCGCTGGGCGATCCATGCCATGAGGATCGATTACCCGATCGCAGTCGATAACGATCACGCAATATGGCGGGCTTTCAACAATGAGGCTTGGCCGGCTCTTTACTTCGCCGATGCGCGGGGGCACATTCGACACCATCAATTAGGTGAAGGCGGTTACGAACTGTCGGAGAGGATCATTCAGGAGTTGCTGGTCGAGGCCGGTGCCCGCGACATCGACACTCAACCTACTTCAGTCAATGCCCAAGGTATAGAAGCCCCCGCCGATTGGAGCAGCCTGAAGTCCCCTGAGACCTATACCGGCTACGAGCTTTCTGAGGGATTTTCATCCCCTGGTGGAGCTCGGGTGAAGAAGAGCCATGGCTACGGATACCCCACGCGGTTAGGGCTCAACCATTGGGCCCTTCAGGGTGAGTGGACCGTCGCAAGGGAAGCGGTTGCACTCAACACGGACAACGGGCGAATCGCGTACCGTTTTCACGCACGGGATCTTCATCTTGTGATGGGACCACCAGTGCAAGGGGCATCCATTCGCTTTCGGATCCTAATCGACGGCCAGGCGCCAGGCTCTGCTCACGGCAGTGACGTTGACGATCAAGGCAACGGGACAGTGACCGAGCAGCGGCTATATCAACTGGTTCGGCAGTCAGATCCCATTGCGGATCATGCCTTCGAGATCGAATTTCTCGGAGCTGGTGTAGAGGCTTTTGACTTCACGTTCGGTTGATCGCGGTGACTGATACCAAGGTATCGACCAACACCATCGTCCAATAGATTCGTCTTCGCGCTTCTGGCTTAATCGTAACTGTCTTGCACTGGAGCGCTCTCGAAGGGCAATCCAATTGAGGAGAAGAGAAATGGAGCATAGAGAATCGAGCAGGATGCAAAGCCGTATCCATCAAGGCCGCTCGTGGTGGTTGAGTGTGCTGGTCATCATAGGCTGCCTGGCTGTGGCGTCGGGTGCTGCGCAAACTGCCAGGGAAGTGCGTGGAGCAGCGGCTGTCAAGCCGCTTCAAAACGAACCACCGGCGAAGATCGTCATCGATCCGCCTTTGGCCGAACCGCTGTCTCATGGACGGGTGGTGATTCAATATCGTGCGGAGAATCTGCACCTGGCGCCGGTGTTCGGGTCTGCCGCCCTTGCCGTGTCTCCGCGAGTCGGACACATTCATGTGTCCCTGGATGATGCCTCGTGGGTCTGGGTCGACGCGAGCGGAGAACCCGTGATTATGAACAGCCTCCCATCCGGGCCGCATAAGGTCCTGATTCAATTGGAGAGCGCGAACCATCAATTGCTCGATCAAGGCTCCGTTGAGTTTACGATACCGGGGGTTCCTGGTCCTGAGTCAGCCCATGCGCAAATTGAGAGCGCATTGCCTGTGCCGCCAACTGTTGGGATCTCTCAGAGCCAGCCGGCGGCAAAGCTCATTGTCGACGCCCCCAAGGCAGAGCCGCTTTCGCGTGGCGTTCTGTTCCTTCCCTATCACGCGGAGAACCTGCAAATCCTGCCGGTATTTGGACCGGCCGCACTTGCGGTGGTTCCAAGGATTGGGCACATCCATGTGACTGTCGATGACGCCGCCTGGCACTGGGCAGATGCAAGCGGTGTACCGGTCATTATCAATGGCCTTGCGCCTGGGCCGCACAAGGTTCTGATCCAACTGGTCAATGCAAACCATCGGCCTCTGGATCAGCAGGTTGTTACCTTCACAGTTCCGGGTGGAAGCACATCCCATGACCACAACTGACGACGCCATCGACACGTCTCGCCGGCAATAGGTTCACGCAGCATCAAGGAGAAAATCGCCATGAAGCAAACGGAATCAATCAGGATTTCTCGTCGCAAATTCGCCATTGCTGGAGTTTCGGCAGGAGCGGTGCTGCTCGCACCGAGCGCGCTCTTCGCGGGCGAGAGCCAGCCGCTGTCCAAGACAGCCGCGTCGAACTTGCCGACCCTTGAGGCGGGGACAAACACATCGTTTGCCTCGATAAAGCAGATAGACGCTGGACTCCTGAATATTGGGTATGCAGAAGATGGTCCCGCCGATGGCCCGGCTGTCATTCTTTTGCACGGGTGGCCCTATGACATTCACAGTTTTGTCAATGTTGCCCCGCTGCTAGCATCGTTGGGCTACAGGGTCATCGTCCCTCATTTGCGCGGCTATGGCTCGACGCGCTTTCTTTCGAGTGACGCGTTCCGCAATGGCCAGCCATCGGCGGTGGCTCTCGACATTATCTCGCTGATGGACGCCCTCAAGATCCAAAGTGCGATTATCGCGGGCTTTGATTGGGGCGCGCGAACGGCCGACATCATCGCTGCCCTCTGGCCGGAACGCTGCAAGGCTCTCGTCTCTGTGAGCGGCTATCTGATCGGAAGTCCGTCAGCCGGCAAGACTCCACTGCCACCGAAGGCTGAGTTCCAATGGTGGTATCAGTTTTACTTTGCAACGGAGCGCGGTGAGGCCGGGTATGAGAAATACCGGCGTGAATTTGCAAAGCTCATCTGGCAACTCGCTTCGCCGCAGTGGGCATTCGACGACGCCACCTTCGATCGCAGCGCAGCATCGTTCGACAACCCGGATCACGTTAAGATCGTAATCCACAATTACCGCTGGCGTCTCGGCCTCGCTGATGGGGAGCGGAAATACGACGAGCTGGAAAAGCGGCTTGGTGAAGCCTCGGCCATCACAGTTCCCACTGTCACTCTCGAAGGCGACGCAAATGGCGCGCCGCACGCGGATCCCAGTTCCTATGCCAGGAAATTCTCCGGCAAATATGAACACAGAACCGTTAAGGGCGGAGTTGGCCACAATCTGCCTCAAGAGGCGCCGGAAGCATTCGTCCAGGCCATCGTCGATATCGACCATTTCTAACAGACACAAAGCCCCGCATAGCTTTCAAACATTGCACATTCTTCAACAGAGGAGACCACGCCGTGATTCTATCTGCGATTGAAGGCCGCAACAACACCATGTTGTCGAACTCGAATGAAGTAACAGACGAAGTGCTCGTGTCCGCCGCCCGGTGCGGCGACTCTCAGGCTTTCGTCGAGCTGAGCAAACGCCATTCTCGAAGGCTACTGCTCAAGAGCTACCGAATCACAAACAACTGGCAGGATGCGGAGGACGTTCTTCAGGACTCATTCATGAAGGCGTTCACTCACCTTCACACTTTCGAATCCAGATCGAGCTTCTCGACTTGGCTTACGCGAATCGCAATCAATTCTGCGCTGATGTTGCTAAGAAAAAGACGGAGCTCCCACACGCTTCCAATCGATGAACTAATCCCAACCGATGGGCTGAGCGATGCGTTTGAGTGTCGAGATCATCGCGACAACCCCGAGCAGTCCTACGCCCGGCGACAGACCGAGGAAAGACTCACAAAGGCTATTCGCAGGATGCGACCAGGACATCGTGAAGTTGTCGAGTTACGCCGGGCCGGCGATCTGTCGATGAACGAGATTGCACAATCCCTCTGCATTTCGGTTCCCGCGGTGAAGTCAAGGCTACTCCGGGCAAGAAGCGAGCTTCGACAGCATGTTCAGTGAGTGTTGGAGCGGATCAGAGCCCGCATTTCTTCCTTGCTGATTGGCGATCGGTTGGACATCACGGAGGCTACAAGCCAGAATTCTCGAGTCTCGTCTCGGTGCGCGTGGAGAATCGCTCCGAAACCTCATCCGTAATACCAAAGTATAGATCCGAAACTTCATTCAATGGAATCGAATCCGTCAGCATGCAAGATGTTGTGAGGCAGGTGAAAATGACCAGCTTAATGAAGCGCAATCTAACAATTGGAGTGGTACTTGGCGCTGGCGTTATCGCCTTGATCGCGGACGCCATTCATCCGACCCGAAGCGCATCCGCAACTCCAACGATGAATCCTCCAATAGTTGAGGTCGTTCAGGCGGGGCAGAGGGACGTGCCGATCTACGGCGATTGGATCGGGACGCTCGACGGGTTAGTGGACGCCGATGTAAGAGCCCAGGTGACGGGCTACCTGTTGAAACAGGGTTATCAAGAAGGATCGTTCGTGAGGAAAGGCCAACTGCTATTTCAAATTGACCCGAGGCCGTTCCAGGCTGCACTAGACCAAGCCGAAGGTCAACTGCAACAAGCGAAGGCCATGCTGACGAATGCGCAAGCGGTGCAGGGGCGTACAGAACTCGACGTAAAGCGCTACACGCCGTTGGCACGAGAGCAGGCGGCGAGCCAACAGGACCTGGACAATGCTGTGCAAAATAATCTTGCCGCTTTGGCTACGGTGGAGACCGCAAAGGCACAAATCCAGACCGATGAAGCCGCGGTTGAAACGGCGAAGATCAATCTCGGATTCACGAGTCTTGTTGCGCCAATCGACGGAATCGCCGGCCAGGCCCAGTTGCAGGTAGGCGCGCTGGTAACTCCCGGTAGCGGAACGGTCACTTCTATTTCGACCATTGACCCTATCAAGGTTTACTTCACGGTGGGTGAGCCTCAATACCTCGCATGGCGCAAGCGATTTCCATCCGAAACCAGCCGCGAAGCCGCCGACAAAGCTCTTCGGCTTCAGCTGATCCTGGCCGATGGATCCACTTACGAGCACGAAGGCCAGTTCTACTTTGCGGATCGCCAGGTGGATGAGGGCACCGGCGCTATTCGGCTCGCTGGACTCTTTTCCAATCCGAACAACATACTGCGCCCTGGCGGCTACGGGAAGGTTCGAGCGATCATCCGAATGCAAACGGGTGCTCTGTTGGTGCCTCAACGCGCAGTGTCGGAGTTGCAGGGCGGCTACCAGATTGCCGTAGTGGGCAGCGATAACAAGGTTTCCATTCGTACGGTGAAGATCGGCGAAGCCTTCGGCTCGGACCGAATCGTGACCGAAGGGCTGAATCCGGGAGAGCGTGTGGTTGCCGAAGGGATCCAGAAGGTACGCCCAGGGATGCAGGTGAATCCGATCCCGTTTAACGCAAGCAAGGGCAGGTGAGCGATGTCAAGGTTCTTCATCAATCGGCCCATCGTGGCAATAGTCATCTCCATCATCCTGGTACTTGTGGGGTCATTGACGATTCTGACCCTGCCGGTCGCGCAATTTCCCAACATTGCGCCGCCAGAGGTTCAAGTCTTGGCCACATATGTCGGCGCCGACGCGCAGACGCTGGAACAAGCGGTCGCCACTCCCCTCGAACAGCAGATGAACGGGGTGGACAACATGAACTACATGTACTCGCTGAATGCAACCGGCAACAACACCACCAGCCTGATTGTTGACTTCGATGTAAAGACCGATCCCAACAACGATTTCATTCTCGCGCAATCCCGGGAGACCCAGGCCGTTTCGCAGCTTCCGACTGATGTGACGAACTACGGCATCACGGTCCGTAAGTCGGTTACCGCGCCTTTGATGCTCATCGCCGTCTACTCGCCAAATAGTACCTACGACGCCAAGTTCCTTGCGAATTACGCATACATCAATCTGACCGATCCCATCTTGCGCTCGCCTGGCGTCGGCAACGTGCAGGTATTCGGCGCCGGACAATACGCTATGCGCCTGTGGGTGAAGCCCGACCAGCTGTCGAAGCTTGGCGTCACAGTTCCGGAGATCATCAACGCGTTGCAGGCGCAGAATTCGGTGAATCCGGCTGGAAAAGCAGGCGGCGAGCCAGCGCCCAAAGGGCAGGAATTCACGCACACGGTGCTGGCCCAGGGCCGGCTCGTCTCGCCCGAAGAGTTCGGGCAGATCGTGGTACGCGAAACACCCGACGGCGGAATGGTACGCGTGCGCGATGTGGCCCGGATTGAACTTGGGGCGCAGGACTATAGCATTGCCGGACGGTTCAATGGCAAACCCAGCGCTGTCATTGCGGTGTATCAGTTGCCTGGCTCCAATGCCGTGGAAACAGCCAACGGGGTCAAGAAGCTCTTGGCGCAGCTGAGCCAGCGATACCCCGATGATTTGGATTCTGTTGTCGCGCTCGACACTACCCGCGCCGTGACCCAGAGAATCAAGGAGATTGTTGAGACCCTCGTTATCGCGCTGGTGCTGGTGATTCTCGTGGTATTCCTCTTCCTCCAGGGATGGCGCTCGACTCTCATTCCCCTCCTGGCTGTTCCTGTTTCGCTGATCGGTACATTCGTGCTTTTTCCTCTCTTCGGATTTTCGATTAACACACTTTCGCTTTTCGGCCTGGTGCTGGCGATCGGGCTGGTAGTCGATGACGCAATCGTGGTTGTCGAGGGTGTGGAGCGCCACATCGAAGAAGGATTGAGTCCAAAAGAAGCGGCTTTGAAAGCCATGCAGGAGCTCTCAGGCCCGGTGATTGGCATTGCACTAGTGTTGTCCGCGGTGTTTGTGCCGACTGCATTCATCCCTGGAATCACGGGCCGCCTCTATCAGCAGTTCGCGGTGACGATCGCCATTTCCGTGTTGCTTTCCGCGTTTAACGCGCTCACGCTCAGCCCGGCGCTTGCTGCGCTGCTTCTACGGCCCCGGAAACCGAGCGATGGCCTCTTGCAGAGGTTCTTCGACGGATTCAACAGCTTCTTTGATCGACTCACGAGGGGATATGTAAGCTGGAGCGCGGTGCTAGTACGGAAGGGTGTTTTTGTTGCCGTGCTGCTGCTTTTGTTTGGTGTTGCCGCGGGCTTCTTCTCGAGTCGTATTCCGACGAGCTTTCTTCCCGACGAAGACCAGGGGTACGCCTACGTCAATGTTCAACTCCCCAACGCGGCGTCGCTGGAAAGGACCACTGCGGTTGTGCAGGATGTTGAAAGGATCATCAGAAATACGCCCGGTGTCCAGAATTCAACATGCTTGGTCGGGTTCAGCTTGTTGAGTTTTGTCCGCACCAGCTATAACGCGACATTTTTCGTCACCTTCAAGCCCTGGGATGAGCGGCAAACGCGGGATCAGCAATTCCAGACGCTCAAAGCCCACCTTAATCGCGAATTCGGCAAGTTGCCTGCGGCAGTTGTGTTTGGCTTTTCTCCTCCCGCGATTCCGGGCGTGGGGACCTCAGGCGGTTTCACCTTCATGCTCGAAGATCGGTCAGGCGGAGACGTTCAATTTCTGGCTAAGAATCTCAATACATTTCTCGAAGCAGCGCGCAAGCGGCCGGAGATCGGCACCCTGAGTACGACATTCCTGCCCAGCGTTCCGCAGGAATTCGTTGACGTAGATCGCGACAAGGTCTTGAAGCAGGGGGTCGCTCTGAACGATGTGTACCGCACCATCCAGACATTCATGGGCGGATATTTCGTGAATTACTTCAATCGCTTCGGCCGGCAGTGGCAGGTGTACATCGAGGCCGAAGGGGAGGACCGCGCTCGCGCTGAAAACATTGGCCAGTTCTACGTGCGCAATAGCAAGGGCGAAAACGTTCCTCTTTCCACACTTACAACCATGAGGCCGCGCCTGGGACCTGAGTTCACCCTGCGGTTCAACGAATACCGCTCGGCGCAGATCAATGGCAGCGCGGCTCCGGGTTATAGCGCTGATCAGGCATCTGCGGCTCTTGAAGAAGTCTTCAAGCAAACCATGCCGCGCGAAATGGGATTTGATTACTCCGGAATCTCATTTCAAGAGCAAAAGGCGCGCGAAGGCGTTCCGCCGACGGTCGTCTTCGGGTTATCTCTGTTGTTTGTATTTCTCATTCTTGCCGCGCTGTACGAAAGCTGGTCATTGCCATTCAGCGTGCTGCTCAGCACTCCCGTTGCAGTCTTCGGAGCGTTCTTTGTACTCTGGCTTCGCAGGACTCTGCTCGGGTACTTCCTCCCGCCTTATCTCGTGCAGATCGAGAACGACATCTACTCGCAGATCGGACTGGTCATGCTGATTGGGCTCGCGGCGAAGAATGCCATTCTGATTGTCGAATTTGCAAAGGCAGAATACGAGAAAGGTAAGCCGCTGGCCGATGCCGCCCTTGAGGGTGCGAGACTGCGCCTGAGGCCAATCCTGATGACTTCGTTGGCATTCATCTTCGGATGCATTCCGCTGTGGACGGCCACTGGCGCTGGGTCGGTAGCGCGCCAGATCATGGGCACCACTGTCATCGGAGGAATGCTGGCAGCAAGTGCCATCGGAATCTTCTTCATCCCGGCGATTTTCTACCTCGTCGAGAAATGGTCCGGCGCCCGGCGAGAGGCAGCGTCATCATCGCTGCCGGCAACTGCGGTTCCGGAGGCGGGAGACTGACATGAATCCCTTCAAAAAGCAATCCGATCATAGACAATTAGGATCGCGGATCACAGGATTCGCGGCATTCATTGTTGTCGCGATGACTGTCTGCTCGCTGTCCGGTTGCATGGTTGGCCCGAACTATCATCGGCCGGATGTGCGCACCCCGACGAACTTTCGCACCCTTGCGCCTTGCCCACAGCCGCAAACAGAGGCGTCCTCATTTGCCGACCTTCCCTGGTGGGAGGCCTTCCATGATCCGAAGCTGCAGGAGCTCATTCGCACCGGGCTCAAGCAGAACTACGATCTGCAGCTTGCTGCAGAGCGCATCAACGCCGCTCGCGCTGAGCTCGCCGTCACACGATCCAGCCTGTTTCCCCAGGTTGGGGGAAACGCCAATTTCAACGGCGGCAAGGATCCGGATACGCAGACGAACAACAACTTCCTTACTCTGACCGCGGATGCGGCCTTTCAGCTTGACCTGTTCGGAAAGCTGCGGCGTGCGACACAAGCTTCGCGGGGCGAACTGCTGGCTACTGAAGACGCGAAGCAGACAGTAACTCTCACATTGGTCAGCGACATCGCGGCGGATTACTACACGCTGCTTCAACTCGACCTGCAACTGCAGATCACGCGCGACACGGTGAAGACACAAACTGACTCGGTCAAGCTAACAAATCATCGTCTGGAACACGGGGTCGCGACAAAGCTTGATGTTCTGCAGGCCCAGCAGGTTCTCGACACTGCAAACGCACAGATACCGGATTTGGAGCGGCAGATTGCGCAGGAGGAAAACTCCATCAGTATCTTGATCGGCGACTACCCCGAAGCTGTGCAGCGTGGGCTGCCTTTGGTTGAGCAATCGTTGCCGCCCGAAGTATCACCAGGCCTTCCTTCAGCTCTGCTCGAACGCCGGCCGGACATTCGCGAGGCCGAACAAGTTCTGGTCGCAACGAATGCGGACATTGGAGTCGCCAAGGCGGAGTTCTTTCCGCAGATAGCATTGACTGGATCCGGCGGTGGAGCATTTGGCCGGAGCAGTGCCTTCTCAAGCCTCATGGGCACGCATCTTGGCATTTGGTCGTATGGCGCCCAGGTGAGTCAGCCAATCTTCACCGGCGGAGCGCTGCGCGGCAACCTGCACCTGGCGGAATCCGAAAACAAGCAAGCTCTCATCGGGTACCGCCAGACGATTCAGCGTGCTTTTGGAGATGTGTCTGACGCTCTGGTCGGTTATCAGAAAAACCACGAAGTACGAATGCGCCAGCAAGCCACAGTGGCCGACCTGCAGGAGACAGTTCGCATCTCCAAGGTTCGGTATCAGGGCGGCACTACCACGTATCTCGAAGTCCTCGATGGCCAGCGATCGCTTTATTTGGCAGAACTCACGCTCGCGGAAGCGCGCGGCGATGAGTACCGAAGTCTGATTCAGCTGTATAAGTCGCTTGGAGGTGGTTGGCAGCTCGAAGCACAAACGCCAGGTGTGCAGGCCATGTCGGTACGGGCGGGCAACGGTTCTAACTTGCATTGATAACCGGAACTGCCCACTTTATTAAGCAATCGCGTCAGTTCCTGGGACAAGGCGATTGGCTGGAGTCGAACCCGCCAACAGCACTGAAAACACTCAAGTTACTGATACTGCGAATGCCTGAAATTCACCGAATTCCACGATTGCCTGGTTTGCGTACAAATCGCGTACAAAGAATTTCAGGAACTCCCAGAATCCCAGCAGTTGCATCTTCCGAATCCATTCCGCGGACGATCTGAAGTATTCTCTGACCTTTATACATCAGTTCCGTCTGCAATGGCTGGGAACGGTGCATTCTTCATTTGTGTCTCCAGGCGATTCGCCACATCTGATCGATAACCTCTTGGTCGCTCTTGAGGAAAGCGCTCTTCGCCCAAATTGACGCGGTAGGCAACCAGACCGTCGTCGCCTCCCACGGCGCTCGGGAAAAGTAGACCGGGTCAGCCGCCGCCTCCACGATGCCGCTCCATTCCGAACCGCACCTGCGAGCCTTTGAGTTGCGGTTCCATCGTGCCTCTTCTAAGAGAATGTGGCAGGGCTGGCCTTGACTTCTACGGTTAACGCGGCCATGATAATTACCACGGCCACGATAATTACCGTGGCCAAGATAAAGCCATGGCCTCCCCGTTTTCCAATCCGAACTCTCAGGGCGCGCGCAGCGAGCGCGACTACCTCGATTTGCTCGCCGGTCTCTTCCGCCAACACGGCTGGCGAGTAAGAAAGGAGCCTAAGCTCGCCGACAAAGAAGTGGATCTTGTCGTCGCCCGAGGCGACTACCGATACATCGTTGAACTCAAGGCCGCATCCGAGGGCCGCCCGGACCGCCTTGTGCCCCTGCTCTCGCAGGCCATCCTGCAAGTCCGGGCCTATGCCCAGGCATTTCCCGAATCTGCAGCGCCGCTCGCCGTTGTCGCCGCCCCTGCCATCTCTCCGAGCGTCGCGAACAGCCTGGTCAGTTTTCTCTCCCAGTTCGCGCCCGACGTCGCAGTCGGCATCCTCGACCGCGAAGGCTTCCGGCACTTCGTCGGGCCCGGTCTCGAAAAACTCAATGCC
>Ga0182013_10007766_pt1 | contig 11721 bp, 7 predicted proteins | sample 612S2MmetaG_FD_120487 | JGI IMG/M metagenome (GOLD analysis project Ga0182013, IMG submission 120487) | Permafrost microbial communities from Stordalen Mire, Sweden - 612S2M metaG | ecosystem: Environmental > Terrestrial > Soil > Wetlands > Permafrost | place: Sweden: Stordalen | collected...
CGTTCGTTGAACCATCAGGATTGCTCTGGAATTCAACCTGGCCTTGCGTGGTGTATAGCTTGCTCGTGACGCCGCCCAGCGCATTGGTCATGATGGCGACGAGACCTCCCGGTTCGTAGCTGTACTGCGTTACCGCCAGCGGCGCGGAGTTGGTCGGGCCGCTGCCATCGAATTGTTTGGAAACCAGAAGCTCGCCGATGGAGTCGTAGCTGTTGCGGGTATAATTGCCGCGCGGGTCAATCACTTTGATGAGATTACCGAACGGATCGTACTCGCGGAATGTCGTGGCGAATTGTGCGTCGCCAGCAGGAGCTTCGACGCCGGAACCGTTGGAAATCGCCTCGCTGCGCCAATGCACTTCTTGCGTCACGCGGCCCGCGCCGTCGTAATCGCGCCAGACATAATCTTCAGGATTGAAGCGAGGACCATCGGTCCATTCCAGATCCCCATTTTCGTTGAAATATGAATCGTTCCATGAAATGAGCTTTCCGTTTTCATCAATGACTTCCTGAGAAATTTGGCGGCCCATCTCATCGTACTGGAACAGATTGGTTCGGTTAGCAGAATCTACCTGCTGGATCATTTGCCCTTGGAGGTTGTAGAAATAATTGAGAACGACATTGGGGTCGCCGGTTCCTGTAAATTGGGTCTTTTGAGTCACAAACCCATGTCCATCATGCACCCAAAGATTGCTGGCCGCCTCCGGCAGGCCCAATGCGCGAATTTCCAACTGCAACAAACCGCAGGCGACGTTGGTCGCCACCGTCACGCCGTTGGTCACCACGTTGGTCACATTGTTATAGGTCATCAAATTGGTGCCGATGACGGTGCCGCTGGCGAGCTTGATGATTTGAGAAGGCAGAAATAGGAAATTGGTGTCGTAAACAAACTGAGTCTGTTGTCCGACCGCATCGGTTATCAGCAGCGGCAGATTATTGGAATTGTAGGTCGTCGTGGTGATTGCCTGCTCGTTGGTATTGCCCACGCCCGTAATGTCTCCGGTTACAATGGTGTTGGTCACATTGCCAAATGCATCGTACTGAAATTCTGTCCAGAGGCCGCGTTTGTCCTTTTGCTTCCAGAGTGCGTGAGGATAACCCGGCGCATTCGTATTGTCGGGATACCAGAACTGCACAATGTTGTGCAGGAGCGGGTCAACGCTATTAGTGATAAAGCTGTTTGTATAGTCGAACCGTGAGACATTGGTCAGGTAATCGGTGACAAAGGTGGAACCATTGATGACGTTTGTGACGGCATTGGTCAGGACGAAGTTGTTCGAGTAAACGAAGCTGGCATTTCGGATAGGTCGCAAATCCTCGCCCACAGTCGAGTACTGGTTGATCACCCGGCGCTGGCTGTCGTAATCATTTTGCAGAACGCGCCCTTCAGGCTTGTCCTCCTGCACGAGCAGGTGAGACGAATAAATGCCGACTATGGCCGTGTTCGTGTAATCGAGGTGTTGATACTGATAGGAGACTTGAGTATTATCCGGCAACGTGACGGTTACGAGATCGCCATACTGGTCATAATCATATTCCACCGTCCGTCCGTCGCCGGTGTAGGCGTCGAGGATGTGGCCGTAAACGTCGTAGTCAAATCCGAGATAATTACCGTTGCTGCTCTGGATGCGGTTCACCTGCCCATAGTCGTTGTTGACCGAATTCGTGCCGTAGGAGAATTGGAAGCTATTTCCCCGGCTGTCCTGCCACTTTGTCAGATACGGACGCTGACGCGTGAGTGTGCTGATCGGGAATGAAAAGACAGTGTAATTGCGGACCTCGCCATTGGGTTCAGTGAGAACATAATTCGTGCTGGTGGAATTGGTAACGCGGAGAAGCGTGGAATTGAAAAGATTGCCCATCGAACCGGACGTGTTCTGTAAGCGCGGATTGTCTTTGATTTGGGGCAGCCACAAGTTGATATTATTGGTCTGCCGACGATAGGCGATGACCGATCCTTCCGACTCGGCGCAATAAATCACATTTGTGTCTGAACTCACGCTGAGAAATGGCATGTAATTGAGTTTCCAGCCGTAGCCCAAACCATTGTCGTACAGATTTTGGCTGGAATAATTGCGGCGCACCTGTAAGGGCATCGGGCCGTTGAGGGACAGATCCACCGCATCAATGTAAAATTCGCCGCTGACCGCGTTGACCGGGTCGTATTGCCACTCCGACGTATTGCGAACCACGTCCTGGGCCTGGCCTCCGGTATTGTCCAATGCCTTTAACCTGTCCTGTTGCGATGTGCCAGAGGACAAATTGTCTAGACCCAAGAACTGTATCAATTGCTGCTTTTGAGCATCGGTCAGTTGCGTATCGCCATTTTGAATGTTGTTGTACGTCGAGGAAAACTGTGAGGGGGGAGTGACGGAAGGCGTCACGGCCGGAACACTGGTCGTCGGCGGAGTCGCGTCAAATGAGTACGTGCCGTTCTGGTCCACCGTCAGGTCGTAATTGGGCGTGTTGGCGACATTGACTGTGGTGTCGGCGAATGTGTCACCGTAACCGCCATTAAAATTAGGACTGATGGCCGCAATATAACTAGGCTCGGCATAAATCATCGCGCCCATTCCCGCATAGGAGAGAGTGTTATTCGTCACAAGGCCAGGAGTGATGTAAACCTGCACATAGTTGGAGGTGTTCGCGGCTGTGAATGCGTTGGTGATGGTTTGCCAGATTGTTGGGACATAGTCTTTCAATTTGTTCGTCGAGCCGGTTGGATACGTGGTCGTTCCCTGGGCCACATAATTGTTCTTGTCCAGCCGGATGATGCCTGGCGAACCCTGCTGCGCCATTCGGAGCAGTTTGACGGTAGAAATAGCGTCGTTCTGGCCAAAGTAAGTGTTGATGACACCATGTTCCTGCGCTGAACCGCCAGTGATAAACAATTGGAAAAACTGTTCAATTGCGCCGTACCCGTCATCGCCCGAATCCAAATGGATCGTTTCATTGCCCAGGGCGGAGATTTCCTGAAAAAACATATCCACCATCGGCTGATTCAGGATGATGGTTCCATTTGGCAATTGGCCGGTGGTCGGGTCACGCTTGGCTACCAATCGGGCAAGACCGGAAGCAAAGATGGCGTCCTGGGTGCCAAGCAAATGCTCCAACGTGGTTTTGTATTCGCCCAGCTTCTCATAATAGCTCATGCCCATTAGATAGGCGACGCTGCCCTGATACAAATCAGGCGAGAGCGTGTTGGTGATGGAGGAATTAGCGGCGACGGCCTGCTCCATCTGCCAGACTTCCTGAGCGGTTTGTTGCAACATTTTAGGCGAAACACGTCCCGCATTGAGGCAGATGGCGGCGAGGTCGCCTTTGCTCATGGAACGGATGTTCGTCACCACCAGTGACGAAGAGAAACCAAGATATGGCGTCCAGTAGACCGGTTGCGAAAAACCGGTGCCCAAATCGCGGTGACGTGTATGGATGATGGTTACGTTCAAAGCATCATCGGATGAACTCAGAGTATTGCTGCTGGCGAGATTGCAAAGGATGTTGGTGTTGCTTGGATCGGTCAGGCTCAAGGTTGAAAAGTCCTTGGTGGCCGTCACGTTGGTCCGGAAGGACTCCATCGAGATGATCAGACGATGTGAATTCGTAGTCACTTCGTCATGCCGGACAATGAACCGACGGTTCAGGATTTCGGCCAAGCGCATATCACCCGTGGTGACTTTGGTGGTTGGATTGGCAACGCTGCTGACAGTCACGTTGACGGTATTGAAGATGTTCGTCATCAGCGGCGACACGTTGGTGATGGAACTGTTGCCCAAACTTTCCACGACGGTCTGCGTATTGGTCAAGAGGTTCGGCATCGGGAAATCCTGCCAGCGAGCGTAGTAATGGGGCCGGTCATTCGCCGTGACACCCAAACCGTCGAAGGAAACGGTCGGCGCATTGATGGCAAGCTGTTGTTTCACAAATAGCGGGAAGAGCGTGTTGGGCGTATCATCTTCGCCGCTCAAGTTCAGGATGTTTGTGTCGCCATACAGGTAGGCCAGCGACCACTTCATCGCATTGTTGTAATTGGTCGGCATGTAATTGTCAATCAAGGACTGAATTCAAGCGGGGCTTTAAATGAGCATACTGGTGAATCCGTGCCAATAGTTCTCCACATTTTAAAATGGTTGGAAAGCAAAGGACTGCTCAAGACCACCGGCCCTGCAGGTTTTCCGTATCTGCATATTATCAATGTGTCGCCAGAATTGAAGCGAGCGTTGCGCCAGCAGTAAATGTTTGTAGCTCGCACAAGAAAGCTTATGTCTAATGTGAACAATGCCGATACCCGTGACTCCAATTTGGAGTCTGCCCTTGCACTGGTTTGGGTATGGTTTATGGCTTGCCAATTATCACGCGTGCCATAACCATGCACTTGTATGGACTCAAATCGCCAAAGCCACTTCAACTTAAAATTTGCCAGTGCAGCGAGGGCGTTGGGTGTTACGCCCGACAAGATTGTTTCGCTGAAAATTCGCGGCAACGTCAATTCATACAATGAATACGGCGACTTGATCCATTCGCTTGAGCGCGAGTTTGGATTCCAATGCTCGCCTGTCGTTGGCGAATTGCAGGGGCATGGTTATCTGCTGGCGAAGGAAAAATCCAAGATAATTCTTGTTGAGCACGAGACGGGCCTGGAAATTTTATATATCGTTGGTTCGATTGCCTCTATAATTGGTATAATTCCGCTGGTCCTTCAGGGGTGGAAGGCAGTCCGACGGTTTGCAAACCCCGAAAATCCGTTTGAAAATGTCGAAATCCGCACACTTGATGAAGACGGTGAACTCAGGGAGCATCCGGCACACCAACTGGCCGGACGCGGTATCACTGCTGCCTTTAATGTGGGCCTTGCCGCAGTTAGCCTTCTCGAGCATGAATTTCACGAGATGACTGCTCTAGTGGAACGGTTATCTCCACGGGTTTCCGCTTTGGAAAAACGGCTTGGAAGGGTAGAAAACAAATCGAAGAAAAAAGGACCGGTAAGGCGGTCCAAAAAGAAGTGAATCCGGCTCATGCCGTGCAGCGAATGGCTGTCAGGCTATCAACCATTCAGGATTTTCCTTTTGTGGCTCTTGGCACCGGAGTCCCGACCGCCTCCACAATTCGGTATATCAGCCGCGCCGTTGGATTCTTTTTTGCCTTTCTGCCTTCAATTTCATCCCCTTTCGCCTCCCCTAGCAGCCCGACGAACCGACCCTCACCCAAGAGCGCCCTGGCAACCTCCAGGAGCTTTCGGCACTTCTGAATTTCGATTTTTCCAGCCGTCAGTAATTCCAATTCGTAATCGTTGAGTGGTTGAATGTTTCTTAGCGCCTGGTGCAGCAGTTCCGGCGGCCGACCGCTTTCCAAATATGCCGCCACAATTTTTGAATTGCTGTTCTCTCCCGGCTCCAGTCGCTTGCGGTGCTCCACCCACGCCAACAGTTTCCATTCGGTGCCATCGGAAGTCTCCACCAGCCTCACTCGAAACACCCCTGCCAGCGTTTCCCGACCGTCAAGTTGTTGTAAGACCGACCTACCGTCGTTCTCATGCTGCGTGAAGATTTGATGCCGCCTTTGCTTTTGCGGCGGAATACGGAAAGATACCTGTTCCAGGAGCCGTGTGAGAGCAATCTCAAAGGGCTTCTCCTCCGAATGGTGATGAGCCCTGCTCGGGATGTAAAGGTAAATGGCCTGGGCCAACGGCGATCTGATTTTGATGAATTCGTCAAGGTCGAGAACCTGGAGCTCGGCAATGTGATTCAGTAATTCGGTTCCTTCACCTACAGACAATGGATCATCACATAAGGCCCACCGAATATACTCCAGCAAGGACGATTTTCCGGTCCGCCACGCGATTGTTGGAGTTAGATGTGAATGGTCTCTGGAATGATTAAAATGCGCTTTGGTTGTTCTGCTTGCTGCGGCCCCGATGTATATCGCGTACACAAATGGAATATCATTAGATGGGAATCATTATAGGGAGCATCACCGGCGTTTCCTCATGTCGCTAATTGTCAAAGGGTTATAAATGCCCATGCATGCCTAAACGCTTTAGTTATCCAAAGATTCGTGCCTAAACGCATTAGGTGTCTAAAGCTTACTGCGTATTACGCCTTAGTCGTCCAAAGCACACTGTTAGTAAAAACGCATTAGTTGTCCATACCAGCGCATTGCCAGTCCAAAGGAATGAAATGAGGTGTTGCAAGGGCATGGTGAACCGTTTTAGAAGATTAGAATGTCGGATGGAGGAAAGGAGATTCAAATTGGCAATTGGGTGCCGAACCGTTCTTTTGAGAGTGTCATCATTCCCAAGGACTACTCGCTCGGCCCCGTGTTTGCGGCGGCGAGACAATCTGGCGCGAGGGAAGTCACCGTAAACGACCGGCGTTATCAAATCGGGGGTTTTCATCCGATGAGGCCCGACTTCCATCCGCCGGCGCTGGATGTCAGACACGCGCGTGCTCTTTTTACCCTTTTGAGTTTTCGAAAGCGCGGAGAGGACACCCCGGTCATCAATTTTTCTTTCAATGAGTTTTGTCGGAAATACGCACGCTCAAACGGCGGCCGCTACGCGCGGGCCATTACCGACATCGTCGCGGATCTGCTCGATTCGTATATTCGGGTGACGGAAGTAAACACCGGAAAATCTCATGAGTATCGGCTAATTGAGCGGATTGACATTGAAAAGCTGGCCCCACGTCGAAAAGATTCGCGTCTCGCCCGCTCTGGCCAGAAGGAAATGTGGTTTCATGGTTGCACGTTGTCCCCGGAGTTTTACGCGATATTGAACCGGGTGACGGAGCTTCAGCATCTGATATTGGAGGTGTTTACGTCCATACGGTCGCCGTTGGCACAGGCGATCTACCTTTACATCCCATCGAGGGCCCATCACCACACTGCCGACGAACCCTTTGAAATCACCGTGACAAAACTCCTCGAACAAGTCTCATTTCCAATTCCGTGCCAGAAAAATCGCCGGTGGCAGCTATTCAATCAAAACAAACGGCCCATTATTCAGCAATTAGACGGATTGGAAACGCTCACGGGTGTATTCCGTGTCCGGTTGGCGCGGACCTCGGACGGAGCCGATTGGAAGCTGCAAACCTGGGTGGAGCGACACGCCACAAAATTGAAGCACGACCCACAGAATTCCAAACTGATCAAGCTGTTTCTTGCTGCTGGCCGGAGCCAGGAGGAACTTGATAAAAGGCTCGATAACATCGAAGCGCTAACCGATTACGACTTGCGGGTTCTTGAAATCGCACAATTAGACGTCGTGAAGGAACGGCGTTTCTTGGAACTGGCAAAAGCGCTGCTTGGCCCAGTGCGGTTCTTGGATATTATCGGTCAGTGCAAATCGGATGCCGTTGAGGGCCGCAAAGCGATCAAGAATCCTACGGCACGGCTGATTTGGCGGGTAAAAGAATGTTTGTCCAAGGCTCCAACCGTGGTAAAAAACGTGAACTCAAGTCTTACAGAAGGTGCAATGGTGCGGAGATTATTCGCGGGACGTGGCCGAGAGTAATACTATTATTGGATATGGCTTACATTAGACATAAACTATATAGAACTCTGTAAAACTTTAAGGACGGGGTGAATTTGAGCGGCAGTGGCTTTTCGGTGTTGACAGCATAATAGTCGTCCTTTTGGATAGTAACATGCCCAACACTTCTCGCAAGAATCACAGAAGAGAATCCACAGAAGCACATTTTGCCTTGGCGCAACGGGTTCTCAAGGGGCTTCATGAGAGCATTGACGCGGACATTGAACGCGCCTGTGATCTTGAGGTTGAACACGCGCTGGCTCTTTACAAGGCGGGAAAGGCGACACTGCAAGATGCCGATGAGGTCATGCAACAGGTCCGGCGTCGTATCGGATGAAATACCTTAGCACATTCAGTCAGAGTTTAGTGCAAGCCGTGGATTATTACACCGCCATTGACAAAAAACTTGCGCTCCGCTTCTTTGAATCTGTTGAACATGCAAAGCGTGAGATAATTCGCTTCCATAAAAGCGGTAAGCTTGCCAACGGGTATCGGTCTTTGTTGCTGAAAAACTTCCCTTACAAATTTTGTTACCGCGAGAATATGGAAGGCGAACTCGTGGGCGTCGTCCTCTTTCATCTGAAACAGCGAGAATCGCCCGCCACGATGAAGCGCTGAGAAAGTTGATGGGGGAACCCATTAGACATAATGTATGTTGTGCGGCTTTTTCAACGAGCGAGGGAAATTTGTCGCCACCGGGCCTTTGCCCAATTCATTCCTTTGGGCGCGACCGAGCCTTCGAGCCGGTTAGACTTGCCAGCTGCCGTATCGCTGCAACCACTTTCTTGGGGAAAGCCTTTTCGTATTGTTTGCTACGCTTGGGCACTTCCGCTTTTTTCAGTAATTTGTTTAATTGGTCGTCGTTCATATCTTTTGGCTATATGACAATTTTGAATCGAAAATCCTTTGAAAAACTTGGCCTGTCGCGAGCTACTGAGTTTTCGCATTAGTTTGTGTTGTCTCCGCATGGAAGACGTGACCTGCCTCATACAATAATAACCGCTTTTTGATCTCACCAGCCAATTCCTTTTGATTGGCAGTGTTGGCAACAATAATTGCCTTGTTCGCGATGCTTACGGCGTCCGCGAACCGTCCGGCTTCGGCACAAGCCGCCGCCAATGTGTCCCAAGATGATGAATCTGCACCGTTTAGTCTTGTTGCCGCGTTTGCGAGTCGAATTGCTTCGGAGCCGTTACGCAAATCGGGATCAGGATTGGTTGCCAAAATCCACGCCAGTCCGTTAAGTGCCGGAACAGCGCCAGAATCCAATTTCAACGCCTTTTTGTAATGCGCCATCCCTTCTCGGGTGTTGCCCATGATTACCAGCACCTGGGCCATCCTGATCTCAGGAGCCGCAAAATCCGACCGAAGCCGTCCCGTCGCGGCAAACTCGCTCAACGCCGACGCCCATTGCTTTTGTTCAAACAGGACATTGCCCAGGTTGAAGTGTGCCTCCATGTAACCCGGTTGAAGCGTGACAGCCGTCTGATATTGCCCAGCCGCTTCGTCAAGTTCTCTTCGGTTTACCAGAGCGTTTCCGAGGTTGAAATGCGCAGGCGCAAAATCCGGCTGCAATATTATTGCCGTCTTGAAATGATTTATTGCCTCATCAACCTTACCCTGCTCAAGCAAAATCGAACCCAAATTGCAATGGCCTTCAGCAAAATCGGGCTTTAACTTCACTGCCGCCAAATAATGGACACTCGCTTCATCTGCTTTGCCCTGACTTTCCAAAGCCGAACCTAACGCATTCTCCGTGGACGGTTCCTGAGCCAGCTTTAGTGCCGCACGGTATTGTGAAATGGCTTCCTCGATTTTCCCTTGCCGAGCCAGAAACAGCCCAAGATTTGTAAGATCGGACGCAGATTCCGGGTTGCATTTCACCGCAGTCTTAAATTCGACGCCAGCCTCCTCCCATTTCCTCTGGGCAACGAGTGCCTTGCCCAAATTGCAATGGGCCGCGTCAGAATCCGGTTTCAGCCTCAACGCTTCTCTTAAATCGGCGGTCGCCTCCTCAATTTTTCCTTGCTCCAATAGAAGTTCGCCTCGGTCATTTCGCGCGATGTAAGAATTGGGATTTATCCGCAGAGCCTCCTCGAAATGTGCCAGGGCTTCCTTTTGATCTCCCCTCGCAACCAGCGCTGCCCCGAGGCTGGCATGAGCGAGAGCGTTGTTCCTGGTGACTTTCAACGCGTGGGTGAAGAGGGCCACGCTGTTTCTCCAATATTGTAATTGGTGTGAGGTAAGAACGCAAAAGCCCGCCAAACCAAGTAACACCGAAAAGCCAACGGCTATCCTGATGGCACGGGTTCTTTGCTCCAAAAGCCAGGAAGTTTCCCAGGCGATCACCACGAACAGCCCGATGGAAGTGATGTAGGTGTAACGGTCGGCCATAGACTGTTCGCCAACCTGAATGAAACCAATGACCGGTACCAACGTGATCACATACCAGAACCAGCCGAATAGAATATATGGCCGACTCCGCCTCCAATGAAACGCCAGCGCCGAAATGACTGCCAGTAATATTGCCGCCCCCAGCACTTGCCCGAGAGGCAGGTGGTGCCGGTAGGGATAGAATACAGCCAGATCAAGCGGCCATGCTAATTTGCAAATGTAACCGACGTACGAGTTCAAGGCATTGGCGACTCTTTCACCCAGCGTGAAATGGCCTGTTGCCTGCCCCGGCTTGATCAACTGCGCCCAGTACGTTATGCAACTTAAAATGAACGCCAACAAAAAAAACGGGGCTTTTTCAACCACCAATCGGGTCCAGACCTTAAACCCCGCCTGATCTTTTTTCTTGGACTTTGTCAGCTTTGCCTCGCTCCTTCTCAGCGGCCAATAATCAAACAGCAAGAGCAGCAGCGGCAGGCTCACCAACATCGGTTTGGACATCAAACCCAGAGCAAAACTGATCAGGGCTAACACATAACGCCGCCAGTTGGGATTTTGAACATAATAACTATAGGCCCAAAAGGTCAAAAAAGCAAAAAACGTGCTCAAAACGTCCTTGCGTTCTGACACCCACGCAACCGATTCCACATGCATCGGATGCCACGCAAACAACGCAGCCACAAAAGCGCTGCGCCATGTGGCCCCCGTCATCCGTCGCAGCAAACCGAAAAGCAACAAGGTATTAGCCACATGGATCAATACGCTGCTCACATGGTGACCCCCAGCGTACATACCGTATAGTTCACAATCCAGCATGTGAGAAAGCCAAGCGAGCGGCTGCCAGTTATATGAATAACAGTTTGAAAATGCCCAGAGAATGCCCTTCACCGTCACGCCGGACTGGGAGTGCGGGTTGGCGGTGACGTACAAATCATCGTCAAAGTTGACGAATTCAAAACCCGTTACTGGCCAATACAGGGCAATTGTGACGAGCGCCAGGAATAGGTAAATCCATCCGACTCGACGATTGATTTTGGCTTGCGACATGGGTGCTAAACTATCCATTACGCCGAACCCTCACAATCATGGGGCCGGAAAGTATAGAGTGTTAAATCTCCCAAGTCCTTCCCTAGTACTGCCGGAGATTCTTGACTCACCAAAACAGCATTGAAGAACAATTAGGTAGTCCGCTTTGCCATTCTCTGGATCCCAATCATAGTAAGAGCTGTTGTTAGTTCCAGTCTTTGGTGAGTACCCAGGGTAAGGATAAGGTTTAGGAAGGTCCGGAGGATTCCATGGGTCTGATACGCCAAGCAATCCGAAAAGGTCGACTATATTAAGTTGATCATTCGAGGCGAAGCCATATAGGTTAATTCCAGCCTGTTCTTCAATCGGGTCTCTACTTGGCCACCTCCCCGTGCTCGCGTTGTAATATCTGTAGCCGTAATAAAGTAGATCAGTTTCAACATCCTGATATTTGGTGGAATACCGGAACGGGTTGAGCTTGGCCATCGACCCGGTGGCGCGAATGACTTCACCGAAGGGGCCTAAGTTGGTAGTGCGCCCCCTCGCCGAAAGCGGCCTGTTCACGGGCTGATACGCCCGTTTTGCTGAACGGTGGGTTTTTCGGAAAGCACGGCGGGAGCGGTCGCGGCCTGGCCGGGGACAGACGGGGATTTCATTTCTTACGTGTCGTTCCTGACGGCTGGCCGAACAGCTAAATAAAAGATGTTATCCGGCGACTGCCATTGGCAGTATGATGGCATTTTTTCGCACCAATGACCAGCCCAAAAGCTACGC
>Ga0182013_10007772_pt1 | contig 11711 bp, 9 predicted proteins | sample 612S2MmetaG_FD_120487 | JGI IMG/M metagenome (GOLD analysis project Ga0182013, IMG submission 120487) | Permafrost microbial communities from Stordalen Mire, Sweden - 612S2M metaG | ecosystem: Environmental > Terrestrial > Soil > Wetlands > Permafrost | place: Sweden: Stordalen | collected...
CACAAAGTGACAGTGCTCGTTTGTGGCAACCGCTCCCTTTGGTCGCGGCTCTGTATCGGCACCCAGCATTTCCGAGCCGCGACCAAAGGGAGCGGTTGTTCGCTGACAAGCACTAGGGATAGAGCGTTACCCGTGTCCATCTGCGTTCATCAGTGGCTCAAGCTTAGTTTGGAGAACTTGTGAAAATTCTAGTTACTGGCGGCGCCGGGTTCATCGGCTCGGCATTTGTCCGCATGGCGATCGGCGAAACTGACCTGCACGTAGTCAATCTGGACAAGCTGACTTATGCCGGCAATCTGGAGAACCTGACGTCCATCGAAAAGGACCCGCGGTATCGCTTCGTCGAGGGCGATATCTGCGACCAGACCCTGGTCGATTCCCTGCTGTCCGAGGAAAAACCCGACGCCATCGTGCATTTCGCCGCCGAATCGCACGTGGATCGCAGTATTCTTTCCCCGGAGCCGGTGATTCAAACCAACTTGCGTGGCACGTTCACGCTGCTCGAAGGCGCTCGCAAACATCGCCTGGCCCGCTTCGTGCACGTCTCTACCGACGAGGTTTACGGCAGTCTGGAAGCCCCGCTCGAGGCCGATGAAAAATACCCGCTCAACCCCAGCAGTCCGTATTCAGCGTCCAAGGCCGGCTCGGACCTGCTGGCCCGCTCTTACTTCGTCACTTATAAGATGCCCGTCTTGATTACCCGCGCATCGAATAACTACGGACCTTACCAGTTCCCCGAGAAGCTGATCCCCCTGATGATTTCGAACGCCTTCGAGGATCGCTCTCTTCCGGTCTATGGCGACGGCCAACAGGTGCGCGACTGGTTGTATGTCGACGACCATTGCCGCGGCATCCTCGCGGTATTGCGCGGCGGGCGCGACGGAGAAATCTACAATATCGGCGGCAATCGCTCCTTGCCGAATCTCGATGTGGTCCACAAGATTCTCACCCTCACCGGCAAACCGGAGAGCCTGATCCAATACGTCACCGACCGCCCAGGCCATGACGTTCGCTATGCGCTCTCCAGCGAGAAGCTGATGCACGAAACCTCATGGCGCCCGCTGATGGACTTCGAGACCGGCCTCGGGCGCACCATCGACTGGTACCGCGGCAATTCGGCCTGGATCGCGCACGTGCGCAGCGGCGCTTACCGCACTTATTACGAAAAGAATTACAGCCATCGCGAGACCGTCAAGGGGTAAACTGACCCCATGCGAGTGGCGATGGAAGCCGCATCGCTCGGCCTGTCGAGTGGAGGCCTGGCGCGGTACACGGGCGAGCTCAGCGTGGCCCTCGCGCGCTGTTTTCCGGACGATGAGTTTTTCCTGCTCTCCGACCAGCCTTTCCGCATGCCGGAGGCGGCTCCAGCCAATCTCAAGCGCGGAGGCGGCCCGCGTAACGCCGCCGAACGCCGCTGGTGGATCTGGGGGCTCGACCGCGAGATGCATCGTCTCGGCGTCGACCTGATTCATGGCCCGGATTTCGCGGTGCCCTACATTCCTCGCCGCCCCAGCGTGCTCACGCTGCACGATCTCTCCCCGTGGATGGACCCGCGCTGGCATCATGGCGCCAAACGCGTGCGCCGCCGCACGCCGCTGCTGCTCGACCGCATCGCCACCATGATCGTCACGCCGGGCGACGCTGTCCGCAGGCAGGCAATCGAGCACTTCCGGCTGCAGCCCGATCGCGTGGTGGCCGTTCCGGAGGCGGCCGCCCCGTGGCTGCGGCGCGTCGATCCACCGCCGCGAGAGACACCCTACTTTCTCTTCGTCGGGACGCTGGAGCCGCGCAAGAATCTGTCGATGCTGGTGGACGCCTGGCGAGAACTTCGCCGGCGCCACGCGGTCGACCTGGTGTTGGCCGGACGGAAGCGCGCCGACGCCCCCGCGATCGCCGAGGAACCGGGACTGCAACTCATCGGCGAAGTCCCCGACGAGAGGCTGGCCGAGCTATACTCCGGGGCGCTGGCTCTGGTCTGCCCGTCCCTATACGAGGGCTTCGGCTTGCCGGTGCTGGAGGCTATGCAGTGCGGTACCGGCGTGATCGCTTCGAGCGCAGTCGCGGAAGCTGGCGGCGATGCCGCGGTTTATGCCGACGATGCTGGAACGCTCGCACGCGCCATGTGCCAGGCGGTGGAACAGCCGGGGTGGCCGGCCGAACGCGGCGCTCTGTCCCTGGCTCGCGCGCGCGAATTCACCTGGGAACGGACTGCCCGCCTGACGTATGAGGTGTACAAGGAGGCACGGAGGCGCTTTGGGGATTGACGTGTTTCCCGTGGCGTTGGACCTCTTGTGTGGCAGCCAATCCTGGCTGCAGGCGGCCTTTCAGGCCGCCTCCTCGCCTTTGGCCATTTCGTGGGGCAGACTTCAGTCTGCGGAGGGCTTCAGCCCGAATTTCTTCGGCTTCGCCTTTGGCCGGTGCGCGATGCAGAAGACGCGAGAAATTCGCCGCACATCGAAAACGGCGGGCTGGAAAGCCCGCCTGCAGGCAAGATTGCCTGCCACACATGATTTCTGGACAAGCTGAAGCATGTCCCACATAAATGAACCCGCCCTCATTCTCGCGCCCGAAGCCCCCTATCCCTTGGTGGGCGGCGGCGCCCTGCGGACCGCCTCGCTCATCCAATATCTCGCCCGCACCCGCCCAGTCGACCTCATCCTCTTCCGCCAGCCCGGCGCACCCGATCCGAGCGCACAACTGCCCGCCGGATTGATCCGCCGTGCCTCCGTGATCCAATTGCCGGCCACCGGCCGCGGCCAGACCGCCCGAGCGGTGCGCAATAGCGCCCGCATGGTCCGCCGAGTCCCGCCCCTGGTAGATCGCTTCGCCGGCTTCCAGCGCGAGGTGCTGCTGGCGATCGGCGATGCGCGCTATGAGATCGGCCTCATCGAGCATTCCTGGTGCGCGCCTTACTGGGAGCAGCTTGCGCCCGCCTGTCGACGGACCGTCCTCGACCTGCACAACATCGAGTCAACCTTGCATGCCCGTTGTGCCGCCGTCGAAGGTCCGGCCACCGCATTCGCGCACCGCATTTTTCGCGACGCCTCGCTCGCCCTGGAGCGAACCTGGCTGCCGCGATTCTCCCAGGTACTGACCACCTCGGCCAGCGATGCCGCCACCGCGCTGGCTATCGCACCCACCGCGAATGTCGCAGTCTACCCCAATGCGCTGCCCTGGATTCCGCAACCCGAGCGGGCCGACCAGGAAGTGGCAGTTTTCTCCGGCAACATGGAATACCACCCCAACGTGAGCGCCGTGCGATTTTTCAGGACCGAAGTCTGGCCGCTCTTACGCCAGCGCTGGCCCGCCCTTGTTTGGAGGCTGGTGGGTAAGAATCCCTCCGCGGTGAGTCGATTCACCTCGGGCGACCCGCGGATTGAAGTCACCGGCGAGGTGGACGATGCAGTCCGCGAATTGGCCCGCGCGCGGGTCGCCGTGGTTCCCCTGCTCGCCGGCAGCGGGACACGATTCAAGATTCTCGAGGCCTGGTCAGCGGGACTGCCGGTGGTCTCCACCAGCATCGGAGCGGAGGGCCTACCGGCTCGCGACGGTGACAATCTGTTGATTGCCGATGGGGGATCGGGGTTTGCAACGGCGGTAACTCGCGTGTTGGAAAACGCGAATCTCCGGCGGGAACTCGGACAGGCGGGCAGAATCGTACTGGAGCGGGAATTTACCTGGGACGCCGCTTGGAAAAATTTGAACCTGTGAAGAGTCGCGCCGGGTGACCCTCCGGTATACTGGTACCACTCATGCGCATCGCCATCGATGCACAAGCGATCGGCAGGCGACTAACGGGGACCGCAGTATACTTTCGAAGCCTCTCGAACGATTTGCCCAATCACGCGTACAATTGCGAGATTCCGGCAGACTCGCGGGCACATCCTATGCGTGGCTACCGGCGTGCTATACATGCTCGGAGCCGATCGGTGCCATGTTGGCAGGCTGTTGGCGCTGAGGAGTTTACAGGAAGTGAGCCTGGGATAGATTTTGGACTTTTGACACACCGGAGGGTCAATATGGTCCGCTATACTGGAACAATCAATGCTCATCGCCATTGATGCCCATGCCATCGGCAGACACCTCACAGGCAACGAGGTTTACGTTCGAAGTCTCTTGAACGCATTCGCCGTTCACAATCAGGATCGCGACATCCTGGCTTACGTGTCCGGCGTGGAAGCCCGCGCTTCGGTTCCGGAGCACATACGGGTCCGGCGCGTAGCCGCTAACCCCTTCCTGCGGCTGGGCTTTGACTTGGCTAGCCGCGTCCGCAAAGACCGTCCCGACGTGCTGCACGTGCAATACACCGCACCGGTAGGCTGTAACTGCCCGGTGGTCACCACGGTACATGACGTCAGCTATCTGGAACATCCCGAGTACTTCACCTGGGACCGGGCGCTCCAATTGAGACTTACGGTGGGCCGCACCGTTCGGCAAGCCGCCAAGATACTCACCGGAACTGAGCATGCACGAAATGCGATTTTGCGCGTCTATCCTAATTTAGACGAGGATAAAGTGGTGGTGGTGCCGCTGGCCGCGGCGCCGGAATTCCGGCCGATCTCGCGGGAAGCCGCGGTGACCACGGTGCGGGACCGGTATTCCATCGGCGGTCCCTTTATTCTGTCGGTAGGAGACATGCAACCGCGCAAGAACCATATCGGCCTCATCCGCGCCTTCGCGAGGTTGGTCAAAGCTTACCCACAGTTGACCCACAACCTGGTCCTCGTCGGCAAACCCACGTGGTTTTCTCCGAAGATTCAGGAGGCCGCGCGCGAGAGCGGCGTGGAAGATCGCATTCAGTTCTTTGGCTTCGTTTCCGATCCCGACCTGCTGCAGCTTTACAACGCGTGCGATTGTTTCGTCTTCCCGTCTTTTTACGAGGGTTTCGGATTCCCGGCCCTGGAAGCCATGGCCTGCGGACGGGCAGTGGTCTGTTCGGATGCTTCGGCGCTTCCCGAGGTGGTTGACGGCGCGGCGATCCTGTTCGACCCGTACGCCATTGACGAAATGGTGCGCGCCATCGCGGACGTACTGCTCGATGCGGAACTGCGCGGGCGTATGGAACGTCTGGGAATACAGCGGGCCGCGCATTTTAGCTGGCAGAAGACGGCCGAGAAGACTGTAGAAGTGTTCCATCAGGTAGTCGAGGAGCCGCGCGCCGCAGTCGAACGCATGGCTTCTCAGATGATGACCCATCGATGAATCATATCCGGCGTTTTATCCTCACGTTTACACCATTGTTGTGCCTCGTTTCCACGGCTCCCGCTCAGACGGGATTCCCGTTTCAAAACGAGTCGCTGCATTACACCATTAACTACTCCAGCGGCCTCAGCCTGGGAGATGGCAACCTTTCCGCGCACAAAACCGCCAACGGTTGGGATTTCACGGTGTCGCTCGATGCCGCCGTTGCAGGCTTCAGCATCAAAGACAAGTACACCGCTTCCATGGTTGGCGGTTATTGCTCCACGGAGTTCCTGCGCGACACCATCCACGGCTCCAAAACCAATCGCGAGAAGACCACTTTCGATCAGGAGAAGCAGACCGCGCATCGCCAGACCGAGTTTCCCAACGATGGAGGCTACTCCGACCTGAGCACTGGCGCGTGCGGCCGCGACGCCATCTCGTTTCTCTATTTCGCCCGCAAGGAACTAGGCCAGGGACGCGTTCCCCCGCCGCAGGTGATCTATTTCGGATCGGCCTACACTGTGACGCAATCCTACACCGGCGCCCAGAATATCACCCTGGCCGATAAGAAGCCCGAAGTCACCGACCATCTGGCCTTCACCGTGAAAGGTCCCAAATCCGAATTCAGCGTCGAGGTTTACTTCGCCCGCGACGCCGCGCGTACGCCACTCCTCATCAAGATCCCGCAAGCGGTGGGAACCTTGTCGATGGAGCTCGTGCGCTAATGTGCCCGTTGAAATGCGCGTAGCGTTTCTTTCTCCTCTGCCGCCCGCACGTAGCGGCATCGCCGATTATTCCGAAGCCCTCATCGCATCGCTCCGTCGTCTGGCGGACCTGGAGATTATCTCCAGCGCGGGACAATCGTTCGACCCCGCACGCTGCGATGTGGCCCTGTACCAAGTGGGCAACAACGGCTATCACGACTTCGTGTACCAGACCGCACTGCGCCATCCCGGCGTGGTGGTGATGCACGAATCGAACCTGCACCACCTGATTTCCGATCTCACCATCCGTCGCGACAACTGGGACGCCTACGTCGCCGAGTGCGCCTACAACGGCGGCGAGCCCGCGCGCGCCTTCGCCGAGCGGGTGCGAAAGCTGGAAGTCGGGCCCGACTACGAAGGGTTGCCGATGACGCGCCGCCTGCTGGAATCGGCACGCGGAGTCATCGTCCACAGCCACTTCATGGAGGCGGAAATCCGCGCCGCCGGGTACCAGGGCCCCATCGCCGTGATTCCCCACGGCGCCTGGATTCCCGAGGCTGACCGCAACACCTGGCGCTACAAGCTGGGCCTCGACGAGGTCACTCCGCTCGTCGGAGTATTCGGCTACCTCAAGCCCTACAAGCGCATCGCCGAATCTCTCCGCGCCTTTCGCCGCCTGGTGCGCCTGGTACCCAACGCTCGCATGATCCTGGTGGGCGAACCGCATCCCGAGTTTCCCATCGAACCGATGATCCGCACCATGGGACTCTCCGCCCATGTGCGCATCCTGGGTTTCGCGCCCATCGAGGATTTTGTGGGATATCTCGGTGCCTGCGACATCGTCCTCAATTTGCGCTATCCCACCGTGGGCGAGAGCTCCGGTACGCTGCTGCGGTCGCTGGGATTGGGCAAGGCGGTGATGGTTTCGGAGATCGGGTCGTTCGCCGAATTCCCCGAGGACGTCTGCCTGAAGGTGCCGGTGGGCGTCGGCGAAGAGGATCTGATCTTCGAGTACCTGAACCTGCTGGTATCGCGCCCCGAAGTGGCGCAAGCACTGGGAGCACGCGCACGCGATTACGTCGCCCAGGAATGCAATTGGGCCACAGTCGCCCGGCAATACGTCGAATTCATGGAAGCTGTGGTCGCGGGCAAGGAGTGGCTCGGTTCGAAATCCGTGCCGGTCGCTGCCGCACCAACCGCTGCCGTGCCGACCGCTGGCGTGCCGGCCGCTGCCGCACCCTCTGCGGCCCCGCCAAGCGCTGCCGCGCCCGCCGTCAGCGGACCCGCTCTCGAATCGTACCTGCGCGGCTGGGCCGTCAGCGAGGAAGCCGGCGTGTACCTCCACACGCACCAGACCCGCCTCGTAAAGACGCTCGCGATCACCCCGCCCGGCGGCGCCGACGACCGCATTCTGGAGATGGGTGCGTACCTGCAAATCACGCCCGCGCTGCGCAGCAAGCTGGGCTACGGCGAGGTGCGCGGCTGCTATTACGGCCCGGCCGGGCGCGTCGACCATCGCACCGTCACATCGGCCGACGGCGAGACCTTCACCTGCGACATCGACCATTTCGACGCCGAGAAAGATCGCTTCCCCTACGAGGACGAGTACTTCTCCACAGTGATTTGCGGAGAGCTGATCGAGCATCTGTTCGAAGACCCCATGCATCTGATGGGCGAAGTGAATCGCATTCTCAAGCCCGGCGGCCATTTCGTGCTGACCACGCCGAACATTGCGGCGCTGCGCGGCATCTCGGCCATCCTGCAGGGTTACCACCCGGGATTTTTCCACGCTTACATCAAGCCGGCGGAGGGATCGGGAGAAGTGGACGCGCGCCACAATCGCGAATATACCGCGCGCGAGATCCATAAGCTGCTGGAGAACTCCGGCTTCGAAGTCGCCCTGCTGGAGACGGGAGAGTTTCGCGATATTCCGCATCCTGAATTCGGCTGGGTGATGCATCTGCTGCGCCGTTATCGTCTGGAGACGGACTATCGCGGCGACGGCATCTACGCGGTGGGCCGCAAGACGGGACCGGTGCGCGACCGCTACCCCGAGTGGCTCTATTCATGAACGCCGCGTACAGCAACCAGCGCGTAACGTTGCAAGGACGCGCGGTGCACGTGGAGTTCGACATCCGCAACGACACCGGAGAGCCCTGGCGCGCGGCCGACGGCTTCGGCGTAGGCCACCACCTCTTCGATGCCGAAACCGGCACGTTGATTGTCGACGGCGCGCGCATGCATCCCGCCCGCGACATCGCGCCCGGCGAGTCGCTCCACGTAGTGCTCGATTTCGACCTGCCCCCAGAGGACGGCCGCTACCAGGTGCGCCTGTCGCCCATGCGCGAAAACGTCTGCTGGTATTACGACAAGGGCTGGGAGTTCGTAGCGCTCGATGCCCACGTCAAAGACGGCGCTGCGACCCTCGGCCGCCTGCGCGTGACCGATCGCGAAAAGCTACGCCGCGAGCGTGAATTGCGCTCGGTGGGCCGCGCCTTCGTGTATCCGGTGACCACCATCTGGCGCAATCGCAGCCTGATTCGCGTGATGGTGCGCCGCGACATTCTGGGGCGCTACAAAGGCTCGTTCGGCGGGGCGTTCTGGACGGTCATCAATCCGCTGCTCCTGATGCTCACGTACTTCATTGTCTTCGGGGTGATCCTCTATGACCCCGCGCATGGGACACGCTCCGAGTGGGCCCTCCGCTTCCTGGCTGGGATGCTACCCTGGTTGGCCTTCAGCGAAGCGGCGGGACGCGCGCCCGGGGTCGTCCTGGAGCATCGCAATTTTGTGAAGAAGCTGGTTTTCGCGGTGGAAACCCTCCCCGTCGACCTGGTGGTGTCGGGGCTCGTCACGGAGCTGTTCGCCGTCACGTTGTATTGCGGCTTCCTTTTGGTCATCCGCCACCAGATCCCGCTGACTTTTCTGTGGTTGCCGGTGCTCATCGTTCCGCAGGTTCTGTTCACCTTGGGTGTCAGCTGGTTCCTGGCCGGCCTCGGCGCATTTGTACGCGACCTGGGTCAGGTGATCGGGTTTGTGCTTACCATTTGGTTCTTCATGACGCCGATTTGCTATCCCGAACAGCAACTCCTGGAGAGAGCCCCGTTGCTCACCAAGAACCCCATGTACACGCTGGTTCACGCCTATCGCGCCATTTTCCTGGATGGCCTGCCGCCCGCATTCAGCCCGCTGTGGAAGTTTTCGTTATTGGCTATCCTGGTGTTTGTCCTCGGCCACGCTTGGTTTTATAAGCTGAGGAAGTCCTTCGCGGACATGATCTAGGATAGTCGACGATTGCGAGCTAAACTCACCGCCGCGCTGCTGGCCTTCGGGCCGTTCGGTATCCTGCTGGTTGCCCTGCTCGACTCATTCGTGGTTCCCCTTCCTGCCGGTGTCGACCTGCTGGTGCTGACCATCGCCGTCGATAGCGCCGCCGTTTCTCAACCGCAGCGCGCTTACTTGGCGGCCTTCATGGCGGTGGTCGGCTCCACCATCGGAAACATGGCCCTATTTTGGGCCGTGCGTCATGGCAGCCGCTGGCTCACCAAGGACGCCGCGCCCTCACCGCGCACTCAGAAATTCCATCGATGGTTCGAGCGCTACGGCATGCTCACGGTTTTTGTTCCCTGCGTCACCCCGGTGATTCCGTTTCCCCTGAAGGTCTTCGTGATGTCGGCCGGAATGCTGCGCACGCGAGTGAGCAAATTCCTGATCGTGGTGGTGGCAGCGCGCATGATTCGCTATTTTGGCGAGGCGTGGCTCGGCTTGAACCTGGGGCCCCACGCCGAGGACTTCCTGCGCCGCAACGCCTGGCCCCTACTGGGCGCGGCACTAGCCATGGCGATGGGCTTCTACATCGCCCTCCGCTGGAACGAGCGCCGCCACGAGTCAGTCCCGTAGGACACGCTTTAGCTTGTCCGGCGAGCGCAGCTCGCCCGTTCTTCAGTCACCGCTGGCCAGGGACTTCAGACTAAACCGGTCGTGGGTCGAGCCGTGACCGAATGAGCGGTCACAGATCGTACAATCCCGACTCCCCGGAGGCAGAGTTGGCCTGAGACTCCCCGTCCGGCGTGGCGCCGGCACTCCTGCCTGCCGGCGCCGCGACGATTCTGGCTGTAACGCCAACCTCAGCCTCGCAGCGCCAGCAGTCCCCTCAGTGCTCTCTGTCTCCTCCGTGATCTCCGGTCTTGATTCTGTCTTTCTCCGTGACTCTGTGTCTCTGTGGTGAATCATGCAATTGCCGCGGGGCCCACAACGAATCGGAATCCCCCTGCTAAAATCCATTCGTGCAGCTCTATTTACTCCGCCATGGCATCGCCGAGAACACCGCCCCCGATTCCGACCGCGCCCTCACTGCCGAAGGCCGCGACAAGCTCCGGCGCGTACTCGCCCGGGCACGCGCCGCGGACGTCTCCCCGAGCCTCATCCTCTCCAGCCCTTACCGCCGCGCCGTCGAGACCGCCGAGGTCGCCGTCGAAGTGCTGAGCTATCGCGGCAAGGTGGTGAAGACGCGGGCGCTCCTCCCGGAGGCATCGCCCTTCGACGCCTGGGAGGAGATCCGCAAACGGCCGGAGGAGTCCGCCATCCTGCTGGCGAGCCACGAGCCCTTGATGAGTTCGCTGGCCGCTTTCCTGTTGGCCAGCCCGGGGCTCGCCGTGGACATGAAAAAGGCGGCGCTAGTTCGCGTGGATTGCGATCGTCTCGGGCCTGAGCCAAAAGGTGTGTTGAAATGGATGCTGACGCCAGCGACGGCATGACGCCCTATGAACATCCGAAAAGCCACTGAAAAATATGAGGCCTGGTTGGCCAGGCACCTGCGGATTGTGGATGCGGACCTCGAGTTCAAGCACGAACAGATGCGCACCGCCCCGTTCCCTTTCTTACGCGCCACTTATTACCGTTGGGCGCAGACTTGGGCCGAGGTTTGCGGGGCGGCCGCCAACGCTCCCCGCGTGCTGGCGGTGGGCGACCTGCACGTGGAGAACTTCGGGACATGGCGGGATATCGAAGGGCGCCTGATCTGGGGCATCAACGATTTCGACGAAGTTTGGCGCTTGCCATATACCAACGATTTGATCCGCCTCGCCACCAGCGCGTTCATGGCGGAGATGACCTGCGACCAGAAGGTCGGCTTGAGCGCCTTGCTGAATGGATACCGCGAGGCGCTGGAGGCTGGCGGACGGCCATTCGTCCTGGCCGAACACCATACCGCGCTGCGCCAGATGGCCACTGCGCGCCTCCACGACCCCGAGGCGTACTGGGCGAAACTGCACGCGCTGCAGGAGTCCACAGAGGCCGGTCCGGCCACCGCCAACAAAGCGTTCGACCACATGATGCCGGAGCGCGGCATGCGCTGGCGCGCGGCACATCGCGTGGCTGGGTTGGGCAGTCTGGGACGCCAGCGCTTCGTAGCGCTGGCCGACTGGCGAGGCGGCTCGGTGGCACGCGAAGCCAAAGCGCTGGCGCCCTCGGCGTGCTTATGGGCCGAAAAAGGTAAGGGTACCGCGCCCATTCTCTATCAGGAAATGCTCGATGAGGCGATCCGCTGCCGCGACCCGTTTGTCCGCCTGCAAAAGCGCTGGATCGTGCGGCGACTGGCGCCCGATTGCTCGCGCATCGAACTGTCGGCGCTACCCAAGGAGCGCGACGAACTGCGGCTATTGCACGCCATGGGCTGGGAAACGGCTAATATCCACCTGGGAACCGGCAAGGCGAAAGCCCTCCTCGCGGACCTGAACAAGCGTCCGCAAGGCTGGCTCGTGAAGGCCGCACGCGCCATGGAAAAAGCGGTCCTGGAGGATTTCAAAGACTATAAGGTGCAAG
>Ga0182013_10007775_pt1 | contig 11706 bp, 10 predicted proteins | sample 612S2MmetaG_FD_120487 | JGI IMG/M metagenome (GOLD analysis project Ga0182013, IMG submission 120487) | Permafrost microbial communities from Stordalen Mire, Sweden - 612S2M metaG | ecosystem: Environmental > Terrestrial > Soil > Wetlands > Permafrost | place: Sweden: Stordalen | collected...
GATAGGCGCATTCCAGCCTACACGCATCCGCCCCCGGTTCCTCGACCGGCTTCGTACCGCTGGCATCAACCTGCCACCGAGTCTGTTCGAGCACGAAACGCTGGTCAACTAAGGGGAGGGAGGCTTCCCAAATGGAACCGATCATCATAGTGGTATTCCTTGGCGTCTTCACCGTGGTCGCATTGGTGGCGGTCGCCACAGGGTCAGGCGCCAATCAGCGCGCCAAGCAAGCCCTCGCCACGCTTGATTCTGCCCTGGCCACTGAGAGCCCGGCGGAGCGCGATCAAATTCTCAATGTCCGCAAGGATGAGATGCTCAGCGCCATTCCCTGGCTTAACAAGAAGCTGCTTGAATTCCAACTGGCGCCACGTGTCTACTCCCTGCTTCGTCAGGCAGACCTCAAGTGGACGCCAGGAGGCCTGATCGCCGGGTGCGGACTGTGCTTTATTTTACCGGCTTATCTGGTTTACTTGCGCTTCGGCAGTTTTCTCATCGCCTTCCTGGTGGGACTGGCGGTGGGCTTTGCGCCCATCGGTTACGCGCTCTTCAAGCGCAGCAAGCGTTTCGATAAGTTTCAAGAAGGGTTGCCGGAAGCGCTCGATTTGATCGTGAACGCTCTCCGCGCCGGACATAGTCTCATTGCGGCAATGGGCTTGGTGGCCCGCGAGTGCGCCGACCCTGTAGGCAGCGAATTCAAGGCATGCTTCGAGGAGCAGAACTACGGCCTTGAACTGACTACCGCCTTGGACAACCTGATCGTCCGCGTTCCGCTACAGGATCTCAAGATTGTCGCAACCGCGATCACCATCCAGAAGGAGAGCGGAGGAAACCTCGCCGAGGTGCTCGACAAAACCGCCCATGTGATACGGGAACGGTTCCGCCTGAAGCGTCAGGTTAGAACCCACACCGCGCAGGGACGCCTTACGGGTATAATCCTGACCCTTCTCCCGCTCGGGCTTGGAATCGTCTTGTTCTTCCTCAACCCAGCGCAAATGAGCCTCCTGTGGACGACCCCTATCGGCATAAAGCTCCTCTGGGCGGGGAGCGCCGGAATTATACTGGGCGGCTTCATCATCAACCGCATCGTGGACATGGAAGTCTGAGGAGAGCTGATGCTAATTGCGATTGGTAGTTTCATTGCCGTTTTTCTGTTGATCGCGAGCGTTGGAATGCTCCTGTTCTATCGCGAAACGATGCTCAAACGCATCGCCGAAGTCATTAACCCGACGGCCGCGAAACCGAAGTCCATGATGGAAACGATCCAGCAGACCGGTCTTTCGATCGGCGGCGTGGTAGAGCATTTCGATCGCTACATTCCCAAGACCCAGGCGGAGGTCGGCGTCACCCGGCAGCGCCTTATCCGGGCCGGATACCGCGAGGAAGGTGCGGTCAAATACTTCTATGGCGCCCAGGTTTTGACGCCTATTGTGCTCTGCCTCATTGCTGCGGTCAGCGGGCTCGGCCAGTTAAGCCCGTTGTTTGTTTATGGCATGGCCTTGGTTCTTGGTTATATGGGGCCGGGGTTCTGGCTGGGAAACAGGATCAAGAAACGGCAAAAGCGCCTTCGCCTTGGTCTGCCCGATGTGCTGGATCTGCTCATTATCTGCATCGAAGCCGGATTGAGCATGGACCAGGCTACGGCCCGCACCGCCTCCGAACTGCGCAAGGCACAGCCGGAGTTGTGCGACGAATTGAACGTGGTAGTGCTTGAGCAGCGCGCCGGGCGGCCTCGCGCCGATAGTTGGAGAAACATGGCCGACCGCACCGACGTCGATAGCGTGCGCAACCTTGTCTCCATGCTGATTCAATCGGAACAGCTTGGAACGAGCATCGCCAGAACCTTCCGCATTCACGCCGATACGCTCAGAACCCAGCGCGTGCAGGCCGTCGAGGAAGCGGCGGCAAAGCTTACCGTCAAGCTGCTGTTCCCGCTTGTTTTTTTCATCTTTCCCTCGCTTTTCATCGTTGTTCTGGGACCGGCAATTATCTCCATTATGGCAGTATTCGGGAATATGCACTGAGGAAGGAGGAACCGCAATGGACAGTGTCTTGATCGTTCGTATTGTCGCCGGCGTACTATTTGTCATCGTGCTCGTTGTTCTCATTCAGCGCCGCCGCACCCGTGTCAAGTAGGGCAGACTGCGCGATAACTCCGGCGGCGCCGTAAGATTGCACGAGCTTCGCCGGCAACCTCCTTGGTTTTCCGGGCCGGGACGCCCCGCCGATTCGGCAACGGGACGTAACTGTATCCGGTTCCGGTTAGGGAATGAACTTAACCTGCTGCTGAAAAGAAAGGAAAGTTGCAATGGACAGTGTCCTGATTGTTCGTATTGTTGCAGGCATCCTGTTTGTGGTCGTGTTGATTGTTCTGATTCAGCGCCGCCGCACGAGGGTCAAGTAACACAGTTTTTGGGCTGGCCAGAGCTTTTCATGAATTGGCAGAGAGCGAGCCGCGGTATTCGAGTGGTTTTTCCTCCAGGCCCCGGGTTCCAGAAATGGGTCTCCGGCGCTGCGAGGGAATCGAAATCCACCCTTTCGCGGCCCGCAACACCGGCCCATGAATGAGCGGGTTCGCTGGTGGCCCTGTGTGATCGAACGAACTCCACTGGCCGGCTCCGTAGCTTTGCCGGCCAGGGGTCTTGCCGCTTTGGCGTTGCGTGTTCCTGAGTTCTGCCCGGAGAGCGGGGTAGGCGCCCGCTCGGTACTCCGGCAAGCACAATTGCTTACTTCCTGCTCGGTGAAGCAGGAGGCGTTCGCGGATTGGCGAGAGCAATGAGAGGACTTGCACCAATGCACCTTGCTCGCAAGCTCGATCTTGCAACCGGGACTTTCGATCAACACTCGACTGTCCGGTCTTCGCCGAGGGCGGGAGGTTCCATGGAATCGCAGAAGCTTTGCGCATACAACCAAACTCGCGAATGCTTTCTCGGCCTGGAGGTCACCGCCGCAGATCTCTCATACGCCAGTGTCAAGACCCGGATGGCGACCCTCTCCTTCAAATCCGGCGAGGGCCTCTGGATGGTCCCCTTCAGGGGTATCCCCGAGTCGGGTCTGCATATTCCCTTCGATCTGATCTATTTGGATGGGGATTGCCGGGTCATTGACCTGGTCGAGAGTTTTCCTACTTTCAGAGCCTCTTCTTCCGGTCCCAGGGCAGCTAGCGTTCTGGTGCTGCCTACCCATTCGGTCTATTCGTCTCAAACTCAATCGGGAGATCAATTGGTTATCTGCGCGGCAGAGGAGATGGAGCGCCGCCTGGAGCGGTTTTCCGGTACAGGAGGCGTCGCCGGCGCGGTGCGAAGCGCCGCACTGCTCCGCCAATCGCCGCTGTGGAGCGGCGGTCCCGGTCTGCTTCAGTTGGAGGATCGCGCCAAAGAGGAGCATCCCGATTCCGAGCGGATCCATGAGATGAACCTGATCGAACCGGGGATGAAAAGCGTCAGGCCTCCCAGGAGCTGGCTGGAGCGGTGGTGGTCGCCCGATCCGAGGAAGGCGCCGCGAGAAAGGCCATACGGCCTCGCTGCATATTACTGGACGGGCGCCACTCCGGAGCCGCACGACGTCAAGGACATCAGTTCGACAGGATTGTACCTGGTTACCGAGGAGCGTTGGTACCCCGGTACCTTGATCCTGATGACTCTGTCAAGAACGGACTGCGGAGAGGAATGCGCCGAACGTTCCATCGCCGTGCATTCCAGGGCAGTGCGCTGGGGCAGCGACGGGGTCGGCCTCCAGTTCATCCTGGCCAGCCCGCAGGACGCCCGCCGAGGGCTGCAGACTCCCATAGTAGACGGACTGGACAAGCGGGAGCTTGATCGATTCCTGCGCCAACTCCAGAACGGAAAGGAATAAACTCTTACAATACCTTACTTAAGTAACTACACCTTTTGTTGTATAAGGAATATACATAGCCCAGTTGACAATTGGTAGCGGGCAGGGCCACGATTGTTAACAATGTGAGAATTACGCGAGGACTAGTAATGGCCTTTATGGGATTTTTGAACCGTTTCTCAGGAACAATGAAGGCAGCGAGTCGTAACCGGCTCCGCCCCAGGGAAGCGCGAGTTCGCTTGTTCGCCGGCGACGAGGGACAATCGGTCCTTGAAGTGGCAATGGTTATGCCTGTTCTGCTGACCGTCATGTTGACGATCTTTTACATCGGATGGGGCTTCAACAACAAGATCATGCTCACGCATGCCGTGGGCGCCGGCGCAACGTATCTTCAGGCGGTTGCCCAGAACACCGCTACAACGGTCGCGGATCCCTGCCTGCTCACTACCGCGGTAATATTGAATGCCGAACCGAACCTCAATCCGGCAAGCATCAATATCACGTATAACCTGGCTGGCGCTTCATACCCCATCAACGGAGCAGCCACCGGTGCCCAGTGCTCCGGCGGCAGTTCGAATTTTGCGGTGGGAGCGACACTCTCGATATCGGCCACTTATCCATGTTCCTTCGGACCCTTGAACGGTCTCGCCAATTTGTTCCTCACGGGAAACCCGTTTTCCAACTCATGCCAGATTCAAGCGAGCTCGGACCAACTCGACTATTAACCGAATTGATGCCAGCGAGGCAATTCCAATGATCAAGAAAACCAAATCCTACTTGCGGAGAATGCTCAGGAACCAGTCGGGGCAGGCTATATGGTGGGCAGTATTCGGAATATTTCCCATGCTGGGAATGGCCGGGCTGTCGATCGACGTAGGTCATGCCTATGTCATCAAGACAGCGCTACAGAGTGGAACCAACGCGGCGGCATTGGCGGCGGGTGGGTATGCCTTCATCTCCGGAGCTACAGAGACATCCGAAGCGGATAATTTTGCCTCATATACCGGGAGTGGAATCACCGGCGCAAACCCCGTCCCTTATGTGGTCAGCGCTCCGGTGGTGACGCCGGTGTGCGTGAACATGCTGATAGGGACGGGGGGGACGCCGTGCGACTCCAGCACCCACAGCAATGTCCCCGCCGGTTGCAATTTTGCAATCTGCAACGCAGTCAAGGTGACGCAGACGGCCACCGTGCCCAATTGGTTCCTCAGCCTCTTGGCCGCCCCTCCATTTAAATGCACGACATGTGCATCGTTTACGGTTGCGGCCACGGCTTTTTCGTCGATGTCGGGCCCGGCGCAGCCCTGGAACGTGGCGATCATCATGGACGCGACGGGATCGATGATCGATGTGGATAGCAATGCGACGAGCTGCCCATCCAACGCTTCCGAGTTCCAATGCGGTTTGACCGGCATTCAGACGCTGCTGTCGGGAATGAATCCCTGCCCCAGCGGATTCACCAACTGCACCGACGCGCAGGCGAATCTTCACGTGGCGCTGTTCACGTTCCCCAATATCCGTACCGATTTGCTTCCGATCGCCAACGCATGCGCCTCCGATCCGTATACCGCCCCCGGGCCGTTGCCGTATACGATTGAGACCCTGCCCAAACCCGGGTTGGCTCGGTATTTCCCGGACAAGGATCTCATCTATACGCAGACTCCACCGGCAGGGTCTCCCTCTACGGTGCCGATACCTTTCTCTTCGAGCTACGAGGTCACCTACGAAGCCTCCGATGCCGATGCCAATGGATTTGTCGCGGACTATTACCTGCCTTCCAGCACCAGCACGGGCGGATTGAATCCCAGTTCCTCGATTATCCAGGCGATCGGATACGGCGGCGCCGGGGCTAGCGGAACTACTCTCAAAAGCGGTTGCCTGCCGATCGCCTATTCAGGCGTTGCTCTGAACGACGCCCGCTCCTCCACGGGAGTTGCCGGACAGGTTAGCCCTGACACCGGCACAACAGTCAACACCACGGACGTGGGCGAAGGCATTACCTACTATGCGCCCGCAATCTATGCGGCGCAGGCTGCTCTGACCGCCGAATTGGTGCTTCATCCGAAGGCGCAGAACGCTATCATCCTCCTCGGCGACGGTCAAATGAACACGCAGTGGATCTATTTCCCGGCGGGAGATATGTTGCAAAAGACCACGGTTACAGCTTGGAACACCTCCGTGCCCGCGCTAATTAAGGCTAACTCTACTAATTGCGGTAACGGCTCCATCGCCGGCCCCGCCGGTAACTTTGCGGACCAGAAATGCGGCTATGACACGACGACCAGCACCCCGAGTAAAGCCGCCATGGCCGCAGGTGCCATGACAGCCAGCGCATCGAACGAGGCTTCGGGGGCGGTTGTCGGTACCTATCCAGACTTCCTGGATGAGTGCCAGCAGTCGATCATCGCGGCGCAGCAGTCCGCGCATCTGGGAACCAGGATTTACGCGGTCGCCTATGGCTCGGAGGGCAAGGGATGCATCTCTACAGGCGAAGGCCATGCCGACGATTACACCGATGTATCGGCGCTTACCTTGCCTTACACCGCGAACGTCTCGTTCTCAATGTCGACGCTCAGCCCGTGCATGACGATGGAGAACATCGCCTCTTCGCTGCAATGGTTTTACTCCGATTGGAAGGTAACCGGCTCGACCGCTACCTGCCAGTCCAGCGCGAATCCGATGACGAGCCTTGACGATATATTCGCTTCCATCAGAGCGAGCATGTCGCAAGCAAGGCTGCTCCCCTTCAACGCCACTTAGGCCCCGAAACAAGCTTGGTACTGAAACCCGCGCCCCGGTCGAGTCCGCCCATCGGACTCGAACGGGGCGCAAAGTTTAGAGCATTTCTCCCATAGTTATAAAGTATTAGGCTCCATCCTCGCCGCGTTCTTGTTTTTGCGGCCAGCCTGCATTTCTCACGGCCCAATCGATGCTTTGTAGCGCCGACCTCCTGGTCGGCTGTACTGGCGGCGTCCTCGCCGCCAAAGCAAAGCCTCGATCATTTATATCGTTTGCGCACACCATGACTGAGCAAACGGTGTCCGGCGTGGGTCGGGAGACCCACGCTACAGCCGGCCAGGAGGCCAGCGCTACAAATTCGTTGACGCGAATTGCGAGAAATGCAGGCCAGGGTGGGAGACAATCACCCATTACAACAACAGGACACAATCACTTATTACAGCAACAGGAGAATTGTTCTATTCCTCCGTCTCGGGAATAATCAGCGCCACTTCCACTCTTGTCGCCTGCCCACCCTGCGTGGCCGGCCTGAACTGCCACTGCTTGAGCACGTCCAGCAGGAATTGCGCCTGGCTAAGCTGCGGCGGAAAGACTACTTTCAGACCCTCGAAGCGGCCATCCTTGTTGACAAAGCCGTGAATGATCAGCACATCGGCGTCGAATGCGTCGGCCGGAAGATCAGGCCGCATGATGTCAAACGGCCATGGCGCTTCGATGCGAACCACGTTCCCCGACTTTGCGGCATCGTCGGTTTGCGGAAGCGAATACTGAAGAATCCAGCTCTTCTTCAAGCCTATGTGCAGATAGACGGTGTACACCAGCCGGCCGCTCCATAGCACCGGCGCATCGGGATACTTCTCTCCGAGCGAGTCTCCCACCACCACAGCACCGAACTGGCCGTCGTGCGCCACGGCAATATGTGTGGTGGAGAAATGGCGGCCCGATCCGGAACCGGTGTCAGAGCCTTGATCGGAGCCGTTCTTACCGCCGGTCGCACCGCCTCCGCCCTGATCGGCGCCTGTTCCGCCTGCCTTGCCGGAAGTACTGCCGTTTCCCGGCTGCGCGGAGTCCTTGCCCGGCGTCAGCCCTCCCGCCGATGTGGAGTTAGCCGACTCGTTACCCGGCGGCAGAAAGACCGTTCCCCCTGTCATGCGAAGGTCGGAGAGTGACAAGACAGCGGCCGGTGTCGGCTGCCCGGTTCCTACAGAGGAAGTTGCGGGAATCTGTTGCGGCAGGTCGGGTCCATGCACGACCACAGGCGAGGTATTGCTGGGGAGGACGGGAAGCTTCATGGTGCTCATCTCGGTGGCGGAGATACGAACATCCGCCACAACAGTCTCCGTATTCGGAGTTTCGAGCGAGGGCCGCACTTCGGCTGCGACGGGCTTGATTGGCTGTGGCGGAACGATCGTCTTCACCACCGCGTGCTGCGAATTCCAAATCAGCAGCGAAGGAACCGGAACCGGCTCAGGAAGCGAGATCGGGGAAGGAAGATCGGGTTGCACCAGCGTCTGGAACTTCAGCACCGCTGGAACATTCTGTCGAGCGCTGGCGCTTTCGTCCAGCTTGGGCGCGTGCGTATCCGATTTCGGGCCGGGATAGCCGGCATCCTCATCTTCTGCTCGCTGCCTCAGCGGCTCGGGCGCGCGCAGATCCAGGTGGCGCACACTCATTTGATCTTTGGGAAGCTGGTTCTTGATCCGCGGCGGAGCAAGTAAACCAAAGCCCACCAGGACAGCCAACCCACCATGCACAAGAATTGAAATCAGAAATGAAGACGGCCGCTGCACTAACTGAGGACGATCGGAGAACAGTGAAATCATGTGAGAAGATCTCATGAGCAAATGGACTCCTTTAATAACAACAGCTGGTTCCACTTCACAAGATCCCTGACAGTCCAGTCATCCCCAGTCTGATTGAATGATGTAGGGGTCTATTCTGAATTCAATTGTAAGCTTTTACAGAAACGGTTGCTTCGAGGCTCCGCGCATGCATCATTACGATTGGAATCTGAACTGCCGGGCCGCAGGCCGGGGGGTCTGCGCCTCATACCTCTCTTGGTACCTCCTATTCGATGCAATTTACTCTTTTTAGAGAACCTATCACGCTTTTGGGTAGTATACTGGATTCGCGTTTGAACTTGTTCGGTTCTCTGGCGACTAGATCGCCGGAAGGGCGTGAAATCGCAACTCGTTTCCTCGGGCCTGGCAATTGACTCCAGGGACAGAAAGGCGGAGCTGGCCGCATAGCCAGTTCAAACAGGTTTTTCAGATGAACCGAAGATTACTGACGATCCTCGTCCTCGCATTCGTTGTAGCTGGTGCATGTGCCTTCATGGTTGCGCACCTTCTCGGGAACCGCTTGCAAGCGGCCAAGCCGCCGGCGACAAAAAGTGTGGTGGCTGCTGCCGCTGACATCAAGCTTGGAACCGTTCTCGCTCCTGGCAACCTGACAACCGTTCAGATCGCGGGCGATCTGCCCAAAGGCGCGATTGTCAAGCCCGCTGACGCCATTGGACGCGGCGTGATTGCCGACCTCTATCAAGGCGAACCCATCCTCGACAGCCGCCTGGCCGCAATCGGTTCCGGCGGTGGGTTGGCAGCCGCCATTCCCCTGGGCATGAGAGCCTGCGCGGTCAGAGTCGATGAAGTGGTGGGCGTCTCCGGTTTTGTAACTCCCGGCATGCGTGTTGACGTACTTATCTCTGGCAATCCTCCCGGGGCGCAGACCGCCGATCAGGGCAGTCAGTCGAGGACTCTTCTGCAGGACATTCAGGTCTTGTCGGCCGGCACGGATATTCAAAAGGACCAGGAAGGCAAGGCGAAGCAGGTCCAGGTCGTCAACGTGCTCGTTACCCCGGAACAGGCCGAGAGCCTGACCCTTGCCAGTAACCAGGGCGGGATCAGAATTCAGCTTGTGCTGCGCAATCCGCTCGACACAAAGGTCGATCCGGTTCCGGGAACGGCCTTGAACGCCATCTTTGGCGATAAGACTGCCGCAGCGAAGCCTAAGTCTGTGGTGGTGGCAAAGAGTGCTAAGAAGCCCGCATCCGAGGCCTTTTCTGTCGAGGTCATCAACGGTTCGAGCCAGAGCAAACAAGTATTTGCATCTCCCGAGGAAAAGCCGTGAGAACTAAGGTTGGCATTACCATCGCATGTTGCGGCGCTTTGTCTTTTCTTCTCTGCGCCGAGTCGCTTCTGCGCGGTCAGACGTCTCCGGTTCCTGCTGAACCCGCCGCAGTCTCTGTTCAGGACTCAACGAACGAGCTCTACGTCTCCGTGGGTAAGACCGTGCTTGTCGATCTTGCCAAGCCAGTCTCCCGCGTAGCTGTCGGCCTGGGCGATATCGCTACGGCGCAGCCGACGAGCCGGACGGAGATCATGGTAAATGGAAAGGCCCCAGGAGAAACCAGTCTGATTATTTGGGACACCAAGGGCGGACGGCAGTTCTTCAATGTGACGGTACGCGCCAGTTCGTCTCAGATAAACGACAGCCTGGACTCGGTGCGCCGCGAACTCAGAGCCGAACTCCCGGGTCAGAACCTGAAGGTAAGCATGGAGAGCGGATCGGTCTTCCTGCGCGGCACAGTCAAAGATCTCGAAAGCTCCCAGCGCGCCGTTAAGATTGCGTCCATCGCGGGCAAAGTCGTCAACCTCCTTGACGTAGATCTGCCTCCCGTCGAACCGCAGATCCTTTTAAAGGTGCGTTTTGAAGCTGTCGACCGCAACAAGGCCACCCAGCTTGGAATCAACCTTTACAGTCTTGGCCTGGGAAACACCGTCGGAGGGATTACGCCCGGAGCATTCTCCCCGCCGAGCATCTCGGATGCTGCGGCGGGGGCGACGGCGACGTTTACGAATGAGCTGAACGTTCTCGTTGAGCATCCCGGCAACCTACCTTTCGGCTTTGACATTCAAGCGCTACAGTCCAAAGGCGTGGTGGAAACTCTCGCAGAGCCCAACGTCATGGCGGTCAATGGCCATGAGGCCAGCTTCCTAGCCGGCGGGGAATACCCGTATCCGATGGCTCAGTCGTCTGGAGGTGGAACCACCATCAGCATTGAGTTCAAGCAGTATGGCGTTCGCCTCAACTTCATTCCTACCATCACTCCGCGAGGAACGATCCGCCTTCAGGTGGCTCCCGAGGTCAGCGCCTTGGACTTCAGCAACGCCATCACTCTTTCCGGCTTTACCGTTCCCGCCATCACATCCCGGAAGATGAAGACCGAGGTCGAGTTGGGCGACGGTCAGACGTATGTTATCGGCGGGTTGCTTGATAACCGCGAAACCGAGACATTCCTGAAGATTCCCTTCCTTGGCGACATTCCGATTCTTGGCAAGTTCTTTCAATCGGTCTCCAAGAACAGGACAAATACCGAACTCATCGTCACCGTGACGCCGGAGATTGTGGTTCCCATCGAGGCCGGCGCGACCGTACCCCAGGTGAAGTATCCAGTCAAGTTCCTGCCGCCCAACTCCGGCATACCCATGAATACCCCGGACGCCAAGACGGCAGCCAACACGCAGGCGCCCCCGCCGGCGGCCATTCCCATCGAGAAGCTGATTGACAGCATGAAGCCTGAGGCGACGCTGACGATCGAGGGTGGAACCGGATTTGGCGCTGGAGGCTCGGGTATAAGCTCCGCTCCGACCACTGCTCCTCCAGCCCCGTAATTTTATAGGCGGCCGTTCCCTTAGGACGGCCGCCACTGCTTGAGATACAGCGTTCTCCCCACTGGAGCATTTGCGCGCGGCTAGTTTTGGAAAGCCGCGGAAGGTGGAGCTTTGAGAGTACTGTATGGAGACCAAGGGTCAATGCGGACCACATCCGCGTGCAGCCAGGAGGAGCAGAGGCTACCCGCATGAAGCCGTTTAGCCGGATCATTTCGACGTTTCGCAATCAACTCATACCACACCATCATGAGAGCCACGACATTTTCCTGCGGGTAGCGAACATAACGCGTGGCATGGTACTAGCCAATCGCATGGAGGTTGCCGACACCAGTCCAAAACGCAACAAGGGGCTGCTGGGGCGCAACAGCCTTGCTCCCGGAGAGGCTCTGTGGATCGTCCCCTGCGACTCCGTTCACACCTTCGGTATGAGATTTCCCATCGACCTCATTTATCTGGATCGCAA
>Ga0182013_10007776_pt1 | contig 11705 bp, 11 predicted proteins | sample 612S2MmetaG_FD_120487 | JGI IMG/M metagenome (GOLD analysis project Ga0182013, IMG submission 120487) | Permafrost microbial communities from Stordalen Mire, Sweden - 612S2M metaG | ecosystem: Environmental > Terrestrial > Soil > Wetlands > Permafrost | place: Sweden: Stordalen | collected...
GGCGATCGCAGATTTCATACAAAAAATCGCGCGCGACCGGGCTCGCGAACCGGTTCGGATGGGGCACGGTGGTGGTGAGTGCCGCGCGCATGACATGCAGCTCCAGGAACTGATCCAGACCGCGGCGCACGTCGGACGGGGTTTCGAGCACCTGCAGCTCGAACTCGAGGTTGTCGCGCTTCAGCGAGTTATAGCAATGCCGCAGCGATTCGCGGATATTGCGTTTCAGCCGCAGCCGAAACTCTTCCCAGCTGGGGGGCAGATCGAGCACGTAGTCGGACAGGGCGGGCTGCCATTGCAGGCTGCTGCCGACGGCCAGGGCCGAGGCGAAGGCGTCGCTGATTCCGGTCCAGTGGATCCAGTCCCAACCCCCCATCTTGGCCATTTGTTCCTGGACGGCACGCGCGGCGGGATACTCGTAGCCCGGTTCGATCAGCGGCGCGCGAAGCTCGGTGATGGCGGGATCGGCCCCCAGCAGGTTCACGGATATTATGGTGAGCGGCCCCAGCCGGCGGCGGCTGACGACGAGCGAGACGATCCCGACGCAGTCGCCCGCGGTGTTGCGCACCACGAAGAACAGCGGCTCGTCGCGAATGCGCGGATTGCAATTGAGGAAGTGGCGGCACCACAGCAGATGCCAATCATGTAGCGCAAATGGCAGAGTATTGCCCGTGACCTCGTGCAGCCGCTCGTAGCAGGGGCGCAGCGACGCGATTCCCTCCACGGTTGTTATCGTTTCGATGGTCACCGTGGTTTTCGCGGGCAAACCGCCGGAAGAGACAAATTCTGTCAATTAGCACCAGCGTTGTATGCACGCCCACGTCAATGATGGTCCGAATGAAGGTAATATTTGCCGGGTGACAGTATCAGCCCCGCACAACCGGTTGCAATCCCGCCCCAGGCTTAAGGGCGCGCATCGGCCGCCCAAGCCGCGCTATGCCTGGGAAACCCTGTCCGACGACCAATTGCTCAGCCTGCGCTTTTGCGACCTGAAGCTGGTCATCCATGGTACGGAATTGCAGGAAGCCGTTGAGCGCCTGTACGGCGAGCTCAACTCGCGCGGAATACGCTTCCGGCCGCATTGCTGGCTGGCGCAGGAGTGGTTTTCCCCCGATGGAATACCGGGGATCGCCATCCCATTTTACCTGGCGCACCGGCGCCTCATGAGCATCGAGCGGCGCTTCATGCGGGAGGTGGAGGGCGGCAACCGCAACTGGCTGATGCGGATTTTGCGCCATGAGGCCGGACACGCCATCGATTCAGCCTATCGCCTCAGGCGGCGCAGCCACTGGCGGGCCGTTTTCGGCCCGGCCTCGCTGCCCTACCCCGATGCCTACCGGCCGAGACCGGGCAGCCGGCGATTCGTGCAGCACTTGGGCGCATGGTATGCGCAGGCTCATCCCACCGAGGATTTCGCCGAGACCTTTGCGGTTTGGCTGAAGCCGCATTCCGCCTGGCGGCGCGAATACCTGGGCTGGCCGGCCTATGCGAAGCTGGAATTCATCGACGGCCTCGCGGGGGAGATCGGCCGCGCCAAACCAGCGGTGTGCGACCGCGGCACCGTCGAGGAGATAACCCAGGAGACGCGCACGCTGCGGGAGCATTACGAGCAAAAATTGGCCCGATACCGCATGCCACGCCGTTCCGGCGCCGATGAAATGCTGCTCAAGGTGTTCACCGTGGCGCCGCGCAATCGCGGCGTGGCGAAGGCGGCGAGCGTGCTCCGCGAGTTGCGCAATCCGCTGCGCCAGCAGCTCATGCGCTCCGGCGCGTTCAGCGAATATCTGGTTCACCAGGTGCTCCGGCTGATGATCGAACGCTGCGAGGCGCTGGGTTTGTACGTGCGCGGTCCGCGCCGGGAACTCCAGGCGCACCTTCTGTGGGTGATTGCACGGCTCGCCGAATCCTACGAGGAACGCCAATTGCCGCGAGTTTCGCTGTGAGAAAATTGCGAGTGCTGGTTCTGGTTCACTCGACGCTCGTCCCTCCGGACTCCCTGCAAGGATCGACGGAAAAAGAAATCGACGAATGGCGCACCGAGTACGACGTGATCTCGCATTTGAAGGCCGCGGGCCACGAAGTCATGCCCTTGGGTCTGAGCGACAGCCTGTCGGAGCTGCGCCGCGCCATCACGGCCTGGAAGCCCGATGTGGTGTTCAATCTGCTGGAGGAGTTCGACGGCATCGTGACCTACGATCAGCACGTCGTGGCTTTCCTGGAATTGATGCATCAGCCGTATACCGGCTGCAATCCCCGCGGCATGCTGCTGTCGCGCGACAAGGTGCTGTCGAAGCAATTGCTGTCCTATCATCGGATACCGACGCCGCAGTTCATGGTGTTCCCGCGCGGCAAGAAGCCGCGCATTCCGAAGAAGCTGCGTTTCCCGCTGTTCGTCAAATCCTCCACCGAGGATGCCTCCCTGGGCATCGCGCATGCCTCGGTGGTGGCCGATCAGAAACAGCTGGCGGAGCGCATCGCCTTCATCCATGAGCAGACGCACTCCGACGCCTTGGTGGAGGAGTACATCGAGGGGCGTGAACTCTACGTGGGGGTGCTCGGCAACGACCGCCTCAAAGTGCTGCCGGTGTGGGAAATGACGTTCGGGTCGCTGCCGGAGAATTTACCCGCGATCGCCACCCGCAAAGTCAAATGGGATCGAGGGTATCAACAGCGCTACGGCATCACCACGGCGGCCGCCGAGAATCTCGCCGAGGGCATCACGGCGCGCCTGGAACAACTATCGAAACGCATCTTCCGCGCGCTGCATCTGACGGGCTACGCGCGCATGGACTTTCGCCTGCGCGCGGATGGCGAGCTGTTCGTGCTGGAAGCGAATGCCAATCCCAACATCTCGGCGGCCGAGGATTTTTCGCAGTCGGCCCTGACCGGCGGGATGGGCTACGATGACTTGCTGCGGCGGATCATGCAGCTCGGGGAGAGATACCCGGCTGCGTGGCGGGCCGTCGAGCTGTAGCGCCGGCGCGCCGTTCGGGGGCCAGTGGGCGGCGCCGAGGCGGCACGCGGTCCTTAAGGGCCGGTGCGCGGTTCAAGGCTGGCGCGCGGTCCAGCGGTTCAGCCACGCAAGCGTCGTGTCGTACCATTCGATGCTGTCGGCCGGCTTCAATACCCAGTGATTTTCGCTCGGAAAGTACAAAAGCTCGCTCGGGATGCCCTGGCGCTGCAGCGCCGTGAACACCGCGAGTCCCTGCGAGTCGGGAACGCGGTAATCCTGCTGCCCGTGGATCACCAAGGTGGGCGTTTTCCACCTGTTCACGAAGTCGATGGGGTTGTGCTTGGCATAGGCCGCGGGGTTCTTGTATTCGGGTCCGCCGTTTTCCCATTCGGGAAACCATAGCTCCTCGGTGGAGTAGTACATGGTCCGATTGTCGAAAATTCCGTCGTGGCTGACGATGCACTTGAAGCGGTCGGGCCATTGTCCGGCGATCCAGTTCATCATGTAGCCGCCGTAGGATCCGCCGAGGGCGCAGGCATGGTCTGCGTCGAGCCAGGGATACTGCTTGAGCGCGGCAGCCAGTCCGAGCTTGAGGTCTTCGAAGGGCTTGCCGCCCCAATCGCCGCTGATCGAATCCGTGAACGCCTGGCCGTAGCCGGTCGAGCCGTGGAAATCGATCATGACCACGCCGTACCCGGCACCGGCAAAAGCCTGGGCGTTCCAGCGCCAATTCCAGGAATTCGCGAAGCTGCCTTGCGGTCCGCCGTGCACCAGGAAGGCGACGGGATATTTTTGGTCGCGCTTGAAATCCGGCGGTTTGACCACGTAGCCGAAGACATTCTCTCCGTTCCAGCCGGGGAAACTGAATTGCTCGTAGTCGCCGAGTTTGCGCTGGGCGAGAGCGGCCTGGTTCAAGCGGGTGAGCTGCGCCGCGCTGCCGCCGGCGAAGCCCACCGCATATAAATCCGCGGGCCCCGCGAGGCTGCTGAAGGCATAGAAAATTTTCCGCGCGCCGACGGCGAAGCCCTCGACCTCGCCGGCGCCGGTGATCGCGGATGCACGGCCCGTCTTGGCGTCGATCGCCCACAATGGCCGTTGTCCCAAATGGTCCGTGGTCGCAAACAGGCTCTTGCCGTCGCGGGCCCAGGCGAAACTCGCGATCGACCGGTCCCAATCCTTGGTCAGCGGATGCTTCTCGCCCGACCGCAGGTTCAGCAGAACCAGATGGAAGCGATCGGCTTCGAATCCCGGGCGGTCCATGGCCACATAAGCGAGTTGCGAACCGTCGGGCGAGAAGGCCGGCTGTCCGTCCCAGGCGGGATTCTCCGCCGTCAAATCGCGCGGCGTGCCTCCCTCGACGGAAACCTCGTAGATGTCGAAGTTCGTCGACCAGGCTTCGCCGGAAGAGGCGCGCACCGAAAACGCGACTTGGGATCCATCCGGACTGAAGTCATAGTCCTCGCGGCCGCCGAAGGGCTTGCCGGGGACATCGCCGATACCGGCGCTCAGGTTCACCGGAGTACCGTGCGCAACATCCTCCAGCGGCATTGCAAACAGCTGCGAGCGGCGGCCGTCGCTCCAGGTGTCCCAGTGCCTCACGAACAGCTGCTGATGCAGCACTCCGGTGGCCTTTGAATGCGCAGCCGCCTCCAGGCGCTGTTTGGTGCAGGCGAGATCGGCGCAGTCCAAATAGACGTCGACACTCACCAGAATCCGGTCGCTCTTGGGGGAGACTCGGAAGCTCCCCACGTCGAGCGGCAGATTGGTGACCTGCAGCGATTCGGCCGCGCTGCCGTTGCCGCCCGCCGAACGAGCGGCGGCTGCCGCGGCGACCCGCCACACTTGGGTCGAGCCGCTTCGATTCGAGAGGAAATAAACGAAGCGCCCATCGGCGCTCCACTGCGCCGAATTGGAATCGGCGGCCAGATCCGTCACGCGCCGCGGATCGCCGGCGCGCCTGCCGGCATCCACGAGCCAGACGGCGGTGCGGCCCTTGTTCGCTTCCATGTCCGTGGTGCGCACCGTATAGGCCACGCGTTTGCCGTCGGGCGAGGCCGTGATGTCGGAGATGCGCTCGAGACGCACCAGGTCTTGAACGCTGAAAGGCTGAGGGTGATTCGCGCTCGCCGCGGACGCGGGCGGGGATCCGGCGGCAGCGCCGCTCGCCGCGCCCATCAGGGCAAGCCACACGAGGGCGGTGGAAATTCGGTCGGCAGCCATTGCGAGGTTTCTCCCCAAGACCCGGTAATCTTAAGCGCCTGCCGGACCTAAGATCGGCGTCGGCGGGGCTGCGTAAGATAACATGGCATACTTATGGTGAAATCTTTCGATGGCCGGACGATCGCGCCGCGGGTTCTGAGTTTCGATTTGGACGATACCCTGTGGCCGGTCGCGCCGGTCATCGCCGCCGCCGAGAGCGCGTTGCTGTCATGGCTGCAAGACCGTTATCCGCGAACCGTCGCCGGCCACAGCGTCGAATCGATGCGCGCGCAGCGTGCGCAGGTGGCCGTACGCTTTCCGGAACGCGGCCATGACCTGACGTTCCTGCGCCATCGCGCGCTCAAGGATTTATTCGTCGAGGCCGGCCACGCCGAAGTGCTGGCCGACGAGGCACTGGAAGTGTTTTTCACCGAGCGCAACCGGGTAAATTTCTACGAAGACGTGAGGCCGTCGCTGCTGCGTCTGCGTTCGCGCTATCGGCTGTTCGCGCTCAGCAACGGCAACGCCGATCTGAAGCGCTGCGGCATTGCGGATCTGTTCGCCGGACACGTGACCGCGAGCGCAGCGGGCTTCCCTAAGCCGGATGCGCGCATATTCGCGCAGCTCGCGAGCCTCGCCGGCGTCGAGCCCAAGTACGTGCTGCACATCGGCGACGATCCTTTGGCCGATGTGGTCGGTGCTGCGCGGGCGGGAATGCAATCGGTCTGGCTGAACCGCGACGGACGCGCGTGGCCGGAGGCGCATCCGCCGCCCCTGCGCACCATCGCGACTCTCGCGCAGATTCTCTAGAGGCACGGCGCGGCGGCTGCTGGCAGCCTATCGCGGCGACTGCTGATTGGCGAAACGCCGAAAACTTAGGCATTTTCTGACACTGGTTCGCACTTTATACCCTTCATTCGGGCGCGCGCCGGTCGATAGGATGGTGTCGGTCAGCTTACGGGAACGCCAATCATGCAAACGACGTCGGCGGGGTCGGTGGTAGCGGTCAGTTCGCTGCGGGAATTTTTTCGTGACTCGTTTCACGCCGCCAGCGAGCATCAGCATCTCGATATCGACGAACAGGCCGAGCAGTACGTCGTCAATCTGCTCACCATGTTCTCCCGGGCCGACGCCCTGTACGAACGCACGCCCGACGGATTGCGCATCAGGCCCCTGGCCCAGATGCTGGCCGATGCGCTCGAGGCGCCGGACGCCATCGCGCGCCAGCGCGGGCTGCAGAGACTGGGCGATGTTTCGCTGTTCATCGCCGGATTTTTCGCGCGCAGCTTTGCGCGCAAGCTGATCGACATCGACTATCACATCGCGATGGGCGGGAATGCTTAGAGCTCGCTGGCGGACACCATGCAGCGCTCCCTGTCGGGACGGTGCGTTGCGGGCATTTACGCGCAGCTCGCCCAAAAGTTCCAGCGTCTCGTCGACGCGCTGAACGAAGTCAGCGAGATGTCCTATCGGCACACCGATGCCGACATTCTGCGCTTGTACGAAATATGGATGAAGACCGGCAGCCCGCGGGCTCACGGGCTGCTGCAGAAATTGGGCGTGCAGCCCGTGGCCGTCGGCGGCGCGCGCCGCGAGCATTGACGGCGCGATGGTTCTGCACGGCCTGCAGTCGCTGCTCGCACGCCTTTACGACGTCGAACTGAATTACGACGTCTACGACTTCCTGGTCACCGATCGCGGCGCCCTGTTGGGCGAGGCGCCTTGCAACGATGCGCGCGCGTCGGAAGAAGAGCTGCTGCTGGCGGAAACGCCGGACGGCGCCGGGGTCGCGCTGTACTTGGACCCGGGGCTATTACGGAGATTGGAGGGCGCGGATCCCGTCGGGTGCCTGACTGAAAGCAATTTGGCCGACTACTGCACGGCGCTGGAGGGGGTGAGCCATTTCGTCTATTCGACCTGGCGGCTGGAGAAGGACCTGCCCGTGTCGCTGCTCGAACTGGAAACCCAGGCCGAGGTGGACAAGTACGCGGTGACGGTATTTTTGTTGGCCGACCAGCAGGGCGGAAGCTATCCGGTGCAGGTGCATGCGCGCCTGTTCGACCGGGTGAGCTTCGATGCGCGCCTGGACCACGATCAATTTCACCGCTATCGGACGGCGCATCGGAGCGCTGCCCGCTATTGCCGCCGATTGGAGTACCGCTTCGTCAGCCGCGGCCAGGCGCGGACCGAGGAATTGGTGCGGGAGCTGCGCCGGTTCTACCGCTTGGGCTGCAACGAGAAAATGCGCCACGCCGCGGAGGCGTGAGACGCGCAGGCATGAGCCGCGGAGGCGTGAGAAGCGCTATCGCGCCCGCGTCGCCTATTCCTCGTCGGCCTTGTTCCCCATCGCCTGCTTCTTCAATTTCAGCCACTCGCTCAATCGGCGCAGGTCCTTCTTGCGCGGCGGGTCGGGCTTTTTGCCGAGCTTGCCGCTGTCGTAGGGGTCGTAGCCCTTCTTGGTGCCGAGCGGATTGGAGCGGACGGTTTCGAACGGCGTGGGGGCATCGTCGGCCAGCGACAGGGCCGGATTCACCAGCTTCTGCAGCCGCTCGTTTGAGACCTCGCGGCTGAAGGCGCCGGTGGCGAGAGACCACTCCCAGATGGCGTTGCCGCGATCGTCGAATTTCACCCGTCCGGTGCGTTTGGCCTCCGCGAATGCCTCGGCATCGGCGAGTGCCGCCGCTTCAGCCGCCGCGGCGGCGTCGGAGCCGATGGGCGGCGCCGGCATTTCGGCGGTGTCGTCGGGACTGGGTTTTGAGTTTTTCGCGCTCATACCTCCTTTTTAGCCGTCGCCCAGATTAAGTCAATCGGCAACCGCTGAAATCCGGCGCGCCGTCACAATTGCAGGTGATATTGGGCTCGCATCAGCGCCATCGCGGTTTTTCCGTCGTTCCATTCGCCCCGCTGCACTTTCGCCACCGCCTCCCGGAACGGCAGCCATTGCAGCTCCAATTCCTCATCGGCGTCGGGCGCGCTTGTGCCGATGCGAAGATCGCGCGCCAGGTACAAATGAATGACCTCGGTGAATATGCCGGGCGCGGGGAGGAATTGCCCCATGGGGGTCCAGCGTTCCGCCGACACGCCGGTTTCCTCGGCCAGCTCGCGCACCGCGCAGACCTGCGGCGGTTCTCCCGCATCGAGCTTGCCGGCCGGGATTTCCCAGAGAAAATCCGCGATGCCGTGCCGGTACTGGCGCACCACGCAGACGCGCTCGGCGGCATCGACGGCGACGATGGCGGCGGCGCCCGGATGGCGGACGAAGTCGAGCTCATGCTCGCGTCCGTTCGCATACTTGAGCGTCTCGCTCGAGACCTGGATGATGCGTCCGGTGAAAATGTGACGGCTGGCAATCGGTGTTGGTTTTTGCATGCGGGAAGTATACCGATGCGTCGAAAGCGGGCGCCTGTGATGCGCCTCCTCGCGGGCTGCGCCGGCAATGAGCGATGCTCGGCCGCTTTTCGTTCTCGTTGCGCGCCGATCTGGATATACGTACAGTATCGATAAACTCCTATGATGAAAGCGAAGACCACTGCATTCGATGCGCTCAATCCCTCGCAGCGGCGCGCCGCCACTTTCGGCACGCCCGTCGAGGGCAACGGAGTCGCCGCCGGTCCGATGCTGATACTCGCCGGCGCGGGCACCGGCAAGACCAGCACCCTCGCTCATCGCACCGCTCATCTGGTGCTGAACGGCGTGGACCCGGCGCGCATTCTGATGCTGACTTTCACGCGGCGCGCCGCGCAGGAAATGATCCGCCGCACCCAGGCCATCGTCGCCGAAGTGATGGCGGACCGCGGCAAGGCGGGCGATCGCAGCGTGCTGTCGCGGCTGCTGTGGGCGGGCACCTTTCATTCGGTGGGCAACCGCATCTTGCGTTCGTACGCGAAGCACCTGGGCCTCGATCCGCATTTCACGGTGCTGGACCGCGCCGACGCGGCGGACCTCATGGACGTGGTGCGCCACGAATTGGGATTCTCAGCCAAAGACAAGCGATTTCCCCGCAAGGACGCCTGTCTCGCCATCTATTCCTACCGGGTCAATACGCGGCTGACGCTGAAGCAAACCATCGAGGAGCAATTCCCGTGGGTGAGCGAGTGGGCGGCCGATCTGACGCTGCTGTACCGGGAGTACGTCGGGCGAAAGCAAAAGAACCGCGTCCTGGATTTCGACGATCTGCTGCTCTATTGGCATGTGATGATGCAGAACCAGACGCTGGCGCAGAGCCTGTCGAAGAACTTCGATCACATACTGGTCGATGAATATCAGGACACGAGCACCCTGCAGGGCGAGGTGGTTCATTCGCTGCGTCCCGACGGCCAGGGTGTCACGGTGGTGGGGGACGATGCGCAGGCCATCTACTCGTTCCGGGCGGCCGCGGTGGAGAACATTCTGGGCTTTGCGGAGCGCTACAAGCCCAAAGCCGACATCGTGGTGCTGGCGCAGAATTACCGCTCGACGCAGCAGATATTGGATGCGGCCAACGCGCTGATGGCGGAGGGCGCCCGCCAGCACCGCAAGACCCTGCTGTGCACGCGCCAGTCCACCCGGAAGCCCTTTTACGTCGCGCTGGACGATGCGCAGGGACAGGCCGAATACATCAGCGCGAAGATACTGCAGACCCGCGAAATCGGCGGATCGCTGAAGCGCCATGCGATTCTGTTCCGCAGCTCGCACCACAGCGACGTGCTCGAGGTCGAGCTGACCAAGCGCAACATCCCCTTCGTCAAGTACGGCGGACTCAAGTTCCTGGAGGCCGCGCACGTCAAGGACCTCATGTCGGTGCTGCGCTGGGCCGACAACCCGCGCAATTCGGTGGCGGCTTTTCGCGTGCTGAAGCTGCTGCCCGGCATCGGCCCGGGGCATGCGAAACAGGCGCTCGATTTTTTCGAGGCGCAGAATTTCAACGTCAAGAATCTGGCCGCCTTCGACGCTCCGCAGCCGGTGAAAATGGAATGGAAGCGGTTCTGCGGGCTGCTCGAAAGGCTGGCCGATCCGGCGACGCCGTGGCCCGGCCAGGTGGGGCTGGTGCGCGAATGGTACAAGCCGCAGCTGGAGCGCATCCACGATGCGGCGTGGACGCGCATGGGCGACCTGGAGCAGCTGGAGCATCTGGCCACGCAACACGTGAGCCGGGAGCGGTTCCTGACCGAACTGACCCTCGATCCGCCGGTGGTGACCAGCGATCAGTCAGGCAATGCGTCAAAGGATGACGACTACGTGATTCTGTCCACCATTCATTCGGCCAAGGGGCAGGAATGGGACATCGTTTATGTGCTCAACGTCTCCGACGGCAATTTTCCCTCGGAATTTTCCACGGGCAAGCCGGAGATGATCGAAGAGGAGCGGCGCCTGCTGTATGTCGCGATGACGCGCGCGCGCAACGAATTGCATCTGTGCGCGCCGCTCAGATACCAGATCACGCAGCAGCCCAAGGACGGCGACAAGCATGTTTACGGCGCGAAGAGCCGCTTCATGAGCGACAAGGTGCTCGAATGCTTCGAGCAGGTCACCCTGCGCAATATGCGGGGCGTGGAAAGCCTGCGCGAGGGCGAGGCGGCCACGGTCGACGTGGTCGCGCAGCTGAAAGAAATGTGGTGAGCCGCGAGGCGCCCCGCGAACCAATCAATCCTGCGGATCGACTACCAGCGGCGAGCGCCACCGCCGCCACCGCCGCCACCGCCGCCGCCGCCGCCACTGCCACTGCCACCGCCTCCCCCCGGCGACTTGGAGCGGGGCGCACGTTCCTGCGCTTCATTCACGCGCAGCGGACGTCCTCCCATTTGGAATCCGTTCGTCTGCTGGATCGCGTTTTGTGCTTCGCCGGCGCTCATATCCACGAACGCGAATCCACGGGGCCGTCCCGTCTCGCGATCGTTGATGAGCTTGACCGATTCGACTTTGCCGTGGCGTTCGAACAGCGCGCGCACTTCATCTTCTGTAGCGGTGAATGGCAGATTGCCAACGTAGATCGTCGTCATTCAACTAATCTCACTAACAGTGTGTCAACTCAGACACCGCCAAGCTTGCCGCCGGGTCGGCGCCTGTCCCTTTGCAAATGATGCTACGCCAGGGGATTATTGTTGGCAAACGTAAGATATGCCCGATGTTTCGTGGGATTTCTTAGCCGTCACTCGACCTCGAGGTAGGCGTAGCCGTTGAGTTCGTGCTCATAGAACCTCTTCACGGCCTGGGCCTCGGAGAGGGACATGCGGCCTTCCTGGACCGCCCGCTCGCAATCCCGGGCGATGCCCGGATACAGCTCGTCGGTGTCGTATTCCATGTACTCGAGCACCTTGTTGGCCGTGTCGCCCTTGACGATCTCCTCGATCCACCAGCCGCCGTCGTCCTGGAGGCGGATGTGCACGACATGGGTGTCGCCGAACAGGTTGTGCAGATCGCCCAGGGTCTCCTGGTAGGCGCCCACCAGGAAGGCGGCCATATAGTACGGCTGCCCCGGTGCGAGTTCGTGTACCTCCAGAGTGCGTTTGGTGGCTCTGGGATGCACGAAGCGGTCGATCTTGCCGTCCGAATCGCAGGTGATGTCGGCCAGCAC
>Ga0182013_10007778_pt1 | contig 11705 bp, 10 predicted proteins | sample 612S2MmetaG_FD_120487 | JGI IMG/M metagenome (GOLD analysis project Ga0182013, IMG submission 120487) | Permafrost microbial communities from Stordalen Mire, Sweden - 612S2M metaG | ecosystem: Environmental > Terrestrial > Soil > Wetlands > Permafrost | place: Sweden: Stordalen | collected...
TGCACAATCACGGCTCAGGCCGCGTGCGCATGGAGTTTCGCGTACCCAGCCGCGGCATTATCGGGCTGCGCTCGGAGATGCTCACCGAGACGCGCGGGACGATTGTGATGAACGCCTTGTTCGACGGCTACATCCCCTACCAGGGCGAGATTCCGCAGCGGCCCACAGGCGCCTTGATCTCTGACCGCCAGGGGCTGACCACCACCTATTCGCTCAACGGATTGCAAGAGCGCGGTATGCTCTTTCTCGGCGCGGGCGTTGAGGTTTACGAAGGCATGATCGTCGGCGAGCACTCGCGCGACAACGATCTCGACGTGAACGTGGTCCGCGAAAAGCACATGACCAACATGCGCGCTTCGAGCGCCGATGAAGCCGTCCGCCTGGTGCCTTACCGGGCACTGAACCTGGAGCAGGCCATCGAGTTCATCGCCGAGGACGAGGTCGTGGAAGTCACGCCCAAATCCCTCCGCCTGCGCAAGAGAATCCTCCAGCAGAACAAACGGCCCAAGCGGTGGGAAAAGGGCGAGCAGGCGGCGACGAAGAACTGATCGGCATCTGCGCCGCACGGGCACGGCTGAATCCAAAGCCGTGCCCGTGCAGAATCGCTCCGCACCACAGGCAAATGTGCTCTATTCGCCCAGCACCCGCAGCCGCGCCGGCATCTTGTCCTCGGCCAGCTCATGACCGCAGCGGGTGCAAAACTGGTCCGAGGCGCGCACTGTACGGAAGCAATGTCCGCAACTGGCGGTAAGCTGGTAATCGCATTGCGGACAGAAGTGGAAGTCGCTCTGCACGTGCGTCGAGCAGGCCGGGCAGCGCGAGACGACCGGCTGGCGCAGCAGGAAGTAGAGCACCGCGCCGATGCCGCCCGGCATGACGAAGCAGAGAACCATCCAGAAGCGCGAACTCATCGCCCGGCGGGGAGCGTCCCGGCTGACATAGCCCACCATCAGGAAGTAAAGCGAGACCAGCAAGCCCCAGGAAAGATTGAAGTAGATGCGAAATCCCAGCGGTGGCGGCGGATGGGTGCGCTGTTCCGGCAAAATCCCCCAGAAGTAGTACTCCACCAGCACAAAGGCGGCGACGTCCACCACCACCGACCACGCGGGAATCATGTGGGCGTCTTCGTTGACGGCAATCGACTGTGGATCGCGCATGGGCAGACCCTCGCTCCGGGGGGCTTTCAGGATATCTAGCAAAACTTGACCCTTCGATGAATGGACGGAGCAGGATATTGGCAAGTTGCGTGGATTTGTGCGCCGGCTGCGCTTTGCGCGGCAGTCTTTGGCGGTCAGGATTTGCGCCGCAGCCAGCCGGCCAGCATGGCCGAGGCCAGCAGCGCGGCGCTGAAAAAGAAGATCCACACGCTCAACTGGCCCATCAGACTGCTCATGTGCTCCTCTTCCATCAAGGCGTCTGCGGCCCACCAGACCAGCGGGCCCAGCAGAAAAAGAACCACCAAGGTGGCCGCGAGCGCAACCGAGCGGCACCGTTTCCGCCCGGCTTTTTGCTGCTGCATCACGCCCTGCGAGGCGATCACCACGCGGCGGGTGCGATAGGCCACGGCAGCTTCCCGGTCCGCCTGATTGCCGCCCAGAGCCGAAAAAAGATCGCGCTCGGTAGCGCCGCCATCGTCTGGTTTCATATCACCCCCGGCACCGGGTTGGCCATCGCCGATCCCGCATTGGGCTCCGCCGTTGGCTCCGCGCTTTCTCTGCCCGGCCGAATCGCGACTGCCGGACGTCGCAGGCGGTTGTGACTGAGTTTGGGTTTGATGGCCGCCAGACCGCGATAAAGCCTTGATTTCACGGTGGAAAGCGGAGATTGCGTCACCTGGGAAATCTCATCGAGCGATAGTTCCTCGTGGAATCGGAGCACGAGCACCTCGCGGTAGATTGTTTCCAGCTCCATCATCGCCCCGGCAATCCGCTCCCGGTCTTCGCCGCCGGCAAAGAGGTCGAAGGGAGTCGGCTCGTGGCCGGCAATCTCGACGCTCATCGGCCGGTCTTCGTCCCCGCTGCCCTCGAACAGCTCATCCAGGCTGGCCATTGTCCGCTTGCGCCGCTGATCGATCACCAGGTTGCGGGCGATAGTAAACAGCCAGGTACCAAAACGCGCGCGGCCGTCGAACTGCGCCCCACGCACCAGAACCCGCATCCAGACCTCCTGGAAGAGATCCTCGGCCAGCTCGCGATTTCCTGTCAAATAAAGCAGATAGCGCATCAGCCGGTGCTGGTAGCGCACGATCAGCTCATCCAGCAGGCCGGCATCCTGGCGCTTCAGCCCTGCGGAAACCGCGAGATTCTCCTGCCGCGACTGTTGGTCCGCAATGGCGGCTGAACCTGGACCGAAAAACGGGCGAACAAGCGCTGCAATTCCCATCTCATTCAGATTAGACGCAAAATTTGCGCGACAAACGATAGAAACGTGAATTCTTTGGGAAACTCATCACTTTCAAGCGAAAATCGTCTAGATTCCGGGCGTGCATTTCAGGCGATTCATCAAGCCGCGAAGACTCTTTACACATTCGGAGAATGCATTGTCCTCACGCGATGCACGGTCGAGGTCCATGGCCTCCACTATATCCACCGCATACTCCCGTCCACCCAGCGCTGGGACGAAATCCGCATTGCGAAACTCCTCACGGAGAATTTTCTTATACTCGCCCTTAACGCATTTAACAGCCGGTAGAGCCCGGCACCCTGTGCCAAAGACTTTCTTGAACGCCTGTGCATCCACCAGTATCCAGCGTTCAATATGTGGGTCCGGGATTGCGTATACAACCTGGTCTCCCAACCGCGCGATTGAATCTTGACTTGAGAACTCTTTGCGACGTTCCGCTGTACCCTTGCAATTGCCATCGGCTACAACGATGAGAGCGCCAGGGAGTGTGTCTTTCATCGCTTCGACTTCTTGCAGGAAAAGCTTCAGTTCGCCGGCCATTCGAGCGAGCCCGCCTCGGGCAGTTCTGACTTTGCACTGCACATCGATTCCGGTCTCCCGAGCCACGCGCTGAACCAGCGGAACGACGAATGACTCATGGAACGAGTCCTCGCAAAATAGCAGAAGATCAGTCACGGAAATCCCCCCGCAACATTCTCTCGGAAACCGGTGCGAGCTGTTCAAGAAGGCCTCGATCCACAGCATCACGCTTGCCAAGCGCACCCCATGAATCAATGGGTTCGATCGAAGTTTCTCCCCGATTTTTTTTGCACAAGAAGATATTTTCGAGAGAAATTTGATCCAGCAGCACAGGAGAGTGCGTCGTAACGATCATCTGCGTTTGGCTATCCGATTCAGACTTTCCAATAATCAGTTCAGCAATTTCACGGATTCTTTCTGGCTGTACTCCATTTTCAGGTTCTTCAAAGCCGATCAGAGACGGCGGAGTGCGCGAGCCTTCCAAACTCAAAAGACCCAGCATACGAAGAGTCCCTTCAGAGACCAATCGAGCCGAAATTGGAACACCGTTTTCGACAATATTCAGCTCTACTTCGCCGAATTGATTGATGATGGTCTGAATCCCGCTGATTGACGGAATCAAATACTTGAGCGTCTTCTCAACGTTTGCAAATTTCTTCGGTTCGGACAAACGTAGAGCGTGGAGATAACCCGCCAGATCCTCGCCCATCAATCCAACATGGCTGATGCTTCCCGGACTCGCTGGGGCGCGCATCTTTTCACGTGGCTCAAAATAGTAAAACTGCCAGTTTTTGAGCTCTCGCTTGAATGCGGTGACATGGGGATAATGCCTGGCAAAGTGCGGCCTGGATAAAACGGAATAGTCAAGACGTCTGTCAAGATAGAAAGGATGTGACTGCCCCTCAAGGCGCAAACAGAATTTATCGCGTTCCTTGTCTAATTCCAGAAATGGTTTTCTGCTCCCGTCAATTTCCCCTTTCTTCGATAAAGCAGCCAAATATTCATCCTCGATAAAAAGGAATCCGGAATCAGGATTAATGGAGACTTTAATCCGATAACGAAGCAAGTTGTGTTTTATCTTCAGTTTTTCGGTAGATCTCACGGCTGGTTGCGGAACCGGCTCCATTTGGGCAATCTCGCTTTCAACCTGCAACATCACGGCCCTGGAGAGTTCGACGTCCACCTCGATCTCGAAGCAATTCTCGCCTTTCTTCCAATGCCCGGGGTAGTTGTCTGGGGTGAATGAGAAGGATTCAGATGGTTTGCCCCTATACGGTGGATCAAACGCTTTGCCGAGGGTCTCGCTGTTGACGATGCGCGAAAGCAGTTGAAGCGAATCGATAAAATTGCTTTTTCCGGCTGCATTCGGGCCGAATAGCACGGATAGTGGCCTGAGGTTGACCTCGACCTGACGAAGTGACTTGTAATTTTCGATGTGAATTCGCTTAATCACCTTTTTGCTCCCGCTGAACCGAGTTTACCCCTTTGTCTCTCGGTACACTATTGACTATGGAAGCTTTGTACGGGTTGCATCCTGTGGAAGAGGCAATCAGGTCCGGCAGGCGGCGTTTTGACCACGTGGTCGTGGCTCGGGAGCGCGAGGATGCGCGGCTCGAGAAGCTGGTCGATCTCTGCCGCCAGAACGGCGTCCGCGTTCTGCGGGAAGCGCGGGAGCAGTTGACCCTGCTGGCTCAGACCCCCGCCCACCAAGGCGTGGTGGCCATGGTCCATCCGCAGGAGTTTCTCTCCATCGAAGACCTGTACGCGCCACTGCCCTCCGCGACACCCGGCGCCGCGCGGCTGCTGCTGGCTCTGGACGGCGTGGAAGATCCGCAAAATCTGGGCGCTCTGCTGCGCGTGGCCGATGGAGCCGGGGTGGACGGCGTGGTGCTCACCGAGCGGCGTTCGGCGCCCTTGAGTCCGGTCGCGGTCAAGGCTAGCGCCGGGGCCTCCGAACACCTCCGTATTGCGCGCGTGGTGAACCTGGCGCGCGCGCTAGAAGAGCTCAAGCGTCAGAATCTGTGGATTATCGGCCTGGACGCGAATCCGGACGAGAGCCGCATTTGCGACTACGACCAGTTCGACCTGACGGGCGACTGCGTGCTGGTGCTGGGCCGCGAGGGGGCGGGGCTGCACGAGCTGATCCGGCGCTCGTGCGATTACCTGCTGCGCATTCCCATGGCCGGTGGCGTCAGCTCGCTCAACGTCTCGGCCGCCGGAGCGGTGGTGCTCTACGAGGCCTTCCGCCAGCGCCGCCTGGCCGCCCGCCGCGTCCAACAAGGAGCCGAAGACAGAGTTGGCCCCACCGCAGGTGGAGTTGGCCCCGCCGCAGGGGTCAAACCGAAGAAGCAGAAAGGTCTGGGTTCATGACGCTCTCGATTGCCCGCACCGCGTGGACCACGGAAGTTTCGCTTGTTTTGAAAGGGCACGACTTCAGTCGTGCCGTAAAGCGCACAAGACAGGCCGCGGCTTTAGCCGCCGAGGGAATGCGGACGGACAGCAGGGCCTTCTCTCAGGGGCTAAAGCCCAGAATTTCTTTTGCACGTCTGGCGGCACGACTGAAGTCGTTCCCTTTCAAAGCAGCTGCCTTTGCAAGTGCGATTCTGATTGGTTTGTTAGCTCTCCCTTGCGCGGCGCAGAGCGCAGCTTCCACGCCGCCCGCGCGGCAAACCGCCTCTCCGGCAACGCAGCAGTCCAGCGGCCAGGTCATCTTCTCCCGCTCAACCAACGAGAATGGCACTGCGACTCAAACTTTGCCTCCAGCCGCGAAGCCGGTTCCTCCGCAGCCAGACCAGGCCGCAGCCGGCTCTTCGGCCGACAACGCCGAGCGTCAGGCCGTCCGCTTCACCAGCTTCAATCTGGACGTCCACCTCGACCCGGCGGCCCAGCGGATCGCCGTCCGCGCCCTGATCGCGATTCGCAACGGCGGCAGCGTCCCGCTGGTCCGCATTCCGCTCCAGATTTCCTCCTCGCTCAACTGGGAGGAGATTCGCGGGAACGGCCGGAATCTTGCTTTTCAGGTGGCCACGCTCAACTCCGACGTCGACCACACCGGCCAGTTGCACGAGGCCGTGATTCCGCTCGTCCAGCCGCTGGCGCCCGGCGCGGCCCTCCGGCTGGACGTCACCTATTCCGGCACAATCCAGGCCTCGGCTCAACGGCTTTTGGCCGTCGGCGCTCCGGAAAAGGCCGCCCTGCACTCGGACTGGGACCAGATTGCGGTTCCGTTCACGGGGCTGCGCGGCTTGGGCAATGTGGTCTGGTACCCGGCTTCGAGCGTGCCGGTGCTGCTGGGCGATGGGGCGCGGCTGTTCGACGAAATGGGCAGCCAAAAACTGCGGCTCAGCGGCGCGCATTTCCGGCTGCGTCTCAGCGACGAGTTTCCTCACGGCCAGGCCCCCACCGTCGCCCTCATCAACGGCCACTCCGTCCCGCTCACGGTCACCGAACCCAATGGCCTGGACCAGGGGCAGGAGGTGGACGGCGTGGCAACCGCCAGCCTGGTGAGTACGACGCTGGGTTTCGAGGCACCCAGTCTCTTTGTGGCCATTCGCACCCCGCACTCCGGCCCGAACCTGACCGCCTGGACCCTTCCGGACGACAATGTCGCCATCGAATTCTGGAATATAGCGGCCGAAGCGGTGACGCCGTTTTTGCAAGGCTGGCTTGGGCAGAAACCACGCTCGCCGCTGACGCTTTTGGACTTGCCCGACCCGGAGGACGCGCCCTTCGAGACGGGCGCCTTGTTGGCTGCGCCGCTCCGTGAGCCCGGCTCGACGGCCAGGCCGGGGGAATTGGAGGATGCGCTGGTTCACGCCCTCACCCAGGCCTGGATTACGCCCGCCGATGCGCAGCAGGGGCCTCCGGGCTTCCACCCCAGCGATGAAGACCTGTCGCCGGGGACCCCGGCGTGGCTCGACGAGGGCGTAGCCACGTTCATGACCACGCTGTGGGTGGAAAAGCAGCAGGGTCGCGATGCCGCACTGGGCATGCTCGAAGCGGATCGCCCCGCCCTGGCCCTGGCCGAGCCGGTCAGCCCCGGCGAAAGCGCCGGCCAGCCGCTCGCACAGGCCATTTCGCCCGTCTACTACCGCACCAAGGCCGCCTATGTTCTGTGGATGCTGCGCGATCTGGCCGGCGATCCAGCGCTCGGCTCGGCCTTGCGGACTTATGAATCGGGAGAGGGAACTTCCGCCGCTCCGCGCCCCTTTGAGCAGTTGCGGAGGGCAACCTCGGAGCACCCCGATCTGAGCTGGTTTTTTGCCGACTGGGTGGATGCCGACAAGGGGTTGCCCGACCTGAGCATCGTGGGCGTTTACCCCAACGCGGTGGACGCCGGGAACTGGCTGGTGGCCGTGGATCTGGCCAACTCGGGCTACGCGGCGGCGGAGATTCCGCTCACCGTCCGCTCCATGACCGCCTCCGGCCCGACCTCCGTCACCCGGCGCGTGCTGGTTCCGGCTCGCGGCAGGATTGCCGAGCGCATCCTCGTCCAGGGCAAGCCGACCTCGGTCCAGGCCAACGACGGCACCGTCCCGGAGACCGAGGCCAGCGTGCATGTGATGAATCTGAACGAACCAGACTCATCGAGCCAGACAACCCCGCAATAGCCTGCACCGGGGGCATTGAACTGTTTAGTTCATTGGATGGCGATTTGGCGACAACTGAAATAAAGTACAGCCAATGGATCGGTCTTTACCTGAGTTATAAGGAGGAGCCCGTCAGTGAGTGAGAAAGAGCGGCTAGCAACGTCGGGATGTAGCGTAGATTGCAGCGATCTGTCTCTGCTGGTGCGCATACAGCGCAGGTTAACTATGCCTTCAAAAGCCCTCGTCTTCTTCTGAAATCGTGATGGCCATCACTGACAGACGTTTGGGCGGATGATAGATGTTTAATATGGGTAACCGTACAGTCGAAACGAAATGGGAGACCGACTTGGCATCCCAAGGGGGGGGAATGTCAGACTCAACCGAGAGCCGTAGAAAGTTCTTAAAGATCGCCCTGGTCTCCGTCGGGGCCGTTGTGGGAACTCTGGCGGCCTCTATGTTTGCCGCTGGAGAAGAAGTTATGATCGGCAGAAATCTAACCTCATCAGGAGCCGCTGAAGCAGCGGGCGAGTGTAGTTCTGGCGTAGATTGCGCTGGAGGTGGCGGCGAGTGTAGTTCTGGCGTAAATTGCGCTGGAGGTGGCGGCGAGTGTAGTTCTGGCGTAGATTGTGCTGGGAGCGGCCGACCTGGTGGCGGAGGCCAGTGTAGTTCTGGTGTAAATTGTGCTGGCGGCGGTGGCGCATGTAGTTCTGGCGTAGATTGCGCTGGAGGCGGTGGGCAGTGCAGTTCCGGCGTAAATTGTGCAGGAAGCTGACAAATAGTGGACCCCTCCCGCAAACTGAAGCTTGATGAAGGCGTCTTCTATGCCAAGAGAGGTGGAAAGCACCTTTTCCTGCAGCCCAGCGCTCCCGATTGGCTAGTCGTTAATCGGAACGGAGCTATCCTCCTCTCGTGCTGCGACGGCACAGCAACGCTAGAGAAAATTATTGCGTCGGGGTCGTCCATCGGAAGCCTATTACCACAAGCTGAGGCGCTGTTTTCTGAGGCACTCGGTCGCGGCATACTTGTTGACACTTCTTTTACTCAGCAGCGAGATCCTGGAACTATGCTTGCTGGTAATCAACGGCGAAGTAAACCGGTCCTCGGCAGCGTCTACTTAAAGCTGACCAATCAATGCGACCTGCATTGCAATTATTGCTACGCGCAAAGCGGTAAACCGTCCGATGTACTTTCCTTCGGAGACTTGGAGTCGATAGCACATAGCGTTGCCTCAATTTCGCGTTCTGTTGAATATGTTCTTTCCGGCGGGGAGCCATTGCTCAATCCATATGCGCTCGACTTCGCTGAGATGGTTAAAAAATCTGGCAATAGCGTCCATATCCTTACAAACGGCACGCTGATTAATGAGAAGAACGCAGATCGCATTAGCAAAGTCGCAAACATGGTAAAGATCAGCCTCGACGGTAGCAGCGAAGCCATACACTCAGTGACGCGTGGCAAGGGCAACTTTGAGAGAGTCGTTCGCGCCATCGATCTTCTTACGGAACTTAGAGTAAACGTGATTGTCGCCATGACCGTGACGAGGAAAAATCGGAGTGATATTTCTGCGATGGTTTCTCGCTTTGGCTCGCGTCTGACGTTCCAGCCTTTGTTCAAAGCAGGACGAGGGCAAGATAAGGATGAGTTGTTGCTGATAGGACTTGAGTACTACGATGCTCTCGCCTCTGTTGACGGCGTCGCCCCAATGGGAAGGATTGGTAGAACCCTTGAATCAGTCAGGGCCCGGGGAGTACGTCGATGCGCGCTAGCCGAACGCGAAATTAGCATCTCGGAGACCGGCGACGTATACCCATGCCAACTGCTTCATGCGGCGGAGTTTAAGGCCGGAAATATTCGAGAGCTTTCTTTGGCTGAAATCTACTACGAGTCGCCAGTCTTTAATCGGCTACGAGGTATCAATGTCGATACGCTCGGAAAATGCTCAACCTGCCAAATTCGCTATATTTGCGGCGGTGCGTGCAGGGCAAGAGATTTCTACGAGGTTGGATCAATAGAGAACGTCGGCGAATTCTGCGAGTATGAAAAGGAAGCTTTCATCAACGGGATATTTGAATCGGTAGAGCTACGGTCAATCTAGATTTCCGGGGGCGGGGGACCTATCCCGCCCAATCATAAAGCTGGGTGCCCCAGGTGTCGCTTTTGAAACCTGGGGTGTGGAATCCTTCCAGTCGAGAACGGCCCGAAGGGTCTACTCGTCCTTTTTCGCGTTGCGCGCCTTGACCTTGAACCAGATGGGCGTGCCCTTGAAGCCGAAGGCCGCGCGGATTTGATTCTCGAGAAAGCGCTCGAAGCTGAAGTGCAGCTTGACCTCGCGGTCGGTGAACAGCACAAACGTCGGCGGGGCCACCGCGGCCTGGGTCATGTAGAAGATGCGCATGCGCTTGGACAGCGGCACGGGGGCGCGCTGGAAGTCGATCTTGTCCAGGAAGCGGTTCATCTGGCCAGTGGAGACGCGCTTGCGCCGTTCGGCGGCCACGGCGACCACCTCATGCAGCACGCGCAGCAGCTTGTTGCCGCCCGGTTCCGTCGCTTCGAGCGCGGAGATAAAGACGACCGACGCGTAGCTCAGGTACTTGAGCACCGAGCGCAACTGCTGCTCGAAGATCTCCCGGTCGGCCGGCGGCTTGCCGTCGGTGCGGCCCGTGGTCACCACGTCCCACTTGTTCACGACAATGATGACGCTGCGCCCGCTCTCGTGGGCGTAGCCGCCGATGGTGGCGTCGGCGGCCGTCACGCCATCGGTCGCGTCGATGACCAGCAGGGCCACGTCGGCGGCTTCCAGATGCCGAATGGCCATCACCACGCTCATCTTTTCGGCCATCAGGTGCGTCTTGCCCTTGCGCCGGATGCCGGCCGTGTCCACAAAGCGAAGCTGATTGCCCTCGAAGTCGACCACCTCGTCCACCGCATCGCGGGTGGTGCCGGCGATAGGCGAAACGATGGCGCGCGAGGTTCCCGTCAGGGCGTTCAGCAGCGTGGATTTGCCCACGTTGGGCCGCCCGATGATGGCCACCGAGGTCTCGTGCTGCTCGAACTCGCCGTGGGTGCGATGGAGGGGGCGCAACGACTCGCTTCCGGGTTCCGGCGGGACCGATCCAGAAGCGAAGGCCCCACCTTTTCCAGGAGCGAAAGGAGGAGCGACGGGGCCGCCTTCAGAGATTTCAGCCTCTTCGGCCTCGCGGGTCGCGGCCTCTTCGGCGGCCAGCGTCTCGGCCTCGGTCAGCACAGCCTCGGGCGGGACGGGAAGGGCATCGGCAATCGCTTCGAGCAGATCGCCGAGGCCCAGCGCATGCTCGGAGCTGATGGGATAAACCTCGCGAATGCCTAACTGGCGGAAGTTTTCCGCGGCCAGGGACATGGCCTCGCCTTCGACCTTGTTCACCGCCAGAAACAAAGGCTTGCCGCCGCGAATCAGCATGCGCACCAGGTCGTAATCCGGGCTGGCCAACTCGGTGCGCACATCCACCACCAGCACCAGCGCATCGGCCTCTTCGAGAGCCACCTGCGCCTGGGCGAAAATCTCGCTGGGAATCAGATCCGCGTCGTCGGGCACCATGCCGCCCGTATCCACCAGCCGGAACTGGCGGCCGGCCCACTCATATTCGCCGTAGATGCGGTCGCGGGTGATGCCCGGCTCATCCCCAACGATGGAGCGGCGGCTCCCCGTGAGCCGGTTGAAGAGCGTGGACTTGCCCACGTTGGGCCGGCCCACGATGGCCACCAGCGGAAGCGCGCCAGAGCGCGACCTGGTCGGTACAACCGACTTATGATACTTGGACAAAACCTGTCTCCCATCGCCGTTCCGGTCCTTGCCTCAGGAGCGGACGGCCTTTCTATTCTTTCTTCTATCGGTTCTCAACCTGGATCGGCATCAGTCCCAGATGCGCTGCACGCCATAGACATCAAAAATTCTGTCTCGGCTGAGCAGCGGGACTTTCAAATCCAGCGCCTGCGCGGCCAGCAGGCGATCAAAGGGATCGCGGTGATGCGCGGGAAGCCGGCCGCTGCGAATGGCTTGCCGCGCAGCTGTCTCGAGGATCGTAAACTTTCCGCGAGAGATGGCCCCTTCAAAGTCATCGAGGAGGTCGGCCGCATCCAGCTTGCCGAGGGCAACTTTAATCGCCATCTCCCAGGGAGTCGCTATGGAAATCAACAAGGTGGCTAAACGATCCTCAA
>Ga0182013_10007780_pt1 | contig 11704 bp, 9 predicted proteins | sample 612S2MmetaG_FD_120487 | JGI IMG/M metagenome (GOLD analysis project Ga0182013, IMG submission 120487) | Permafrost microbial communities from Stordalen Mire, Sweden - 612S2M metaG | ecosystem: Environmental > Terrestrial > Soil > Wetlands > Permafrost | place: Sweden: Stordalen | collected...
CGCGGCAAGGTCGGGCGCATCCACGGCGCGGCGGAGGCCGTCACCCTGCAACTCAAAGGGCTGCCTTTGGCCTACAATAAAGACATGCAGGAGACTCAGGAGCCGGCATTCTCAGTCGAATTCGTGCCGCCGATGCTTGATCTGGTGGCACGCTTCACCGGCGCGCTTCAATTCAATTGCGAACGCATGAGCGATGCGGCGCAGTCGGGCTATTTAAATGCCATGGCCGCGGCCACCTATCTGGTCCACAAGGGCATCCCCTTCCGCACAGCGCACGAAATCATCGGCAATGCCGTCCGCTATGGCCTGGAAAAAGGCGTCGAGCTCGGCTCGCTTTCGCTCGAAGAACTGCGTCAGTTCGGGCCGGAGTTTGAAGAGGATTTCTTCGCCGCCGTCACTCTCTCCGCCACGCTCGATTGCCACAACGTAGCCGGTGGAACGGCGCGCGCCAGGGTGCGCGAGGCTCTGGCCGCCGCTTCCGAGCAGATTGCCGCACTCAGTCGGGAGGCTCTTCATGCTGGTGCGTAAGGCCCGGCTCCAGGATGCCTCCAACGTCTACGATCTGGTGAATTCGCTCTCCGGCGACGGCACGCTGCTGAAGCGCGCCTTCGCGGAAATCTGCGAGAACATTCGCGACTTCACGGTTGCCGAATCCGATGGCGGCGTTTTTCTGGGCTGCGGCGCGCTGCACCTTTACGGCCCGCATCTTTCCGAAGTGCGCTCCATCGTGGTCAAGCCCGAAGCCAAGGGCCAGAGCGCCGGCGGCCGCATTCTCGGCGCGCTGATCGAGGAGGCCGAAGAGCACGGCATCCAGTCGGTGTGCCTGTTCACGCGCATCCCGGACTTCTTCTTCAAGTACGGATTCCGCACTGTCGAAGACAAGTCGGAGCTGCCCGACAAGATCTTCAAGGACTGCCAGAACTGCCCGCGCCTGCACCGCTGCGACGAAGTGGCCATGGTGCGCGGACGCATTCCACGCATGTCCATCCTCGGCCCCCGCCAGGAAGCCCAGCAATTAGTCCGCTTCTCGGGCTGAATTCCGGCAGGCTGTATCCGGTTCTTATGGGGGCTTTGGTGCTTATCGCGATCGGGAAGGATCAGGGCGTTCACGAGGCACGGGGAGCGCCGCAGACGCAGGTATGCGGAAGAGCCGTCCTGATGGAGGGTCGAAGCGGCGCTAGCCCGGCGCTCGGACGAACATGCCTGGATGGTACCTTGCCGGCATGTTCAGACTTGGCCCGCTTAGAAAGCGGGTGTGGTGCGGGCGGAGGGAATTGAACCCTCATGGCCTTGCGGCCTGCGGATTTTCATACCACTTCGGCTTTCGCCGCCCCGCCAGGCGGGTTCGTGGTCTGGACTAACCCTTCACCATGCCCACACGGGGTTTAGGTGCTGCCCGTCTAGTCTCTACACCTTCCCGGAAGCGCTTCCGGGCTTGGCTCGGGATTGCCATTTCAGGTTTCCCCGACTTTGAGCAGTTCTACGCCGTCGGTTTCCCGATGGGCACTCATGTTTGCTTAAGTCCGCTGCGTCTGCCATTTCGCCACGCCCGCGGGAAATTGGCCACAGCCCCATCATAAAGCAAGCAGCGAAGGACTACTCTTCGCCGGCCAAACAGAAGACTTCCACATGGCTGGGGCCTTTCGTCAACACCCCCATGACATCGGACGGGACGGAAACCCAGGCAGCCGGCGGTTCCGCGACACGGGTGAGCGCGCGGCCGGACGCCGCGAGCTGTCAGCGACTGGCGGCGCTTACTGGACCTTGCGGAAATCGATGTTGTCGCCGTCCAGCCGGTATTCGGCCGAGCAGACGTCGCCTCCGCAGATCATGGTCTCATTGCCGCGCAGTTGGCGGCGCGTGATCAAGCCCATGGTCCCGCAGCGGGGACAGGACATGACGGCGACAAATGGGTTTTGCGCATGACCCAGGTGGGACTGGTTTTCCAGCACGAAAACGGTACCGGGGTCCATTCTTTCGGGAATCCATTCTTCCAGGAACTGCAAATCGGCTGACATGGCGCCCTCCGGTTGGTTGAAGTGACAGGGCGGGCCCTGGCTTCCGGCGGCCCTGTAGTACATCAACAGCAGACTGCGAATGGCCACCCGGAGGCTGTTTGCACTCCTCCGGACAAATTCAGTTTGGGTTGCAGCGACCGTTTAAGTCAACCGGAATCGAGTGCCGGGAGTATCGAAGCAGATTCCCTTCCCCGAAGCGGGAAAGCCTGGACTATCGGCCCGTTCCCGCCGCGCCCTGAGCCGGCGCAGCGGCAACCGCATCGATCGCTTTGTAGGTCTCTTCGTTGCGCAGGATGCTCTCGACGTATTCGCGGGTCTCGGTAAAGGGAATGGACTCGACAAACTCATCGATGCCCTGGTAGGGCCCCGCGGCCTGCCAGTCGAGCACACGGTCGTTACCGGCATCGTAGGCGGCCAGGGCATACTCCGGGACCCCGCCGAACTTGTCCAGGGTCTTGCGCAGGTAGCGGGTCCCCAGGCGGATATTGGTGGCCGGATCGAAGAGCTGGAAGGTCTCGAAGTGGCTGACGCCCTCTTCGCGCGCCATGGCCTTGCCCACGGCGGGCAGCAACTGCATGAGGCCATAGGCGTTGGCCTTGGAGACAGCCGTGGGGTTGAATTCCGACTCCTGTCGAATCAGCGAGGCCACCAGGTAGGGGTCCAGATGGTTCTTTGCCGATTCGTCCCGAATGGTGTCCCACCACGGCTCGGGAAAGAGGATGCGCCAGTAGGCCAGGGGAATGGACTTGATGGAAGCAGTGGCGGCGTAGGGCAACGCCCGCTTGAGCGCGCGCATGGCGCGGTAATTCTCGCCGTAGGAGGCATAAATCTGGGCTTCGGCCAGGGCGCTCCAGGAGGAAGAATCGGGATCGGCGGCAATCTCCTGGGCGATGTAGTCGTTCAGCCCGGCATTGGCCAGCAGGCGCGCCTTGGCGAGGTGCGGACTGTCCGCGGGGAAGCTCTCCTTCAGCACCGGGACGGGAGGAGGCTGAAAGCGGTCCAGTTGCGGCTGCGCGACCGGCGGCGCATCGCCCAGCGCGGCCAGGCGTTCGCGCGACCTCTGGGCATAAAAGAAGTGCTGGTAGGCGCGGACCACGGTGCGGTAGTTGGCGGCAGCCAGGGCCGGACGGTGATCCAGGGTCTCATACAGCCGCCCACGCCAATAGAGGGCCGACACGGTTTCGGTGGCTCCAGGATAGAGCCGAATCTGCTCGTCGAACAGGCGCGCCGCATCGGCGAAAAGCCCCTGCCGGTAACTCAGCCAGCCAGCCCGCCAATGCGCGGTGGCGGCGTTTTTGGCGGTGGGAAAATGGGTAGCCAGATAGCTGTAATACTCGATCGCCGTCGGATAGTCGTGGCGCAGCAGGTACATGTTGCCGCTGGAGTAGAGGGCCTCGGCCAGCCACGGGCTTTGGGGAAACCTGGACTGCATCTCCAGTACGATCTGCTTCTGATCGGAGAAGTCGTCGCGATTCCTGGCCAGTTCCATCAGCAGATAGAGTCGCCGCGCGCCGTTTTCGTCTGGAGAATCGGGCAGGGCCCCGGCCTGGCTTGGGGTGAGCCGCTTGAGCTTCAAGTCGCAGGCCGCGGCGGCCACGGAAAATCCGTTGCGGCTCACGGCGTCGAGGCTCGAATGCCGGGCCAGAGCGCGGTACTGTTCGGCGGCGTCGGCGTAGTGGCCGGCGTTGTAGTAGGCGTCGCCCAGGCTGCGCAGCTCGGTGGCAGTCAGGCTGGTTTCGACGCCCATCTGCGTCAGCCGGGCGCGCGCGCTTTCTGCCTCGGAGCTGAGCGGGTGGCTGAGCAGGAGCTTCTTGTACAGCAGTTGGGCCTGCTCGGAATGCCCCTGGAGGAACGCCACCTGGGCCTGCGCAAGCTGGTAGCCGGGACGGTTGGCGGCGTCAGTGCCGGCGGAGGCGGCCAGCGCCCGCTGCGCGCCGGAGGAGTCTCCCATGGCCAACAGGACATTGGCCTCGAGTTCCGGCGCCAGGGGCACAAAGATGCTGTCGGGGTAGCGCTCGGTGAAGCCGCGCAAGAGGGCGGCCGCAGCGGATTCATTGCCCGCCTCGTGGTTGGCGCGCGCTCCCAGGAAGTCGGCGTAGTCGGCCAGTTCCTGGCCGGCCTGGCGGGCCTGGCGCAGGCTGGCTTCCGCGTCGGCATAGCGTCGATCCAGCAGATAGGCGTGACCGAGCGCCAGATAGGCAGCAGCCGCTGCCTCGCCGGAATGCTGGTGCGCATACTTGGTGACCCCGGCATAGGCCGCCGGAGTGCGCAGGGTGGCCAGTTGCTGGGCCATGGGCCGTAGCTCGGCCGAAGCGACAAAGGCCAGCTTGATCCGAGCCGTTCGAGCTGTTCGAGCCGCTTTGGCGGCGCGGCTGGAGGTTTTCTTTCCCTTGGCCTTGGCGCCGGGTTTGACACCGGATTTCGCACCCGCCCTGGCCTTGCTGGCCTGGTGTGCCTTGGTTGCGCTCGAGGCCGTTGGGGCCGTGGTCGAGTCGCCCGAGGACTGCCCCGCCGCCGGAGCGGCCATCATCAGCACGGCAAGCAAGCCGGCCAGGCAGCGGGAAGCCGACCGGTAAGGGGGATTTTGGGAAAGCGGGAACCTCATGTCTTCACTCTAAGCTGCTTTTCCCAAGCGGAGGAGAGCGGGAACCTCGGCCGTTACCGGATAAAACGCAATGGCAGGACATGCAGAGCGCTGAGAACATTGCCTGAAACGCAGTCTCCCGGTTTGGTGCCCCGCACCGGCATCCGGTACACTAGTTTTTTGCGGGCCCGATCTTGCCGGCCTGGAACCCACCCCGCAGCCGGTCCGGCGGATTTCTCGCATCCAAGTCCGATGGCGACCATCCAACCTATTGCAGGAGAACTCGAGCCGCATCCAGACGTAGCCCTTGTGGAAAGGGTGCGCGGCGGCGATGTGTCTGCCTACGATACGCTGGTGCGCAAGTATGAGCGCCAGGTTTTTCGTATCGCCCAGCACATCACGCAGAATCGCGAAGACGCCGAAGATGTGATGCAGGACGCGTTCCTGAAGGCGTACGAAAAGCTGGAGCAGTTCCAGGGGAATTCGAAGTTTTACACATGGCTGGTGCGGATTGCGGTGAACGAAAGCCTGATGCGGCTGCGCAAGCGGCGCACGGGCAAGATGGTCTCGATCGACGAGGATGTGGAGACCGAGGAGGGCAGTGTCCCCAGGGACCTGGCCGACTGGGCTCCCGATCCGGAGCAGAATTACGGGCAGTCGGAGTTGAACGAGATTCTGCGCAAGACCATCCAGGGACTGCCGCAGGGATTTCGGATCGTGTTTGTATTGCGCGACGTGGAAGGACTTTCTACGGAAGAGACGGCCGAAACGCTCGGGTTGAGCATACCGGCCGTGAAATCGCGGCTCTTGCGCGCGCGGTTGCAACTGCGCGAGCGGCTGAGCCGGTATTTCCGCAGGAAGAGGGGGGTTGAGAAGTGACCTGCACTGAGTTTCTGGCCTTGCTCGACGACCTGATCGACGACTCGGTGTCCTCTGAGGCGCGCGCTGAACTGCAACAGCACCTGCGCGGCTGCGAACACTGCGAAGTGACCCTGAACACCACCCGCAAGACCATTGAAATCTACCGCTCGCACGAGATTTACGACCTGCCGCCCGGCCTGCGCGAACGGCTGCACGCCGCCATCATGGCGCGCTGCAAAAAGGGCTGCTGAGCACCTGCGGTGCGGCTAGGCGCTCGCTTTTCGCTCGCATGAGGTTTGTTAGTTCCTCACCCACTTTGCCGACCCACAGGGGATGGAACTTTGGGTGCCTCATCCATTCCGCGTTCTTTGCGGAATGGGTGGGATTGCAAGCACTTTCCTACCAGCCTTTTTTGTTGAACTTGCATTCTTGTTTCTTATCAGGTGGTCAGTCGCCCGGTCATTCCGAGCGCAGCGCCTCGGTAGGATTGACCGACGCCGCACGGTGCGCGGGAAAATAGCTGGCCAGCAAGGCCGACGCAGCCAGCACGCCTGCAACCGCGGCCAGGGTCGACGCGTCCCACGCCTGCACGCCGAACAGCAGCTTGCGCATCAGCATGGCCGAGGCGACAGACCCCGCCAGGCCGACCGCAATCCCCATTGCAATCAGCTTTCCGGCCTCGCCGAAGATGAGCCGGTAGACCGAGTTTCTCTGCGCTCCCAGCGCCATGCGCACGCCGATCTCGCGGGTCCGCTGGCCCACCGAATAGGCGATCACGCCGTAGAGCCCTACCACGCCCAAGAGCAGCGCCAGAGCGGCGAAGCCTCCTATCAGCCAGGCCGCCGAGCGGTGAATATACGCAGCCTCCGAGTCGTCGATGTTCTGCTGCATGGTCCGCTCCCAATCGACGCTCACGTTGGGACTCACCGAATGGATCATGGGCGCCAGGGCGGGCAAAATCGAGCCTGCATCTTGCGAAGTGCGCAGCACAACGGAAAAATAGCCGTCCGGACTCTGATCGAAAGGCTCGTACTCGGCGGGCCACTGCTCCTGATCCAAGCCCGCATCCTTGAAGTTTTCCACCACGCCGACAACCTCGCGAATCGAGGCCGGGGACAATTGCGTATCGCCGAGTTTCCTTCCAATTGGGTCTTCCCCAGGAAAGTACTTCTGCGCAAATGCCTGGTTGATGAGAATGACCTTCGGCTTGCCGGCATTGTCGGCATCGGTAAAGAAGCGCCCGCTCTTCAACTTGACTTGCAAGGTCTGAAACAGCCCCGTACTCACCTCGCGCTCATTGACCTCATTGTGGATGCCGTTGTATGGCTTGCCCACGAAGCGCACCCAATCCGTATTGCAATTGCAACTGACGGGAAGCAAGCTGGTGGCGGCTGCGGACTGGACGCCCGGCAGGCTTCCGGCCCGCTCCAGCACCGCATGTTCGAATGCGACCTGTTGCTGGTCCGTCGAGAAAGCGGCAGAAGGCAAGCCGATATTCAACGTAGCCAGATGGTCGGGTCTGAATCCAAGATCCTCATGCAACAGCTTGTAGAGGCTCTTGCCCAGCAAGCCCGCGCCCGCCAGCAGCACCACGGCGGTGGCCAACTCGATCACCACCAGGTTGGCTCCCATGCGCCGCCACAGCCTGCCGGCCGACCCGCGCGCGCCCTCCGTCAAACCGTCTCGCATGTCCGAGAATCGGAAGTGCAAAATCGGCGTGAGGGAAAACAGAATCCCGGCCAGCACAGCCAGGCAGGCCGCGAAAATCAGCACGCGGGGATTCAGTCCCAGGCCGTGCAGAAAAGGCATCCCGGCCATCCAGTCCTTGGAGATGAGCCGGCTCAATCCCTTCATGCCGAGGTAGGCAAGCCCGAGCCCCATCGCGCTGCCTGAGGCGACCACGGTCAGCGCCTCGGTCACAAACTGCCGGCTCAACCGCGCTCGTGACGCACCCAACGCCCCGCGTACCGCAATCTCGCGCCGCCGGCTCTCCGCGCGCACCAAGAGGAGACTCGAAACATTCACGCAGGCAATCAGCATCAGCAAGCCAGCGCCAGTTAGCAGCACCAGGAGAATGGGCCGGATGTCTCCCACAATCGCCGACGACAGGGGCATTACGCTGGCTCCCTGGCCACGATTGGAGTCGGGATACTGATTCTCCAACTGAAGTGCAACGGACTTCATCTGCGCCAGCGCACCGCTTACGGTGACGCCGTCCTTCAGTCTGCCGACGCCGATCAGATCATGGCAACTGCGCCGCTTCTGGCACTCCGAAGTGGGGCGCAGCGGCTCAAAGAACTCCGCAATCTCCCGCGGCGCAAACTCAAAGTCCTTGGGCAGCACACCCACGATGGTGTATTGCACTCCACTCAAATTCACCGATTGCCCCACCACATCGGGCCTGCCGCCGAATCGCTTTTGCCACGCGCCATAACGCAGCAACACCACCGGAGAGGCGCCGACCGCGTCCTCACCCGGAAGAAAATCCCGGCCCAGCATGGGCTGAATTCCCAGGGTTCCAAAGAACCCCGCGCTTACCTGCAACCCGTGGACCGACTCCGTGCCGGACGGCGTATAGAACTCAAAGCGATGGGCGGTGTACACATCCATGGAGCTGAAAACCGTGTTCATCCGCTTCCAGTCGACATAATCCGGATAGGAGAGATTGCCGCGCGGAAACAGCGCCAAACTCTCCGTCACCTCTACCAGCCGCGCGGGATTCGGATAGGGCAGCGGCTTGATCAGCGCGGCATCGACAAACGCGAAGATGGCCACACTGGCGCCGATGCCCAGCGCCAGAATCACGATCGCCGTGGCCGCAAACCCTGGGTTCTTTCTCAGCTGCCGGAGCGCAAAACGCAAGTCCTGCGCCACGGTTTCAAAGCTGAAACCGACAACCTCGTGGCTGCGCTCCCTGAGCCGCGTCGCATTGCCGAACTGACGCATGGCCCGGAGCCTCGCCGCCTTCGGCGTCATGCCCTCAGCCTGGAAAGCCTTCTCGGCCTGCTCCTGGTGAAAAGCCATCTCTTCGTCCAGTTCCAGGTGAAACCGCCGGCGGCCAAACAGGATCGAGAGCTTGCCCAGAAATGAATGCAACTGGTTCATCTAAACCTCCGGCACATCCTGCAACACGCGGCCGATGGCCGCAATCATCTGATCGAATTGAGAAAGCTCCAGGCCCAACTGCCTGCGCCCCGCCGCGGTGAGCGTGTAGAAGCGCGCCCGCCGGTTGGTTTCGGTGATCTTCCACTCGGCCTTGACCCAGCCCTGCAACAGCAGCCGCTGCAACGCCGGATAGAGCGAACCTTCCTCGACCGTGAGCACGTCGTCGGAACAGCGCTTGATGGAGAGCGCAATGCCGTAGCCGTGCAAGGGCGCCCGCGTCAGGGTCTTGAGGATCAACATGTCCAGCGTGCCAGGCAGCAGATCGGATTTCTTGGCCATGGACGTATATATAGTTTATCTATGGGTAGAGAGTCAATGGACAAATTCTGGGGCTCAGTAAACGGCTCCTCTGCGCTACTCTGTTGCCAGGAGAGCCGCGATGGCTAACTTTATTCAAGTCACTCCGTTCCTGATGGTCGATAACCTCGAACGGGCCCTGGCCTTTTTCAACGGAATTCTGGGTTTTGAAACGCAGTTTCGCACCGGGGACTATGCCTACGTTCACCGCGAGACCGTGGGGTTTCGAATTCTGGAGCAGAGGGGGGAGAACGCGCCTGCGCCGGGCACGCGGAGGTTTGCCTATTACATCGATGTGCGCAATGTTGACGAGCTTTACGCCGAACTGAAGCCGCGCCTCGACACGCTGCCAAAAGGGGATGTCCACGGCCCGGTAGATCAGCACTATGGGCAGCGCGAGTTGCTGGTGCTTGCCCCCGACGGGAATCTGCTGGCCATCGGCCAACAGATTGCCGGGTCGTGAGCCTTTACGCCGATTCAGTGCTTGCTGTACATCTCCATCACGTCCTTGCGCAGATCCGCCCGGCTCGATGGGCGAGTGTAGAACATGTGGCCGCCGGGATACTCGCGCACCGCAACCCGCGATGGGTCACCCATGACCGGCATCTGGTCGACGGTCAAAATCGAGCCCATGAACGGGCAGGAGAGATCGTTCCAGCCGTGCACAATGAGCACGCGCAGCTTGGGATCGGCAGCCACGGCCTCGCGCAAATCGGGAACCGACCCTTTGCGCAAATCGTTGTCCCTGTCCCACAGGCGGTTGACCGTGAAGGAAAGGGCGTTATAGCGGGCGTCAACCTTCCAGCCCACCGTGCGGGTGACAAAATCCACCATAGCGGTGGTGAGCGGAGCGACGATGCTGGCAAGAATCGGGTCGTTCGCGCGCTGTTCGGGGGCAAATGGGAAGGGATCGAACGAAGTCACGTTGGAGTCATACACGGAACCGAGTTTGCCCTGTTCCCGGAACACCTCGCGCAGGTAGGCCCCCGTATCCAGCCGTCCTCCGGAGTACTTCACAAATGCCGGGTCGAGGCCGGTCAACTCCGTAACATGCTGGATCATCTTTTTGGCGGCCTCCTCATCGGAGCGCCCCTTGAGCAGCGTGGTCGCGTACTCGCCGCGCGTATAGGCAATCACCTCCGCCATGGCCTGCGGCGTCAGCTTGCTTTCGCGTTCCAAGTGAGCCGCGGCGATCGAAGGCAGGGTCAACATCCAGGGCACCGGCGACAGATCGCCGTTGTCCTCGATGCTGGGGTTCAGATAGGGCGACACCAACACAACTCCGTTCATCGCCACGCCGAGTTGCGACTGTAGAAAATGTGTTACTCGCGGCCCGCGAAACCCGCCGTAGCTCTCGCCCACCAAATATTTCCGCGAACCCAGCCGGTTGTTCTTCACGAGCCAGTCATAGACGATCCGCGAAAGATACTCAATGTCCGGCGTTGTGGAGTAGAACAGTTTCTTGGCCTCGGCTTCGGGCACGGTTGCCCGGCTGAATCCCGTCCCGACCGGATCGATGAACACGAGGTCGGTGAAATCCAGCCACGTGCCTGGATTGTCCACCGGAACCGCGGGGTCCGACGGACTGTCGCCCTCGTTGCCCACCTGCAGATGCTTGGGTCCGAAAGCGCCGAGGTTCAGATAGACGGACGCAGCGCCCGGTCCGCCGTTCAGGGCGAATGTGACCGGACGGTTTTCGCCCTCCATTGTGTAGGCGGTCAGAACCACCTCGCCGGCTATCTTGCTGTCCTTGTCGCGTACGGGAAGCGCGCCCACGGTGACCGTATACTTGAGCGTCTTGCCGTCCAGTTGCATCGACTGCTGCACATGCGCATCTGGCGGCAGCGGGGGCATCGGCGCCTTGTTGTCCGGGGCAGATTTTTCCGCGGGCGCAGCCTTGTCGGCGGAAGGCGATTCCCTGTCGGGCTGCGCCCAAGCGAACGGGGAAGGAAAGGAAAGGCAACACAAAGCGCACACGATCGGCGCGAGCGGTCTCAAGGCGGGGTGAATCCGGAAGGTCCTCATCTCGATACAATACAACGCGGGCGAGCGGCTCTGGCACGTCCCCCGCCGCATGGTTTAACCTCAGAAATGGCATGAAACTCAAGTTCGCACTTTTCGTTCCCGCTCTGGCCGCGGCCTTTGCCGCCTTGGCGCTCGCACAGGACGCCACCAAGCCCGCCGCCCCGCCGGCCGATGAGCTGCCCGACGCGCCCCAGGCCACCGCGGCCGCCATGACCCACCCCAACGGCCCCACCGTGGTGATGGACACCTCGATGGGCCGCATTACCTGCCAGTTCTATGAAAAGCAGGCACCCAAGGCGGTAGCCAACTTCATCGCCCTGGCCGAGGGCACGAAGGACTGGACCGACCCCGCCACGGGCAAGAAGCAGCACAACAAGCCGTTCTACAATGGCACGATTTTTCATCGTGTCATCCCCGATTTCATGATTCAGGGGGGCGACGCCACCGGTACCGGCATGGGCGACCCCGGCTTCACCTTCGAGGATGAGATCGATGCCAATCTCAACTTCGACCAGCCGGGCAAGCTGGCCATGGCCAATAGCGGCCCCAACACGAATGGAAGCCAGTTCTTCATTACCGAGCAGGCCTACGACTCGCTCAACCAGCACTACACCCTCTTCGGGCAGTGCGACGAATCCAGCGTGCTGGTGGTGAAAACCATTGCCCGCGTGGAGCGCGACGGCCAAGACAAGCCCGTAACGCCGGTGGTGCTCAAGAAAGTCACCATCGTCCGCGAGGGGCAGCCGCTGCCGCC
>Ga0182013_10007782_pt1 | contig 11703 bp, 10 predicted proteins | sample 612S2MmetaG_FD_120487 | JGI IMG/M metagenome (GOLD analysis project Ga0182013, IMG submission 120487) | Permafrost microbial communities from Stordalen Mire, Sweden - 612S2M metaG | ecosystem: Environmental > Terrestrial > Soil > Wetlands > Permafrost | place: Sweden: Stordalen | collected...
ACCAGGGCTAAACAGCCGGTCGTTCAATTTAAGACGCGCTGTTTTGCATTGGCTTTGGTTTCCCCTTTAGGGGACGGAAGGGGCGAGGCTTTTGCAGGTACACCGTATTACTGAATGAAAGGAAAAAATTATGTGTATAGGCAAGCTCCGAAGGAGAGAGAAATGTTGAATTGTGAAAGAGGTCTATTCTACTACCACCTTGCCATAAAACACCGGCTGGTTGTTGCTGTAAATGCCATAGATATAAACGCCAGGGGTAAGGCTTGCCCGGTTTATTTGAAAACGGGTAGTTGTTATGGCATGTAGGCTCTTTACACGCCTTCCGGTTATATCCATCAACTCAAAATCGTACGGGCTGCTCAATCCGTCTACCAAAACAGTGGCCATATCATTAAACGGATTTGGGAATATCTGAACACTAATTGGGTTATTGGCAATTTCGGAAACCGCCACCGGAAACGGAATATAATCAGCCACGGTATTAGTGGCTACCGGTGGTAAGTTATCAAAGAAAATCTGTGCTTTATTCTGAATGGTGGCCCCGGGAACGATGCCTGCTTTAAATTTTGCTTTAAACGATACAAACCCGGCGCTGGCTAAGACATTGGTTGCGCTATCAGGCAGGCCAGCGGGATTAAACACCCAGGTTAACACTCCGCCGGGCATAATAGAAAACTGATTGAAAAGCGGGCTTGATGCAATGTTGACCACACTCTGAGGATCGAGCCAGAAGGAAAGCGAGTCGGTAATTTTTACAATGTGTACAGAGTCGGCGCCTGTATTTTGAAAGCGGATAGTGTAGGTTAGAATGGAGTCTGACATTGTGATATCGCCTTCCGGATATACTTCTTTAGAAATAGGAACGGCTGACAGGCCTGCAATTTCGGTTGTGTAAACAGAATTATTGCTGGTGTCGCAGTCGCCTGCGTAGGGTTCTATATGAAAACTGTTTTTTAATTGATAGCCGGCTGGAAGCCCTGAAGCAACTGTGAAGAAGGCTTGAACCCTGTCGGCCCAGAGATAAGTTGGGGAAGGAATACTGTCGACCCGCCATGTAAGAATATGATTGCCGGCATCATTGACAGGTGCCGGAATACCGGATTGAAAGGTAAGGTTAGGGTCGTAATTAAAAGTAATAGTGGCAGAGTCAGTATAAGGCGCCAGAAATGCATGATTAGCATATAATATCCAGTACTGCTTTTGCAGGTTTGAACCCACCGGGCTCCAGCCAGCCTGAATGGCCAGGTCGAAATCTGAAGAGCCTACAAAGCCGAAATTATGATTGGGGAAGGTGTCATTCAGTGTGGTAAAAGTAATTGTATCGGAAGCAGGGCATACTTCAAAGTAACCGCATCCGCCGCCGCCATATTGCAAAATAGCCGAACTTGAATTTACCGCCGTAATAATGCTGTACTGGCCGGTGGCCGTAATGGGTATAGTGTACTGCCCCGATAAATTGGTAACACCCGAAAAAGTAATATCGCTATTGGTAGCTAATACGGTTAAGCCCGCTATGCCGTTTTCACCACCATCCAAATGGCAATTGGCGTTTATATCGTAAAAAACCGTGCCTGTAATATATCCCTTACAATTAAATTGAACGTTGGCGGCGCCAGTACGGGTGCAGCCCGTTGAATCTGTAACAGAAACACTGTAGGTGCCAATATATAAACTATCGGCGGTGGCAGTAGTTTGTGCCGGCTGGCTGCTCCACAAATAGGTAAAGGGAGGCGTGCCGGTTGTAAGATTGGCAGTAGCAGAACCGGTGCTATCACAATTGCCGATAGTTACTGATGTTGTTACCTGGCTGTAATTGCTGTCAACACTTACACTGGCTGAAATGGTACAGCCAAATGAATCGGTAACCTTTACGATATAATTGCCGGTAGCAAGGCCGGTGGCGGTATCAGTTAACTGGGCAGGAATTGTATTCCACTGATAGGTATAAGGCATGGAGCCTCCGTATGGGTAAACAAAAGCGCTGCCATTATGGATGTTTTTACAGTTCATACTAACACCGGTGGCCTGTAAGGAAACGGCATTATTTACCTGCGATATACTGAAGGCTTTGCTGGCTGAACAATTTGCATGGTCGGTAACGGTAACTGTATAGGTGCCCGGCAACAGGCCTGATAGTGTGTCGCTTGTGCTTCCGGTGCTCCAGTGTAAAGTGTAAGGTGGGGTGCCCTGGCCGGGGGAAATTATTAGCAGGCCACTGTTGGTTTCGCAGCTGAAATCCTGGTGCTGCAGAGTGGCAATTGATATGCCAAGGTTTTGTATAGTATCCGTTGCTGTAGCAAAGCAGCCGGAAGAATCGGTTACGCCTACCTGGTAAACGCCGGCAGGAAGATTAAAAATGTCAGGGGCTGTTGAACCGGTACTCCACAGGTACTGAACCGGGCCGTTATTGCCCGCGGGAGTTGCAAACAGAAAGCCGCCGGGGTGTTGGCAATCAATATTGGTGGCGGTACTAAATGAAACAGTTAAGGAATTTTGATTTGAAAAAATATTGTAATTTGTTTTGGCTGAACAACCGGTAGTATCGGTAACAGTTAAACCGTAAGCTCCCGGGCATAGGCCGGAAATGGTGGCGGAAGTTGCCCCGGTTGACCAATGATAATTAAAAGTTAAAGAGGAGCCACCGGACGATGAGGTGGTAATTGTGCCGTTACAGGTGCCGCACGACGTGGCGTTGGTATATTGCGCTGAAGTGGTTATAGCCTCCGGCTGGCTTATAGAAAATGATGTGCTGGCCGGGCAGTTATTTACATCTGTAATGCTGATGCTATAATTACCGGCCGGCAAATTGAAGATAGTGCTATCCCTTAAAATGCCCTGGTAACCCGTAGACCATGTAAAGTTATAGGCTGTTCCGATGCCGCCTGTGGCGCTGAACCTTACGTACCCATTGTTGCGGCCGTAGCACGGAACATTGGTTATGCTTATTGGGGAGATTGCCAATGGTGCTGGTTGTTGTAAGTTGATTTTCAACGTATCAATAACCAGGTACAAGCTGTCACTCACAATACATTGATAGTTACCGGCACATAAACCTGAAATACCATCAATGGTATCGCCGGTATTCCACAAATAATGGTATTGGCCGATGCCCTGGTTAATAATCTGTGCAGCGCCGTTACAAAAGCCGTAGCACGAGGGGTTTTGGCCTGCAATAGTTAACTGCGCTTTTAAATGGGTGCAAATAACAAGTGTAACCAGAAGAGTAAGTAAAAATCTTTTCATAGCGGCACTGCCGGTTATTTTGTTGCTTAAAGATAACTACAAAGCTTGGATGGGATGGAATTATGATGGAGCTTTTATCAACTAAAGGATTACGACTGTCCTGATGGGTGAAGGCAAAAGAGAGCAGATTTTATAGAAAAAAATATTTTAAACAAGGGTTATTCTGTTAATTACCTCGCTTAAAATCAAACATATGGCTTGAGGTTTCAGTAAAATAGAAGTGAAAACAAATACTGTATGAGACCCGAAGAAGAATATGAGCAGTATGAGCAATTGCACCGCGACTTTAGTAAGACCTACTTAAAGGTTTATAAACATGTTATGGATTTTTACCCGTTGCCACAAAAGTTTATACAAGAGGCTACCCCTGAAATAGATAGTTATGTGGAGAAATTGTCGGGCAGGGCCAATGGCCCTGATGGTGGGCGTTCCTTCCAGGCACTGTTTTGTTTTGCAAAGAATTTTCAGGCATTTGCCGCAGATGCCAATCATGTATTTGAAGAGTACCAGCAACTGCAAAGCGAAAGCGGACATTATATAAAAAATGTATTCAGGTTAAAAGAAAAAAGCACAGGCCCCGATAGCGGGGCAACCGAATTTGCACGTTTAATACCTGTGTTAACCAGGTTGGTAGGCGGATTTAAAAGAATTGAGCAAAAAACTGAAGCGGCTGCCCAAAACCTGCAGCAATTACAAAATGAGTGGCGGAGATTAAAAGCAAATAGCCTGAGTGAGAAAGATGGAACTGCGTGGCCATTGTAATTACAGCTTATAACACCGAATATCCTATGCCGTAAAACTCTCGCAAGCGGCAATAGTTTTATTCATATCCCCATCGCTAAGCGCGATAGATAAAAACCAGCTTTCAAAAGCCGATGGTGGCAGGTAAATGCCATTATCTAAAAGATGATGGAAGAATTTTTTAAAGGTATCGTTATTGCCTTTGGATGCGGTTTGAAAATCAACTACAGCATCTTCGCAGAAGTGAACGCTTATCATAGAGCCAAGCTGATTAATGGTATGAGCAATACCTTTGCGGGTAAATACTTCGTGCATTTTTTCGCGCAGGTAAACGCCTTTTGCGTTAAGCGCTTCGTAGGCTTTGGGGCTATTGTTTAGTTCGGAAAGCGTTGCGAGTCCGGCCGTCATGGCAAGCGGATTACCGCTTAATGTGCCTGCCTGGTAAACATTGCCCAGCGGGGCTACGCAACTCATCATATCTTTTCTTCCGCCGAAAGCGCCAACCGGTAGGCCTCCGCCGATTACCTTTCCGAAAGTAACGAGGTCGGCCCACACGTTGTAAAGTTCCTGTGCGCCGCCGCGCGATAAACGGAAGCCGGTCATTACCTCGTCAAAAATCAATACGATGTTATTATCGGTGCAAAGCTTGCGCAGCAATTGCAAAAATCCATCCTGCGGAAGCACACAGCCCATGTTACCGGCCACCGGTTCAACAATAATGGCTGCCAGTTCATTTTTGTATTGGGCTACCATTTGCTCCAGCGCCGCCGGGTCGTTGAAGGGAACTATTAAGGTGTCGTCTGTAACTGCGGTTGGAATACCGCTTTCTTGCTTTATATTGAGGGTAGCTACACCGCTACCTGCTTTTTTAAGGAACAGGTCGGCATGGCCGTGATAGTGGCCTTCGAACTTGATAATTTTTGATTTACCGGTAAAGCCGCGGGCTACGCGCACTGCACTCATGCAGGCTTCTGTGCCGCTGTTTACCATGCGCACCATATCGATGTTAGGAACCATTGATTTGATGAGCTTGGCCATGGCTACTTCCAGCGCTGTAGGTGTGCCGAAAGAGAATGCCCTTTTAACCTGCGCCTGAACCGCCTCAACAACATGTGCATGGTTGTGGCCCAATATCATGGGGCCCCAGCTATTGATGTAATCTATATACTGATTATCATCTTCATCGAAAATATAGGCGCCATCGGCACGCTTCATAAATATGGGGGTGCCACCTACCTGTTTGAAAGCGCGAACCGGCGAGTTCACTCCACCGGGAATATGTTGTTGGGCTACTTCGAATAAGGTGCGGCTGATATCGTTTTTCATGTTGGTATTATTTCTTTTAATTTGATTTGTCGCTCATTCAAAGTGTATCTCATCCCTCTGATTACATTTTGCAGGCCTGCGGCTTATGAAAATGTAATCGTCTCCCTTCGAAGGGAGACCTGATTTCGCCCTCATCGGGTCAGGAAGAAGAGTTGATTTAATGAAAAGAACGAAAGAACTTTTTTATTCACTATCTGTTTTTCAAATATTCTTTGGCAAAATAAGTGGCAATTAAATCGGCACCGGCCCTTTTAATAGATGTCAGCGATTCGGCAATGGCGGCTTTTTCGTTCAGCCAGCCTCTTTGTGCGGCGGCTTTTATCATCGAGTACTCACCGCTTACCTGGTAAGCTGCTACCGGTACATGCACCGCGTTTTTAACTTCGCGGATAATATCGAGATAAGCGCCTGCGGGCTTTACCATAACTATATCGGCGCCTTCGTTTACATCATCCAGTGTTTCTTTAATGGCTTCGGTTCGGTTGCGCGGATCCATCTGGTAGGTTTTTTTATCGCCAAAACCCGGGGCGCTTTCCAGTGCATCGCGGAAAGGGCCGTACAGGCATGAAGCGTATTTGGCGCTATAGGCAAGTATACCCGTTTTTGTATACCCGTTTTGCTCTAATGCTTCTCTGATAGTTCCTATCCGGCCATCCATCATATCAGATGGAGCTACAAAATCCGCACCGGCTTCTGCGTGTAATACGCTCATAGCCGATAATACTTTTAGCGTTTCGTCATTCAGTATCTCAAAGTTTTTTACCAGTCCATCGTGGCCGTACGGAGAGAAAGGGTCAAGTGCCACGTCTGTCATAACGCACATTTCAGGCTGTGCATCTTTGATGGCTTTGATAGAGCGCATCATCAAACCGTTTTTGTTGAGGGCTTCTGAGCAGGCGTCGTCTTTTAAGTTGTCGGGAACCTTAACGAACAGCAGTACGCTTTTTACGCCCAGGCTCCAGAGTTCGTTAGCTTCTTTTTTCAGGTTGTCGAGGCTGAGACGATGGTAATCGGGCATAGAGGAGATTTCCTCCTTAATATTTTTGCCTTCGGTTACAAATAATGGCACAATGAAATCGCTGGCACTGAGCTGCGTTTCGGCCACCATTTCGCGGAGGGCGGGTGATTGTCTGAGGGTGCGGTTTCTTCTGTTCATGGTTCAATCTTTATTCGTAAAACAAATGCGACTAACAATTGTTAGTTGTTGCTTATTTGCACATTAAGATCCTTCACTATCGTTCAGGATGACAAAATGCCGGCTGTTTCCCCTCTCGAGAGGGGTGGCCGCAGGCCGGGGTGTGTGGCTGTTGGGGTAAGTGCCTCAACAGCCACACACCCCGCGCTTCGCGCACCCCTCTCGAGAGGGAAAACAGCCAGTCGTTCTTAATGATATTGCCCTTTGTTGCCAATTTCATTTTCTATTTTTCAACCAGTTTTTTGGTTTTAATAATACTTCTAAAAAAATTTCTTCTTCTGAGCCTGGTTCGGGTTTGTAGTCGTATTCAAATCTGACGTTCATGGGCAGGCTCATTAAAATGCTTTCAGTACGCCCGTTGCTTTTAAGGCCAAAGATAGTGCCGCGGTCGTGAATGAGGTTAAATTCTACATATCGGCCGCGACGGATAAGTTGCCAGTGTTTTTGCTTATCAGTAAACGATAATCCTTTCCTTTTTTCTACGATCGGGAAATAGGCTTCAATAAAAGCCTCTCCGTTAGATTTTGCGAAATTGAATAGTTGCTCTGCCGTCCAGTTCTTGCCAGGTTTCAGGTGGTCGTAAAAGATGCCGCCTATGCCGCGACGTTCGTTGTTGCGGTGGGTGTTTACGAAGTAGTTATCGCACTGTATTTTGAATTTTTCGTAAAGGTCTGATCCGAATTTATCGCAACTGTTTTTGAAGGCCTGGTGAAAGTGAATTGCATCTTCTTCAAACAAGTAATAAGGAGTAAGATCTGCGCCACCGCCGAACCAGCTGCCGGTTACTTTACCTGCTTCATCATACACTTCAAAATATCTGAAATTGGCATGTACAGTTGGCACCATAGGGCTTGCCGGGTGTAGCACCAGCGAAATACCACAGGCAAAAAAACTGCTGCCTTCAACATTTAACTGGGTGCGGATGGCCGGGGTTATTTTGCCATACACTTCAGAGGTGTTTACTCCGCCTTTTTCAAATACAGCCCCGTTTTGGATAACGCGCGTAATTCCGCCGCCACCTTCTTCGCGTGTCCATTTATCTTCACGAAAAACTTCTTTGCCATCGGCTTTTTCAACCGCTACGCAAATTTTATTCTGAATCTGCTTTATCCAATCAGAAAATTCAGCTTTCATTAGTTCGGGTAATTTTTTACGGCATCAACAAAAGCTTTGGCATTATCAACCGGCACATTGGGTAAAATGCCATGGCCTAAGTTAGCTATGTAACGATGCACACCAAAAGCATCTATCATTTTATTAACCTCTTTGGTAATTGTTTGTGGGTCGGTTAATAATTTCGCAGGATCGAAATTGCCCTGCAGGGTTTTGCCCGGGGTTTGTTCGCGTGCGTAAATGGCGGGCACCGTCCAGTCTATTCCAATACCCGAGCACGATGTTTCGCTTAATTGCTGCAAAGCGTACCAGCTACCTTTAGGAAATAAAATAACAGGGCACATGCTGATTAAAGCATCAGAGATTTGTTTTAAATACGGCAGCGAATAAGCATCAAAATCTGCCGGGGCTAACATGCCACTCCAGCTATCAAAAATCTGAACGCAGTCAGCACCGGCTTTAACCTGTGCTTTTAAATATTCAATGGTGGCGGTGGTAATTTTTTGTAGTAATTGTGCGGCAAGTGCAGGTTCGGTAAAGCAAAATTGTTTTGCTTTATCAAAAGTTTTGCTGCCTTTGCCTTCTACCATGTAACACAGAATTGTAAACGGGGCGCCTGCAAATCCAATTAGCGGAACTCTTCCGTTTAATTCCTGCTTGCAAAGTGAAATGGCTTTACAAACGTAATCCAACCTTTCAGCAGCGCCTTCAACTTGCAGCTTATCAATATCAGCCTGGGTGCTAATGGTATCCGGTAGCAACGGACCGCGGCCTTCTTCCATTAAAACTTTTACGCCAAGTGCTTGCGGTATAACCAGGATATCAGAGAAAATAATAGCTGCATCCGGACCGATGATATCAATAGGCTGCAAGGTTATTTCGCAGGCCAGTTCGGGTGTTTCGCAACGGGTAAAAAAATCGTATTTGGCTTTTAGTTTTAAATACTCAGGCAAATAACGGCCTGCCTGGCGCATCATCCACACCGGTGGGCGCTGAACCTGCTCACCTCTTAAAGCTTTTAGAAAAAGATCGTTTTTAAGTTCACTCATTACTTGTTGATTTTAAAAATGCCAAATGCAATAGAACGCTGATTTATTATGATTTATGAAAATAATTTGAAACTGCGGTTAGCATGGATTGGGGAGAAGGTTGTTCAGGTAAAATTATGGTGATAGTGCTTTTCTTTTCCTTTAGTTCCCGGGCGGTGGTATTGCCTATACAGCAATAGACCGTTTCGTTATCGATGTTGTTGAGCACTAAAAAACTTTCTACGCCGCTGGGGCTGTAAAACAAAATTGCATCAAACGCATCATTCACTTTTTTGGCTTTTGTGCCGGTTTGATAAACCATCAGGTCAGTATATAAAATGCCGGCCTCACGCATGTTGTCTTCCATAACCGGTAAGCGCAAATTGCCGCAAATATGCAAAACGTCTTTTGCTACATTGCTTTTAATGATGGCGGCGGCAAGTTCGTGGGCCGACGCTGCACTAATATCAGTTTGTATACCCCTCGCTAAAAGTTCTTCCTGCGTTTTCCCTTGTATGGCAAATACCTGTTTGTTATTGGCAAAGGAAGCGGCGCCTTTATTTTCAAAGAAAAACTTTACCGCGCTGGCACTGGTAAAGGCAAGGGCATCGAAATTTTTATTAATGAAAAGTTCAAGCTTAAAAGGGAATGCCGTTGTTTCAATAAAATCCATGCACTGAACATCCAGTTGCAGGGTTTGGGCGTAGGCCAGCGTATCGCTGTCGAGTGTTTTAGTTGACAACACCTTTTTCATCCCAGTTTTTGTTACGTATTTCTTCTATCAATACTGCGGCGCCGGGTTGTGCAAGTAACTTATCGGCGCAAATTTTACCGGCGCCTGTCCATTCAGAAACCAGCATTACCCTGTTCACCTCAAATGCAAGTTTGCCATCGTAGGCATGCATGGCTCCTTTAAATTCAAGTTCGCTGCCATTTACCTGTGCCAGGGCACTAATGGGTACGGAACATCCCCCCACCATGGTTTGCATAAACTGGCGCTCAACCGATGCTGCAATAAATGTTTCCTGGTGGTTGATGGCGTTCAAAACATCCCTCATCTCATTATCTTCTTCCCTACATGCAATGCCGATAATGCCTTGTGCGGGAGCTGGTAACATCCAATGCAAAACTTCGGAATTATCCGGAACTAATCCCAACCTTTCTAATCCTGCTTTGGCAAAAATGATGGCATCCATTTCATCCGACTCCGCAAATTTGCGCAGGCGTGTTTGCACGTTACCGCGTATACCAACCATTTGGTGGTTAGGATATTTCGCCAGCCATTGCCCTCTTCTTCTTAAACTGCCTGAGGCAATAACAGCCGTTGAACCATTATCTTCAAACTTGCTTTTGTTTTTTATAATTACCAGGTCTTCCGAAGGGCCGCGTTCTAAAACAGCGGCGATTATAAGTCCTTGTGCTAATTGAGTTGGAACATCTTTTAATGAGTGAACTGCAATATCCGCTTGCTTATTCAGTAAGGCCGCATCCAGTTGTTTTGTAAAAACACCCGAAATTCCCAATGCATAAATAGGTTGGGTAAGTTGCAGGTCGCCCGTGCTTTCAAGCGGTACAATTTCGCATATATGGCCCCGCGCTTCGAGTCTGGATTTAACCAGTTCGGTTTGCCACATAGCCAGTTTGCTGGTACGGGAGGCAATTTTTATAGTACGGGAAGTGCTCACGATGTCATTTAAATTCTTAATACATTTTTATCGCAAAGGCGCAAAGAATGCAAAGGCCGCTGAGAAATACAGTAAAGTTATAAATTGCTTAGGCAACTTTGTAAGCGGGCACATCCCGAACCTCAGCAACAGGCTGGGTATACCATGCCCGGCGTTGTTCCCACTGGCGGAATTCGGCAAAGTGTTCATCTATAATGGCTTCCGCAACAGGAATTTCGCTACGACGGGCTTCGATGGCCTGGTTAACGATGGCCGAAAGCTCATCTATATTATAATGTTGCAGGCCTTCAATCTCCTTTACATCGGGATGCACGTTAGATGGAACTGAAAGGTCGAAAATGAGTTTCAGTTTAGAGCCTGCGAGGTCCTTTTTAGATACAATGGCCTGTTCTGCGCCGGTAGCTACTATTAAGACATCAGCATTCTGAAAAACATCCTGCTGGTTCTCGAAAGGAGCAAAATTGACATCAAACTCACCTGCGGCTAATTCGGCCTTTGATTCATTTCTGTTTAACACCGTTACTTGATGTTGAGGCAGATAATGTTTCAGGTTTTTTAGTGTAAGCGTTCCTATTTTACCGAGGCCCATCAGGCAAACATTCATAGATGCTTCAGCGCCAATGGCTTCTTTCAATAACTGGATAACTGCATAAGAAACTGAAGTTGTTCCGTCAGACAATGCAGTTCTGCTTTTTACCTGGCGGGATGATTGTAAGGCTGAGTTAAAGAGCTTTTCCATGTATCCACTGATGCAGCCATGCGTTTTGGCAAGGTTAAAGGCGTTTTTCATTTGCCCGATAATCTCGTAATCGCCTAAAATCTGCGAATCCATACCTGCAGCCACCCTGAAAAGATGTTTAGCGGCTTCGTCACCTGTTTTAATAAAGACGTATTCACTGATTTCCTCAGGAGTTGCGATGGTATTTTCTGCCAATAAATTAATAAGCATTTCTGCATTGGCGCCCCTGCCATAAATTTCAGTTCGGTTGCAAGTAGAGAGGATAAAGAAATCTTTAGGATATTTGCCCGAGCCATCAGCGTATATCCTTTTGATATGCTCTGAAGTAAGGGCGAACTTATTTCTGATTTCTAATGTCGTTTTTCTAAAGCTTACACCTGCTACTATCAAACTAATGTTTCCGTCTGTCATAAAAATTTCCTTTGTGTTTCCTTTTTCCTTACGCAAATATATCGGGCAGGATTTCCGTAGAGCATGAATAAAATCAGAAAAGCAAAAAATGACAAAACCATGACAATTGGTTTTTAGGGGTGCCTGTATTTTTATTCTAAATACCATAGACTTAACTCATAAAATGAACAAAAAAGGACTGATAATCATCAACTTGGGCTCGCCGGAGAGCTATTCAGTAAA
>Ga0182013_10007785_pt1 | contig 11699 bp, 11 predicted proteins | sample 612S2MmetaG_FD_120487 | JGI IMG/M metagenome (GOLD analysis project Ga0182013, IMG submission 120487) | Permafrost microbial communities from Stordalen Mire, Sweden - 612S2M metaG | ecosystem: Environmental > Terrestrial > Soil > Wetlands > Permafrost | place: Sweden: Stordalen | collected...
CGCCGCGCTCGCCCTCCTCGCGCGGCTCGGCCGCGAGCATCGTGCTGGCCGCGTGGCGCAGCACGTTGAAGGTCCCGATGAGGTTCACGCGCACCACCCGCTCGAAGGGGTCCCCGGCGTGAGGGCCCGACGAGCCGGCGATCTTCTCGGCCCAGCCGATCCCCGCGCAGCACACCGAGATTCGCAGCGCCTGGCCGGCCGCCGCCTGAGCGACCGCGGCCGCCACGGCCTCGCCGTCGCAGACGTCGCAGATCACCGCCTCGGTGCCGAGCCCGTCGGCGACGGAGATCGCCCGGTCGGGGTCGATATCGGCGACCGTCACGAGCGCTCCCCGCTCGGCGAGCGCACGCGCCGTTGCCTCACCGAGTCCCGAGCCGCCGCCGACGACCAGCGCGCGTGAGCCGTCGATCTGCACGGCCGCGATGCTAGCCCGCGACGCGCGCCAGCGTCAGCGCGAAGAGCTGCGCGTCGTCGGTCATCCAGGCCGCCGGTTCGAGGCCCGCCGTCGCGAGCTCGCCCGCGACGCGCCCGGCGGTGAACTTCGCGCTGATCTCGGTCCGCATCTCCTCGCCGGCAGCGAACGGCACGGTCAGGGCGAGCGAGGGGATCTCGACGGTCAGCTCGCGCTTGGCGCGCAGTCGCATCTCGATCCACTCCTGCTGCTCGTCGTAGATCGCCACGTGCTCGAAGTCGGCTGGATCGAAGTCGGCGCCGAGCTCGCGGTTGATCACGTGCAGGAGGTTGAGGTTGAACTGCGCGGTCACCCCGGCGCTGTCGTCGTAGGCGGCGAGCAGCCGGGCGCGGTCCTTCACGAGATCGGTGCCCAGCAGGAGGTGGTCCTCGGGGCCGAGCAGCTGCGCGACGGCCTGCAGGAACACCTGGCGCTCGGCGGGCTGGAAGTTGCCGATCGTGCCGCCGAGGAACGCCACGAGCCGTGGCCCGGGCGGATCGGGGATCAGCGTCAGGTGCCGTTCGAAGTCGCCGATCACGCCGTGCAGGAGCAGCATCGGGTACTCCTCTGCCAGTTCCTCGCTGCACGCTCTTACCGCGGCCTCGGTGACGTCGACCGGCACGTAGCGCCGCAGCGTTCCGGCCCGGCTGAGCGCGTCGAGGATGATCCGCGTCTTGACAGCCGAGCCGGACCCGAGCTCGAGCAGCTCGGTGGCGCCGGTCAGCGCCGCGATGTCATCGGCGCGCTGTTCGAGAATCAGCCGCTCGGTGCGTGTCGGGTAGTACTCCGGCAGCTCGCAGATCTGGTCGAACAGGGCGGCGCCGCGGCTGTCGTAGAAGTGCTTCGGTGGCAGTTCCTTGAAGGGGCGCGTGAGCCCGTCGCGCACGTCGTCCGCGAGCGTCCGCGCAGCGTCGCCGTGCAGGTGCGATTCGATCGTGATCTGCCGGTCCATCAGGCCGCGTCCCGGGCGAGGCGGACCCCCGCGAAGATCTGGCGGCGGGCCGGCAGGTCCCAGTTACGGAAGGTCGGCCCCTTGACGCGCGGGTCGGTTGCCCAGGAGCCGCCCCGCAGCACGCGGTAGCCGCGGCGGAAGAAGACCTGCGAGTACTCCGGGTAGGGATCGGCGGTGAAGCCGCTGTAGCCGTCGAACTCCGTGGCCGTCCACTCCCAGACCTCGCCGCACAGCCCGAGTGCGCCGAAGCGCCCGTCGCCCAGGCGCGCGGCGCGCTCCCACTCGCGCTCGGTCGGCAGGCGCGCCTGCGACCAGCGCGCGAACGCCTGCGCCTCGTGCCAGCAGACGTGGCAGGCGCTGGCATCAGGGTCGCCGCGCTCGATCGCGCGGTCGGGGGCAGCCCCGGCTTCGCGGGCCCAGTCCCAGCCGGCCTCGCTCCAGAGCTCGCGGCGCGAATAGCCGCCGTCGGCGCTGAACTCGAGCCACTGCCGGTTGGTCGCCGGCCGGCTCGCGATGCGCAGCGGGCCCAGCTCGAGATCGAAGGCCGGGCGCTCGTTGTCGTATGCGAAGCCGTGCTCGCCGCTGCCCATCGTAAATCGCCCGCCGGGAATCTCGAGCCATTGCGGCGGCGCGGGGTCGCTGGTCAGCAGGCCGCGTTCGTCGAGCAGTCCGCCGAGCACGAGCGTCTGGCGCATCGTCTCGCAATGCTGCAGCTCATGGCGCAGGACCATCTCCCAGACCAGTTCTTCCGCGGGGCTGTCCGGGCCGGCAAGCTCGCGCGTCCTGGCCCGCACGCGAGAGAGGTAGTCGACAGCAGCGTCGGCGCCGAGCGCCTCGATTTCGCCGCGCACGGCGCGGGGCGTCTCGGCCGCGTCATAGAGGTCCGCGAGCTCCGGCTCGAGCAGTTCACGGCCGCCGCAGCGGTGTGCGAGCCAGAGGTCCTCGTATGCCGCGATGTGCCCGAGGTCCCACGCGAGCGGGCTCATGATCGGCGAGATGACGCGCTCAAGATCGCGTGCGGATACCGGTGCGACGAGTGCAAGCGTCGCGTTGCGCGCGCCGTCCATGGCGCTGAGTTGCTCCTTCGGCTTTCGCCCAGTGGCAGCCACGGGAATACCTAGGCGCCAAGACTAGCGCCGGCCTGCGGTCCCTACGGTTTTTCCCCGTCGATCGCGGCGGCCGCGGCCTCGTCGGCGAACACGACAAGGTGCTCGGTGTCGAGCAGGCTCGCCGGGCATCCATCCGACGGATCCCCGAGCGCGCGGGCCAGCGCGGGCGCCTTCGACTCGCCGGTGACCAGCAGGACCCCCAGGCCGACGTCGCGCAAGACGCCAAGCGACAGCGTGATCCGCTCCGGCGGCGGCTTGGGTGAATCCTCGACCGCGAGCACGGTCGCCGGCTGATGCAGCGTCGGGGCATGCGGGAAGAGCGACGCGGTGTGTCCGTCGGGGCCGATGCCGAGCATCGCGACGTCAATCGCGGGACGCTCGCCGAAAGTCGCGGCAAGCTCTTGCGCGTACTCTTCGGCGCCGGCCTGGGGGCCGAGCTCGCCGCGCATGCGGTGCACGCGGTCGGGTGCGATGGCGCTGCCGGCCAACAGCGTGCGCGCGACCATCGCGTAGTTGCTGTCGGGATCTTCGGGTCCGACGCAGCGCTCGTCGACGAACCACAACTCGACCGCGTCGAGGACCGGCGTCCCCGCCAGCAGTTCGAGTGTCCGTTCCGGTGTCCCGCCGCCACTGACGGCGAGGTGGGCCAGCCCGGCCTGCCCGACGCGCGCCACGAGGGCTTCGCCGATCGCCTCGCTCGCCTGCGTCGCGAGCAGCTCGTCGTCGTCGAAGACTTCGAGCACGCTCACGCGATCATCTCCGCGGCGAGGCTCAGCGCCGGCACGTACGTCGGGTCGCGCAGCAGCGCCTGGCGGATTCCCTCGCCGAGCACGCCGGGCTCACCGCGCGAGGCGCCCGGCACGGTCCAGCGTCGCGCGCTGCCATCGGCGCGGCGTTCGTCGGCCTGCAGGCCGCCCGCGCCGCGGTCGAGGGAGAGCTGCCAACCGTCGTCGGTTGTGACCGTCATGCCCGACAGCCCGGGGACCGCGAGCCCAGGGTCGGGGTCGAGCGCGAGCTCGATCGCGCGCCGCGCGGACCGCGCGCTTCCGGCAAGGCCCTCGCCCGTCGGCGCCAGGTGCAGCTGTTCCCAGCCCAGCCGCGAAGCGAGCCAGCCGACGAGCAGCGTGCCGGCGGGAATCGACGCGGGGTTGTGGCGCACCGTGACCGAAGTGATCCGGTCGAGCGCGTCGCGGCGCCGGTCGAATGCCGCTGCGAGCCGCTCGCGCCACGGAGTCGTTCGCAGCCAGGAGAGGTCGACGACGTAGCTCTCGTCGGCGAGCTCGAGCGCGGAGGTGAACGCCGCAGCCGCGTTGTCCCCTTCGAGTGAGTCGATCAGCACGCTCTGGGCCAGTGCCAGCAGCGGCTGGACACGGGCGCGCTCGGCGGCCGGTGACCAGAGCAGCGTTGGCAGGTCCGTGACCACGAGCGACGCGGCGATCGAACGCAGATCCGGCATGTGGCATTCGCCTACGGTCAGTTTCACGGTCTCGCGCACGAGCGCCGTACCGTCGCCACCGACGCGCTCGGGGGCGGTCACACGCACGTCGGCGGCGAGGTGCTCGGCGTCGCGGTCGAGCTCGATCAGCAGCAGCCGCGAGGCCGCGTAACGCCCGACGCCGGCGAGCCGCTCGAGCATTGCGCCGAGATGGCCGGAGCGCACGAGCACGATCATGTTCAGTACGCGCGCGGGCGCGATCTCCCCGTCTTCGATGTGCGCGCGAAGCAGCAGCTCGCGAAGCATCGCTTCGATCGCGTCGGGGTTCGTGTCATCGGCAGTCCACCGCGCCTCGTCGGGTGACATCAGATCGTCCGCCAGTGATCCTCGCCGGCCATCAGTCCGTTGGCCTCGAGCGGCCCCTGCGATCCGGCGACGTAGCTCGGCAGCGGCGCGTCGGACTGCTCCCAGGTTTTCAGCACCGGGTCACAGATCTCCCACTGCGCTTCGACCTCGTCGTTGCGCGTGAAGAGCATCGCGTCGCCGCGCATCACGTCGCCGATCAGCCGCTCGTAGGCCTCCGGCGACTGCGAGAGGAACGACGTGTCGTAAAGGAACTCCATGCTCACCGGGCGGATCACCATCCTCGTACCCGGAATCTTGGCGCCCAGTCGCAGCGTGACAGCCTCGTTGGGCTGCACCGTGAGCACGAGCTGGTTGGGCTGGATCCCCAAAGACCCCGAACGGTCGAAGGCGAGGTGGGGGACCGGCTTGAGCGTCACGGCGATCTCCGTGACCTTGCGCGCGAGCCGCTTGCCGGTGCGCAGGTAGAACGGCACGCCCTCCCAACGCCAGTTGTCGACCGACAGCTTCAGCGCCGCATAGGTCTCGGTTCGGGAATCCTCGGGGACGCCCTCCTCTTCCAGGTAGCCGCGGACGTTCTCGCCGTCGACGTGGCCGCGGGTGTACTGGCCGCGTACTGCGACCGAGCCGTCGGCGATCATCGCGGCGTCCGGGATGTGTACAGACCGCAGAACCTTGAGCTTCTCGTTGCGGACCGCTTCGGCGTTGAAGCGGACCGGCGGCTCCATCGCGACGTGGCAGAGCAGTTGCAGCATGTGGTTCTGAATCAGGTCGCGCAGTGCACCGGAACGGTCGTAGTAGTCCGCACGCGAGCCGATCCCGATGTCCTCCGCCGCGGTGATCTGGACCGAGTCGATGAAGTTGCGATTCCAGAGCGGCTCGAACAGTCCGTTCGCGAAGCGCAGCGCCATCATGTTCTGGACCGTCTCCTTGCCGAGGTAATGGTCGATCCGGAAGATCTGCGTCTCGCGGAAGTAGCGCAGCGCGCGACGGTTCAGCTCGCGCGCCTCCTTCAGCGTCGTCCCGAACGGCTTCTCGATCACGACGCGGACCTCCGCGCCTTTGCGCCGGTTCAGCGAAGCCTCGCCCAGCCGCTGCAGGATCGCCGGGAAGAACGACGGGGCGGTCGAGAGGTAGAAGGCGCGGCTGAGCGCTTCTCCGGCCTCCTCGTCGAGCGCGTCGAGGCGCACCGCGAGCGCCTCGAACAGCGCCGCGTCGTTGAAGCCGCCGCTGACGTAGTGCGTGTCCTGGAGGACCGCGGCAAGCACGTCAGGGTCCGGCGGCCGGCGCGAGAAGGTCCGGATCGCCTCGGCGCATTCGCCACGGAACTGATCGTCGCTCAGGTCGCGCCGCGAGGCGCCGACGAGCGCGAAGCGCTCGGGCAGCGCGCCGTCATGCGCGAGGTTGTAGATCGCCGGCAGCAGTTTGCGCCGCGCGAGGTCACCGGTCGCGCCGAAGATCACCAGCGCGGTCGGGTCGACCGGCTGGCGCTCGAGGGCCTCGACCAGCGGGTTCGCGGCCTGCTCGAGCATCCCTAGCGCCGAACGCTTCGGCTGTCGCGTCGGGAGCGTTGCGCACTGGACGGGGGCACCGCAAGGATCCTAGAGGTGCCGCGCGCCGTATAGTTTCCGGCCGTGAGCCCGGACGAGCCTCTCAGACCCGACACGGCGCGGCTGGCCCCGGATCGCAACCTTGCCCTTGAGCTCGTGCGCGTCACGGAGTCGGCCGCGCTTTCGTGCGCGCCGCTCGTCGGCGCCGGCGACAAGGAGGCCGCCGACCAGGCCGCCGTCGACGGCATGCGTCACATGCTCAGCTCGGTCTCGATGGACGGTGTCGTGGTCATCGGTGAGGGCGAGAAGGACGAGGCCCCGATGCTCTACAACGGCGAGCAGATCGGCGACGGCTCGCCGCCCGCGGTTGACATCGCGGTCGATCCGCTCGAGGGCACGACGCTCGCCGCGCACGGGATGCCGAACGCGATCGCCGTGATCGCGCTGTCGGCCCGCGGCACGATGTTCGACCCCGGGCCGTGCGTCTACATGGAAAAGCTTGCCGGCGCGTCGGACATCGCCGACCTGCTCGATCTCGACCGCCCGCTCGGCGAGACCGTGCGTCTGGTAGCGCGTCGCCGCGGCGTCCCGGTCAACGACGTGATGGTCGTCGTGCTCGACCGCCCACGCCACGAGGAGGGGATCGCGGCGATCCGCGCCGCCGGCGCACGCGTGCGGCTGATTCCCCACGGCGACGTCTCGGCCTCGTTGCAGGCGGTCACCGAGCGTACGCCTGTCGACCTCCTGTGGGGCGTCGGGGGCACGCCGGAGGGAGTGATCTCGGCCGCCGCGGTCAAGTGCATCGGCGGCGAGCTGATCGGCCGCCTGTGGCCGCGCGACGACGAGGAGCGCCAAGCTGCGCTCGAGGCCGGCTACGAGCTGGGCCGGGTCCTGACGAGCAACGACCTTGTGACCGGGGACGACGTGTTCTTCTCCGCGACGGGGGTGACGGACGGCGACGTGCTGCAAGGTGTGCGCTACCCGTCGGCCGGCGGGGCGACGACCGAATCGCTGGTAATGCGTTCGCGGTCGGGGACCGTGCGCCGGATCTCTGCGGCGCACGACCGCGCGAAGCTGCGCGAAATCGGCGGCTCGCGCTAGAGCCCCGACCAGGCGAGCGCCCGCCGCTCTAGCGCCTGGACAAACTCGTCCTTGCCGGCGACGTAGGCGAGCCGGTCCTGTGGCTGGGCGGCGGCCAGCTCGCGCTTCAGCTCGCCGTACGCGTGTGCCTCCTCGCGATGCGTGCGCAGGTAGTCGCGCACCGCGAGATGTCGCAGCTCCTGGCGGCTGCCGGCGACGCAGACATGCAGGTGGTGCGTGCGCGGGCGCTCGAGTGGCAGGGCAAAGAAGCGGTAGTCGGGCGAGTCGGGATCGGAGATGAATGCGTAGCCGAGCTGCTCCAGCGGAAGGCGGTAGGCGTCGAGCGGCTCGAGCGAGGCGAGCGTGGCCTGCAGATCGATGATCGGCTTCGCCGTGAGCCCCGGGACCGACGTCGACCCGACGTGCTCGACGCTCACCGCGAGGGCCCCGAGCGCCGCCTCGACGCGGTCGATCTCCGCCGCGGCGAGCTGCGGCCAGGACGGGTCGTAGTCGACTACCCGGTAGCCGGGGTCGAACCGGTCATCCAGCGACGGGTGGCGTGTCAGATTCGTCCTTGAGTCCTGCCCCGAGGCCACTGCGACCGATTCTACGTGGGCCGGGCGGACGCGACTCAGGAAACGAATCGCCCGACCCGCGAGTCGGCGAGGTCGAGCTTGGTCAGCGAGCGCAGGAACCCGAGCGTGACGATCACGTGGATCCGCGACTGGGTCGCGTTGTACAGGCGCCGGCTGATTCCCGATGCGATCGCCGGGTAGAAGTTCGCGACCTCGACGTCCAGGTGCAGCCGGCTGCGGCCGGGCTCGCTGGACGCGCCGAGACGGCGCACGTCGATCTCGAGATAGCCCTCTCCGCCGCGTCCCCGGCGCGAGACCAGCACGCCGCGCTCGATGCTCCAGCGGACTTTCCCGTATTCGCCGTCGAAGTCGTATTCGGGGGCCGCGAACGTCAGCAGCTTGAACGGGCGCGCCATGAAGACAACCCAGCGCTGCTCGGGGGTGTAGACGACCCGGATCGCGCCGAGTGTGACGCGCGTCAAGAAACGCCAGTACGTGCGCGCGAGGCGCTCGAGGCTCATCGCTGTCCAGAGCTCCTCGAGCGCGTCGTCGTCGATCGTCAGGTCCGCGCTCTGGATCGAGCGCACAGCTCCGTCGGTGAGCACGCTCGTCTGGTCGTAGAGCGCGTCGATCCGGGCGCGCTCGGGTTGCCGGCGCCGTAGCCTGCGCAGCGCCGGCAGCACGGCGGCGAGCGCCAACAGTGCGCCGGCCACGGCGAGGTTCCGGCGGGCACCGGATGCGCTGGATCGCTTCACGGGACGGGAGGCTAGCCGCACGGCGTCCTGCGCTGCTGATATCCACCCGTCGATGGAATCGAGCGGCGTGTTCCCCGAGGCGTTCGGCCGCGCATGGAGCGAACGGATCGGGCGCGACTGGATCGGCGACGTCGTCGCGGACTGCGATCTGACCCGCCTTGTGACGCTGCGACTGGATGCCCTCGCGCTCGGCGCGCCGGGACTCGTCGAAGCGCTCGCCGGGTCCGCGTGCGGCGAGCCGGCCGACCTTGCGCAGGCAGGAGCGACGCTCGCCGCGGCCGGTCACCAGGAGCCGCGCCATTGCGTGCGCGCCGCCGAGCTCGCTCGTGTGCGCCTCGCGCGTGAGCTGGCCGGCGCCGGCCACGGTTCCGCGCAGGTCGCAAACGCCCTAGCCGCTGCGGTCGCAAGGGCGCTCGAGCAAGCAATCGACCCGGAATCCGGCGCCGTGGTCGGCGCGGCAGCGCCGGTCGCGGCAATGCCCGGTCGCCAGCCGGCGCCGCCGCCGACCGCGAGCGACGAGCGGTCGGCCGTCGTCTTCGACGAGGCAGCCTCGGTGCTCGTCGCGGCCTCCACGGAGGCCGTGCCGCCGACGATCGACGCCCACGACGCTCGCGAGGAGCACTGGCTGCGCGAGCTCGACCGGCGCCTGGACCGCCAGGGCTCGGAAGGCCTGGCGTTCGCGCTGATCGCGGCGGAGATCTCCGACGCGCAGCTGATCGGGGCCGCCGACGGCGCCGGCGAGCTGGAGCGCCTGGCCGGGGCGGTCGAGCGAACGATCTGCGCCGCGCTTCCGGCCTGCGAAGTGATCGTGGCGCCGGGCGGCAGGATCTGGCTGATCGCGCCCGCCGCCGACGACCGCGAGGCCGCTGGGGCGCTGCGCGCCGCGAGCGCCGCGGTCGCGCGCATGAGTGACCGACGCGGCGAGGCGGTCGCGCTGGATGCGGGCTACGCGCTTTGCCCGTCGGACGGCCAGGACCCGGGGCGCCTTCGCCACCAGGCCGAACTGTCGCTCAGCGCGGCGCGTCCGCGGGGCTAGGGAAGTGCGACGCCGCCGGCGCTGGGACCGGGAGCGCTTTCCAGTGCCGGTGCGCCGAGCGCGGGGCTGTTCGCGGCGTGACCGACGATGCGCGTCCAGACGCGCGTCACGCCGGATGCGATGTCCAGCGCCTGCGTCGCGCCCGTCGTGAGGTCCCAGGTCGCGAAGCTGTAGGGCCCGCGGTCGATCACCGGGACGATCGCACTGTGCCCGCGGTAGCTGAAGCGCACGAGCGTCCCGCACGGCAGCGTGCGGCTCGCGACGCCGACCGTCTCGGGGGTCAGCGTCTGGCCGCAGGCGGTGTGCCGTCCGTACAGCCCGGGGCCGTAGTAGGTCGCGATCGCCGCGCGCGGCCTGGCGTGCGGGCGTGCCGCGAAGGCCGGGGCGCAGAGCGCCACGGTGGCCGCGAGCGCGGCAAGGGCAAACGGAATCTGTCGAAGCAGTCGGTGCATATCGCTTCGCCTGCGGGGTTAGCTGACGGGCTCGCGGATGTCCGCTACGGCCTGATTGGCCGATTCGCCCCCGCGAGAAAAGCTCTCGCAGCGGTTCCCCCGTCCGCCCCGGTCATGCCGGAGCGGTTCGGCGTGCGGGGAACTATAACGAAGCTGCGGTCAGGAACGTCGGCCGAGCAGGTCGCGCACGAGGCGCTCGCCCGCCGAGAGCGAGAATCGCGTCAGCTCGCCGATCGCCTCGAAGGCCGTCGCCGCGAAGTCTGCGCCGCCGGGGGGCCTGACGATGCCCTGCGCGCGGTCGCCGTCGCTCTCGTAGCCCTGCGGCGGAACCGCCGGAGGCTCGGCGCCGGGCTTGGGCGTGCTGCGCGGCCGTTTGGTGGGCGCCTTGCGCGCTGCCGGTTTCGCGGCGACCTTCGGCTTGGCCTTGACCGCCGGCGCGGCCTTCGCGGCCGCCTTCGCCGCCGCCCTCGGCTTGGCTTTGGCGGCGGGTCGCGCGGCGCTCTTCGTGCTCGCTTTTGCCTTGCGCGGCGCCGGCGCCCGCTTGGCGGGCTTGGTCTTCACCGCCGCTTTGCCGGCGGCGCCTGCGGCCCGGCGCTCCTGCGCCGGCGAGGGCGCGGTGCCGTTCGTCTCGGCGGCCGCGTGGGTCGACGCGCGCCGCCTGCTCGCGTTCTGCGGGCGCTTTCGCGGGAGCCGCCCCAGAAGCCCTGCGTCCGGCTCGCCTGCGCCGCCGGGCGTTTCGTCCGCAAGATCCACGGTCGACATCATTGCTTAAGCCGGTTCGTCAAGCACATTGCGTCATTCTCTGGTACCCGAAACGACGCGTTAGCATGGCCGTGGGCCACAGCCTCGGCGCGCCCGACGGGCATCAAGCAGTAGCCGGGGCTGCCAAATCATCTTTTAGTCGAGCTAGTAGGAACGGGACGGGGTATGTCGCTCACCGAGATGCAGGAGCTGGACGAGGTCAAGGGACTGCTGGCCAAAGGCCAGCAGCTGGGCGTGCTCTCGTACACCGAGATCGCGCGTGCCGTCTCCGAGGTCGACCTCGACGAGTCGGACGTCGAGGAGCTGCACGGCTTCCTCGAGAAGTCGGAAATCGAGCTCGTCGAGGACATCGACCCAGCCACGGCCGCCTCTGCGCAGGTCGAGCGGGCGCCGGACAAACGCGGGCGCCGCAAAGCGAAATCGATCGATCTCAAGCCGGACATGACGACCGACTCGCTGCAGCTGTTCCTGAAGGACATCGGCAAGGTCCGTCTGCTGACCGCACAGGAGGAGGTCGAACTCGCCAAGCGGATCGAGCGCGGCGACCTCGACGCCAAGCAGAAGATGGTCGAGTCGAACCTGCGCCTCGTCGTTTCGATCGCCAAGAACTACCGCAACCAGGGTCTGCCGTTCCTGGACCTGATCCAGGAGGGGACTCTCGGTCTCGTGCGCGCCGCCGAGAAGTTCGATTACCGCAAGGGCTTCAAGTTCTCGACCTACGCGACGTGGTGGATCCGCCAGGCGATCGCCCGCGCGCTCGCCGACAAGGCCCGCACGATCCGGATCCCGGTCCATGTCGTGGAGAAGCTCAACAAGATCGGTCGCGCCGAGCGCAAGCTCGTGACCGAGCTCGGTCGCGAGCCGACCGCCGACGAGATCGCCGCGGTCACGGGCATCGAGCCCGAAGAGGTCGACCAGATCAAGCGCTCGGCCCAGGCGCCGGTGTCGCTCGAGAAGCCCGTCGGGGACGAGGAGGAGTCGGAGTTCGGCCAGTTCATCGCCGACGAGCGCGCCGAGTCGCCGTACGAGCGGGCCGCCGAGATCCTCACCAAGGAGGCGCTGCGTGAGGCGCTTGAGAACCTCAGTTACCGCGAGCGGCGTGTGCTTGAGCTGCGCTACGGCCTTGGCGGCGAGCACCCGCGCACGCTGGACGAGGTCGGCCGCACGTTCAACGTGACG
>Ga0182013_10007786_pt1 | contig 11699 bp, 7 predicted proteins | sample 612S2MmetaG_FD_120487 | JGI IMG/M metagenome (GOLD analysis project Ga0182013, IMG submission 120487) | Permafrost microbial communities from Stordalen Mire, Sweden - 612S2M metaG | ecosystem: Environmental > Terrestrial > Soil > Wetlands > Permafrost | place: Sweden: Stordalen | collected...
ACCTGTGCTGGTATTCCAGTACGACATGGGATGCGAGGAGTCGTTCTGATCCACTTCGATAGTGACCGTCTGAGAAGTTCCGGGTTGCAAAAGTACCTTTTTCCAGCCCGCCAGCCGCTTGGGCGGCTCGTTGAGGCTGGCTGGCAATCCCAGGTAAACCTGTTCCACCTCCGCGCCAGCCGCCGCGCCGGTGTTCGCCAGATTGAAGGTCACTTGGAAGTTCGGATTGGTGGTGGAAGAGAGATTGTTCACGATGGCCGTATTCGTAATGGAAAACGTGGTGTAGGAGAGGCCAAAGCCGAAGGAAAAAAGCGGGGTAAATCCATTCACGTCGTACCATTTGTAGCCCATGTTGTAGCCTTCAGCGTAGTTAACGGCAAAGGGCGTGACGTCATCCGGGGGCTGCGGAATGACCGGCCGCGGCAGTTCCGCCTCGCTGGCCGGGAAGGTGATGGGCAGCTTTCCAGAGGGATTGGCGACGCCAAAGAGCAGATCGGCAATCGCAGGCCCACCGCTCTGGCCGGGGTACCAGGCCTCGAGCACCGCGCTCACCTGGCTCAACCAGGGCATCAGGATAGGGCCGCCGCTCTCGACGACCACAATAGTATGTGGATTGGCCGCCGCCACGGCTTCAACCAGTGCATTCTGGTCGATAGGAGTTGTGCTGGTCAGGTCGGTCAGGTTGAGGCTCGGCTCATCCATGCCTTCGCTGGCCCACTGGCTGACAAAGACAATGGCTACCTGCGATGACGACGCCAGCGCGGTGGCAGCCGTGGTGTCTGAGCCGTCGAGAAAAAGAACCTTGGCATTGGGCGCCTTGGCCTGAATGGCGCTCAGCGGCGACGACAGGTCCCATGTCACAGTCGACCAGCAGGGCGGGCACGGCTGTGGACCAATCAGCTTGCCGCTCGTGGGTTGCACCTGCGCCGAGCCTCCACCGGAGAGCACTGCAATATCCGCATGTGAGCCGATGATAGCGATCGACTGTAGGCTGGCCGCGCTGAGCGGTAATTGGTTGTTGGCGTTCTTCAGCAGAACCGCTCCCTGTTCCTCGGCCTCCTGCGCCACGGCGGCATCGGCGGCAACCGGAATCGCCTGAATTGTCAACGGATAGTCGAAGATTCCCACCTCGAACATGGCGCGCAGAATGCGGTGCACCATGTTGTCCAGCCGGGACTGAGGCACTTGTCCGGCGGCGACGGCTTGGCCCAGTGTGGAGAAAAATTGCTGATTGGGCTGCTCCTGATCCAGCCCATTCACGGCTGCCGCTGCGGTACTGTGCGTTGCCCACCAGTCGGACATGACGAAGCCTGGGAAGCTCCAATCCCCTTTGAGAACCTGGTTGAGCAGGTAACTGTTCTCACAGTCGTACTGGCCGTTCGTCAGGTTGTAGGAGCACATCACCGACTGCACATTCGAGTCCTTGACGCCGATCTCGAAGGCCAGCAGGTCGCTCTCCCGGCCACCCCGTTCGTCGATGAGAACATTGGCCGTGCCACGCCCGCTCTCCTGATCGTTGAAGGCAAAGTGCTTGATGCCGCCAAGCACATGCTGAGCCTGAATGGCGTTGATGTGCGCGGCAGTGATCTTGCCCGCCAGAATCGGATCCTCGCCCTTGGTCTCGAAGGTGCGCCCATCGCGCGGCTCGCGGCCGGTGAGATTGATGTTCCCGCCCAGATTGACGTTGACTCCGTAGTCGGCCAACTCGGCGCCGATGACCGTGCCGTATTTGTAAGCTTCGTTCACGTCCCAACTGGCCGCGCTGGCGATCGACGAGGGCAGGGCCGTGGCCGGCTCCGATGTGCCCAGCGACGCGCCTGCGCTGCCGTCGGCGAAATACAAGGCTGGAATTCCCAGCCGCGAGTTTTCCGGCACCCATCCGCCTGCGCCGCGTGGCACGGTGTATCCATATGTGAGGTTAGTCGTCACCCCGCCCTGCACCATCTGCAGCTTTTCCGCCTGCGTCATCATCGCCAGCAGCTCATCGGCCCGCTGATCGGGCGTGCCGGACGTGGTTATGGTTGTGGTTGTCGTCGTCGTTGTAGTGGAGGACGACGAGGAACTGCCGCCGCATGCGGCGAGTCCCAGGAAAAGTGGAAGAACCAGCAGCAGAGCAATAGGCGCCCTTGCACTCCGAATCCCGAACATGCACACCCCACGGCTTCAAGATGTGAAACCGCAAACATCATAGACCTTCGGAGCCCCAAGGACCAGTTGTTACGCCGGACCGGCTCGCGATCGTGTTCCGGTACGCCTGGCAATCAGGGTGCGGAGACGGTACCTGGATAGTGACTGCTTTTCATCAATCTTAATGGAGCCGCCATTGACTCCCTGCCCCGCCCGCGCTACTCTCAAGCGCAGATACCCGATTTGGTCGCCCACGCCATCCCGCGGTTTCGCCAATCAGAGCACAGCTTCGGCTCGGCTCTGGATTGCGCCTTCCAGTTCCCTTCACACTCATCCGTCTGCCCGCCGCCTGCCGGTTGCGCCGCCGGCCAGTCCATCGTCCTGTTTATCTCTTCTTCGCACTTCACCTCAACCAACCGTCCACTTGGAGGCCGACGAATCCTTTGAAGATCGCTCTGGAGATCACGCCCAACCTTGAGCCCCTGTTCGGGACTCGCGATGAGAATCTCAGGCTGATGGAAGACTCGCTCGGCGTGCGCATCGATCTGCGCTCCGACGCCGTGCACGTGGAGGGACCGGAGGTGGGCGTGACGCGCGTCCAGCGCATCTTTCAGGACTTTGAGGCCCTGCGCCGCCAGGGCGTGAACCCGCACAACGGCGAATTGAACGGGCTGCTACGCCTGGTGGTTGCCGACCCGGCAACCACCCTGCGCGGGCTGGCCGACAGCGGCAAGCAGCGCTCGGCCGGGGTGAAGCGCACCGTGCAGCCGCGCTCCATCAACCAGCGCAAATACGTCGAGGCCATCGAGCAGAACGATATGACCTTTGGCGTGGGACCAGCAGGCACCGGCAAGACCTATCTCGCCGTCGCCATGGCCGTGGCCGCCATCAACGCCAAGAAGGTGAGCCGCATTGTGCTGGTCAGGCCGGCGGTCGAGGCCGGCGAGCGGCTGGGCTTTTTGCCCGGCAGCCTGCAGGAGAAGGTGGACCCCTACCTGCGCCCGCTCTACGACGCCCTCTACGACCTGCTCGAACCCGAGAAGGTCGACAAGATGCTTGAGAAGAACGTCATCGAGGTTGCGCCGCTGGCCTTCATGCGCGGGCGCACGCTCAACGACGCCTTCATCATCATGGACGAGGCCCAGAACACCACCATCGAGCAGATGAAGATGTTCCTCACACGCATGGGCGCCAACTCCAAGGCGGTCATCACCGGCGACATCACCCAGATCGACCTGCCCAACCCGCGCAAGTCCGGCCTGTTGGACGCGATCAACATTCTCGACGGGGTCGAGGGCATCCAGTTCTGCCACTTCGAGGACTGCGACGTGGTGCGCCACGCGCTGGTGCAGAGGATCGTCCGCGCCTACGAGTCACATTCGCAGCAGCAGGAACTGCCGCTGGCGCTGGGCGAGGCCATCGAGGTCGGGCCGCAGCCGCGCGAAGAAAGGCCACAGGCGCAGGGGATCCATCCGGCGAAGCCGCAGTAAAATCACTCGACGGCAGAGCCGGTAGTGATAATGGGATTGGATTGCTTCCAGAGAAAGAGGGATAGTGAGATAACAGATTACTCTGGAATGACAGTAAACGAGCGTATTTTTGCTGCTGGAATTCAAGGCGCGTGGGATCAAGCAGTTAAGAACGAAGATCGCGAGATGTTGACAGCAATCATGAAGCTGGTGGGTCTTGAAGATCAGGCGACGATTATCATTGAAGCGGAGATTGGGCGCTGGTTATACAACAAACCGAAGGAACTCCGATATCAGGAAATGATGAAACGACAAGCTGAAGCACAGCGCAGGTAAGTTCCATCTGAGTTTCCAATCCACTCGCATGGGTGGCGGGTGGTGGCGGGTGGCGCAGATTCCCATGAGCAACAAATGACGGGTGCCCCAGATCCCTCGCGAGGCGCCTCGGGCACCCAAAATTCGAGGAAATTTTGCCGAATCCTACGGTCACGGTACTAGTCGCCGTCCGCGAATGCTTCTTCCTGCACTTTTGCCCGCTCGATAAGCTTTACAGGATAGTACGAGTTGCGAATGTACTGCTTGACCATGCGGTTAGTATTGAAGTATGAGCCGTTGAAGGCCAGCGTGGTGCGCATGAGCCGGGCCCACTTTTCGGGTGCCTCCAGGTAAAGGGGAACCACGGCCGTCTCCAGCTTCCTGTAAAGAGAAGCAGCCTCTTCTTCGTCGTTGGCGCCGTCTTCGATCGCCCAGCCAGTGACTCCCTCGATGCATCCTTCGATCCACCAGCCGTCCAGAATCGAGAGGCTGGGTACCCCATTCAGCGCCGCCTTCATCCCGCTGGTACCGGAGGCCTCATAGGGGCGCCGCGGCGTATTCACCCACACGTCCACACCGGCCGTGAGCAGCGCGCCCAAGTCCCATCCGTAGTTTTCCAAATAGACGACTGTGAGAACGTGACTCGAAAGTCTGGCGGCTTCCTCGACGACCTGCTGGATCAATGCCTTGCCGGGCTCGTCCTGCGGATGCGCCTTGCCGGCGTAGATAATCTGCAACCCGCCGGCCGCGGTGGCAATCTCCACCAGCCGCTGGGGGTCGGTAAACAGCAGTGTCGCCCTCTTGTAAGTGGCAACGCGACGGGCAAAGCCCAACGTGAGAACCCGGGGATTGAGCACCAGTCCGGTCCGCGCGGCGACCTCGGAGAGCAGCGCCTCCTTGGAGCGGGCGTGGGCTGAGAGGATCTCCCTCTCCGGAAGGTCAATCGCATTACGCAGGAAGAGATTGTCACGCCGCCAGCAAGAAATATTCGCATCCAGTGTCTGCTGGATCGGCTCGGAGACCCAGGTGGGCGCGTGAACGCCGTTGGTGATCGAGTCGATGACAAACTCGGGGAACATCGCGCGAGAGACCTTGGCGTGCTGCATCGCCACGCCATTGGCATACCGCGAGAAATGCAGCGCCAGCAGCGTCATGTTCAGCATGCCGTCGCGAATGCAGCCCAGCCGTTCGAGTCTTGCCGTGCGGTCGCCTCCCAGAATGCGAATCGTCTGCTCGATAGAGAAGCGGTCATGGCCGGCAGGGACCGGAGTATGAGTTGTGAAGACGCACCTTTGCCGCACCAGGGCGAGATCGGCTTCAGTGGGCGCGCCCAGCGGGCCGCCGCCCAGTTCCCTCTCGATGAGCGCGAGTGTCAACAGCGCCGCATGGCCTTCGTTCATGTGATAGACGTTGATTCGGTGCCCGAGCGCGTTGGCCATCCGAACGCCGCCCAGACCCAGCACAATCTCCTGCTGCAACCTGTAGTTGGTATCCCCGCCATAGAGGTGATCGGTGAGTCCGCGGTCCCATCCTGAATTGACATCCAGATCCGTATCCAGCAGGTAGATCGGCACCACATGTCCATAGCGGCCCAGCAGTTCGTAGCGCCAACAGCGCACTGTCACCGTGCGGTCCTCGACTGAAACCGTAATCCGCGCAGGTTCCTCGACGCAGAAATCCGCCGGATTCCACGGCTGAATGTCCTCGCTCTGCACGCCCTTGCTATCCAGATGCTGTTGGAAGTACCCCTTGCGGTGGACCAGCGTGAAGGCTACCAGTGGAACGCCCAGGTCGGCAGCCGAGCGCAGCGTATCGCCCGCCAAAACGCCCAAACCGCCCGAATAGGTCGGCATCGCGGCGTTGATCGCGATCTCCATCGAGAAATAGGCCACAAGCCCGGCGGTAGGAAAAATCTCGTATGAAAACGGCTTTATCGATTGAGGTTCCATGAACTTCATCTCTCCGCGGCGCTTCCAACCTGCGAAACGACGATATGAAAATGGAAATTCTGGAGGCCGGCTTGGCAATACCATTAGTGCCCGGCCTTCTTCGAGATAAACTCTTCAGATTTTAACAAGGAAGGGTTCTGAAATACCCTTGCACCAATGGGGCATTGGTCATCCCCCCAGAGTTCTGAAAAGGTTACCATCGATTATGAGCATTCCCATTGATCCGGCGCAACTTCCGTCAAAGAAGTCCGCAATTTGCCGGGATTTGCGCCCTCCCTTTTGCCGCCAGGATGTAGTCCATCCTCTCTCGTCTCAAACATTGGAGCAGGAGCGCCCAGCGGATTGCCGAAATGGAAGATACAGCAACAGGAAGAGGCCCAACGCTACGCCTTCAGTAACCAGAATGTACCATGGCCATGGTCCTAGAAGATCGAGAAGCGAGGCATTCTGAGGCTTGGCGCGAAGGAACATGTAATTCGACTTGAAGAAAAAATCGAACGTACCATCGAAAGCGGCAAGGATGTTCAGCGCCAGCATGGCCCTGGCGACCGACCCTGGCCTGGGTCGCATCTGTCCGGACCACACAAGGTACAGGGGGGCAGCCACATCCAGGCCATGGCCCACAAAAAACTGGATGGTCGTGAAGGAAGGGAAGTGCTCCAGCAGGTTCGGCGTAAGGATGGCCATCGACGCTCCGGCCAGCGCCCAGTAATATGCCAGATCGCAGACTACTCGATTGAGCGTGAACAGCGCCAGAATCACAAGAATTTGCGTAACATCGCAGAGCTCCAGGGGAAGCCGGTCGGGAAACGCTAGCTGACCGTGGGCGGCCCCGTATCCGCAGTTGACAACGTAGTCCAGCACCAGAACCGTGACTAGGCCAAATCGCAGGCCCTTGAATCCGCGTGGAAACCGCCGCTGCACTACAACGAGAACCGCGGCAGAGACAGGGACCAAAGCGAGAATCAGGAGGTGCGCAGGACCAAAAAGTTGGAAGTTGGTTGGCATGAGGCTGTTTTGATTCTTCGGATTGAACCATTCTATTCTTGTGAGATGAGTCCTGCTTTGGGATTGAACCACCGGGCGGTCCAGTTTTCATTGGACGCATAAACCGCATATTGACCCGGCCGGAAAGAACTGTAATGGGTTCGGAATACGGGGCGCAAATCAAGAGTCGGGCTTGCTGATAGACCGCAAAGGTCTCATGCTCGACGCCTGCTGCATTTGCATCCATCCATTTTCAGGCGTCCAGCGTATGGTTTTCGGCGGCCTCGGCTTCCATCTTGCTGAGAATGGTTTGCATTGTGATGAACTCCGGGTGCCCGTGGAGGGGCTTGAGGCGAGGGTCGGCGAGCATCTGGAAGAACCATGGGCAGCGGGTCTCGTTAGCCTCGCGCAGATCGGAGAGCGCGGCATTCAGGTTTCCCAAAGCAACGTGAACGGCGGGGTTGAACGAGCGCAGGACGAAGCGCTCCCGGCTCAGCCACTCCAGGCGCTCCAGTATCGCGCGTGCCTCCTCCGCCCGCCCCGCGCAGGCAAGCGTATAAGCATGTACCGCTGTGGCCAGATCGAAATACGGCGATCGCTGAACGAGCCTCTGCGCAATCTCAATGGCCCGGCCCGATTCGCCGTTGAAGGCGAGAATCATCGCCCCGTAGAGAGCTGTGCCTTCATGATCCGGGAAATGAGTCAAGGCCTGACGAACCTGTAAAAGGCTCTCCTCGCGCTGACCGTCCAGGTGGAGCGCCCAGGCCAGCCGGGCTTGCAGCCAGGGCGCAAATGGATCCTGGAGCAGTGCGGCGCGCAGAATATCAACGGCCTCTGCAAAGCGGTGGCGGCTCAACGCAAACATCGAGCGTGCGCGGGTGATCCATGGATCGTGAGGCAGATGTGCCGAGATGGAAAAAGCCCAGATTGCAGTGGGCAAGTTGCGACCCACATGGAAGTTGATCCAGCCGAGAGCGGGCAGTATTCCGTCGGAGCGCTGCGGGCGGCCATGAACCGAGTTCGTATCCCACGGTCCGAGACCAATCCAGGGAGCAGATTCCGCCGCCCGCCGGATCAGTTCTGCGGATACCTTTGGAGACATGAAGCCGTAAAAGGTCTCGGCAACGCATAAATTCACCAGGTCGACTCTGGCGGCGACCAGCGACGGATCCAGTTCGATCGCGCGTAAAAGTTGCTGCAAGCTGTCCTGCATCCGGTGGCGCAGCAGTGTTTGCCACTCATCGTGCGCTCGCTGATAGATATCCCAGGCTTCGCGGCGGTTCGACTCCTGTAGCGAACCGACCGCCGGGGCGCCCCCCTGCATCACGGCGTTGCCGCCCTCCTGTAAACTCAAGCTCACCCCCACGGAATCGCTTTCAGGCTGTCGGCCGTATGCGGCGGCAGAGATCGTGAGAACCTCTGGACGCAGCCGAAACGCCAGACGATCAGCGAGCTCCGACTCGACTCCGGCAATCCGGCTTTGCGGCACGATCAGGTCTTCCACCCAAATCTGCGCGCCATCCTCGATCCTGATCATCTCCGCCCTGAGGCGGAAATGCGAAGGAAGCGCTCTTAGGCTTCCCGCCAGTGCAAGATCGGCCTTGAGAGTCTCGCCGATCTGCTGGGCCCCCAAACCCCGCCGGGCAAGCATGAAGACCGAATCCCGCGCCAGCACTGTCACCGCCGGAGCTTCGGCGTTGCTTAACCTGACAATGGTCTCCTCGGCTACCGCTGGACCAAGATGCTCCGGGACTCCGAAACCGGTGGAGAATGGAGGAACGGCCAGCCGGGGGAGCGCATGGGCCATCGGTGCACCCCAAGGACGAACCTCGGCTGTAAAGCGGTATCCGCGCTTGTAAACGGTCTGAATACACTCCTCCGGTGAAAGACATGCGCGCAGCGAAGAAAGGCACTTGGGTATGCTGTCGGCGGTTACGTGAACATTCCCCCACAGAGCTTCGCGCAGTTCAAGAGGCGAAACAATCTGCCCCGTGCGGGCTATCAGCAGGCGCAAAGCTGCGAGCTCTCTAGGTGGCAGATGAACGACCGCCTCTCCACGCAGGAGCGTGCCGTCGGTCTGAAGCCGGAAGCCCGCAAAAGAAAGCTCTCGTTGCCCGCTGCCTGCCTCTGTCGCCGATGGTCCTGGCTTCCCCAAGCCCGCCAAGGCGGATGAGGCCGGCTTCTGCCCTTTCAGCAAAGCTCTATCGGTGTCCCGGTTGCCCTGCTTGCGCATCGATTACGTTTTCCTCAAGACGAACTGTAGCCGCATAGAGTTGGAGTGTGAAACGGCGCAGTTGGCACGCGAAGACGATGCGCTGCAACTCCTGGTGCCGTTCGGCTTAAAAGTGCTCAACAAGAATGACCTCATTATGCTGATTCTGAATGGAGCCAAAAGATCCTGACGACGATATTCTCCACTCTAAGTAATCCAGAAGTGGTTACCTGATTACTATAATGATACTAGCACAGAACGTTCGTATATTACAGACTCTATGGGATGTGGATAGTTCTTGCACAGGTAATCCTTTGCCGCGGTTCTGGACTCGGTGCGTTGCTCGGAGTGAGGCGAAAATCGCGCGGCTCCGAAGGCTGCATCGGCGGGAACTTGTAGCACAGATGGCCCAATGAGTGCATGGCTTTCGGCTCAGAAGCAAGGGATTCTGGGGCCGGGAGGCTGACGTCGCCGATTGAGGAGATTGCTCGGGTCGAACTGGTCCGTGTGGGATTTGTCGCAGCACTCATGGATTCTATGTTGAGCACGTCCATCATTTTCTTGCATTCGGGACAAATCCGTGAGATAACTACGTCATGAGTAGTACGCGAAACGTAGTTAAAACCGAAAAGAACCAAGAGTTGGGGCATTATTCGGATCCGCCGCTGCTTGTGCTTGCCAGCCTGGCCAATGGGCCGAAGCATGGGCACGCGATGATCGAAGACATCGAGCGCCTTTGTGGAACCCATCTGGGTCCGGGCACGCTCTATGGGGCAATCGCGCGGCTGGAGCAGCAGGCCTGGATTGAGCCACTACCGCCGGAGGAGCGCCGCTGGCCTTATCGCATTACGGCTGAAGGGCTGCGGGTTCTGCGGGCAAAGCTGACAACTTTGCATCGTTTCGCCGAAGCTGGGCTACAAAGGTTGGAGCCGCTATGAATCCCAAGCTGGCTCGCCTGCTCACGCGACTCTATCCGCGACCGTGGAGAGAACGGTACGGAGCGGAGTTCGAGGCGCTTCTCCTGGAGAGCCGGGGCGGCCTCGGCATGGCTGCAAACGTGGTCCGAGCGGCGATTTATGAGCGCATATCTCCAACCCAAGGAGGCAAGATGAATCAAGATCCCCGTTCTTTCGGTAGCTTGTCAAGGCAGGCGAGCGCTTTCCTTCCCCTGGCGATGTCGCTCACGGCCCTGGCGGTTGTGCTGGGTCACATTGCAATCTATGGCGCTGCCCGCGAGGCCGATGAAGGAGCCGCCGCTCACATTTGGCAACTCCTTATGGCGGGCCAGTTACCGGTCGTGGCGTTCTTCGCCATCAAGTGGCTGCCCAGGGCTCCAAAAGCCGCGCTCGGTGTGCTTGCGCTGCAAGCGGGGGCTGTGCTGGTGTCCATGGCGCCGGTGTTCTATTTCAACCTGTAGATGTGCTATTCTCCCGCGCCGGGAATGTATTGGTACTCGATCTTGGCGGGCTTCTTCGGTGCGTCGCCGGTCAGGTCGTGGGTATGCCAGACCACGGACTCGGCCGCAACCTCGGGATGCTTGCGGAGGAATTCGAGAGCGTAGACACTGGCGGTGGGGTCGTCCTTCTGGTCGGCGAATTTGGCGCTCTCAATAGCGGCCCTGGCCTTCTCGCCCAGGCGGCGATAGAGAATGGCGAGTTGGTAGTGAGCCGCCAAATCGTCGGGATCGACGGCCTGCAGCCGCTCGTAAGCGCTGCGAGCGGCGGCGTAATCGTGCTGCTGGTAGTAGCTGAAGCCGAGTTCGCGCAGGGCATCCCTGGCGCGAGGATATTTGGCCAGCACGGCCTCCAGATCGGCGATAGCCTCCGCGACTTGGCCCGCATTGCGCTCCACCAGTGCCCGGTAATAGAGGGCCCGCGGATCGCCCGGTAGCAAAGCCAGGGCCTTGGCCAGATTCGACTTGGCGTCGTCGTACTTCTCCCATGAGATTTCCACCACGGCCATGTTGGTGAAGGCGTCGGCGTAGTCGGGGAGCAGCGCTGCCACGCGCTCAAAGGCATGAACGCTGGCCTGGTACTGCTGCGCGTCGAGCAGGCCGATGCCGTAGTTGTTCCAGCGCATCCACTCCTTGCTCTCGGATGGGTCGGGCGGCTGGGGCGCATTCTCGCCGATCTTCAAGGTCTTGGTCTCCGACGCCATGTCGACAATGGGCATTGGATATTGCTTCTGGTCCATCGCGTAGTCGATGAAGTGCTGGTTGAAGCGGCGGTATCTCACGGTGGCCGTCAGGGCGATCTGGCCGGTTATCTCCTTCGGCAACCGGAAACGGTAACGTACCAATTGCGACCGGCCTGACTGGAAGGCATTGTTGTACGCCAGCACCCGGTTGTGCCAGATCTGATGCAGATCGTTCAGTTCGCCTTTGACGTTAATAAGGCGGCTTGTGAAGGAATGGGCCGACGGATCGAGGTTGCCATCGGGCTTGATGAAGCCGCTCTCGGCCAGCGTCTTGCCGGCGCCGTCCTTGACTGCGAAGTCCACCCAGGCCTCGTAAAAGTCGCGCTGTTCGGGGATGAAGGAGTGGCCGATACCTTTGTTCTGGATGACGACGTCAGCCACGAGGGTCTCACCGGGAGCGAGTGAGAAGCTAGCCAGGCCGAGCGGAGCGACGAGAACCTGGTC
>Ga0182013_10007788_pt1 | contig 11698 bp, 11 predicted proteins | sample 612S2MmetaG_FD_120487 | JGI IMG/M metagenome (GOLD analysis project Ga0182013, IMG submission 120487) | Permafrost microbial communities from Stordalen Mire, Sweden - 612S2M metaG | ecosystem: Environmental > Terrestrial > Soil > Wetlands > Permafrost | place: Sweden: Stordalen | collected...
GTCTCAAAAAGCCGTTCTACAAAGAGTAGAAAACGAGGTCTCGCATGCCCGCGCCATGTCCCTAAAATCCATTTTTGTTGATCCGGTCAACGATTATGGAAACCACAGTTTTGGTGAAAGCTCTTCGGCGGGTGTGCTTGGCGCAAAACAGCGCGGCTCCCGACCGTCGCCCGGCCCGCCCCGGTCGCCCGGCCAACTCGCCCGGTCTTCGCGCAATTCTGTCCGATCATCGGACCATTCTGGCCGACCTTTGCGCAATTCTGCCCGACCCTCGCGCAATTCTGCCCGACCCTCGCGCAATTCTGCCCGACCCTCGCGCCATTCTGTCCGACCTTTGGACTATTCTGTCCGACCCTCGCGCAGTTCTGTCCGACCTTTGCGCAATTCTGTCCGACCTTTGCGCAATTCTGTCCGATTGTTGGGGAATTCTGTCCGATCATCCGTTGCCCGCCCCCGGCCACCCAGATTTGTCCCCTAAACATCCGTATAACCAATTAAATATTAAACACATATGAAATCAGATTATCTGGAAAGAGATGACGAAGGCCGCGCCCAGCAATTCATCCTCTTTCGCGACAACATTGGGCAGTTCCTGGTGCCCTTGGGTATTCAGGCTACTCATGAAGACATCGTCCAGCAGGCCGCCGACGCCACGCGATTCCGGGTCATGGTGGATTTTCAGGCCACCATGCAAAAGGCCGCCCAAAGCTGGCCAACCAGAAAGCCAACGTTTAATCTAAAAACAAGATAGTGTTACCCATGTATTGAACCAGATGTGTTCCCTATGTTCTGACTGCGCCAAGCGATGAGTAATCAGTGACGTCTCCCCCCAATTGGTCCCGGAGTCAATCTACTGGTTTGTCAAAGGCATAAAACTGACCGCTGTTCGTCATTCAAAATGACCTGTTGACTTCGCTTGCGAGTCTGATAGATTCCACGTCCCTTTGCTGGGAATTGAGATGAAAACTTTTTTACCTAAAGTGAATTTGGATCAGCGCAAATGGCACGTCATTGATGCCGATGGCGCGGTGCTTGGCCGTCTGGCCGCGCAGGTTGCCGACGTGTTGCGCGGCAAAAACAAGCCGGTTTACACGCCTCACCTTGATGCCGGCGATTTTGTCGTCGTCATCAACGCGGAAAAAGTCCGCGTGACTGGCAAGAAGGAAATGGACAAGAAGTTTATGACTTATTCCGGATGGAAGGGCGGCGAGAAATACACGACTGTAGCTCAAGTCCGGGCCGACCAGCCCGAACGGTTGATTGAACACGCCGTCAAAGGCATGGTTCCAAAGAACCGGCTCGGCGCCCAGTTGCTCACCAAGCTGAAAGTGTTCAAAGGCCCGAAGCACGATCACGCCGCCCAAACGCCTGCCGTGCTCTCCGTCGCCAAATAATTTTTACCATGGCCACCAAAACCACCAACGAATTTCTCGGCACGGGCCGTCGCAAAACCGCCGTCGCGCGTGTGCGTCTCGCGACCGGCAGCGGCAAGATCACCATCAACCGCCGTCCCTTTGAAAATTATTTTCCGCTGGAAACTCAGCGCTCCATTGCAACGCAGCCGTTGACGGTTGCTGGCGCAATGGAAAAATTTGACGTGCGTGTCAACGTCGCCGGCGGCGGCCCGAACGGCCAGGCCGACGCGGTTCGTCACGGCCTTGCCCGCGCATTGATCAAGTTTGACGCCAACCTGCGTCCGCCCTTGAAAGCGGAAGGTTTGCTCACGCGCGACCCGCGTGCCCGCGAGCGCAAAAAATACGGCCAGCCTGGTGCCCGCAAACGCTTCCAGTTCTCGAAGCGTTGACCGCACCGGAAAGTTTCCAAACCCGCTGGCCTCTGCCCGCGGGTTTTTTGTTGCTCTGAATCATCGTCATCCTCGTAATCGGAAAGCGAGGATGACGATGACCATGAGGAAGAGAATGAAACAAATTTTCGTGTAGTTCGTGTAGTTCGCGGTTAAAATTTTAGTCGAACATGAAAATAAAAAAAGTCGCCATCGTCGGTGCCTCCGGTTACTCCGGCGAAGTCCTTGTGCAGTTGCTCCTGAACCATCCGCACGCGGAGCTCGTCGCCGTCACCTCGCGCCAGAACGCCGGGCAGACGCTCGCGCAGGTGTTTCCCAAATTCGCGAGCCACCCAAAATCCAAGATGCTCCGCTTCGTCGAGCCAAACGCCGAGGTTTTGGCGAAGCAGGCCGACGTGGTTTTTCTCGCTCTGCCGCACGGCGTCGCCGCCGAATACGCCGTGCCGCTCATTGCCGCCGGCTGCGTGGTCATTGATTTGAGCGCCGATTTCCGACTCAAGAGCGCGGACATTTACAAAGAATTTTATGCGCACGATCATCCCGCGCCGGAGCTGCTCAAGAAAGCGGTTTATGGCTTGCCGGAAATTTATCGCGACGAGATTAAAAAATCTTTGCTCATCGCCTCGCCCGGCTGCTATCCGACGAGCATTTTGCTGCCGGTAATTCCGCTGCTCAAAGCTGGACTCATCAAGCCCGCCGGCATCATCGCTGATTCCTTGAGCGGCGTCAGCGGCGCGGGACGGAAAGCGGAGATTGATTATCTTTTTTGCGAGTGCAACGAAAGCGTGCGCCCTTACGGAGTGCCGAAACACCGGCATTTGTCCGAAATCGAGGAGCAGCTTTCGCTGGCGGCGGGAACGCCGGTGGTGATTCAATTCACACCGCATTTGATTCCCGTGAATCGCGGCATTTTGACGACGCTGTATCTTGCGCCGAGCGAACATTTCAGCGACGCAGCTGGCGCGACCAAGCTTGGCGAAAAAATTTCCGCCACTTATCAAACTGCTTACGCCAACGAACCGTTCGTCCGTTTGCTCGAAGGCAACGCGTTGCCGGACACGAAAAATGTCGTCGGCACCAACGTCTGCGAAATCGCCTGGCGGCTCGACCCGCGCACCGGCCGGCTCATCGTGATGAGCGCGGAGGACAACATCGTCAAGGGCGCCAGCGGCCAGGCCGTGCAAAGCCTGAACCTCATCTGCGGCTGGCCGGAAACCGTGGGCTTGGTTTGATTTGAAATCTCAAATTTCAGATTTGAAATCGCCGCGCCAGCCAGCTTCGGCCACGAAGTGGAATGCCGCCGAATACGCGGCCAATTCCGTCGTCCAGCAGACCTGGGCGCGGGAGCTGATCGCCAGGCTCAACCTGCGCGGCGACGAGCACATACTCGATCTCGGCTGCGGCGACGGCAAAATCACTGCGGAACTCGCGCGGGCCGTGCCGCGCGGCGCGGTGACGGGCGCGGACGCATCGGCGGAAATGATCGCCTTCGCACGCCAAAAATTTCCGCCGGCGAAAGTTTCAAATCTCAAATTTGAAATCGCCGACGCGCGGGAAATCCGTTTCCTGGAAAAGTTTGACCTGGTTTTTTCCAATGCCGCGCTGCATTGGGTGGACGATCACGAAAAAATTTTGCGCGGCGCCGCCTCGGTGTTGCAGCCCGGCGGCCGGCTGATGGTTTCCTGCGGCGGCAAAGGCAATGCCCACGAGGTTTTTCGCGCGCTCCGGCCGGAGATGCGGCTGAAGCGCTGGTGCCAGTATTTTCGCAAAATGCCGCTGCCGTATTTTTTTTACGCGCCAGCCAATTACGGAAAATGGCTGCCGAAGCACGGTTTTAAAGTCCAGCTGCTGAAACTTACGCCGAAAGACGCGACCTACCTGGGCGCGGAAGGTTTGGCGACCTGGCTGCGGACAACCTGGCTGCCGTTCGTCCAGCGCGTGCCGGAAAATGTGCGTGAGGAATTCATCGCCGCTGTCACACAACGATACGTCGCCAAACACCCACTGGATGCGGGCGGCAAAGTCCACGTCCGCATGGTGCGGCTGGAGATTGAGGCGCAAAAAAGTTTTTAGGTTTGAGTTTTTAATTTTTAGTTGGGCTACAATTTTCTTTTCAACTCAAAACTAAAAATTCAAAATTAAAAACTGAATTTACAATTTTACAAAATGAAGAAAAGAATCAAAGAAATTCCCGGTTCCATCGTCGCGCCGAAAGGCTTTTCCGCCAGCGGCGTTTTTTGCGAAATCAAGAAACTTGGCACCGGTAAAGGTTCCAACAAAGGCTTGAAGCGCGATCTCGCGTTGATCGTTTCCGAAACGCCCGCCACCGTCGCTGGGATGTTCACGACAAACCAGGTTTGTGCCGCGCCGGTGAAAGTCTGTGTCGAACGCGTGAAAAAAGGCACGGCGCAAGTTGTGGTTGTGAACTCCGGCAACGCCAACGCCTGCACCGGCCGACAAGGCATGGCCGACGCGCGCGAAATGGTTTCGTTCACGGAGCGCGCATTGAATTTGCCGACCGGCTCGGCGCTCGTCGGCTCGACCGGGCGCATTGGCGTGCCGATGCCGATGGATAATGTTTGCGCCGGCATCATCGAAGCCGCGACGTTGCTGGGTTCAACCGCCGAACACGCCGCCAACGCCGTCGAGGCGATCATGACGAGCGACACGAAGCCGAAGCAGATCGCGGTGGAATTCAAGCTTGGCGGCAAGACGGTGCGCATCGGCGGCATGTGCAAAGGCGCGGGCATGATCCAGCCCGGCATGTCGCCAACCGGCGCACGGCCGGCCACGTTGCCGCACGGCGGACTCCACGCAACGATGCTGGGATTCATCACGACGGATGCGGTGATTGACGCGAAAGTTTTGCAGGCGGCACTGAATGAAGCGGTGGCGCACAGCTTCAACCGCATCACGGTAGACGGCGACATGAGCACGAACGACACGGTTTTGGTTTTGGCAAACGGACTCGCCGGCAATGAAAAACTCAAAACTAAAAATTCAAAACTAAAAACTTTCCAGTCCGCTTTGCACCATGTCTGCCTCGAACTCGCGAAGAAAATTGTGCGGGACGGCGAAGGTGTTCACCGTGTCGTGACCGTGCGCGTGAACGGGGCGAAGACGGTTCAGGATGCCGATGCCGCCGCGCGCGCGGTGGCGAACAGCGCGCTGATAAAAACAAGCTGGCACGGCGGCGATCCGAACTGGGGTCGCATCATTGATGCGATTGGTTATTCGCCCGCAAAAGTGGTCGAGGAGAAAATTGACATCGGCTATTCCGCGAATGACTCGACAAAAATTCTCTGGAGCCTAAAACGCGGCCAACCGACGTCGGCGACGTTCAAGGAGTTATGCGCCGCCGTTGCGCCGAAGGAATTTGAGCTGCACATCAACCTGAATCTCGCCAAGGCGAACGCGGTGATGTATGCCGCCGATTTGACCGAGGAATATGTGGACTTCAACAAAGGCGACGTGACGGATGCAAGTTCGCTGGGCGGCTGATTTTTGGCCACAGATTTTCACAGAGGAAACACGGACTCTGAAATCCAAAAGCCGCTGGAAAAATCCAGCGGCTTTTGTTTTCAATCGGAAATCGAAAATCCGAAATCGGCAATCAGTAGGCGGCTTGCGCGCCTTTGATGTTTTTCTTGCCCATCCACGGCATGAGCGCGCGGAGTTTTGCACCGGTTTTTTCGATCGGATGCTGTTCGCCTTTTTTGAGCAGCGCGTTGTAGCGTTTATAGCCGCCTTCATATTCCTTGACCCAGTCTTTGGCGAACTTGCCGGACTGAATGTCTTTTAGCGCGGCTTTCATGCGTTTCTTTACGCTGCCGTCAATGATCTTCGGGCCGACGCTCACATCACCCCACTTGGCGGTTTCGGAGATCGAAAACCTCATGCCGCTGATGCCGGCTTCGTTCATCAGGTCGGCGATGAGTTTGAGTTCATGCAGACATTCGAAGTAGGCCATCTCGGGCGAATAACCGGCTTCGACGAGCACTTCAAATCCGGCCTGCACGAGCGCGCTCGCGCCGCCGCAAAGCACGGTCTGTTCGCCGAACAAATCAGTTTCGGTTTCTTCTTTGAAATTCGTTTCAAGCACGCCGGCGCGGGTGCCGCCGATGCCTTTGGCCCACGCGAGCGCGATTTTTTTCGCGTCCTTGCCGGGGTTTTGATAAACGGCGATGAGCGAGGGAACGCCCTTGCCTTCGGTGTATTGGCGGCGGACGGTGTGGCCGGGACCTTTCGGCGCGACCATGATGATGTTCACGTTTTTCGGCGGAACGATGGTCTTGAAATGGATTGAGAAGCCGTGCGAGAACACGAGCGTCTTGCCCTTGGTCAGATTCGGCTCGATGTCTTTTTTGTAAGCGGCGGCCTGCTTGGTATCGGGCAGCGCGACCATGATGACGTCGGCGCGCTTGACGGCTTCGGCGGTGGTGACGACTTCAAAACCTTTTTCCTGCGCGACGGGAATGGATTTGCTGCCTTCGTAAAGTCCGATGAGCACCTTGAGGCCGCTGTCTTTGAGGTTGAGCGCGTGGGCGTGGCCCTGCGAGCCGAAGCCGAGGATCGCCAATGTTTTGTTTTTCAACACGCCGAGATCGGCGTCTTTGTCGGTATAGACTTTGGACATAAAATTAGTTGATGGTTTTTAATTGATGGTTGATTGACGAAAATTCTCGTCGCTTGTCACTTTCTCGGCATCGCGGCCTTGCCGGTGCGGGTGATTTCCAGCACGCCGAACGAATTCATCAGGCCGAGGAACTTGACGATCTTGCTGTCGGCACCGGTGATTTCGATGGTGAGCGATTTGGGCTGCACGTCCACGATTTTTGCGCGGAATATGTCGGTGATCTGCATCACCTCTGCGCGCGATTTGGAATCCACGCCAACTTTCACCAGCAACAGTTCGCGGTCAACATATTCGCCATCGCTAAAAATTTGCACCTTGATCACATTCGGCAATTTGTTCAATTGCTTGACGATTTGTTCCAGCGTCGCCTCATCGCCAGTGGTGACGATGGTCATGCGTGAAAGGCCCGAGTCATGAGTCGGGCCGACGTTGAGCGTATCAATGTTATAGCCGCGGCCGCTGAAGAGTCCGGCCACGCGCGTGAGCACGCCGAACTTGTTCTCCACCAAAACTGAAATGGTATGTCGCATAAAAACCGTTTGGAAACGGATGAAAAGCCTAGCAATGCGAGGGGAACGGGTCAAATCGCAAATCAAAAGAATGGATTGTGTTCATTTTCTTCTGCCACTGTTGTCAATGGGCCGTGGCCTGGACAAATGAGGGTGTCTGCCGGCAGGGTCAGGATTTGTTCGCGGATTTTTTGCGTGGCCAGCTCCCACGCGCCATTGCCGTTGCCCATCGAGCCGGCGAAAATCGTGTCGCCGACGATGGCAATGAGAGGCGCGTCCTCCTGCCAGTTGCCGACCATGTAGGTCACGCCGTCTTCTGCGTGTCCGGGTGTTTCGCGGTGCGTCACGCGCAGGCCGCCGAGATGGATGATTTCCGCCGGCTTGTTGCGCTGGTCAATGGGCGCGCTTTTCGAGCCGGAATGGATGCGCGATTTCGGCCACGCCTCGCGGATTTTCGGCAGTGCCTCGACGTGATCCCAATGCGAGTGCGTGATGAAGATGTGTTTCAACTGGAGATTTTCAGCGACAATGCAATCAAGAATCGGCTTGGCATCAAGTCCGGTGTCGAAGAGCGCCGCCTCGCGTTGAACCTCGTCCCAGACCAGATAGCAATTCACGGAAAGTTCATCACTGTCCTTGGTGGTGAATACACGAACCTCGCGCCAGATGGATAAATCTTTGTTTGACGGCAGCCAGCCGTTGGCGATTGCTTCAAATTTGGAGGGGTTCAGACCAACCAATTGCGCAAGCGCGGTGAAATTAAATCTTTTTGCGAGCTGTCCACTTTCTTCTAGCGCGGATAATTCAGTTTCTGAAATGCCTGCTGCGTTCGCCGCGGCGGAAGCTGAAACATTATTCATCGCGCGGGCTTTGCGGATGATGTCACCGAGATGGTCTTCAAGATTCATGCGGCGTAAAAGTTAGCCCCGCGATGCGCGTCGCCGCAAGCTTTCGCTGCGTTTATCAAACCATGACGGCGGCGGATTCCTCGCTGAAAACATTTTTACCGCCAACAATTGTCGCCACGACTTTGCCTTTTAACTTCCAGCCGGAGAACGGGCTGTTCCTGGACTTGCTCGCGGAATCTTCCGCACGGAAAATCCATTCACAATCGGGGTCAAAAACTGTCACGTCGGCATCCGCGCCAATGCTCAAAGTCCCTTTTTGCAAATTCAGCAGACGCGCCGGTTTGATGGTGAATTTCGCGATCATGTCCGTCAGGGAAATCCGTTTTGTGTGAACCAATTGCATGAGCGCGAGCGCGAGTTCCGTTTCCACCCCGGTGATTCCGAACGGCGCGTAATCGAACTCGACTTCCTTTTCGTAATCGCAGTGCGGCGCGTGGTCGCTGCACAAAATCTCAATCGTGCCGTCGAACAGGCCTTCAAGGATCGCCTCGCGGTCCCGCGCGGTGCGCAATGGCGGATTCATTTTGAAATTTGTGTCGTAGGCTGGCCACGATGGAAGCTCGTCGGTTTGCGTATCAGCCAGAATTTTTCCGTCGTTCGCCCAGAATTTTTCGCTTCCGGCAACGGCGGCATCGGTCAGGACAAAATGGTGAGGGCATGCCTCGCCGGAAATCGGCACGCCTCTTTTTTTCGCCGCGCGCAACAGCGAGACGCTGCCTGCCGCGCTCAAATGCTGGCAGTGGATTTTCGCGCCGGTGAGTTCGGCAAGCAAAATATTCCGCGAGACAATTATCTCCTCGCCTGCCGACGGCCAGCCACGCAGGCCGAGCGCGGTGCTCCAATAGCCTTCGTGCATCACTCCATCAGTGACGAGCGAATAATCCTGGCAATGATCCATCACGGGCAGGTCGAACATCTTCGCGTATTCGCAGGCGCGGCGCATAAGTTCGTTGTTCTGGACGCAATGGCCGTCGTCGGTGATGGCGACGATGCCGGCCTTTTTGAGCGAGCCGATTTGCGCGAGTTCCTCGCCCGCGATGTTTTTGGTGATTGCGCCGGTGACAAAAACATTCACGACTCCTTCCTGCGCAGCGCGTTCGCGGATGAGCGCGACGGTGCCGGAGTTGTCAATCGTCGGCGACGTATTTGGCATGCAGACGACGGAAGTGAATCCGCCGCGCGCGGCGGCGGCGGTTCCGGTGGCAAGATTTTCCTTGGCGGTCTGGCCGGGTTCGCGCAAATGGACGTGCAAATCAATCAGGCCGGGACAGACGATTTTTCCTTTGGCGTCGAAAACTTCAATCCCTTTTGGCGTTGAGATTTTTTTGCCGACGGCGGAGATTTTTCCGTCAATGATCAGAACGTCCGCGAGGGAATCAAAATGACTTGCGGGATCAACGACCCGTCCGCCGGTCAGAAGCAGCGAATTCATTGCGTCGAGTCTAGCGGGCGGCGGTTGACAAGGCAAGTGCGGGCGTTTTAGTATTGCTGCGCGTCAGCCTTCGCCTCCGGCTTCGGCTCGACAAGCAAGGCGGGCGTAGTTCAATGGTAGAACGGGAGTTTTCCAAACTCCACACGAGGGTTCGATTCCCTTCGCCCGCTCCAATCTCAATTTGGAGTAATGAAATCAAAGCTAATATGGATTGTTTGCCTTTCATTTTTTCGCCACTGCTAACGCTGGCTGCTAACAAGTCCAACGGTGTCATTGAAGTTTGGAGAAGTCTTTGAAGAGGTTTTAGCCTTTCATTTTTCCATCAATCCACACCGGCGGCAACCTCACTATGACGCCATCTTCGCAAAATTCGGTTATCATCCGGTCGTCTGGCGAACACATGTCCCCAAAGGCAGAGACCACTCCGATGGGTGCAGTAAGCTCCAGCATTCTCGTAAACCAACCGACGTAGGCCGGATCAGGATGGTGGCCCTGTTCCGCGAATTTCGGAAATTCCACGATGAACCGTCTGGCCAAAATTATCGGCGTCTTGGGACTCATGTTCCGCCAGCAGAAATAATTGTCCTCGTCGCGCTTGAGTAGCGGGGCAACGACTCGTAGTCATCGTCACGGGCAAGGCGTGCGCCGTGGGCGGGGCTGGTCATGGCTGCCGGCAGAAATACGCACCGCCAATAACATCCGGACGGCGACAAGAAAGGTGCGACCCGTAACCCCTCGTAGCCCAATTTATGAAGTTCGGCCACCATGAGAAACAGGCGTCGGGCGTTCTTGGCTTCGGTCAAAGTTTCGGGCGATAATCGGTTTATGTTCATGGCCACGACCATGGCTCAACAGAGGAGCAAAGTGTAGTCGAATAGAACTTCGATTGCGGGCCGATGAATGGCACATGTCACGACCATGAGTGCCAAAGCCAAATGCCTGAACCCGAAATGCCAAAGCAAAGCCAAGGTTCGCGGTTTGTGCCCGGCCTGTTATGTCCGCGCGAATGAGGTGATCAAAAAGGGGCTGACGACGTGGAAGAAGCTGGAGGCGGCCAAAAGGGTTCTGCCTCCTCAACGCCAACTAAAATCCACGGTCGAGTGGTTGCTTGGCCGAGCGAACTGACCCCGCCTCTACATGCACGCGATCCGAAGCGCCGGTGGGTCGGTTTCGAGCGGTCGGTGCCGTCCTCATCGTCGCGTCCTCCTTGCCGCCATTCCGTGGTCGATGGTCGGCTTTCGTCGTTAATCCGTATGGCTCCTAGTGTCCCTGCTTGCTGGCCGGGTGTTGTTTTGGTGGTCTGCTGATAGGCTTTAAGCTTTTTTGGCTCTTAATGATGGAGAGTTTTTCTGGTGGCCGATTTTTGGTGAGATTTTTGGCCGATTTGAGGGGTGGTGAGAATTCAGAGCAACACACTGGTTTTTTAGTGTTGTTTCTGGCCGAAACGGAGGGGTCAATTCACGTCCATTTGTGGATGCAAATATTGGGCCGGGACGATGCGCTGCCTCCGGATCAAAGGCGGCCCCGCCAAACCAAGAGACCCGCAGGAACATTCCACCTCGGTTCATACTGGTCACGGCAATGAACCCGACACGTTTCGTTGCCTTTTTGTGAGTTCTTCAGAAGAAGGTAAGTTCCACCATGTTATGTCAATTTCGTCCTCTGAAAGCGTTATCCTCTCAACGATGCTTTCGATGATTCTGCGCTTTTCCTCTTGGTTGAAATGAGGCCACTTCCGGTGTAGTGCGGTCGCCTCGCCGTCGAATCCACCCGCATTCAATTTTTGCCCGACGTTGGCGATTTTCATGGCTGATGGGCCAGAACGCATTATCAGGCCAGAAATGACTCAAGACGCCCCATATCGCGACGTAGTGCGAGAATCATGCCTCGTCGAAAGCCTCATGAACACAGGTGATTTACGTTTTTGGCTAAATTGGCCAATCAATGCCCAAATCGTTTGACGTTATTTTCGCGGCCTTTCCACACAACATCGAACTTCCCGAACCGGTTCATGATATCCAAGCATTCAGTCGCCAGTGCGAACATCCTCTGACTGCTGTGGTATTTTTTGATGATAACATTTTTCTTAACCAGCCGGTTCAAGACAATCATCGAATCCGTTTCAATAGCCAGTAACAAGGGCTTCGGGTCGATGTGCTGTGATTCGAGCCAACCGACCGCCTCGGCCATGGGATTGAACAGCATGAGCCATACTGTTGATGCCGTGAACCAAATTGAAACGGATTGCAGTTTGTCCCTGCTCGCCGCAATCAACGAGCAGACCAAGGCAACCATCAGGCCGGCGGCAATCCGTGTCAGAGTGGCAGGAAACCCCGCGAACGGAATGCCCAGTTGAATCAACAGTCCGCTGATGTCCGATTTGGGAGAAAGCGCCGCGCCCTCCGCCAC
>Ga0182013_10007792_pt1 | contig 11691 bp, 6 predicted proteins | sample 612S2MmetaG_FD_120487 | JGI IMG/M metagenome (GOLD analysis project Ga0182013, IMG submission 120487) | Permafrost microbial communities from Stordalen Mire, Sweden - 612S2M metaG | ecosystem: Environmental > Terrestrial > Soil > Wetlands > Permafrost | place: Sweden: Stordalen | collected...
CACTGGCTGACGGCGAAGGAGTTCCTGGATCTGTTCGCGATTTCTCGCGCGGCGCCGGGACCGGGATCGATGATCGCGGTGCTGGTCGGGCAGAAGGCGGCGGGCCTGCCGGGTGCCGCCGTGTCGTTCGTCGCGATGTTCGGGCCGTCCAGCGTGGCGGTGTTCGCGGTCGCTCGTTACTGGAACCGGGCGGCGCGCAAGCCGTGGCGCGCGGTGGTGGAGCAAGGCCTGGCGCCGGTCGCCATCGGCATGACCTTCGCCACCGGACTGTCCCTGGTTCGCGGCACCGAGCACGCGTTGTTGCCGTTCGCGATCACGGCGGGCAGCACGCTGGCGTTCGCGTTCACCGAGCTCAATCCGATCGTGCTGCTGGCGATCGGCGCGGCGATCCTGCTGCTGGCGGGGGGCTGATGCCCTCCGAGGCAATGCCCCCTGGGGAGACCGAGCGGTTGTTGAGCCTGGTGCTCGACCCGGTCTGGTACCGGGCGCGGCATCGCGACGTGGCGGCCAGCGGGGCCGATCCGTTGCGGCATTTTATCGATTGCGGGTTGCGCGAGCAACGCGATCCGAACCGCTGGTTCGATGGCGCGTGGTACGCGCGGCGGTATCCCGACGTCGCGGCCTCGGGCGCGCATCCGTTGCTGCATTATATGACCGAGGGCGCGCGGTCGCGGCGCGATCCGCATCCGCGGTTCGACGCCGGGTGGTACGCGGAACGGCACCCCGAGGCGGCGGGCAACCCGCTGTTGTTCCACCTGCGGATCGGTGCCTCGCGCGGCTGGTTGACCGAGCGGCCGGTGGCGATCGAAGACTGGCTGCCCTCGGCGCGACCCGCGTTCGTGGCCCCTTCGGATGTCGCGGCCGATGTCGTCATTCCGGTGTATCGCGGGATGGCGGTGACGCGGCGCTGCGCGGAGTCGGCGCTGGCGGATCAGGACAGGCCTGAGGGGCGGGTGCCAGAGGGGCGGGTCGTAGTGATCGACGATGCCTCGCCGGAACCGCGGCTGAGCGCGTGGCTCGACCGGCTGGCGCGGACCGGCGCGATCACGTTACTGCGCAATAAGAAGAATCTGGGGTTCGTCGGCTCGGCCAACCGCGGGCTGCGGCACGCGGGCACGCGCGATGTCGCGCTGCTGAACAGCGATACCGAGGTGCCGTCCGGCTGGCTGCGGCGGCTGGCCGCGCAGGCGTACGCGGAGGACCGCGTCGCCAGCGTGTCGCCGTTGTCGAACAACGCTTCTATCTGTGGCTGGCTCGGTTACGCGGGCGCACCGATGCCGGACGGGGTGGGCCTGGCGGAGATCGACGCGGCATGCCGGACGGCGAACGCGGGACGCTCCGCTCCGGCGCCGACGACGGTCGGGTTCTGCATGTATATCAGGCGGGCGGCACTGGACGCGTTGGGCGGGTTCGACGCGCGGACGTTTGGCAAAGGCTATGGGGAAGAGAACGATTTTTGCCTGCGGGCGGCGGCGGCGGGCTGGCGGCATCATATCGCCTGCGACACGTTTGTGTATCACGCGGGGGGTGCCAGTTTCGGCGACGCGGCGGACCCGGCGATCACGCGAGCCTACACGATCCTGACCCAACGTTATCCGAACTACGCGCTGTCCATCGCGGAGTTCGTCGAGGACGCGCGGACCGAGCCATTTCGTTTCGCGGCCACGATGGCGTTGTTCCGGGCGTCCGGCCGGCCCACGGTGCTGGTGCTGTCGCACGACATGGACGGCGGCGTGCGGCGCGGCGTGACCGACGCGGTCGCGCGCGACGCGGGAAAAGTGAATTACCTGGTGCTGGAGCCGGCCTCCCGCGGTGTCGCGCTGTCGGTGCCGGCGCTGCCGGAGTTGCCCAGGTTGGTGGTGGCGGCGGAGCGGTGGCGCGATGTGGCGGCGGTGGCGCGCTCGGGCGGTGTGAGCCGGGTGCATATCCATCATCTGATGGGTTTGGACCTGGACGCGCGGGCGCTGATCCACGAACTGGGGGTGCCGTTCGACGTGACGGTGCACGATTATTTCGCGATTTGCCCTCAGGTGACATTACTGCCGTGGGATGTGGGTCCTTACTGTGGCGAACCGGGTCCGGCGGGGTGCGACGCGTGCATCGCGCACCGGCCCTCGCACGGGGCGCGCGACATTATGTCGTGGCGGCTGCGGTGGGCGTGGCAGTTCCATGAGGCGGCATTTGTGTTCGCGCCCAGCGAAGACACGCGGGAGAGGCTGCGGCGGCATGGCATCGGGGAACACGCGATCGTCGTGCCGCATGAAACAATCGCGCCGAGGAATGTGGCGCCGGAGCGGCCGGCGAAACAGCTGCGGGTCGCGGTCCTGGGGACGCTGGCCAATCACAAGGGGGCGCAATTGGTGGCCTCGGTGGTGATGGCGGCGGATCCGGCGCGGCTGGAGATTCAGGTGATCGGCGGCGTTGAAGCAACGATTTCCGGCGCGGCGCGGGCTCGGCTGACGGTGCACGGGCCGTATCGCGAGGGTGCGTTGCCGGCGTTGCTGGCACGCTACCGGCCGCACGTGGTGTGGTTTCCCGCCGCCTGGCCGGAGACTTACAGCTACACGTTGTCGGCCGCGATCGACGCCGGATTGCCGATCGTGGCCGGGGAGATCGGGGCGTTTCCGGAACGTCTCTCTGGACGGCCGTTGACGTGGGTGACTCCGCCGACTTTGGATCCGGCGGCGTGGCTTGGGTTGTTCGATACGGTCGCGGACGCGTTACGGAAAGCTGGTGCTGGACGCGGGCCGGAGAAGCGGCGAGGCATATTCGATGTCGAGCGGATGGCGAGCGGGAAAGCGTCATCGAGGAGGGCGGCGAAACGCGCCGGAGCGATGGCGGTCGATACGGTAACGGACGCGGTGCGCGGGGATGCGCCGACGCGAGGCCCGGTGCAACGCGCTCGCGCGGCGATGGTCGATACGAAGACGGGCCCGTTGCCTGGCGACACGGCCGCGGCCGGGACGGAGGTCGATACTGAGACGGAACAATTGCGTGGCGATGCGCTTCCGGCCGAACCGGCGAAGCGCGCGGGCCGGGTGGCAGTCGATGCGTTAACGGAAGAATCTCCTGGGGATGCGCCGCCGCGTGGCGCGGCGAAACGAACGCGCGCGGTCGCGGTCGATACGGTAACGGACGCGTTGCCTGGCGATGCTTCGCCGCGAGGGGCCGGGGAGCGGTCCGGAAGGCGGGGAACGGTGGCGCGGTCGGGGCTGGTGGATTTTCGGCGAGAGGGCGCGACCTCGGTCGTGGTCATTCCGGAGACGTTCGACGACGGATCGTTCACGCCCTGCGCCTATATCCGGCTGCTGCTGCCGTTGACCCATCCGGCGAGCGGGCGCGGCCTGACCGTGACCGTCGCGGACGCGGCCGAGGCGGCGCGGTACCAGGCCGATGTCATTGTCACACAGCGTCACGCACTGGCATCGGTCGCGGCGGCGGAGCGGTTGGCGGCACATGCGGCGCGCACCGGGGCGACGCTTGTGTTCGACCTCGACGACGATTTGCTGTCGATCCCGCCGGAGCATCCGGAAGCGGCGGATCTGACCGCTCGGGCGGCGGTGGTGGAGCGGATGATCCGGCTGGCGGGCATGACCCGGACTTCGACCGCCGCGCTGGCGGAACGGGTGCGGACGCTGGCACGGCGGGTCGAGGTGGTGGGCAATGCGCTGGATGAGCGGATCTGGACGCCTCGCGGGAGCGGGCCCGCGGATCCGTTTGGGCCGGTGCGGCTGCTGTGCATGGGGACGGCGACGCACGACGCCGATTTCGCGTTGCTACAGCCGGCACTTGGGGAAATCCATCGGCGGTTCGGTGATCAGATCCAGATCGATTTGATTGGATTCGTGTCCGGAACGGTGCCGGAATGGGTGCGCCGGATCGCGCCGTCCTTGCACGCCAGCCGGTCGTATCCGGGGTTCGTAAACTGGCTGGCGGGGGCGGGGCCGTGGGATATTGGGCTGGCGCCACTGGCGGACACCGCGTTCAACCGCTGCAAATCGCCGATCAAGGTGCTGGATTACGCCGCTCTGGGACTGGCGACGCTGGCGTCGGACGTGGCGGCGTACCGGGGATCGTTGGCGGATGGGGTCGGCGGCGTGCTGGTGGCGAACACGGATGAGGCCTGGTTCGAGGCGCTGAGCCGGGCGATCCGGGACCCGGCGTGGCGGCGGGGGTTGGCGGCGGCGGGCGGGCGGGCGTGCCGGGACGGTGGGACGCTGGCGGCGTTGGGCGGGGCGTGGCTGACTCCGACCCAACCGCGGCGGTAACCCGCCAGCCACGCTCTACCACTCCGTCGTTTCGTCCGCCGTCTCCGGCTCGGCTTCGGCGCCCAACGGCGGCAAGGTCGCGAGGCCGGCGTTCTCCGGGCCAGCCAACACGATCACGTGGCCGCCGTCGGACACGCCCCGGACATGCATCGTGATCGGCTCGCCATGCGGGCCGATCTGGGTGGGCGGCACGACGGCCTGGCCGGAGGTGTGCAGGATCGTCAGCCGCGTGGCGATCTCCTGCTCGCCCCGCTCGCCTTCCGCGGGGTCGCCGAACACGCCGGCCTCGGCCTGACGGCGCAGCAGGTCCTCGACCGGGGAACCGAGGGCGGCGGCGTCCAGCTTCACGCTGGCGACTTCGGCGAAGCGGGGGTTCCACTGGCGCAACCGCCCCTCCCCGTCCAGGCGAAGCACGCCGTCGGTGGGGCTGCTCATGAGCGTCGCGACCTCCGGCTCGTTCAGCAGCCCGCGGACCCGCGCCAAAGCGAGTTCCTGGCGCGTGTTGGCCAGCGTCAGTTCGGTCCGCTCATGGGTGCGCCGGCGTTGCCGCGCCTCCCGCGTTGTGGCGATGCCCCAGATCACGATGCCGGCGATGACCAGCACGATGATCGAGCCGACGGCGGCCACCGAGCGTGCCATGGTGGCGAGGCCGGCCAGCGGCTGGATCGCTGAATCGATATCGACCCCGACGACCACGGCCATGTCGCGGTTGGGAATGCGCTGATAGGCGATGATCCGCGGCACCTGGTCGGTCGGCGACACGCCAGACCAGATGCCGGAGTCGTTCTTGCGAATTTGCTCGACCAGTTCGGACTGCGCGATATCCATGTCCGCGAACTGGGCCGACTTGCCTACGATCGCCTGCAGGCCGCCGCGTTTGATGGCGACCAGGCCCACCACGCCGTTCTGGCCCAGATTGGCGCCGGAGAAGAGTTTGGTGATGCCCTCGGAGCGGTAGGAGGCGCCGATGTACCAGCCACGCGGACGGGCGAGCGGGCGGACGATGTAGGTCAGGAACTGCCGCGCCTCGATCTTGTCGGAACCGCCGGGTATCCGTCCGTCGGGGTTCTTCGTCCCGTCGGGATCGAACATCTCCAGGCTGCCGTTCGGGTAGGTCACGTAGGCCGAGCCGAAGCCCTGGCCGATGGACTGCGGGATGGTGCCCTGAACGATGATGCCGCGCTCGTTGGCGATGAAGATGTCGTCGGCGACGCCGGTCAGGGCCAGGAGTTTTTTCCTCCAGCCGGCCAGATCGACCGAGTCGCTGTCGTTTTTCCAATCGTCCTGGATGATCGCGAGGCTTTGATCGACCAGTTGCAGTTCATCCTGGATCTCGCGCGCCAGCACGAAGGCGACGGACCGGACCTGCTGATCGGTGCGGGCGCGGATCTCAGTCGCCTGATCGCTGATGGCGCGGTCGGTCAGGGTCCACATCAGGATGATCAGCGCCAGGCTGATGAGGCCGATGGCAGTGAAGGCGAGCCACTGCATCGGGTCGATGACGATGCCCTGGGAGGAGCGCATCTGCACGAGCGTCGGGGGCGCGCCGCGCATCCCGGTGGAGGAGCGGCGCTTGGAGCGGCGCCGCTGCGGGAGCGGGGCCGGGGTGATTCGCTGACCACGGGAACGGCTTTGCTTTACGCGCATGAGGACAAGTTACCCCTGCTGATACGCCCATGATAGCGCATCAAATCCTCCATAATCCTAACCGCCGGAGGGTGCAATGAAACCGGCTCAGGTCGAGGGGGCGGGCCTGGGCGAAATGGCCCTCCCCCGTCATGCCCGGGCTTGACCCGAGCATCCGTGGACGCGACCCGGGCGTCGAAAGTCGCCCTCGGTGCGTGATGCGAGCGATCCTCGGCTCGAGGCCACGGCTGTCCGGTTTAATTTCAGTGTGCAACGGGTTGCGCATGGACTCTACTCGATCCCAGGGAATCGGCGGTTGGCCGCACAGGAGAAAGTCGGCCATGCGTCATCGGAATACCGTCCTGCACAGCGTACTTGACCAGGTTTCCTGGCCCACGTTCGAACGCCTCGTCGGCAGTCGCAATGCCGACAAGCATGTTCGTTCCCTCAGCACCAAGACCCAGTTCATCGCGATGGCCTATGGTCAACTGTCCCGCGCCAAGGGCTTGCGAGAGACTGTCACCCAGTTTCGCAGCCAAGGGCCAAAGCTCTACCACCTGGGGGCGAGGCCGGTTGCCCTTTCCACCTTGGGGGACGCCAACGCCAAACGCTCCAGCGGGGTGTTCGAGGATCTTTTTAAGGATCTGGTGGCCCGCGTCGGTCGCCAGGTGCGCGAGGCTTTGGACTGTGCCGTGTATTTGATCGATTCAACCCACCTGCGCCTGAACGCGCGCAGCGCCGAATGGGCCAAATATTCAGCCGGCGTGTGTGGCGCCAAGGTCCATGTCGTCTACGATCCGGACGCCGATCGGCCGATCTACGCGGCGTTTACCGTGGCCAACGTCAACGACATCACGGCGGCGAAAGAGATGCCGATCGAAGCTGGCGCGACTTATGTCTTCGATCTCGGCTACCACGACTACGGCTGGTGGAAGAAAATGGACGACGCCGGCTGCCGGATCCTCGGGTCAAGCCCAAGGACGACCCGGCTGAAGAAAAACACGCAGCTGACAATCGATCGCGACCGGTTCGTATGGCCCGGTGGACCGATCCTGTCCGATCGGATCGGTACGCTCCCGGCCCGGCTGGCCGGGAACCGGCGCAATCCGATGCGGGTCGAGATGCGGGAGGTCCAGGTCCGGATCCAGACCGGCAGGGTCATACGCATCCTCACCAACGACCTGGCCTCGACCGCCCGGGAAATCGCCGATCTCTACAAGCGTCGCTGGGCCATCGAGTTGCATTTCCGTTGGATCAAGCAGGAACTGAGGATCGAGAAATTTTTCGGTGTCTCGGAAAACGCCGTCCGCACGCAGGTTTATATCGCGCTCATCGTGTTTCTGCTGTTGCGTCTGGCGCACGGCGCGCAAGCGTCGGTGCCAGCCTTGCTGGAGTTCGTGCGTCTCGTTCGGACTCATTTGATGAGCCGGCGCGATGCGCGGGCTCTCAATGACCCCGACGAACGACAGCCAAGGTTGCATGAGTGGCCGCGAGCGTTGGACGGGTGCACGGCGTGAACACACCGACCAGAGTCAGAGATTCCTATACCAGGTATGACCGAATTAAACCGGACAGCCGTGGGTCAAGCCCGAGGATGACGATAAAGTGGGCCGGGGTGACGATAAAGCCAAGGTCGTGCTGCCCGGCGCTTATCCTGACGCGCGCGGGGGGCAGGCGGCAATCCCGGGTTGACGGTCGTGGTATACAAAATCCATAATACTTCCCGAGAAGGAAAGCACGCCCACGCATGAGCGATCAGCCGCGAAAGCTACCGATCGAGCCGCTGCATGTCAGCGTCGGCCTGCGCGCGCAGGCCTGCGACGCGATCCGGGCCGCCATCATGCGCATGGACATCTATGGCCAGCCCGAGGAAATCCGACTCGACGAACGCCAGCTCTGCCAGGACCTGGGGGTCAGCCGCACGCCGATCCGGGAGGCCCTGTCGGTGCTGGAGCAGGAGGGTTTTGTCCGCTCGATCCCTCGCCGCGGCATCGTCGTGGTGCGCAAGTCGAAGCGCGAAATCGTCGAGATGATCACCGTGTGGGCCGCCATCGAGAGCATGGCCGCGCGGCTGGCGGCGACGCGCGCGACGGCGGAGGAAATCGCCGGGCTGCGGCACGCGCTGGCGGCGTTCGATGAGGATCCCAGCGGGCATCTCAGCGAATACTCCGACGCCAACATGGCGTTTCACAAGGCGATCATCCGGTTGGGCGGCGTCGAACTGATGACGGGCATCACCGACACCCTGTTCATCCATATGCGGGCGGTGCGCGCGGTGACGATGACGCAGGACAACCGGGCGCGGCGCTCGGTGCGGGATCATCGCGATATCATCGCGGCTCTGGAAGCACGGGACGCGGACCGCTCGGAGCGGCTGGTGCGCGAACACACGATGGGGCTGGCCGCCCATGTCGAACGGCACGGTGATTTTCTGGACGTCCGGCCAGCTTCTGGACAGAGCGCCGAAGATCGCCGCCAATACGCTTAACGAGAACGAGTTCTTTGGAGGAACGCAGTCCATGTCCACGACAATCGCGCCACGGAGGGTTTGATGTCCGCGGCAATTGAACAAACCACCGACGCGGCCGAGACCGAACTGACCGATGGCTTCCATCTGGTCATCGACGCGCTGAAACTGAACGGGATCAAAACGATCTATAACGTCCCTGGCATTCCGATCACCGATCTGGGCCGGCTGGCGCAGGCCGAGGGGATGCGCGTCATTTCGTTCCGCCATGAACAGAACGCCGGCAACGCGGCTGCGATCGCGGGGTATCTCACGAAGTCGCCTGGCGTTTGCCTGACGGTTTCGGCGCCGGGGTTCCTGAACGGGCTGGTGGCGCTGGCCAACGCGACGACCAACTGCTTTCCGATGATCCTGATCAGTGGCTCGTCGGAACGCGAGATCGTTGATCTGCAGCAGGGCGATTATGAGGAGATGGATCAGCTCGCCATCGCGCGGCCGTTGTGCAAGGCGGCGTATCGCGTGCTGCACGCGGCGGATATCGGCATCGGCGTGGCGCGCGCGATCCGGGCGGCGGTGTCGGGGCGGCCGGGCGGCGTGTATCTCGATTTGCCGGGCAAGTTGTTCGGGCAGGTGATGGAGGCCGAGGCGGGCCGGCGATCGTTGGTAAAGGTGATCGATCCGGCACCGGCACAGATACCGGCGCCATCCGCGGTCGAACGGGCGCTGGACGTGCTGAAGGGCGCCAGCCGGCCGTTGATCATTCTTGGCAAAGGCGCGGCTTATGCACAGGCCGACGAGGATATCCGCGCGCTGGTCGAGAAAAGCGGCATTCCGTTCATTCCAATGAGCATGGCGAAAGGATTGATCCCCGATTTGCATCCGCAATGCGCCGCCGCGGCCCGTTCGTCCGTGCTGCTGGAAAGCGACGTCGTGCTGATGATCGGCGCGCGGCTGAACTGGCTGTTAAGTCATGGCAAGGGGCGGCAATGGGGACCGCCAGGGTCGAAGAAGTTCATCCAAATCGACATCGAGCCGCGCGAGATGGACAGCAATGTCGAGATCGCCGCGCCCCTGGTGGGCGATATCGGCTCCTGCGTGGCGGCGTTGCTGCGCGGCATGGGCGACGGATGGATCGCGCCGCCGGCGGCATGGACCGATTCGATACGTGCCAAGAAAGAGTCCAACATCGCCCGGATGGCCACGCGACTGGGCAAGAACTCGGTGCCGATGGATTATCATTCGGCGCTGCGCGTGCTGCGCGATGTGATCAAGGAACGGCCGGACGCGATCCTGGTGAACGAGGGCGCGAACACGCTCGATCAGGCGCGCGGGGTGATCGACATGTATCAGCCGCGCAAGCGGCTGGATGTCGGGACCTGGGGCGTGATGGGCATCGGCATGGGCTTCGCCATCGCTGCCGCGGTGGAGACCGGGAAGCCGGTGCTGGCAATCGAGGGCGACAGCGCGTTCGGCTTCTCCGGCATGGAGGTGGAGACGATCTGCCGCTACAATCTGCCCGTCTGCGTGGTGGTGTTCAACAACGACGGCATCTATCGCGGCGACGGCGTGAATACGGGCGGCGGTACCGATCCGGCGACGACGGCGTTCGTCAAAGGCGCCCGATACGACCGGATGATCGAGGGGTTCGGCGGGGTCGGCGTCAACGTGACGACGCCGGACGAATTGAAGCGCGCGGTCGATGCGGCGATGGATTCCGGCAGACCCACGCTCATCAACGCGGAAATCGACCCGGCGGCGGGCAGCGAGAGCGGCAACATCGGCAACCTCAATCCGAAAAGCGCCCTCGGTTCGAAAAGTGCCCCGGCGAAGAAAGGAGCAGCATAAGATGTCGAAAGCCCTGGATGGCGTGCGTATCCTCGATTTTACTCATGTGCAGTCGGGACCGACCTGCACGCAACTGCTGGCGTGGTTCGGCGCCGATGTGATCAAGGTGGAGCGGCCGGGCGTCGGCGACATCACGCGCGGGCAACTGAGGGATATTCCCGATGTGGACAGCCTGTATTTCACGATGCTCAATCATAACAAACGCTCGATCACCATCGACGGGCGCAATCCGGACGGCAAGCACGTGCTGGAGGAACTGGTCAAAAGCTGCGACGTGATGGTGGAGAATTTCGCTCCCGGCGCGCTGGATCGGATGGGGTTCACGTGGGAGCGGATCCAGGCGTTGAACCCGCGCATGATCCTCGCGTCGATTAAGGGATTCGGGCCGGGTCCTTACGCGGACTGCAAGGTTTATGAGAACGTGGCGCAGTGCGCGGGTGGCTCGGCATCCACGACCGGGTTCGACGATGGGCCGCCGCTGGTGACCGGCGCACAAATCGGTGATTCGGGGACGGGACTGCATTTGGCTCTCGGCATCGTCTGCGCGCTGCATCACCGGCACGCCACGGGCCGCGGCCAGAAGGTGGACGTGGCGATGCAGGACGGCGTGTTGAATTTATGCCGGGTGAAGTTGCGCGATCAGCAGCGCCTGGCGCATGGGCCACTGATGGAATTTCCGCAGTATCCGGATGGCGAGTTTGGGGAGGCGGTGCCGCGGTCTGGCAATGCGTCAGGTGGCGGGCAGCCGGGTTGGATTCTGAAGTGTAAAGGTTGGGAGACCGATCCGAACGCGTATATTTACTTCATCGCGCAGGCGCCGGTGTGGGAAGCGATCTGCGATGTCATTGGCAAGCCGGAATGGAAGACCGATCCGGATTACGCGAAGCCGCCGGCGCGGTTGCCTCGGTTGAAGGGCATCTGGGACACGATCGAGGCGTGGACGATGACCAAGACCAAGTTCGAGGCGATGGATATCCTGAACAAGTACGACATCCCCTGCGGGCCGATCCTGTCGATGAAGGAAATCGCCGAGGAACCGTCGCTGCGGGCCACCGGCACGGTCGTGGAGGTGCCGCATCCGACGCGGGGGACTTATCTGTCGGTCGGCAACCCGATCAAACTGTCCGAGCACGTCTCGGAAGTGAAACGCTCGCCGTTGTTGGGGGAGCATACCGAGGAAGTGCTTCGCGAGGTCCTGAAGTTCGACGACGCGACGGTGGCGCGGATGCTGGCCTCGCCCGGACTGGGCGGGCGGGTGAAGGCGGCGGCGGAGTAGTTCCGGGGCGGAACAGGCGAAGGGGGAAGCAGCGTTGTGCCTTCGCCCTTTTTCGCGGCCTGACCCAACGGGGTTGATGCCGTCTTCCCCCGCTTTCGCAGGGGGCAGGCTCTTGGCTCCATCCACTCCTCGCCCGATCGTCCAGGGTCGTTCGCGGACTTCACAGCTACTATGGCGGGGCCCGACTTCTCGTTCCCGTTCATCGCTGG
>Ga0182013_10007793_pt1 | contig 11690 bp, 10 predicted proteins | sample 612S2MmetaG_FD_120487 | JGI IMG/M metagenome (GOLD analysis project Ga0182013, IMG submission 120487) | Permafrost microbial communities from Stordalen Mire, Sweden - 612S2M metaG | ecosystem: Environmental > Terrestrial > Soil > Wetlands > Permafrost | place: Sweden: Stordalen | collected...
GCGCTGACGAATGCTGGACTTCCCTGTGTTCGAAAGCACAGGCCCAATGCTGGAGAGAGGAAAAGTTTTGGTTATTACGCCAAGGCTGATATAGTCCGTGATCCGGGCACCCGGAGGGAGTTCTGCAACCGTACGCGCCACCTGTGGCCTCCTGTCCTTGTCTCATACAGAATGCCACAAATCTAGTTAAGTGAACAGTATTAGGTTTAGCCCTTACAAATGACCAACCGTCTTGTATAACTGAAGATATTGTTCGGCCACCACCGGATAAGAAAACCGCGTCACAGCGGCTTGCCGTGATTGAGTACTCAGAATGGCGCGGCGCTCAGTGTCGTCCAGCACCCATTGAATCCCCCGTGCCAAATCCTGGGTGTCGAAAGGTTGGGCCAGATAACCCGTCTTTTGGTGCTCGACAACATCGGGTAAGCCGCAGATATTGAATGCCACTACTGGCGTGCCACAAGCCAGCGCCTCTACGGCGATATTGGGCAGATTGTCCTGGCGAGAGGGCACCACCACTGCATCCGCCGCACTGTAATACAAGCACAGGCTGATATCGTCATGCAAATGACCGGTGTAGTGAATAGGGAAGCCAAGATTCAGGGGCTCCCTGGGTTCAAGTTGGCCGAGGATTACCAACTCCAGCCCAGTCATTTCACCGCGCAGGTGATCGAACGCGCCCTTTAAGAGGTCAAACCCCTTGCGTGAGTCGAGTGTGCCACCCATCGCGCCAAAAAGAAGCAAAGAGCCTTCAACTGGCAAGCTCAATATTCTCCGAGCCAAGGATTTATTGACGAGTTGCCAGGCCTCCGTGTCGATAGGATTGGGCACTATGCTAACCGGCCAATCTTGCATGATGGCGCTGTGACGAGCACAATCAGCCAACCAGCGGCTGGGCGCAACGATGTGCATGGGCCGCTGCCAGTGTTTTAGTTTTCTCCGCCAAGTCCAACGGTCAAGATCACAACCCGATTCGTAGGCGGGCCGGTTATGCCGCGAGTACCCCTCACGCCAGCGAAACTCTTCGGAATAATTCTCCGCTCCGCAAAACCCCCACATATCGTGCAACGTCCATACAACGGGTGCATGAAGTCTGCCGATGTCGGCGACCGACATCATCTCTCCAGCAACCCAATGCAGATGGATGATATCCGCGCCTGATTTGTTCAGCCGTTGTGGCCAACGCGACGGGAAAATGGCGGGTGAAAAAAGAACCCGGTTCTCTGTGCCGAACGCTTTGGTCAGCAAACCAGCCAAGGGTTGACGGAACTTACCAAACCAGTTCGTCCATCTGCCGCCGAGGGTCTGCACCGTCCAATCCCCAGCGCTAGCGCTGCTTACATACATTCGTGAATCTACCCCGTGCCGTCGCAAAGCATGGTGAATGCGGTAAGCCGCGCGCGCCGCGCCGCCATCGATATCGGAGTAGTTAACCTGCACGACCTTCATCGAGGAATCACGAAACGCCCAAACCTGGATTTCAGACTGAAAAGGTCGTTGAGAAAACGACCGAAAAGCTGGGATAATCGTTCGGCCCATCTTGCCATTCTCATGTCAAGCGGCCCAATTCGCTCGAATATCTCTGCATGCTCAGCCCCGGATATTCTTCCCATATAGCGCAACCCCATCGCCTTCATCACCAACCGAAATGTGTGCCGGAGGTGGAAATTCGAGGGAAGATGGCATTTTATTACAGGGAAAAAGCAATTCGCAAATACCACATGGCCCCCATCCCGTACGGAACCAGCAATCCGGTATGCAAGCGATATAGGATCTTCGACATGCTCCAATACATCCTGTGCGATGATCGCGTCGTAATCACCCAAAGACAAGTCCGGTACGAACCTGATCCGCGGCTCCTGCCGAATACGCTCCAACCCGGCTCTTGACGGATACGGCTCGACGATCGCAATTGATCCGTCAGGAACGGCGCCAGCAATACCAAGGGCCAGCTCTCCAAATCCGCCACCATAATCGGCTATACGCTTCGACCCTCTTTGATCGAGGCAAATAGCAATCGCTCTGCGGTGCCGTACGGAAACTGGATCCAGCGCCGTAAAGATCCCGTTCATCAGCCAAACCGGGTGCCTGTAATATTCATCCATAGCTTGGCCTGATAGCGATAGGCGATTGTTCAGGAGAAGATCACCCCATATTCGATCCATTTCCTTCCATACCCACTCAACGGTGGGAAGTTCTCGAGGCAATGTTCCTAAGTACTCGATTTCCTCCGGCGACAATGCTACCTTTGGAATTTCAAAGCCCCACACGGAAATAGGAGACATTTACGTTCTCTTTTCGATTGTCAAATCGCCCCGCTATTATTCCAGAGCAACTGTGGCGCATTCAGAACGAAGTAGGAACCTTCTAGGCCCGCGTTCGCATCTTGACGATTCGGCCACCAAGCGCGCACTCGCTATCGCTGCTACACGATTACTCTCATAGTCCCTATGAATTCAATTCTCATAGGGCCGAGGATAACATGGAAGGCATGTGGCGCCGCGACTTGTAACGCGTCCACCAGAGCCAGCTTGTAATCACTTGAACTAATGAAAGGCCCAGATATGCCATTGCCAGCCCCGTTGCGCCCATTCTAGTGAGCAGCGCAGCAAAGAGCAGTAGGCTAACGCCGCCAATGACAGCGAGTACAAGACCCGCCGTGGTAGATCCTGTTGACCATAGCATGGTTCCCACAGGCGCGGCAGCGGCGTTTAGAAAGCTGAAGATGCAAACAACTACCAGTGTGGACGCTGCGCCTCTGAAGTCCTTACCATAAAGCCGTACGATGCTGCCTGACATGAGCGCTATGGGAAGAGCCACCATAGCAGCGGAAACTGACGTCACCATGAATACACGGCGAAGTTGGCTCCCGTACTCCCCTAGGTTGCCGGAAGCAAATACGCTTGTTAGGACCGGAAGGCTTGATGCTACGGTAGCACTGGAGATGAATGTGATTGCGCCTTGCCATTGATACATCGCAGTAAATAAACCGACCTGCCCGTAACCTGTCCTTGTGGCCAGTTGAGCCATCGCCCACCAATTGGCCGGAACGAGCGCGATCGAAGAGATCAATACCGCAAGACTGAACTTCAAAAGAGAGATTAGATCTTGGCGGGGGCAAGTGTATCGGATTGTAACTTGATTTATCCGGCAGGTTCGCCTTATCGCCCATTGCTGCAAGGCGGCCACGATAAAGCCTGCCATTGCATAACCATAGACGGCCCCGCTAAGCCCCTTACTCAACGCGCCACCTGCAACGAGACCGAGAGTCACTGCCGCCCTTGCAACATTTAGCCGAACTATCTCTCTGAATGCTTCGAAGCCCTGGAGTACGCCTATCTGAGCAGTGTTGAGAGATGAGAACAGCACAATCAACGCGGCAAATTCAAGTTGAACAGCCAACGCGGGAGCCTGAAGCGTATGGTATGCGAGCGCCGGGGCTAGTAGGAACTGTATGCAAGCACACGCAACCCCAAATCCAGCGCTGATAATGAGGGAGACTCCAACAACCTCGCCAACTTTCCGCTGGTCCTCGAAACGGTGTTCCGCGACGTGCTTCGCGGCTGTAATCCCCAACCCGCTGGAGCCCACAGCAGTAAACATCGCCGCAGTCGACAGCACCATCCCAAGCTCACCGTATATATGGCGTCCGAGAACGCGAGCGCAGATCACTCCTAACGCTAACGCCATTACGGCTGCAATCGAAGAGGCAAATCCAGAAAGAAGGGCACCTCGAGCAATCCTGCGCGATGCGCGTCGAGGATCAACTCCTGGTGCTATGATGCCTCGCGCGTAACGGAGAATAACTGTTTTAATCCTATTCATATTTTGATGCACTGCCGTAATTCAAGCCCCAATTCGCTTTCTCGACAAGTTGCTCAATCCTTACTAACTCACACCCATAACGTTCGTATAGCCTCTTCCCGTTCACCACGTTTTGACGTTCGATAAGTTGGTTATTCCAAATCCGTGTCCCCCCCTTTCCGTACCAGCCAAGTCGTAGCGCCACGGGGTACCATCCAACTTCCAACCCTGAGAGCCAGGCTCGGAGGCAAAGCTCCGCGTCATCCCACTGGACCGGCGCATATGACTGATCAATATGGTGCAGAGTCGACTCAAAATGCGCTTTGTTCAGCAACATCGGGGCACGATTTACTAGTTGAACAAACCGAAAACCACGGTCTCGCCCATAGGAGGCCACGTGGACTCCCTTGCATACGTTTAATTGCTTGAAGGTGTCCCCATCGTACTCCCACTGACCAGGCACACCGTCTTCCGTTAAATCTGGAGGAAGAAGACTAATCCCGTTCCTGCCACCCAATATTGCAAGCTTCGGATGCTGTTCGAACAGTGTAATCGCATCTTGTATCCATCTGAGATCTTCGAACCCGTCGTCATCCTGCAGCAACGCGACATATGTCCCACGGGAAAAGTGAATTGCCCGATCATAAGAAATTATCTCGTATAGATCATTCGAACGGATCAGAAATTCATTTGCCCCAGTTAAGAGCCGGGAAAGTTTCCGGTTGTGTGACAGTTCTGAGCCGTCATCGAGGACTATAATCTCGGCACCCTTAAACGCGCGAAGTTGCGACACCAATTCCGATACCGACTTGCTTCGGTTATGGCACTGAATAATGAATGAGATTGCAGGGGCTTGGATATAGCCTTTTGCCGCCCATTGTTCGTAGGTTTTCTTGATAGGCAAAGTTTCTAGTCTCAGGCGGAACTTCACGTAGTGTTGCAATTTCTTCAAGAACGAACGATTCGTGCTCATCTGATACCCCAAGAAAAGAGTAACCCACCCTGACCGCGCATTGCAAGACAATGCTAGCGAGGGTCCCTTCGAGGATGTGCCTGTTCCTACGCTGTTTAACGTCAGAAATCTGTTGCAAGAAATCGACTATCGACTCCAGAGCTTCAGAGTCCGTCTGGACTGCCGTGGACTCGCGCCAAGCCTCCGGTTCGACCGGCGCGCCACACAAAGGGCGGAGTTCAACGATCCGGATCTGCGTGGATGTGCGTGAAGTGTGAGATGCCTTCCCTTCTATTGAGTATCATCATGGGCATAGCTCCGCCGTCCTGACTTAGCAAGTGAACTTTAACACTACACCCTACATCCAATTATCGCTAGACCATCCGCCCTCCTCAAAAGGGCAACCGATGCTCATCGCGGAACATCCAGATCTGAAGAACACTCTTGCCTGAGCCCGTAAACAACACCACAATCGAAAGCGGCCATATGCGTGGAGGGTTGGCAAATTTTGGTTTCTAGTTGCCTTGATCGTAAGCCAATGCCCTCGATTGTGCAAGCGATGTACTGTGAAACTTCGACGTCAACGATGGTTGGCAAACGATCGTCCACAGCCTTTGGATATTTAGCACTTAATAAACATTGCTCTATAAGCACTGTGCAATCAATTGGTTACACGAACGCCTTTCGGGAGGCGAACTGTATCCGCAAGAAGTCCTGCATGGAATAGATTTGGCCTAGCGCTCCCAAAAAATGAAATCCAAGTCTCAGTAGTGATATTAAGGGAGTACGTGCTGCCATTGCTTCTTTCAGAACAGCAATCGGCCGGCATTTCGGAACCATTGGGCCGCGCCTCAGCGCTGGCTTAAGCCTGCTTCTGAGGCAGACAGGAAGGCGCGCCGGCCACCGCGACGCGAATCAGATTGCCCCTACGCGTGGAGCGAGGATCCCTGGGCAGATGCGGGTTTCCCGGTCTTGAATAAGGCAGCCATAAGTTCATTCTAATAATAAAGTGCTATGAATAAACGCTTTATAATCAACATGGTATTGATTGCCAATGCGATTTTAAAAGCCGCGGATTAGGTTTCTAAACCTCCAAGAATGCGCGACTGTTCTCTTTGACGCGGGCCACAAAAGTCGTCACGTAAAGTTGGCTAATCTCCAGCGCCAGACGACGCAGAATAGCCTTGCTCTTACTCAAGCCCAAGCTCTGCGGCCGAATAGGCGTCCGATTCCCGACGGCGCTGGAACTCGCGGGCAGCGGTGAGGTTCACTTGTTCATAGATTCTTGTTGCCCGGGCCCTGGCTCCAGTAATGAGCGAAGGAGGCACCTCGGGTAGAGCGGTCAGCGCATACTTGATAAACGCATCGGTCAAGGCCAGATGAAGCTGGCTGACCGTCTCCAAGTTCTGGAACCTTTGGGCCAGACTGTCAGCCAGATTTCCAAACAGCGAGTAGACGAGTTGCTCAAGGTCGTCGCGCTGGTTGGTGCCCACCGTGACAAGGTAGTCGAAAACCTCGTTGTCGCTCCTGGCGTGGAGTTGCTCTCGCAGCGCAGCCAGACGATCTGCCTGGATGCGGCTGAGCCGAACCGAGTAACGAATGGATTCCGGGCGCTTTCGCTTTGACATAACAGTACTATACAGCAATGTACATAGCGTTGACAACGTGCGGCACAATGGGGTCTCAATGGCCCTCACCTGCCGCGCCAGAAACCTTTGCGAATAAAAGGGATAGAAAGAGCAAACCCTCAAAATGCCGCTGCGCTTTATGTTCCACTACTGCAATTCCCAGTGAAGACGGCTGCAAAACAGCCTACCTCCCAGCGGTCTTCGACCTTCGGAAAGCGCAGCCTGCGGCTGCAACAAAAGGCTCATAAAGCCAGATAAAGGCTCATTCACCCTCATCGTCTTTGCTGAAATACCAAAATGAGGCTTTGTGAGCCTTTGTGAGTTTTTCTGAGCATAAATGAGTAATAATCTGCTCCGCGAGGCTTGCTGGATTCGTCCATTTATGTCATAATATAGTGCAATGCGCATTGCAATACCGAGCGGGAATCCTGAGCTTGATACGTTGCTTGACAGGTTCCGAGAGCGGCAGGGATTGATGCCGCTCAAGGCGCGGGCCTTGAAAGGGCTGGCGGCTGAATTGGGAGCCGTCCATAATCTTGGTATACCTTGGATTGGAATTTGGCGTGCTCTTGCGGAATGCGGATACGAGGGAAGCTATCAACAGTTCTGGCGGATGGCCGTGCGACTGACAGGCACATCCGTCCACAAGCATCAAAAGCGCCGAAACCTCCCGCCCCCTGCGGTGGGGAAAGAGATTCAACAGCCAACAGTCAGTGAGAACGGCCTAAACACGGAGAACCAGGGGAAGCCTGAATGGCAAATTCGGAGAGAAGAGCAAATGGCGCGGCTTGATCGCGAGGCGGAATTAAATCGTCAGCGGGAGGCACGGCTCCAGGTTAAGAAGGTATTCATTCCGAGCGCATTTGTTGGACGGGGCGAGGAATGAGTGCAGCCTACTTCCCCGCTGTTGCTGATCTGCTAGCGCAGGCCCCGACATGAAAGCGGAAAGGCTAGGTTTTTGCTTTTGCTTTTGTTTTTCAATGCTTATGCCCGGATAGTGGAAAACCCGACCTGGGTTAAAGCTTCGGGTCAAGGCCGCGTAGCGCCGCGTTCTACGCGGTTTAGCCTTGACGCGGAGCTGGCCAGGCCGATACTCGCTGAGCCGGGATGGCATTCGAGGACGTATTTTCGCAACAACTTCTTCGGTTTATAGAAAGCCTATTGCGGAGTGAAGCTCCGATGAGCACGAAGCTCAAGCCTCAGTTCTTCCCGGAGCGCCTTGCTGCGCTTGAGGCGTTTGAAGAACTCTTCGAGGACGCTGACGACAATCGCGTTGATGCTGACCCCTTCCGACTCTGCCCATTGTCTCAACGCGGCTCTGGCTTCTGCGCCGAGATGGAGGAGTTGCGGCCTGGAAAGCGCCATGCCTGCCTTGCGGGTTTGCTGAATCTCCATCTTTTCCCGATCAACCTGGCTCAGGGCGAAGAGAACAATCCGCGCCAAATCGCCTTTCACGCGCGACTCCTCCGTGATTGCTTCTCTCAAATCGATCGGAAGCCGGAACGTCATTCCCGGCCTGTCGCCGGCCGTCTCTTGCGCTTTTTTGATCGCAGTCCGGTTTTTCTTCTTTACTGCCACAAACGGACCTCCCGCTTTCATACGCGTTTCCTTGAGCCTTCAAAAGGATAATGCGTTCTGTCCCCCCCCCAGTCTCAAGGTGCTCCGAATGCTCCTAACACGGGCAACCTCATCTATCATGACACGCCGCAACTGCCATGCACGTCGCAGTAATCAGGTTTCTTTCCACCATTTTACCCGATGGCCGATTTGCCTGCCGCGGGCGATTATGGCATACTAAAAGCGATGTACATTGCAGTACGAGTCGAACAGCGGAAGGAGAAAAATGACCTTGCACGAAGAACCATTTGTATCCGCAGAGGAAGCTGCCAAGTTTCTTGGCATCAAGCGCCGATTCCTGCTCTCCCTGGCACGCCGGGGCATCGCCGGAGCCTATGCGCTTGGCACGGGCAGTATCCGCAAGATTTGGGTATTTCGGCTCTCAGAACTCGCGGCGGCGAGCGACGCGAAGCGGTATCATTTGATTCATGGCAGTCCCCGCTGAGAGGAGCTTTTATGGCTTATCAGCGAGGATCATTGAAGAAAGTGCCGCGCAAGGAAGGAGAGACCTGGGTGCTCCGGTTCAGGGTCGGCAGTGCGGACGGACGGCGGGTTGAGAACACCCTGCCCATCGGCCTCGTTCGGGATTTCCCGAGCGAGAAGGCCGCATGGCGCGAGGTGGACAGGCTCGGCCTGTTCGCTCGCATCAACAGCGACGCCACTGCCCTCGGTCGCATCCACTTTGCCGCTCTTGCCGAGCATTACCTGAAGGCCGATTTCGGCGCGGATGCGGTACGCCCGAAGTCGGCCAACACCATCCCGATCGTGACACATTACGTCAGGGACTACCTCTCTGCCCGCTGGGGCAGCGAGATTGCGGACGATATCCGTCCTCTTGAAATTCAACGCTGGATGAAGTCGCTGCACACCGACAACGGACTTGCATGGAAGACGGTTTCCAAGATCCGGGGCATTATGCATCGGGTCTATAAAGTCGGCTTGCTGCACGAACTGGTCTCAAAGAATCCGGTGGCATTGGTAGAGACCCGCTCGAAGTCCAATTACCGCGCCATCGTTATAACCCCAGCCCAGACCTTCGCTATCCTTGAGAAGCTCGTCCACCCTCTGCATTACGCGCTGACTCTCACATGCGCAGCAACGGCGCTCAGGGCATCGGAAATCCTTGCCCTTCGCTGGAACGATGTGCTCTGGGATGAGGGACGGATACGCATTTCAAAGCGGTGGGCAAAAGGCGAGGACGGGGAGACGAAAACGGAAGCCTCCGATGGCTATGTGCCCATGCATCCGCTGCTCGCGGAGCACCTGAAGGAGTGGCGCCGCCAAAGCCCTTATGCGAAGGGAGGAGACTTCGTCTTTCCGTCGCTCTTCCGATCGGGTAAAGTGCCACTCAACGCCTGCTCGTTCGTGAAAGACCATCTTCGCGTAGCGGCCAAGGCGGTGGGAGTTCAAATCGCAGATGGGCAGCGTTTCGGGCTCCACAACCTGCGCCACAGCCTGAGCAATTGGCTGGTGAACAAGGGCAAGGTGGAACCCAAGACCGTGCAAGGCCTCTTGCGCCACTCGAAGATTCAGACGACGCTCGATCTCTACACACAGGAAGACAGTGACGAGACACGGGCAGCGCAGGGATCGTTCCTGAGCGCCATGGGAATAGGCTCAAGAGTCGTGCAATAGGTGCGGGCTGGGTTGTGGGTTGTCACTGTGGGTGCCACCATTTCCTAAGTCCTTTGGAATGAATGGCGGGGACGACGAGACTCGAACTCGCGACCTCTGCCGTGACAGGGCAGCGCTCTAACCGACTGAGCTACGTCCCCAAATTGCCTATATAACTCTACACCGTCGCACGGGAAGAAAAACCCATCCCCTCAGCCAGCCATAATCCGTCCATCTGGCTGCTGCCACCAGCCGCGTTAGAGGCTATCTGGTCAGAAATCGGTTCTTACTGGGCGACATGGATTAGTGTACCAGAAACCAGGAGCCCGGAGCATATGCTCCCCAATCGGTCCAGGGGCCATTATTGTTTACAGCCACAACCGGGGATCTGTACGAGCGGCACCACAACACCTGCGACGAACGAACCGGACCGGTCAATAAGCCTTGAGTTCGACGATCGCTTTGAGGATGGTCTCCGGCTGGGGAAGGATAGCATCCTCGAGGATCGGCTGGTAGGCAACGAAGGTATCCATTGCGGCGACACGGCGGACGGGCGCGTCGAGATGCTCGAAGAGCTCATCGGCGATGCGCGCGGCAATCTCAGCGCCGTAGCCCCAGCTGAGAACGTCCTCGTGGGCCACGATCACGCGGCTGGTCTTGCGGACTGAGGCTGCGATGGCCTCCCAATCGTAGGGGTTGAGCGTGCGCAGATCAAGGATTTCGACCTCAATACCGTACTGGCGTTGAGCCCGGTCGGCTGCCTGCAGCGCCCTGGGCACAATTGCACCGTAGGTGATGAGCGTAATGTGCGCGCCGGGGCGGACGATTTTGGCTTTGCCGAAAGGAATGGCGAACTCCGGCCCCGGATAGGGGGCGCGGCCGTATGCTTCGCGATAAAGGCGCTTGTGCTCGAGGAAGAGCACCGGATCGTCGCAGCGGATGGCGGTGCGCAGCAAGCCGTTGGCGTCAAGGGCGTTCGAAGGAAAGACGACGCGCAGGCCCGGGATGTGGGTAAAGATGCTTTCACCGGACTGCGAGTGGTAGATTGCTCCGCCGGCAAGATAGCCGCCGATGGGCGCGCGCAGAACCATCGGAGAGGCCCAAACGCCGTTCGAGCGCCAGCGCATGACGGCCAGTTCGTTGCGAATCTGGTGCATGGCCGGCCAAATGTAGTCGAAGAACTGGATTTCAACGACCGGCTTCATGCCGCGGAGAGCATAGCCAACGGCGCGGCCGACGATGTTGGCCTCGGCCAGCGGTGAGTTGAAGACGCGCTCGGAGCCGAATTCAGTCTGCAAACCGGCGGTCAGTTTGAAGACGCCGCCTTTGCCCTTGACCTCAACGAGGGCCTCCTCGCGACTGGCGTCGGCTACGTCTTCGCCGTAGACCACGATACATGGATCGCGGCGCATCTCGTCATGGAGACAGGTATTGATGAGGCCGGCCATGGTGATGGGATCGCTTCCCTTTTCGCCGCCGGCCGAGCCGGGAGCTTGCACCCTCTCCTGAGCGAAAGCTGGAGTTGTGGGGTCCAAATCCTCTGAGTAGACGTGCAAGGCGATCTCCTCGACCTTGGGCAGGGGGGCCTGGAGGGCGCGTTCGGCGGCCTCGGCGGCCTCGCTGTCCAACTGGCGTTCGAGGGCGTCGATCTCCGCCTCGGAGAGAATTCCCTCGCGAACGAGGCGCATTTGCATCCTGGCAAGCGGATCGAGCAGGGCGTCGGCCTCGCGTTCGGCGGCTGAGCGGTAGAGTCGGTCGTCGTCTGAGAGCGAGTGGGAATAATGGCGGACGCAATGGCCGTGTACGAAGGCAGGCCCGAGTCCCGAGCGGCAATACGCCCCGGCGACCTCGAAGGTGCGCAGGCAGAGTTCAGCATCGGTGCCGTCGATTTCGGCAAAGTGGAAGTTGGGAAGGTTGGCCACGAGCGCGGAGATGTTGCCGCCGGGCGTATTCACCTCGACGGGTGTGCTGATGGCGTAGCCGTTGTCTTCGACGCAGAAGATGACCGGCAATTTCTGGTTGGAGGCGGTGTTGAGCGCCTCCCAGAACTCGCCCTGGGAGGTGGAACCTTCGCC
>Ga0182013_10007794_pt1 | contig 11689 bp, 6 predicted proteins | sample 612S2MmetaG_FD_120487 | JGI IMG/M metagenome (GOLD analysis project Ga0182013, IMG submission 120487) | Permafrost microbial communities from Stordalen Mire, Sweden - 612S2M metaG | ecosystem: Environmental > Terrestrial > Soil > Wetlands > Permafrost | place: Sweden: Stordalen | collected...
GATTCTTTGGGTAGGCTGGCAAATCTGGGGGCAACTTATGGGGCAACTATTCTATATTTAACTATATATTCTATTTATTATCAATTGATTAGATCAGTTATTCGGTAGACGGTAGCGCTACCAATCAATTTCTGCTAAAGCCCGCTCAATCGGCGGGCTTTTCTTTGCCCGGAAATCTGCGGGAGTTTTCTTCGGCCGCCGGAACCCCGCGCCGCGCGGTCGAGGCCGTGCTCGCCAGAAGGGCCGAGCACCGGCTTTTGCGGGTTGAAGTCGTCCAGACGCACCAGGGGCGCAGCCGGATGGCCGCGCCCCCAATGTTTTTGCCGGTTTCGCCGGTTTAGCTGTTGGTGTGCTGTTCCTTCCCGGCCTGTTTCTCCTGGAGGGCCGCTTGCGCCGCCGCCAGCCTGGCCGTCAACAGACGGAAGGGCGAGCAGGAGACGTAGTTGAGCCCGATCCTGTGGCAGAACTTGACGCTTTCCGGATCGCCGCCGTGTTCGCCGCAGATGCCGAGCTTGATGTCGGGCCGGGTGTCGCGTCCCTTGGCCGCGGCCATCTTCACCAAGAGGCCCACGCCCGCCTGGTCAATGGTGGCGAAGGGATCCTGCTTGAAGATGCCCGCCTTCACGTAGGCCGGCAGGAAGTTGTTGATGTCGTCGCGACTGATGCCGAAGGTGGTCTGCGTCAGGTCGTTGGTGCCGAAGCTGAAGAACTGGGCCTCTTCGGCAATCTGGTCGGCGGTCAGGGCCGCGCGCGGCAGCTCGATCATGGTGCCCACCTTGTAATCGACCGAGGCGCCCTTGGCCTCAAAGACCTCGGCGGCGACGCGGCGGATGATAGTGGCCTGGTGGCGCATCTCCTCGATCGAGCCGATCAGCGGAACCATGATCTCAACGTGCGGATCGCCGCCTTTGCTCTTGACCGCGACGGCGGCCTCGAAGATGGCGCGGACCTGCATTTCGGTGATCTCCGGGAAGGCGATGCCCAGACGGCAGCCGCGCAATCCCAGCATGGGGTTGGTCTCGTGCAGCTCCTGGACCCGCGCCAGCAGCGGACGCAGCTCCTTGAGCTTGGGCGAGCGGGGCTTGGTGTCTTCCAGGTGCTGGATTTCGACCAGCAGATCCTCCCGCTTGGGCAGGAACTCGTGCAGCGGCGGATCCAAAAGCCGAATTGTCACCGGCAGCGATTCCATGGCCTTGAAGAGGCCCACAAAGTCGGCTCTCTGCATGGGCAGCAGTTTTTTGAGCGCGGCGCGGCGGTCCTTTTCGCTGTCCGACAGGATCATGGTGCGCATGTGTTCGATGCGGTCCTCGGCAAAGAACATATGCTCGGTGCGGCAGAGGCCGATGCCCTCGGCGCCAAAGAGTCGAGCTTGCTTGGCGTCGCGGGGAATGTCGGCATTGGCGCGAACCCTGAGCCGACGGACCGGGTCAACCCATTTCATGAACTGGACCAGATCCGGATCGTCGGGCTGAGCCTCCAGGGTCTTGAGCCGGCCAGCGATCACGCGGCCGGTGGTGCCGTCCAGCGAGATCCAGTCGCCCTGCTTGAAGGTGTGCCCCTTGACGCGCAGCTCCTTTTTGGCCTCATCGACGGTGCAATCGCCGGCGCCGGCCACGCAGCATTTGCCCATGCCGCGCGTGACCACGGCGGCGTGCGAGGTCATACCGCCGCGCGAGGTCAAAATTCCGGCGGCTACTTCCATGCCGGCGATGTCCTCCGGGGTGGTTTCGCCGCGCACCAAAATGATGGTTTTGTAGTGGCCGCCGGCGTGCAGCTTGACCGCCTCTTCGGCGGTGAAGACGATCTGCCCCACGGCCGCGCCGGGCGAGGCCGGCAAGCCCGTGGCCAGCACTTCGATCTTCTCGCCCTTTTCCACCAGCCGGGGAACCAGGAAGTCGTACAACTGGTTGGGCTCGACGCGGAAGATGGCCTCTTCCTCGGTGATCAGGCCTTCCTTGACCATGTCGATGGCGAAGCGGACGGCGGCCAGGCCGGTGCGCTTGCCGTTGCGCGTCTGCAGCATATAGAGCTTGCCGTCCTGGATGGTGAACTCGAAGTCCTGCACGTCGCGGTAGTGCTTCTCCAGCCTGCCGGTGATGGTGCGCAGCTCCTCGTAAACCTGGGGCATGGCGCGCTCGAGTTCTGAAATCGCCAGCGGCGTGCGCACGCCGGAAACCACGTCCTCGCCCTGCGCGTTCATCAGGTACTCGCCGAAGAAGGCCTTCTCGCCGGTGGCCGGATTGCGCGTGAAACCAACGCCGGTGCCGGAGTTCTCGCCCAGGTTGCCGAAGACCATGGCCTGCACGCTGACCGCCGTGCCCAGCCAGTCATCAATCCGATTGATGCGGCGATAGGTCTTGGCGCGCTCATTCTGCCAGCTGCGGAAGACCGCGTCGCGGGCCTGGACCAGTTGATCCAGCGGCGCCTGCGGAAACTCCTTGCCGGTCTCTTTTTTGACCAGCTTCTTGTACTCGGCGATGATCTCCTTCAGCGCCTCGGGGCCGAGCTCATAATCAAATTTGATCTTCTCGCGCTTCTTCACGCTGTCGAAGATGTGCTCGAACTTCTTCTTCTCCACATCGAGAACCACGTCGGAGAACATCTGGATGAGGCGTCGATAGGAGTCGTAGGCGAAGCGGGGATTGTTGCTCAGCTTGGCCACCGCTTCCACGGCTTTGTCGTTGAGCCCCAGATTCAGAATCGTGTCCATCATGCCCGGCATGGAGAACTTGGCGCCAGAGCGGACGCTGACCAGCAGGGGATTCGCGCCCGCACCCAGCTTCTGCCCCTGCAGCTTTTCCAACCGTTCGAGGGCGGCGTGCATCTCAATGTCGACCTGGGGGTTGATGGCGCCACGCATGTACTCGCGACAGGCCTCGGTCTGAATGGTGAACCCTGGGGGAACAGGCAGTCCGGCGTTGGTCATCTCGGCCAATCCGGCGCCCTTGCCGCCCAGTTCATCCTTCATCTTCCCGTTGCCATCGGCCGTGCCGCCGCCGAAAAAGTACACATATTTTGTATCGGTTACAGTGCCCTGCGTCATGGGGTAAAGCCTCCGTCGGTAGGATTCCGCCGCGGCCGTCCACATGAGAGGATGGCGGCATGGCAACCCGGCGCTTCATCAGGAAACGAAGCGGATCTCAGGCTGAGCATGCGCAAATCATCCAGACAGCCGGCTGCGTTTTGCGGCATTAAATTGGTCGCTGTTACGACTACCGCCAAAGTATACAGTTGCGTGTATTGAATGGTCACAGGCGAATCGCTTGAAGTGTGTAATTTTGTGCAATTTCCGCGCAGGATTTCTTGCATTATGGAATTTTTATCTTCCGGCAGCGGCTTTCGAGAGCCCCCAAAGGGCTTTTAATCCTCTGGAATCGGCCTACAAGCCCAAAACAAGGCTCCTGTACCGCATAGTGGCACATATTACACGCTGCCATTTCCATGGCCCTTGCGCCCGCCTCCAGGCTCGCCTTAGCGGCTCATGTGCCGGTCTTCGCAGCTCGGCCGTTGGTCTTTATGGCTCGGTTTCCAAATGCCTCCTGGACAAAAATCGCACCTGAGCCTGAACCCCGTTTGCGGAAAGTTGAGACTCATCTTGACAAGGGAAGCGAGTTTTCGCTTGCCACCGGCCGCGCTTCGGTACTATTCTTCTCCTATGCCCCGATGTCGCTAACACCGCCCTGGTGCCAACAGCGATACAGACGTGTGCCCCATTCGCGCGCCGTCTTTACTGCCTGACAGCTTGACCATCACCCAAAAAATTTGAGAACTGCTGGGACTGTATCCCGGAAAGAGGAGATCATCATGGCGAAAATTGCCGCAGATGTAACTGAAATCATTGGTAATACCCCGTTGGTGCGACTGAACAAGCTGGCAGCGGGGCTACCTGCGACCGTACTGGTCAAGCTGGAGAGCCAGAACCCGGTGGCCAGCGTAAAAGACCGCATCGGCCTGGCGCTGATCGAGGCCGCCGAGAAGGCCGGCAAGATCAAGCCCGGCGAGACCGTGCTCATCGAGCCGACCAGCGGCAACACCGGCATTGCGTTGGCCTTTGTGGCCGCCGTCAAGGGCTACCGGCTGATCCTCACCCTGCCGGAAACGATGAGCCTGGAGCGCCGCGTGCTGCTCTTGGCCTTCGGCGCCGAGATCGTGCTCACCCCCGGCCCCAACGGCATGAAGGGCGCCGTGGCCAAGGCCGAGGAGATTCTGGCCAAGACCCCGAATGGCTTCATCCCGCAGCAGTTCAACAACCCCGCCAACCCGGCCATTCACGAGGCCACCACCGGCCCCGAAATCTGGAATGATACCGACGGCAAGGTGGACATTCTCATCAGCGGCACCGGCACCGGCGGCACCATCACCGGCGTGGCCCGCTACATCAAGCCGCGGAAGCCTTCCTTCAAGGCCATCGCCGTCGAGCCCACCGACAGCCCCGTGCTCTCCGGCGGCAAGCCCGGACCGCACAAGATTCAGGGCATCGGGCCGGGATTCGTCCCCGGCGTGCTGGACACCAAACTGGTCGATGAGATCATCCAGATCACCAACGACGAAGCCATCAACACCGCGCGCGAACTGCCGCTGAAGGAAGGCCTGTTTGTGGGCATCAGCTCCGGCGCGGCGGTGGCGGCGGCGCTGAAGGTGGCCGCGCGGCCGGAGAATGCGGGCAAGCTGATTGTCGCTGTCCTGCCCGATTTCGGCGAGCGCTATCTCTCCTCGCCCTTGTTCGAATCGCTCCGTCAGAAGGCTTTGGCGCTACCCACCGAAGCCATTGCAGTCGATAAAGGGCTGAATAGCGCTCAGCTTTGAAGTGGTGCGGCTGAAGCCGCCTCCGCTGGGCAATAGCAAAGAAAAATTGGGCTTTAGCCTCCGAAGGGATATATTTTCAATAGCTGATATTCCTTCGCTGGCTGAAGCCTATCTTTGTTTTTAGCCATTTTTTTGGCACAGCCAGAGCTGGGTCCTTGCATAACGATCATCTTACCCTGGTTCTGAAAACCGCGCAGTTGGTATACCGTCCATGTCTTTCTTCACCCGCATTCGCGAAGACATCAACTCCGTGTTCGAGCGTGATCCGGCCGCTCGTTCGCGGATCGAGGTTCTCACCTGCTACCCAGGACTGTGGGCAGTCTGGATTCAGCGCCTCTCCCACGCCCTCTGGGGCATGAAGCTGCGCCTGCTGGCGCGGCTGCTCTCGCAGGTCGCCCGCTTCTTCACCGGCGTTGATATTCACCCCGGCGCGCAGTTGGGACGGCGGCTGTTCATCGACCACGCCATGGGGGTGGTCATCGGTGAAACCGCCATAGTCGGCAACGACGTGACGATGTACCAGGGCGTGACGCTGGGCGGCACCGGCAAGCAGCACGGCAAGCGCCATCCCACCGTCTGCGACGGCGTCTTCATCGGCAACAACGCCAATCTGCTGGGCGACATCACCGTCGGCGAAAACTCGCGCATCGGCGCCGGCTCGGTGGTTCTGGCCGACGTGCCACCCAATTCGACCGTGGTCGGCGTTCCGGCGCACATCGTCTATCGCAATGGCCAGCGGGTGCTGATTACCGACCCGCACGATGTAAAGGACCCGCTCTCGGACGCGCTCATTGCCCTGTCGAGCCGCGTCGAGCAGTTGGAAGAGTGGATTGGCGGCCGGGCGCAGCCCGCCGAGCCCTTCGCGGCTGAAGCGGCCGAGCGCGAGGCCTATCGCCGGGAACTGGAGCGGCTGCGTCAGTACGTCTCGATGGGCGAGGGCATTTGAGAAGGAGCCTCGTCCCGGCTTTTTGCTTGCCGGAGCCTCCTCTTGCCGGTTTCTTCGCCGGCCGAGCCGCGACCCATACAGCTTCTTCATCCCCCGCACCGTTGCAGTTCCCGCCGAAAATCAAGATCGAGCTGGTAACGAGCTAAACTTGAAGCTGGAACCCTCGATGATGAAATTTTTTAGCGGCAGAAAAGACAAAACGGCGAGTACGGCAGCCCAACCCAGCAATGAAGCCCCGTCGCAGGAGACTCCGGCAGAGCTCTCCCACGGCGAGGCCCCGGAGCCTTTAACCGTGGAACCGGAGGCTCAAGAGAACGGCCAGCCCGCCGAGGCCGAGGGCTCCAAGCCCGGCTTCCTGGCTCGCATGAAGCAGGCCGTCGCGCGCACCCGCGAGAGCTTTTCGACCAAGATCGAGAGCATCGTCGCCCTCACCCGCACCGTCGACGAATCCACCCTCGACGATCTGGAGACGGCGCTGATTACCAGCGACCTGGGCGTGCAGACCACCACCGCCATCCTCGACGCCCTGCGCGACCGCGCTCGCCGCCAGGCCATCGATGGAGGCGAGGAGCTGCGCGACCTCCTGAAGGAGCAATTGATCGCCATTCTTCGTGCCCCGCAAGCAGCGGCTGCCGCACCGCCGGTGCCGCCTCCCCTGGTCACTTTTCTGGTGGGCGTCAACGGCACTGGCAAAACCACCTCCGCGGGCAAGCTGGCCGCCTGGTACCGCGCCCAGGGGCACTCCGTTCTCTTGTGCGCCGCCGACACCTTCCGCGCCGCGGCCATCGAGCAGCTCGAGATCTGGGCCACCCGCTCCGGCGTTGAGATGATCAAGACCCGCCAGGGAGGCGACCCCGCCGCCGTGCTCTACGACGCCGCCATGGCCGCCAAGGCGCGCCAGACCGATCACCTGATTGTGGACACCGCCGGCCGTTTGCACACCAAAACCGGCCTGATGGACGAGTTGGACAAGATGCGCCGCACGGCCGCCAAGCTGATTCCCGGTGCGCCCCATGAAGTCCTGCTGGTGATGGACGCCACCACCGGCCAGAACGGCTTGCAGCAGGCGCGCCAGTTCACGCAATCGGCCGGCGTCACCGGCATTGTGCTCACCAAACTGGACGGGACGGCCAAAGGGGGCATCGCCGTCGCCATCGCCCAGGAACTCAACCTTCCGGTGCGCTTTGCCGGCGTGGGCGAGCAGATGACAGACCTGCTCGAGTTTTCCCCCGAGGCCTTCGTTGATTCGCTGCTGGGGTAACTTCGCCCAAAAACACACAAGCAGACTTTACGAGACTGATCGCGCTATTAGGTCTATAAGTAGTTTTTTTACTATAGTTGTCGCACATTTTGGGGCAACCATAATAATTGGGAGCATGACCTTGACAGTAGCTGGAATCCGGCCTATCGTGTCTGCGTGGGTAACCTTGACGGCCTGTGTGTCCGCTAGGAGGCGCTATGTTAGGTTTGGGTTTGGTAGGAACAATTATCGTGATTGTACTGATTGTGTGGCTCATCCGCCGCGTGTGATTCGGCTGGGAGTGCAAGGTAGTTAATCGGGAGTAGATCCCGTTTTCGTGCCTCGATCCAGCGTAGGCGTGCGTGCGGCAGGTGGCCCGTTCATCAACTCCGAAGAATCACTTTGAATCTTGAAAGCTGTGCCCCGTTCATCGCGGTCTTATCGCGATGAGCGGGCGGGTACTCCAGGTCCCGCTTTTGCGACCTGGAATAGCACAAAACCCTCCCAGCCACGGATTACTCCTGAAAAACGACCGTTTTCGCAACGCACCACCGGAGCACGACGCGCCTCATATACTCTAGAGAGTTCTTTTGCCTGCCATGAATCAACCGATGGATCAAGACCGTTATTGGATGCAGCGGGCGCTGGAGCTAGCCCGGCGCGGCATCGGCCTCAGCTCGCCCAACCCGGCCGTGGGCTGCGTCCTGCTGGACAGCGCGGGCGAGTTGGCTGGCGAGGGCTGGCATGAGTACGACCGGCGCGATCACGCCGAGGTCGCCGCTCTCAAAGCCGCCGGGCTCTCCATTCCTTCCTCGCCCTTGGAAGGGCAGGGAAGCCGAGCCGGCGACCGTCTGCGTGGCGGCACGGCCTACGTCACCCTGGAGCCCTGCAACCACACCGGCCGCACCGGCCCCTGCACTGAGGCGCTGATCTCGGCCGGCCTCGGCCGCGTGGTGGCGGCCACCATCGACCCCAACCCCGCCGTCGCCGGTCACGGCCTGGAGGCACTGCGTGCGGCGGGCCTGGAAACCGTAGTGGGAGTCTGCGAGGCCGAAGCCCGCCGCCTCAACGAGGGCTTTGCCTGCTGGAGCCAGCAACGCCGTCCCTTTGTCCTGATGAAGGTGGCGATGACCTTGGATGGCCGCATCGCGCCGCCGCCCGGCGAGCACCTGCTCCGCGAGCCTTACTGGATCACCGGCGAGGCCTCCCGCGCCGCCGTGCAAAGCCTCCGCTGGCAGGCCGACGCCCTGCTGACCGGCGTCGGCACGGTTCTGGCCGACGATCCGCTGCTGAGCGACCGCAGCGGCCAGCGCCGCCGCCGTCCCTTGCTGCGCGTAATCCTCGACTCGAACCTGCGCCTGCCGCTGGACGCGAAACTGGTGGCCTCGGCCCACGACGACGTGCTCGTCTTCACGATTTCAACCGATGAGGCCCGCATCAGCGCACTGCGCCAGCGCGGCCTCCGCGTCGAAGTTCTGCCCGCTGAAGTCTTGCCCGCTGGCGACAGCTCTTCGTCGCCGGAGCAGGAGCAGGGCCGTGTTCCGCTGGGCAAAGTCCTGGACAAGTTGGGTGAAGAGGGCATTCTGACGCTGCTGACCGAAACCGGTTCCCGGCTGAACACGGCCCTGCTTGCGGGCGGCCTGGTGGACCGCCTTCAACTCTTCGTCTCCCCGCAGCTCATGGGCTCCAGCGCCGTTCCCGCCTTCGGCGGCATCGCCCGCCCTCTTCGCATGGACAAATTCGAGGTCGAGCGCTACGGCGACGACCTGGCGCTCTCTTCGCTGCTAAAAGACCCCTGGCCGCAGACCCGCAGTTAGAGTTCAACGGCTGGCGCCGGGCCCGGCGGCCTACTCGCGCTTTGCGGAAAGCTTTCTGGCCGGCTTTTGAGTAGGGTGCCCAGGCTTGGCCGCCTGCGTTTCCGTGGCCGTTGGCGCCGTGGCTCCCGCGCTGACAGGCTCTGGGGCCGGTTTCTCCTCGCGGGGAGCAAAAAAGCGAACGCCTTCCTGGCGCTCGCCGATCACATGCAGGCGCAGGAAGTTGGTCGAACCGGACCGGGTGCGTGTGCCGGCGACGATGGCGATGACCTCGCGGGGCTTGACGTAGCCGCCCGCCACGAGCTGACTTTCGGCCACCTCGACCAGGGCCTCGGTGGAGGTGACCTTGGAGCAGCGAATGGGAGTCGTCCCCCACAGCAGACTTAGGCGGTTGATGGTAATCTCGACCGGGCTGAGGGCGAAGATCGGCGCCGAGGGGTGGTACTTCGACAGATGGAGGGCCGTGGAACCCGACTCGGTGAACAGCGCAATGGCGCGCAGGGCCAGGTCGGCGGCGGCGTGCGCCGTGGCCTCGCAGATGGTTTCGGCGATCGACATGTGAGGCCGCCTCTGCTCGCGGCGGTAGGTCTCCTCCGCCTCCTTGATGTGGCGCTCGGCATCGACGATGATGCGCGCCATCATCGCGACGGTCTCGACCGGGTACTTTCCCACCGCCGACTCGCCCGAGAGCATCACGGCGTCGGTGCCGTCGTAAACCGCGTTGGCCACGTCCGAGACCTCGGCGCGCGTGGGCCGGGGGTTTTCGATCATCGATTCCAGCATTTGGGTAGCGGTGATGACCGGCTTGCGGAGCTCGGCGGCGCGGCGGATGATGTGCTTCTGGATGGCGGGAACCTGCTCGGGCGGCAGCTCGACGCCCAGGTCGCCGCGGGCCACCATGATGGCGTCGGCCGCGTCCAAAATGCCGTCCAGATCCTCGATGGCCTGAGGCTTTTCCAGCTTGGCGATGATCCAGGTCTCGCCGCCCAGGGCGGCCACGCGGTTGCGCACCAGGCGAACATCCTCGGCGGTGCGCACAAAGGAGACGGCGATCGCGTCCACCCCGTTCTTGAGCGCGAATTCCAGGTCTTCGGTGTCCTTCTCGGTCAGCGAGGGGACGCGCACCGGAATCCCCGGCAGGTTGATCCCCTTGTTTTCGCCCAGCAGGCCGCCGTTGACGATCTCGCAGACCACGTCGTCGCCTTGCACCTCGTAGACGCGCAGCTCGATCAGCCCGTCGGAGAGCAGAATGCGCGAGCCCTGTTCGACGTTTTCCGCCAGGGTTTTGAAGGTGGTTCCCACCAGCGCGGCCGTGCCCGGAACCTCGCGCGGCGTAATCGTCAGCCGCCCGCCGGCCTCGAGCAGCACGGGCTGGTGATTTTGCAGCTTTGAGGTGCGAATCTTCGGCCCCTGCAGGTCGCCCAGGATGCACAGCGGCTTGCCCTCCTCAAGGCTCACCTTGCGGACCATCTGGATCAGCGCCAGCTTTTCCTCGTGGGTGCCATGGGAAAAGTTCAGGCGAACCACATCCACGCCCGCGCGAACCAAATCGCGGAAGACAGGTTCGGTGTTGGAGGCTGGCCCCAGCGTGGCGACAATCTTGGCGCTGCGCTGGGGGGCGGATTCGATCAGGTTCTGTTCTTCAAAGGTCATGGGTTTGCTCCAGGGAAGGTTCGGAGCCGCTCTCCAATTCTATGCGCCGTGTTCGCGTGTTTACGCGACCGGTGCAACAGCCCTCGCCAGCATGGCGAGAAATGGCTATTCCGAAAAGGCGCGCGCCGCAAAAGCCAGTCAGTGGCTTTATATCCGGCGCATGGCGATTGGAGAACCGCTACAGTGAGCAAAAGAAACGGATTTATATGCGCCATCTACTATGACGCGCGAGCTGGGTCAACAGCACCGACTCATCCATTATGCGGGAGAGAAGGTTAATGGCGGATGAATACGGTCAAAAGTTGAAATTGTCAGAATCAGAGCCAGAGGAGGGGGAAATGTTTCCCCGGCGCTCCTGAAAGAGGACGCCATTCAGTTCCGCGCCCAGCAGCGCGCTGAAAGAGGCGATATAGAGCCAGACCAGGGTGGCGATGCCGGCGCCAAAGGAGCCGTAGAACCTCGAATAGTTGGCCACCCGCGTGACGTACCAGCCGAAGGCCAGCGTGGACGGAAACCAGAGCAGCGAGGCGGCCAGGGCGCCCGGTCCCACCCAGGCCCAGTGCTCCTTGCGCCGGGTGCCGAAGTGATAGAGCGCGCCCAGAACGGTGGTGCTGGTGAGCAGCGCGACCGTCCAGCGCGCCATCCGCCAGAGAAAGAGCACCATGTAGCGCAACTCGTGGCCAGCATTGGCGATCATCCACGCCTCGAACTGGCGGCCGAAGATCACCACCAATGTGGCCAGCGCCAGCGGAACCAGCACGATGGGCACCAGCAGCAGCGCCCTGAGCCGCCGCTGCCAGAAGCCCCAATCGTCGCGCGGCTGCCGGTAGGCGCGGCGAAAGCCCTCCATCAGCGAGAGCATCAGGCCCAGGCCAGCGAAGACCGAAAGGCCGGCGGCCGAGAAAATCAATTGCGTGGAGTGGAGCGGCTGGGTTTCCAGCGAGGACTGGAGCAGGGACATCGAGTCGTCGGGCAGAAATTGCTCGAAGAAGAAGCGGATCTCGCCCACCAGCGAGGTCCCCTCCGGCACCTGGGCCAGCAGCGCGGTGAGGACAAAAAGCGCGGGAAACAGCGTTAGCATTCCTGAATAGGCCGCCGCCTTGGCCGTGTTGAGCACATCGTGCTCGATAGCCAGCCAGATGGTCTTGCGAAAGTGGCGAACCAAAGAAACCATACGCCTCATAGAAAAGAGTAGTGCATCGGGCCGCCTGCCACGAGCGGCGAACATTA
>Ga0182013_10007796_pt1 | contig 11687 bp, 9 predicted proteins | sample 612S2MmetaG_FD_120487 | JGI IMG/M metagenome (GOLD analysis project Ga0182013, IMG submission 120487) | Permafrost microbial communities from Stordalen Mire, Sweden - 612S2M metaG | ecosystem: Environmental > Terrestrial > Soil > Wetlands > Permafrost | place: Sweden: Stordalen | collected...
ACAACCTGGAGCCGCGGTCGCGCTCGAGCGTCTATCCGCTGCTGACGCGGTTCGGCGGCGAATTGGACAAAGTGGATCGACTGTTGGCGGCAGTCGGCACGGCGCGAACGTCGAGACTGCGAGGAGCGCGATGAACAAGGAACAGATTCGCCAAGTGGTCATGAAAAACATTCGTGACGTGCTGTTCGATTTGGACCTACAGGAGATTCCGATCGACGCCAGCCTCAAGGACCTGGGAGCCAACTCGATGGACCGCGCGGATATTGTCGCCCACTGTCTCGAAGACCTGCAGCTCGAGATGCCTCTCGTCGAACTGCGTACCGCCGGGAACATCGATGGCCTGGTGAACCTGCTCTACCAGAAGATTCAGTGCCGGGCGTCGCAGCCGGGCACGGCAGCCTAGGGCTAGCAGACGGGGGGAGCGAATTCTCAGTGCGCGATATCGTGATCACCGGTATGGGCGTCGTCACGGCTGCCGGAACCGGCTGCAAGGACTTCGCCGCGGCGCTGCGGTCGGGCCGGAGCGGCATCGGACAGGTTCCGCCCGATTGCCGGCTGGGGATCGACGTCGGCGCGCTGCTTACCGACATCCACCTGGAAGATGATCTCAGATGCATCGAAGATCTGCCGGCGGATCTGTTCACGCGCGCCAGGAGAGCGGCTCATCGCGCTCCTTTCTCGGCCCAGGTCTCCGTCATCGGCGCCGCACAGGCGTGGTGCGGCGCCGGCCTGCATCGGAGCCGCGTGGATCCTTCACGGGTCGGCCTCACCGTCGCAGGGCAAAACCTCAACCAGAGATTGGGTTACGACCTTCAACAGCGGTACGGAGAGAGACTGGCGTATCTGCCGCCCAGCTACGGGCGGCACTTTCTGGACACCGATCAGGTCGGGATTCTGAGCGAGATCCTGGAGATTCGCGGGGAGGGGCTGACCGTTGGCGGCGCTTCAGCCAGCGGAAACGTCGGCCTGATCCAGGGCTCCCGTCTTATCGGCTCAGGGGCCGCTGAGGTGTGCGTTGTCGTCGGCGCGATGATGGACCTCTCTCCCCTTGAGCTTCACGCCCTGGATGCCATGGGGGCGTTGTGCAGCAAGGCGTCCCGGCCGGCCGGGGAAGTGTGCCGCCCTTTCGACCGCGACCGTGGCGGCTTCGTCTACGGCCAGGGAAGCGGCTGTCTGGTGCTGGAGAGCCGGTCTTCCGCGGAGGAAAGAGGTGTCGAGCCGCTTGCCGCGCTTGCGGGTTGTGCGTTGAATCTCGACGGAAACCGGTCGACAGACCCCAATCCCACGGGACAGGCGACGGCGATGCGGCAGGCTCTCCGGAACGCCCGTTTATCCGTTGCCGACCTCGATTACATCAATACCCACGGCACGGGAAGCGTCCTGGGCGATGAATCGGAGCTGCAGGCCATCAAGGCGGTGCTCGACAGCCAGGTCGCGCGCACGTGGCTGAACTCGACGAAAAGCCTGGTCGGTCACTGCCTGACTGCGGCGGGCGCAATCGAAGCGATCGCCACGATTCTCCAGATGCGCGGGAAGTTCCTGCATCCGAACCTGAATCTCGACCACCCGATCGACGCCGGGTGTCGTTTCGTCGGCGCCGGAGGGGCGTCTCCCGTCACGGTGAAGACGGCGCTCAGCAACTCATTTGGCTTTGGAGGAATATGCAGCTCCATCGCGTTCCGGAGCGAAGGCGGCTGAGGTCGCGTTCGCCAGTCGCCGGGCTGCGCCGCGGGCATGGGCATCACTCCTCCCAGGGAAACTTCCCTTCCGCAAGATAACGCGAGATACCCGCAAGGTTTTCCGGGTCGCGGAAGGCCTCCCGATTGGCGGCAAGCGCCGTCTGTTTCCGATCGAACACGCTCGTGTCGAGCCTGCTCATGAAATGCTTGTAGCGGGATATACCGCCCCGCGAAAGACAGCGAAGACGAAGCAGATGTTTGCGTAAGAGAGCTTCCGCATCTTCGCCGAGCACATCCACCAGTCCGCAGTCCCGGGCTTCCTCCGCGGAGAACGGCCGGGTCATCAAGGCGAGAAAGTTGGCTTTTTGGAACCCCACCCGCCGCACCAGAAACGGCAGGACACACGCCGGCAGGACGCCGAACAGCAGCTCCGACAGACTGAATTGTGCCGTGTTGTCGGCGATCACCACGTCCGAAGCGGCAACAAACCCAACACCGCCCGCGTTGACCTTGCCGCGGACCACGCTGATGGATACAAACGGACCAGTGGTGAGACCGAGCCATAGGTCATAGAGTGGCTCAGGGGCCAAGCCGACGTCTTCGCCACCGCTGGAGGGTCCACGCAACTCGGCGAAATCGCCGCCGGAACAGAACACATCTGGCAGCCCCTCCAGGACGAGCACTTTAATAGCCGGCTTGCGGGTGTCGTCCCCACACACACCCAGCACATGCCCGAGCTCAGCAACCAGCTCGCCATTAATGGTGTTGTTCGCCCCAGGCCGGTGAATCTGCGCTCTACAGACGTAATCCTGGTAGGAGACTCTGAGCGCGACGTGATTCATGAGACGAACTCGTACTCGCGATGGAATTCCCTTATGCCTCTCAGCACCAGGGCTTCCCTCTTCACGCCGGACCTGGTCAGGCGAAGCCGGGGATCGTCTTCGACAGAGACGTTTCTCGCGCCAAAGCGCAGCATGCCGCTGTTGGCCAGCACCGCTTCGTATTCCTCGATCGACAGCTGGTAACGGTCGTCCAGGCGCGCGGCGATCTCGAACTGCCGCTGCCGCCCGGCGGCGCCGGCGCCGATGACGCCGCTATAGAATTCGGAGCAGCATCCCGATCCATACGAGAACATGCCGACGCGCACCGGCCGCGCATGCCGCGCCGAATCGACCACGCCGGCCAAGGCAAGAAAAATACTGCCTCCCATGATGTTGCCGACCCTCTGACAGTAGGCCAGACCGCAAGCGACGCGGCGGTTGAAATCCGCATCGATCTCAGCAGGGGCCGCCCGCAGCATCTTGCGCATCATCGTGCGGTGCGCGCCCTGGACCATTCCACCGAACGGAGTGTGAAAGGCAAGGTAATCGAATGAGTCGCGGTAGCTGGCTTCCGGCACACGCCTGGCGTACTCCTCGAACGCGTGTTCGCAGCAATCCAGATAGGACATCAGGGAGAGATCGGCATCGCCCGATTCCAGGTCTGGCGCAGGCCGGCACGTGTCCATCACCTCGTAGCCATAGTAGCCGTTGGCGCCGGGATCGAGGGCGAACACGACAGGGTCCTCTCCTACCAGCATCGCCACGGCGCCCGCCCCTGAACTCGGCTCGGCGTAGGCCCACTCGGCATTTCCCGCTTCCTCACCCGCAGCAGCCATGAAGCGCGAGATGTCGGCGGCAACAACCAGCGCCTTGGCGCCGGGCGACCCCTGAGCGAGCACGAAGTTGACCGCAGTATGAAGGCCGGCCGTGCCGGAGTAACAGGCCTGCTTGATCTCGAAGAGGCGGCAGTTGCGATTGAGGCCGAGGTAGTGGTGGATGTAGGTGCTCAGAGACTTGCCGAAGTCGACACCGGATTCCGTGCAGGTCAGGAGCATCTCGATGCGGTCTCGCTCGTCTGCAGACAGAGCGTCGATCAGAGGCTTGGCGGCGTTCACCGCGTAAGTGACGGAATCTTCAAACGGTAAGACAACCGCCTTCTCTTTCATCAGCAGGTTCTGGAACCGCCGGGAATGTAGCCCACGATGCCCGGCCAGTTCCGCAACATCGCAGAAGGCCGTTCCTCCAAAGACGTTCATAGCCTCGATGCCCGCGACCACCACGCTCACCCCCTGAAGAACGACGCCTCGATCGGTTCAGAACGTCTGTACCGGGAATTCGGCCGGCTTGAAATCCCCATGACGTTTCACCAGTTCATCGAACGCACGAGGCGGATTGTTCTCCACGAAATCGAGGACCAGGCGGGCACACTCGGCCGCCGAATGCTTTTCCGAATCGACCGTAAAATCGTATTGGCCCGGGATGTGCACCTTATCGACCTGCATCCTGGCGGCGCCGGCGCCGCGGCCCTTCTGGGATGCCTCCCGGCGCTCCAACTCCTCGAGCGAGCAATACACGCCAATGAGGTACACCTTGAGCCCCTTCAGAGTCGCGCAGTAATCGTACATGAGGACCTCAGAGGCAGCGTCGCCAACGATCAGCGAGTTGCCCGCTCTGGCCATGGCAGCGAAGGCGCGGTGCATCCCGCTCAGCAGGCTCCAGCCAACCGGTCCGCAACGAGAACTGAGAGTCGGTATTCCATTTGAACCTTCGCCCCCTGGCTTGATGAGGATCTCGAATCCTTCCGTGGACTTTCTATTGCCCGGAGCAGTCCAATGATGGCTCTCGTTCTGCGCGGCCTGGTCGACGCCGATGTATTTTGCGGAAAACATCGGCAGGAAGTCGTCGATTCCAGTCACGATGAATGGTCTTTCCGAGAGCGCCTGCATCTCCCGCGTCATGCTTGTCTTGCCGCAGCAGGAGGCCCCATTCACGATGATGATGTCCCCTTCATTTGTCATTCCGGATCCCCCCTCGAGGACGCAACGCCGTCTGCGGTTTCTGCAAAGCTATCATGCCAACCCGGAAAAGTCAAAACGGGCGCGCAAACGGGCCCGCGAAATCAGGGCGACTGTCAGAGTCAAACTAGTCCGACTAGTCCGAGCCGGGCAGCATGGCGCAGATCCAGTTCTATCCGCAGGTCGGTCCTGAGAGGTATTGTCTGGAAGTAACTTACCCGCAGGGGACGGCCATCCGTGCGGCGCGCGGCAAGGGCCAACGCGTGTTCCCCGGTTGCATACGTCCGCTCGAAATGCCAGGTCGCGGCGTCATCCTCCAGGCTCGGGTCAATGTCGATGCCAATTTCCGTGTCGTGTTCGAGTGTGAAGCTGAATTTGTCGAGCGGTATCGACAGACCCTTGCCGCGGGCCTTGATGTAGGCTTCCTTCAGCGTCCAAAGAGCGAAGAAGCGGGCGCGTTGCTCACCCGGGTGGAGCCGCTGCAGGCTCGTCAACTCAGGCGGCGCAAAAACCGAGGGAGCGAGTTCCATGACGCGGGTTGGCCTCCCGACGTACTCCACGTCGACGCCCACATCGCGCTCGGGCGTCACGGCACACGCAATCAGTCCGTCGGTATGCGAAAGGTTGAATCTAAGTCGATGCCTAAGTCGCGGAGAGGAGATCTCCGGCCTTCCGTAGCGGTTCTTCTCGAAACGCCACGCCGCTGGCTGCTCTCCCGTATAGCGGGAAAGCAGGTCGCGTTGGAGCGCGCGAGTGAGCAGATGTTGATGGCGGTGCCGGGGGAATACGAAACGTCCGGTGGCCGCCTGCTCTTCAGGGGTCAGCACGGAGCGGCAGCGTGTGAGCGATGGCTCGTCCGTGATCTGGTCCGGGAACGCTAGCCAGACATGGACTTCTTCCGGCAGCAGCGAGAGAGCGGGAACGCCCATGTCAGGCAATTCGCGCCTGTCCACTCTCGAAAGAGTGGGGCGCCGGCAGGATCTGACGCAGGTAACTTGCGATCCCCCGGCTTTGCTGCCACTGGCGCGGGTACCCGAGCGACACTTCCTCGAACCGAACGCCGTTCCGCCATTGCGTTCCGCGGATATGAACGTGGCCCGAGACGACAACCCGGATATTGTATTGCGTGTGCCACTCTTCGGTCCGGCGAGTTCCGCACCAGAGGCTGAAGCGAGGGATGAGCGGTGTCGAGGCAAGATCGCGACGAAGCGGGAAGTGATTGACGAGTACGATGGGAATTCGCGTGGCCTGGGCGGCGGCGAGGCGGCGTTCCGTGAGAGAGACTCTGTCGGCGCACCATGCCTCACGACTGCGATGCGGATCGGGATGCAGCAGATGCTCGTCGGCGCAGACGACGCCACCGGTTTGGGCCCAGCTCACCGCTTCTTCGAGCGGCAGACCATCGGGCCGGAAGCTGTAGTCGTAGAGCAGGAACACCGAAGCGATGTAGGCCGGGCCGCCTCCGCCTTCCCAGAGCGGGTAGGCGTCTTCCGGTGTCACCACGCCGAGTTCGCGGCAAATGGCGAGCAGGCTTCGGTACTTCGCCTCGCCCCGTAGCGCGTGACCGTTGTCCTGCAGGGTCCACAGTTCGTGGTTTCCAGGAGTCCACAGAATGCGGGCGAAGCGCGGGCGTAGCGTTTCGAGCGCCCAACGTAAATCCGATTCGCGCTCGCACACGTCGCCAGCCAGGATGAGCCAGTCGTCGGGCATCGGTGAAATGTCTTCGACGGCCCGCCGGTTGACGTCGCACGCGATATGCAAATCGCTAATGGCGTACAGCTTCACATTCCCTCCAACTGCCCGTTCCGGCACACATGCAGGCCCGCTCCAGGTCGCGTAAAGGGTTCTGGTGGCCGAAAACCGACGACCCTGGAGCGCAAGTGATGATATGCTAGCAGCAGATATTTGGGTAGTCAAATCGAGGCATCTCCGGGTCCGCTTAATTTTTGCTGTCGCTCTCACCTTTAATTAATAGGCCGCGGCGCACTGCGACAGAGGAGAGGGGAATAGCGCTTGGCTCATCGCGACGCCCGCGCTGTGATGTCCATGACGAGAGAGAACACGACGGAACTGCTCACGCAGGCGACGAAATTGTGCGGTGAGGCGCTGGTTCCCGGATTCAGCCTGTTCTGCGACCGGCGGCTCCAACCCGGCGCGCTCCACTTGGTGGCTGGAGTCGCGGCCAACGCCGTGATTGGCATTCCCGGGTGGCTGTTGGTTGGCGCCAATTCCTTTAGCCTTTCCGCCACTGGCCGCAGCCTGCTGGAAAACGTGCTGCGCGGACCCATGACGAACGCGGTTCAGGAGGCGCTGCAGCGGACGCTGCGCCGCGTGGACGGGACGGTGGACGACGATCTTCACGCCGCCGCGGCCCAGCGCGGTCCGCAGCTTTCCTCTGCCGTTCCGGGCCGTGAGCGCTGGCGCATCCGCGAACTGAAGGGCAATCCCGGTCTCGCCCGGCAGATCGAGGCATATGTCGGCAAACAGCCAGGGGTGCGCGAAGTCAAAGCCAACGCGCTCACGGGTCGCGTCGTTGTACTGTTCGATGAGGACGCTGCGAGCGATATCGGCGCGTTGATTCGCGAATCCATTCGGCGTGAGCACGAGGAGTCGCTCCATGAGTCGCTCCATGAAACCACGGCCGCGAGAACTGGCTATCGACAGATTGTCGACTTGGTACAGTCGCTTGAGAAAGGCGATTCGGCTCCCTGGAGGGCGACGCGACTCTCGGTCCTGAACAACTGGGCCTCGCTCGCTTCTGTAGTGTCGCTCGGCTTCATGATGAATGCCGCCGTGGCTGGCGGCAGTACGGTCCTCAGCGGCCTGGGAATCGAGAGCCCGCTGCTGCAGATGACGTTGTTCAGCGGGGGCTTCCTCGGCCTGAAAGCAGGGGAGTCCTACACGGAGCACGAGAGCAAGGTCGCCTGGCAGCGCTACGCCACGGACGTTGAGCATTCCCTGCGCATGAAGGTGTTCGCGCACATCGAGTCGCTCGACATGGCGGATATCGAAAACAAGCAGACGAGCCAGCTGATGAGATTCGTGCATTCCGACACGGCGGCGATTCGCCGTTTCATCGAGACGGTGCCTGCGACCGTGATCGACAAGGCCGGCACGCTTGTCATCGGGAGCCTCTTTTTGTTGTGGGTATCGCCGGTTTCTCTCTTCCTGGCGCTGGTCCCTGTCCCGGTTGTCATCATGCTGTTCCGGCACTTTCACGAGCGGATTTCGGAGCGATATGGGGCGCAGGCGAGGCAGGAGGGGGCTACACAGAATCTCGTGATGAACAGCCTGAACGGGCTATCCACGATCAAGAGCTTCACCGCTGAAGGCTATGAGTTGAAGCGGCTGGAGGGGTCCAGCGAGCACCTGAAGACGGAGAGCGACGATTCGTATTCGCTGAGTCTGATGTACGCCGGGCTGACGAAGTACGCCATCGTTACAGGGCTCGTCCTGCCGCTGGCGTATGGCGCCACGATGGTCCTGCAGGGTTCGCTCTCGGTGGCGACGTTCATGCTGCAGAGTTTCATGTTGCCGAAACTCATACAGACCATGGGAGGGTTGGACCGCGAGTACGATCTGTATCAGAGTGCGACGGCCGCTGCGTCCCGCCTGCAGGAACTCTTGCATGCGCACCCCACGATTCATAACGGCGAGATGACGATCCACGCGGCCGACGTCCGCGGCGAGCTGACCTTCGATGACGTGTCGTTTCGCTATCCAACCTCCGGCGAGCTTCTGGACGACTTTCGCCTTCAGATCCGGCCCAACAGCACGGTTGCGCTGGTCGGCTCGACTGGCTGCGGAAAATCCACGTTGGTCAAACTGCTGCTGCGTTTCTACGATGCCCAGGAGGGCCGCATTCTGTTGGACGGCCGGGACATCCGCGACGTCGACTTCCACGATCTCCGCAGTGCGATCGGCCTCGTAAGCCAGGACGTGTTTCTGTTCGACGGCACCGTTTACGAGAACATTGAATACGGTCGGCCTGGCGCGAGCCGGGACGAGGTCATCGAAGCGGCAAGGGTGGCTGAAGCTCTGGACTTCATCGAGCTGCTGCCGGCCAAGTTCGGGACGCTGGTGGGCGAGCGTGGAGTGAAGCTATCCGGAGGCGAGCGCCAGCGTATCTCCATTGCCAGAGCGGTTCTCAAGAACCCCCGAATCATGATCCTGGACGAAGCTACCTCGTCCGTCGACAACGAAACAGAGGCGGCGATTCGCCGTTCACTGACCTCGATCGCGCGCGATCGTACGATCATTTTTATCGCCCACCGGCTCTCCAGCATTCGTCACGTCGATCAGATTCACGTCATGGAAGGCGGCCGGATCAAAGACCGGGGCACCCATGATGAGCTCCTCACGAGAGACGGTCTCTATGCCGCACTGTGGAAGCTGCAGACCGGAGATCCGGAGTCTGTGCCGTGCGGAGATGGCCGGGGATGACCGCAGCGGGCGAGGTGATTCTGCTCAACGGCACATCCTGTTCGGGCAAGACGTCCCTGGTCCGGGAGATGCAGGCCGCGTCGGACAAGCCCTACCTGGTCATGGCATCGTCCGACTTCATCCCGATGCTCGCGGGGAAATTCACCGGCGTCGACGATCGGATTATCAAGGGTCTTTTGGAGGGCAAAGAGAACGTCGATGAGGCCCTCCACAAGGCGAAGGCGAGCTGGAGCAGCCCCGATTCAGAGTTGCCCAAGCTCGGCTTTCAGATCACCGTCCGGCATGAGGGTGGACGGGCCGGTTTCCATTCGAGTTGCGGCCCGGCGGGCTGGAATCTGATCGCGGGCATGCACCGGGCGGTGGCGGCCATGGCTCGCGCCGGCAACCCCGTCGTCATGCAGGATGTGGTGTCGGAGATTCTGATGCGCGACTACTGCGTGGCGCTGCGGGGGCTGACGGTCTATCTGGTGGGTCTCTACTGCTCTCAGGAGGAACTGCGGCGCCGGGAGCGAGCACGCAGCAACCGGGGCGCCGGCGCCGTGGACATGCAATTCGACAAAGTGCACGTGCCGGGAGAATACGACTTGACGGTCGATACCGAGAAGCACAATCCGAAGGAGTGTGCAGCCATGGTGCTGGAGCACGTCCAGACCCGGCCGCCGCGGGCGTTCGACGCTTTGGCCGGGAAATACGGCGTGGTGGAAATATCCGGATGGCCGGTAGAGACGTTTTGAGCGAGGGCATCGAGTAGTCGTCCTATGCCTTCGCGCCGTCTGCCTCGACCTGGGAATAGAGTCTCCCGCAGGAACTCACGATGACGTCCCGCGCTTTCGGCTCGGTCAGCAACATCATGTGATTCGACGCCTCCACATCCGTCATATGGAGGTTGGGCAGCTGCTCCAGCCACTCCGCCCAATAGACGGCGTGATCCCACCGCACGTCACCGTGGGCCACATAGAACGGCTCCAGCTCGCCGAAAAACAGACCTCCCTTGTTCCGGAAGTAGCGACAATCCACGCCCTCAGGGTGGGCGAGCGGCCGAACCCTGTAGCGCTCCGCCTCATAGGCCTGATGGACCTCACTCAGACGCCCGATCATGGCGCGCAACTGAGCTTCGGGCTGACGCAGGCCACGGGCTTGGGCCAATGCGATCAACCGGGTCAACTTCAGTTCGGCGTCGAGGCCCGTATCGACCTCGTCCCTGTGAATCAGCAGCGTGGACGGGTCCGCCCCCGTCGCGGCGGCCCAGGACTGCAAAGCGAAGTTCAGAATCGGTCTCGCCAACTCGTCGGCGCGATTGGACATGGAGGCGTCTCGAAATGCGCTGGAGTCAAGTGTGTCCACCATCACCAAAGTCGACACCGACTCGTCCAGTTCCTGCAACTGACGAACTGCCTCATAGGCGATGAGGCCGCCGAGGGAGTAGCCCCCGACGTCGTAAGGCCCCGTTGGCCGCACCGATTGCATGATGTGGACGTAGTAGGCCGTCATCGCCTGGATGCCGTGGAGCGGCGCCCGATCCGTCATCCAGCCGCGCGCCTGTATGCCAAAGAAGGGCCGCTCGGAGACGTCCGCGATCTGGCGGTACACCTCGACGCCGCCGAGACCGCCGTGAAACCAGAATACCGGCCGTCCCTCGATCACCCGATTCAGGCGGATCAACTCGGGAAAGCGGCGAGCCGCGGCGCCTTCCGCGCGGTGGGCTTCGGAAGCGCTCCTGCGAGGTCCGGGCGCGCCGGGGTGTCCCTTTCGCTGCTCCACGTACTGCGCGATGTCGCTCACCGTCCGGAGTGTGAACATCGTCTCCATGTCCAGGTCCAGCTCGAACGCTACACGCAAGCGCTGCAGGAGTTGAGCCGTTGCAAAGGAATCCATCCCATACGACGACAAGTCCTGCTTCGGATCGACCTCAGAGACGTCCCTGTACAGCACCTGACTCACGATGCGGCCAACCGTATCCTTAACCGCCGGACTTTCACGGTTCGACAGCGGTGGCCCCGGCTCGCGCTTTCCGGAGTCCGAAGCGGGGCTGTCGGTGGACGGACCCGCGCGATACACCTGCCCGCAGGACTCAGCAATGGCGCCCAAGGCTTCAGCCTCCCTGAGGATAGACATGTGGTGGTCGGCAACGACTTCGCGATACTCGATATTCGGCAGGAGAGTCGACCACTCCGACCAGTAATCGACCGGCGCCGCCGCCCGTCCGTTCTCCCTCTCCGATCCGGCGCCCAGGACCCAGCCGCCCCGCCTGCGGAAGTAGCGGACTGCCTCGATTCCTCCGCTGAGCGCCCGCGGCGAGTAGTCACCGATGCGATACCCACGCAGCAATTCGACCATTCTGCGGATGAAGCTCTCAATCCAAATGCGGGGCTTCGCGACGCCCGCCTCGCGGCAGGCGTCGACGAACACGGACAGCAGTATATCCGCGTCGCCACTCTCAGGCTCCCCAACCGACTCACGAAGGCGGCGGAACGCTCCGGGCTGCAGGCCCGCCATCTCGAGGAGGCCCAGCGACACGAATTCATAGGTCTCGCGGAGACCGCCCGAGCAGCGCAGCAACGTCTCGTAATACGGGTGAAACAAGGTATCCACCAGGCACAGACTTTGCACCTCATGCCCCGCGGCCACGAGTTGCCGCGCGACCTCATAGGCGAAAACCCCGCCAACGGAGTAACCGCCCAGGTCATAGGGCCCACGAGGTTGAATGGCCTGTATCATGCCGGCGTAGA
>Ga0182013_10007798_pt1 | contig 11687 bp, 9 predicted proteins | sample 612S2MmetaG_FD_120487 | JGI IMG/M metagenome (GOLD analysis project Ga0182013, IMG submission 120487) | Permafrost microbial communities from Stordalen Mire, Sweden - 612S2M metaG | ecosystem: Environmental > Terrestrial > Soil > Wetlands > Permafrost | place: Sweden: Stordalen | collected...
CGATCCACCTGAACGAGCCGGTGGTGGGCATGGCCGCCACCCCCGACGGGAGGGGCTACTGGCTGGTGGCCTCCGACGGCGGCATCTTCGCCTTCGGCGACGCGCCGTACCTCGGCTCCAAGGGCGGGTCCGCCCTGGCCGGCCCGATCGTGGGCATGACGGGCGCCTGAGCGCCGATCCGTCGGGCACCGACCGGCGATCAGGGGGAGGATGGGGGCGATGGCCACACTGATCTCCTTCGCCGCCCACCTCCGCGACCTGGCCGCCCGGGGTCCGGACGCCCCGGCCGTCACCTGTGGCGAACGCTCGGTGAGCCGGGCCGAGCTCGACCGCGCCTCGGACGCCCTGGCGGTGGCGTACCGGGGGATGGGGGTCGGGGTGGGGGACATGGTCACGCTGGCCATGCCCAACAGCGTCGAGTGGTTCGAGGCGGCGGTGGCCCTCTGGAAGCTGGGCGCCACGCCCCAGCCGGTGAGTGCCCGGCTGCCCCGGCGCGAGCTCGAGGCGGTGGTCGACCTGGCCGACCCGGTCCTGGTCCTGGGCGTCGACCCCGAGGTGCTCCCGGGGCGCACCTGCCTTCCGGCCGGCTACGCGCCACCGCCACCGGTGGGTCCAGTCGACCTGCCCGATGTCGTCAGCCCGGCATGGAAGGCCCCCACCTCGGGGGGCTCGACGGGACGTCCGAAGCTGATCGTTTCCGGCGATGCCGGCCTGGTCGACCCGGAGGTGGTCTCCACCCTCCAGTTCGGCGCCGACGGCTGCCTGGTGATGCCGGGCCCGCTCCACCACAACGGGCCGGTGGTCTGGAGCTGCTACGCCCTCCTGCACGGCAGCCACGTGGTGGTGCTGCCCCGCTTCGACGCCGAGGCCACCCTGGCGGCCGTGGACCACCACCGGGCGGACGTGCTCTACCTGGTGCCGACCATGATGAAGCGGATCTGGCGCCTGCCGCCGGAGGTCCGGGAGGGGTACGACCTGTCGTCGTTGCGGGTGGTGTGGCACCTGGCCGAGCCGTGCCCGCCGTGGCTGAAGGAGGTGTGGATCGAGTGGCTGGGGCCCGAGCGCATCCTCGAGCTCTACGCCGGAACCGAGGCCCAGCTGCGCACCGTGATCACCGGGACGGAGTGGCTCGAGCACCGGGGCTCGGTGGGCCGGCCCAGTGGGGGTGACGTGGAGATCTGCGACCCCGAGGGTCGACCGGTGCCGACCGGGGTGGAGGGGGAGGTGTGGCTCCGCTCGCACCGCTCCCGACCCGCCTACCGCTACGTCGGTGCCGAGGCCCGGACACGGCCCGGCGGGTGGGAGTCGCTCGGGGACATGGGCCGGCTCGACGAGGACGGCTACCTCTACCTCGGGGACCGGTCCCAGGACATGATTCTGGTGGGCGGGGCCAACGTGTACCCGGCGGAGGTGGAGGCCACGCTGACCGAGCATCCGGCCGTGCTCTCGTGCGCGGTGATCGGGCTCCCGGACGAGGACCGCGGGAGCCGCGTCCACGCCATCGTGGAGGCCGACCCGGAGACGGTGACCCTGGAGGAGCTCGAGGCCTTCGCCTCCGAGCGGCTGGCGTCCTACAAGCGCCCGCGGTCCGTGGAGTTCGTCGACTCCCCGCTCCGGGACGACGCCGGCAAGGTCCGGCGGGCCCGCCTCCGCGAGGAGCGGCTGGCCGGGCCCGGGGGACGGCCGTGACGGCCGAACGCGCCTTCGAGCCCCTGGTGGTGGCGCGCTCGCCGGTGGTCGGGAGCGTGGTCCAGGTTCCGGTCCGGACGGGGGACACGGTGGCCGCCGGGGACGCCCTGGTGGTGACCGAGTCGATGAAGATGGAGTACGTGGTAACGGCCGAGGCGGCCGGCGAGGTGCGCGACGTCCTGGTGGAGGTCGGTGCCCAGGTGGCCGCCGGCGACGCCCTGGTCTGGGTGGCCGTGGTGCGGCTGGACGGGCCGTCTGGCGACGACGACCGGGCGGGCGGTTCCGCCACCGGGGCCGACACCCCGCCGGCCACCACCCTGCCCACCACCCCACCGGCCACCACCCCGCCCACCACCCCGGCCGCCACCCCGGCCGACCCAACGACCGGCACCGGTGCCCCGGCCCACGCCGGCAACCCGGCCAGCCCAGCCCTTACCCCGGTCGACCCCGCTGGGCTTCGCCCCGAGCTGGCCGAGGTGCTCGACCGCCAGGCGCGCACCCTCGACGCCGCCCGGCCCGAGACGGTGCGTCGGCGCCTGGAGGGTGGGCGCCGCACGGCCCGGATGAACGTCGACGACCTGTGCGATCCGGACAGCTTCACCGAGTACGGCTCCCTGGTGGTGGCCGCCCAGCGGGCCCGCCGGGGCCTCGACGACCTGATCGCCAACACCCCGGCCGACGGCCTGATCGCCGGCATCGGGAGGGTCAACGGGGACCGGTTCCCCGACGAGCGGAGCCGGTGTGCGGTGGTCTCCTACGACTACACCGTGCTGGCCGGTACCCAGGGCCAGCAGAACCACCGGAAGAAGGACCGGCTGTTCGAGCTGGTGGAGCGGCAGCGCCTCCCGGTGGTGCTGTTCGCCGAGGGCGGCGGCGGACGCCCCGGGGACACCGACGCGCCGGTGGTGACCGGGCTCGACACCACCGCCTTCGCCCAGTTCGCCCGGCTCAGCGGCCTCGTGCCCACCGTGGGGATCGGCTCGGGCCGCTGCTTCGCCGGCAACGCCGCCCTGCTCGGGTGCTGTGACGTCGTCATCGCCACCCCGGAGTCCTCCATCGGCATGGGTGGCCCGGCCATGATCGAGGGCGGCGGCCTCGGGACCTTCGCCCCCGAGGAGATCGGCCCCATCGGCGTCCAGACGGCCAACGGCGTCGTCGACGTGGTGGCCGCCGACGACGCCGACGCCGTGCGCCTGGCCAAGCGGTACCTGTCCTTCTTCCAGGGACGCGAGGAGGCGTGGGCCTGCGCCGACCAGGCGCGGCTCCGGGACGTGGTGCCCGAGAACCGCCTCCGGGTCTACGACATGCACGACCTGGTGGAGCTGGTGGCCGACACCGACTCGGTCCTGGAGCTCCGGGCCGGCTTCGGGGTCGGCATGGTCACCGCCCTGGTGCGCATCGAGGGACGGCCGCTCGGAGTGGTGGCCAACAACCCCGTCCACCTCGGTGGGGCCATCGATCGGGACGGGGCCGACAAGGCCGCCCGCTTCCTGCAGCTGTGCGACGCCCATGACCTGCCCGTCCTGTTCCTGTGCGACACCCCGGGCTTCATGGTCGGCCCCGAGGCCGAGGAGACGGCCCAGGTCCGGCACTTCAGCCGACTCTTCGTGATCGGGGCCAGCCTGACGGTGCCGTTCTGCACGGTGGTGGTCCGGAAGGGGTACGGCCTCGGCGCCCAGGCCATGGCCGGGGGCAGCTTCCGGTCGCCGCTCTTCACGGTGGCGTGGCCCACCGGCGAGCTCGGCGGCATGGGACTGGAGGGGGCGGTCCGCCTGGGGTTCCGGCGGGAGCTCGAGGCGGTGACCGACGAGGCCGAGCGCGAGACCCTCTTCCGCGCGATGGTCGACCGGGCCTATGAGCACGGGAAGGCGCTCAACGTGGCCTCCCACTTCGAGATCGACGACGTCATCGACCCGGCCTCCACCCGACGGCGGGTGGTCGAGGCCCTCCGGTCGAGCCCCCCGACATCCCCGCGTCCGGGCAAGAAGCGGCCCTGCATCGACACCTGGTAGCCACGCCACGACGGACAGAGTGGCGGGGGCCCGGCCCCACCGGGAGGGGTTCTACACTGATCCGATCATGTCCGCCGGGGATATCATCGTCCTGATCGCCGCCTGCGCCTGCCTCCTGGCGGTGGCCGGCCTGCTCGTGGCCCTCGCCGCGCTCCGCCGCCGCACCGCGGAGCTGGCCGAGCTGGTCGACGACCTGCGCCGCCAGACGGTGCCGCTGGTGGCCGAGGCCCACCGGGTGGTGGACCAGGCGGCCACCGAGATGGAGCGGATCGACGCCGTGCTCGAGTCCACCGAGTCGGTGCACTCCACGGTCGACTCGGCCTCCCGCCTCGCCTACCGGGCGTTCGCCAACCCGGTGGTCAAGGTGCTGGCCATCCGGGCCGGCGCCGCCGGCGGTGTCCGCCGCCTGCGGGCCCGGCCCGCCGCTACCGGGCGGGCACCCGTGCCGTCCGGTCGTCGCCATGGCCCGGCCGCCACCGGGCGTCGTCCGCCGTCGGGCGGGGGGAGCTGAGCCGTGCCCAAGCGCACCTTCTGGCTGATCACCGGAGCGGCGGTGGGCGCCGGCTCCTCCCTCTGGGTGGAGCGGCGCGTGCGCCGGACCGTCCAGGAGGCCGCCGCCCGCCTCCAGCCCGACGCGCTGGTCGCCGAGGTCGGGCGCTCGGCCCGGCAGGCCGCCGGGGTGGCCGGGGACCGGATGCGCGACGCGGTGTCGGTCGGTCGCGACGAGATGCGCCTGCACGAGCAGCGGCTCTGGGAGGAGCTCGCCGCCCGCGGGGTGGAGGTGCCCCCGACGACGGAGGTGCCGGTGGAGGCGACGGGACCGGTCGGACCGGGCGTCGACCCACCGGAGCGCCGCCGCCGTCGTGCGGCCCGGACGACGACACCCTCGGGAACAGGAACAGGAACGGGAACAGGAACAGGAACGGGTGCGGGGGCCGATGCGGGGGCAGGTGCGGTGTCGCCGTCGGGAGGGGTGTCGCCGTCGGGAGGGGGGTCGCCGTCCCGGCGCCGGTCCACCAGGGGTCGCAGGGGCCGTGCCCCGGCGTCCCCGGCCACCCCGGTCGCCGGTGCCGCCCCATCGCCCTCCCACCTCGACCGGTAGGCTCCGGGGTCGTGACCTCCGGCACGGCGCCCGCCGCCGACCAACTCCGCGCCTCGTTCACCGACTTCTTCGCGCAGCGCGGGCACTCGGTGGTCCCCTCGGCCAGCCTCATCCCGCACGACCCGACGGTGCTGTTCACCATCGCCGGCATGGTGCCGTTCAAGCCGTTCTTCGTGGGCGACGAGGTGGCCCCGTGGCCCCGGGCCACCTCGGTGCAGAAGTGCTTCCGGACCCTCGACATCGACATCGTCGGCACCACCCACCGCCACTGCACCTTCTTCGAGATGCTGGGGAACTTCAGCTTCGGGGACTACTTCAAGGAGCAGGCCATCCCCTACGCCTGGGAGCTGGTCACCGAGGTCCTCGGCATCGACGGCGACCGGGTCTGGGTGACCGTCCACGACAGCGACGACGAGGCCGAGGCGATCTGGCGCGACACCGTGGGGGTGCCGGCCGGGCGGATCCAGCGCATGGGCGAGGACAACTTCTGGAAGATGGGGGACACCGGCCCGTGCGGGCCCAGCTCGGAGCTCTACTTCGACAAGGGCGAGGCCTACGGCGCGCCCGGGGGGCCGGCCCACGGCGGCGAGGAGCGCTTCGTCGAGATCTGGAACCTGGTGTTCATGCAGTACAACCGGATCGACGCCGACACCATCGACCCGCTGCCCAAGCCGAGCATCGACACCGGGGCCGGCCTGGAGCGGATCCTCCCGCTGCTCCAGGGCGTGGACTCCATCTTCGCCACCGACCTGTTCCTGCCCATCCTGGAGACGGCCCAGTCGATCACCGGGCACACCTACGGCCGCGACGACGAGGCCGACGTCGGCCTGCGGATCCTGGCCGACCACGGTCGGGCCATGGCCATGCTGGTGGCCGACGGGGTCCTCCCGGCCAACGAGGGCCGCGGCTACGTCCTGCGCCGGATCATCCGCCGGGCGGTTCGCCGGGGCCGGCAGCTCGGTGTCGACGGTGCCTTCACGCCGAGGCTGGTGGACGCCGCGGTGGGCATCCTGGGGGCGGCCTACCCCGCCCTGGCCGAGAGCCACGGGCTGATCACCGACGTGGTGGCCCGGGAGGAGGAGGGGTTCCTGCGGACCCTGGCCACCGGTTCGGCCATTCTCGAGGAGCAGCTCGCCTCGGGGGCGGTGACCGTCCCGGGGGATGTCGCCTTCCGCCTCCACGACACCTACGGCTTCCCGGTGGAGCTGACGGTGGAGATCGCCGAGGAGGCGGGGATCCCCGTCGACCTCGAGGGGTTCGAGGCGGCCATGGCCGAGCAGCGCCGACAGGCCCGGGCCGCCGCCCGGGCGGGCAAGGTGGCCGCCGGTGAGGCCGCCTACCGGGCGGTGCTCGACACCGAGGGCCAGACCGTCTTCGTGGGGCAACGACCCGACGGCTACTCGGTCCCGGCCCGGATCGTGGCGGTGCTCGCCGACCCCGACCCCGACCGACCCGGGCAGGCGGAGGTCTTCCTCGACCGCACCCCCTTCTACGCTGAGAGCGGCGGCCAGGTGGGCGACACGGGGAGCATCGTCACCGAGACCGGCTCCGCCGTGGTCTACGACACCGTCCCCGCCCTGCCGGGCCTCTCCGCCCACAAGGTGCGCATCACCGGGGAGCTCCTGGCCGGCCAGGACGCCCTGGCCACCATCGACGCCCCGCGGCGCGACGCTCTGCGCCGGAACCACACCGGCACCCACCTGCTCCATGCCGCCCTCCGGACCGTGCTGGGCGACCACGTCCGCCAGCAAGGTTCGCTGGTGGCACCGGACCGGCTGCGGTTCGACTTCAGCCACCACGGGGCGGTGGCACCCGAGGAGCTGGCCGAGGTGGCGGCCATGGCCAACGCCGACGTCCTCACCGACGCCGAGGTGACGGTGGTCGAGACCACCAAGGCCGAGGCGGAGAAGATGGGCGCCCTGGCCTTCTTCGGCGACAAGTACGGCGAGCGGGTGCGGGTGGTTCGCGCCGGTGCGCACTCGGTGGAGCTCTGCGGGGGGACCCACGTGGGTGCCCTCGGGATGATCGGGCCGATCACGGTGGTCTCCGAGTCCTCCATCGGCTCGAACACCCGCCGCCTCGAGGCGGTCACCGGGGCCAGCGCCCTCGACCGGATCCTGGCCCGGGAGGGGCTGCTCGCCGAGGCCGCCGCCCTGCTCCGCACCGAGCCGGAGAACGTGCCCGAGACCATCGAGCGGCTGCTCGAGCGCCAGCGCGCCGCCGAGCGTTCGCTGGAGCAGGCGAGGAGCCGCGAGCTCCAGGCCGAGGCCGGGACCCTGGCCGCCGGCGCGGTGGACGGCGTGGTGGTGGCCCGGCGCGACGGACTGGCCCCCGACCGCCTGCGCGACCTGGCCCAGAGCGTCCGCAAGGCCTCGGACCTCCGGGCGGTGGTGCTCGGTGGCAGCCCCGACGGGGTGAAGGCGGCGGTGGCGGTGGCGGCCGACCCGACCGTCCACGCCGGCGACCTGGTCAAGCAGATCGCCCCCCGGCTCGGCGGCGGGGGCGGCGGGTCGCCCGAGGTGGCGGTGGCCGGCGGCAAGGACCCCTCGGGCATCGACGGGGCCCTCGACGAGGCCCGGAAGGTCCTCGCCGGTGGTTGAGGGTGGCTGACGGTGCCGTGGCCGCGGTGACCCGCGGCCGGGTGGTCGGGATCGACCTCGGCGAGCGGCGGATCGGCGTGGCCGTGAGCGACTCGGCGCGGACGCTGGCCTCGCCCCGCACCACGGTCGTCCGGTCCGGTGACCGCGACCGCGACCGGCGGTCGCTGGTGGCGTTGGTCCTCGAGGAGGAGGGCACCCACGTGGTGGTCGGGCATCCCCTCTCCCTCGACGGGAGCCGCGGGCGGGCCGCCACCGCCGCCGAGGAGGAGATGACGGCCCTGGGGGCGCTCCTCGACCCCCACGGCATCGCCGTGGAGCTCTTCGACGAGCGCCTGACCACCGTCACCGCCCACCAGGCCCTGCAGGCCGGCGGTCGCTCGGGTCGGCAGCGCCGAGCCGTGATCGACCGGACGGCGGCGGCCGTGCTGCTCCAGGCGTGGCTCGACGGCCGGCGGGGGGACGGGTGAGCGGCGGACCGGAGGACGCCCGACCGGGCCCCGGGGGAGGCGACGGCGACGGGCCCGGGCCCGGGTTCTTCGAGGACCGGCCGGCCGGCCCGGGCCAGGGCGCCCCGGTGCCGGGTGGGCCGGGTGGGGCGGGAGGCCAGGAGGTCCCGGCGACCCCGCCCATCCCCGACGACTTCGGGCGTCCGTCCGATCCGGGGGTCGTGCCCACCAGCCAATTCGTGGCCGATCCGGGAGACGGCGGGGCCGGCGAGGCCCGGCTCACCCGCGCCCAGCTCCAGGCCCGCGCCCGGGGTGAGTCGGTGTCCGGCGCCGGGGGGCCCGACGACGACGGGGAGTGGGACGACCGCTCCGTCCTCCGCCGCCATCCCTTCCGGATCCTCGGGTTCGCCTTCGTCCTCCTCGGCTTGGTGGTGATCGTCGGGGGCTACCTCTGGGTCGACCATCAGGCCAACCCGTCGGGCCCGAAGGGCGCCCAGGTGATCGTGACGGTGCCCAAGGGGTCCGGGACCAGCCAGTTCGCCGGGGTGCTGGCCGAGAAGGGCGTCATCGGGAGCTCCTTCGCCTTCCGCCTGTGGAGCAAGTTCCACGGCGCGCCCACCATCTACGCCGGGGCCTACGCCTTCAACCGGAACGACAGCTTCGCCGACATCAACACCGTCCTGGGGAACGGGCCGAACGTCTTCTCGCTGGACGTCCCACCGGGCTTCACCGTCTCGGAGCTGGCTGCCCGGGTGGGGCAGTTCCCCGGGCACGACGAGACCACCTTCGCCAAGCTGGCCACCAGCGGGACACTCCACTCGCCCTGGCAGCCGGTCGGCGTCACCAGCCTCGAGGGCCTGCTGGGCACCGGGACCTACCAGCTGGTCCCCGGCGAGACGGACACCCAGCTGCTCACCGACATGATCGACCGCTTCGACGCCCAGGCCAACGCCATGGACCTCACCGCCCAGGCGGCGGCGGTGGGCCTCACCCCGTACCAGGCCGTCACCGTGGCCTCGATCGTGGAGAAGGAGGGGGTCATCCAGAAGAACCTGGGCCCGGTCGCCAGGGTGATCCTCAACCGCCTGGCCCGGAACATGCCGCTCCAGATGGACTCGACCGTGCTCTACGCCGAGGGTCGGGACGGGGGCAAGGTGACCAGCAAGGACCTGGCGCTGGCCTCCCCCTACAACACGTACCTGAACAAGGGCCTGACCCCGACGCCGGTCTGCTTCCCGTCCCCGGCCGCCCTCCATGCGGCGCTGAACCCCCCGGCAGGCTCGTGGCTGTACTTCGTGGTGGTCGAGCCCGACGGCACCGAGGCGTTCGCCGACACCTACGCCCAGCAGCAGGCCAACGAGGCCGTGGCCGCCCAGCGCGGGCTGTCCTGAACGCCCGCCGGACGGGGAAGACTGCGACCGTGAGCACCGACCCCCCGACCCCGCCGCCGGGACGCGCCACCCCGCCGCCGACCCCGTCGGCCGCCACCACCGTGGTCGGGGTGATCGGCGATCCGGTGGCCCACTCCCTTTCGCCGCGGCTCCACAACGCCGCCTTCGCCGCCCTCGGCCTCGACTGGGTGTCGGTGGGCTTCCCGGTGGCCGATGGCGAGGCGGCGGAGGCCCTGGTCGGTGCCCGGGCCCTCGGTATCCGCGGGCTGTCGGTGACCATGCCCCACAAGGACACGGTGGCGGCGGTGGTGGACCGACGCACCCCGTTGGCCGAGCGACTGGGCGCGGTGAACTGCGTCTCGAACCAGGACGGCGTGCTGGTGGGGGACAGCACCGATGGTCCCGGCCTGGTCGAGTCGCTCCGGCGCGGGGCCGGCTTCGATCCGGCCGGCCGCCGGTGTCTGGTGGTCGGGGCCGGTGGCGCGGCCCGGGCGGTGGTGGCGGCCCTGGCCGATGCCGGTGCGGCCGCCGTGATCGTGGTCAACCGGACCGCCTCCCGCGGCGAGGCCGCCGCCCGCCTGGCGGGCCCGGTGGGGCGCCTGGGCCGGCCGGAGGAGGCCGACGGGTGCGACCTGGTGGTCGACGCCACCCCGGCGGGCATGGCCGGCGTGGCGCGGGGCGATGAGGCCACCCCGGAGCATGGTTCGAGTCCCTGGGCCCTCGACCCGGCCCTGCTCGGGCCGGACCAGTTGGTGGTCGACCTCGTCTACCACCCGCCGGTGACGCCGTGGCTGGCCGCCGCCGCCGAACGGGGGGCAACCACCCTGAACGGCCTGGGCATGCTCGTCCACCAGGCGGCCCTCCAGATCGAGTGGTGGACCGGCCTGGCGGCACCGGTCGACGCCATGTGGCGATCCGTCGGCGGTGTGACGCCCGGGTAGCCTGGTCGACGGAGCCCCCTGGTGAGTTACGCACACGCACACGCACCCGCGCCCACCCGGCAGAGCCAGCACCTGGCCCGGTTCGACGTCATCCTGGTCGGGACCAGCGTGCTCCTCGCCCTCTTCGGGGCGGTGATGATCTACTCGGCCACCCGGGCCCGACTGGCCCTGGCCGGTGAGGATCCCCGGTACTACCTGAAGCGCCAGCTGGTGTTCATGGTGATCGGAGTGGTGGCGATGGTGGTCCTGGCCGTCATCGACTACCGGCGCCTCGAACAGGTCAGCACCATCCTCTACGTGGGCACCCTCCTGGCCCTGATGGGGGTGTACGTGGTCGGCAAGAGCGCGCTCGGGGCCCAGCGCTGGTATCCGGTGGGCCCGCTCCAGGTCCAACCGTCCGAGTTCGCCACCCTCACGGTGATCATCGCCATCGCCACCTACTGCGCCCGGAGGCCCGAGGGCCTGGACTTCCGCGACCTGGTCCGGCTGGTGATCCTGGCCGGGGTCCCGATCCTGCTCATCATCAAGCAGCCCGACCTCGGGACCGGCATCGTGCTCAGCATCATCCTGGTGGTGATGCTGGCGGTGGCCGGCATGCCCGGCCGGTACCTGATCCTCCTGGTGGCCTGCGCAGCCGGCGTGGTGCTGGTGGCGCTGAAGGCCGGGCTCCTCCAGAAGTACCAGATCGAGCGGCTGACCAGCTTCATCTCACCGAACGCCGCCGGCTCGACGGCGTCCTACAACGTCACCCAGGCCAAGGACGCCATCGGGGCGGGCGGCCTGTTCGGGAAGGGGCTCTTCAAGGGGGCCCAGACCAACCTGTCCTACGTGCCCTCCCAGCAGACCGACTTCATCTTCTCCGCGGTCGGGGAGCAGGTCGGCTTCGTCGGGTCGAGCATCCTGCTCTTCCTCTACGGGGTGGTGGCCTGGCGGGTGCTGCGCACCGCCCAGCTGGCCAAGGACACCTACGGACGGATGCTGTGCGCCGGGGTGTTCGCCCTGCTCATCTTCTCCGTCTTCGAGAACGTGGGGATGAACCTGGGCATCATGCCGGTGGCGGGGATCCCGCTGCCGTTCCTCTCGTACGGGGGGACGGCGGTCATCGTCTTCTTCGCCGCCGTGGGCCTCACCGTCAGCGTGCACAACCGGAGCGTCCGGTGAGCGAGCCGGTCGGAGCCGCCGCCCGGGCCCGGAGCGCCCTGGGTGCCCCGGACGGCCCGAGCAGTGCCCCGGTCGCCGAATTCGTCGCCAGCGACGAAGATGGGGTGATGGCGCACGATACTGAGGTCGCAGCGGTCGGGGCCGGGGCCGGGGCGGCGGGGGAGCCGGACGGGACCGGCCACGGCACGGAGGAGCCGGTCACCGACGGCGATACCGCGGCCGCCGACCGGTCCGACAGAGGCGACACCGCCACCGTCGTTGTCGAGGGTGGTGCCGGTAACGACGGTGGTGCCGGTGACGACGGCGACGACGGTGGCGACACCGCAGCCACCGATGCGGACGACA
>Ga0182013_10007801_pt1 | contig 11682 bp, 12 predicted proteins | sample 612S2MmetaG_FD_120487 | JGI IMG/M metagenome (GOLD analysis project Ga0182013, IMG submission 120487) | Permafrost microbial communities from Stordalen Mire, Sweden - 612S2M metaG | ecosystem: Environmental > Terrestrial > Soil > Wetlands > Permafrost | place: Sweden: Stordalen | collected...
CGCGATGCCCCATGTCGCGCAGCGCCGCAGCGAGCTTGGCGTGGCTTTTGGACACCCACAGCAGCGGTCGCATCGGATCGCCGAGCGTCGCCGGCTCGAGCAACTTTCGCAGGTCTTCCAGCAGCGTCGGATCCTTGCGCGTCAGCGACAGCCGCCCGCCGCCTGTGCGCCGAATTTTTCGATCGGGGGCGGACGCCGCCAAATCCCGCAGCCCGCGATCAATGGTGCTGCGCGCGATTCCCGTCGCCCGGGCGACCGCGCTTATGCCGCCAAACCCAGCTGCGCGAGCCTCCGCCGCCGCGAACAGACGACGCTTTCGTTCGTCAAGACCCGCGCGCAGCGCCTCGTAACGGTTCCGAATCGCCGTTTCATCAATCATGTGGCCGTCATAAAACAGCCCCATAGCCGTTGGGAATCACCGTAGCCCAAATCGATTCAGTTATTTTGCGGCATCGCCTATGGCCGCAAATCATCAGCGTGTTCGTGATGGCCGCGCGTGAGGTCGAGGGCCGCGAACCCGCGCCGACGGCCGTCGGTGTCGATAGCCATTCCGTCAAGACAGCGGAAGCCGGCGGGCCGCGTGGCTTCGACGCCGGCAAGAAAATCAAGGGCCGCAAACGACATGTCGCCGTCGATACGCTCGGCCTGCCGATAGAATGTCAGGTCACCGCCGCCAGCGTCCAGGATCGCGACGCCCTCGCGCCGCTGCTTAGCGTGGTGCATCGCAAAAGCCCGTGGGTGACTAAGTCCTTTGTCGATGGCAGCTATCAGGGCGACGAGGCGCAACGGGCGGCTTTCGAGGCGAGCCGAATTTCCATCACGGTCGTCAAACGCGCGGACAAACAAGTCTCGGGCTTCATCGTCTTGCCGAAAAGATGGGTCGTCGAAAGAACACTGGGCTGGATCAATCGCGCGCGACGCCTGTCGAAGAATTTCGAGGCGACAATCGAATCCTCGCTCGCATGGCTGCAACTGGCCCTTGCTTTCTTCCTTATGCGAAGGCTCGCAAGAGCGAAAGTCGGTTCCGATTGAATTTCGAGTCGGGCTCTTAGAATTGATTCTAACAAGACAGACATAGTAAAGTTTATTTTGGACAATTTTTCCAATAATTGACTCGTCAATCGCATTAAAAACGCTGCTTGGCCCCACCTCCGAGGTCGATCGTTCTGATGATACATAGAACGCGCCGGCTCCCAAAAGTTCGCAGCGTCTCGACAGCGCCAACGACGGACGTCGCAGACTGCGTGTTATTGATCTCGGCGTCGATTGTCATGACTTAATTCCTTGCCCTGTCTGCCTCTGCATCGCCCTGGGCGGCCGCTTAGTCCCCCTGCTGCCCGGAACCTCAAGTAGTTTACGCCGGCAATCAACAAAGGAAGACTGTTTTTTGGGTTGACGATTTTGTTTTGCATCAGAATATATCGAGGATATTTACCGCAGGAAATCTCTTGCAAGACTTTTAAACCCTTCGAAGTCCATATAACCACCCCGGAGATAGAAGGCCGTCGCCAAGGCCAGTCGGCTGACCAGGCGCTGATCTTGGACAAACTGACGAGCCAGGCTCGTTTCCAGACGCCGCTCAATTTCCTCGATCGCGCATCTGAATTCGGAATCTAAGCCGTGGATGTTTTTAAAATATTGTTCGTTTGACAAGATCCTTTCCCGCAATACTCTCAACTGAGCAATTCGACCTTCAGACGCCTCCCTAGGATCCTTTTTTAAATACTTACGACTGAGCTGAGCCTTAAGCAATTCCCAGCGCGACACGGGCTTTGTCGTCGTCGTGATGTGGTTGGAAGTGTTGGATTAATGTCTCCTGTATATTTGCAACGTGTCCTGGATATACAATCTCCGCCCTAACGCCCTGGCGAGCGAATTGGTCCATCCGTCGTGTCCAAAATTGCGCCATGGAACAGGGATTATTAGTGGTTTCATCGACGATCTGAAAGCTATACAGCAGCCCAACAGATGCTCGTCTGAAGATATACCGGCCGCTTTATCCTGACCAACAACTGTAAGCCCTGTTGTCTCCAGATTTTCATCTCCGATTTTCGCATCATCGATCAACATCCAGGCGGATGTATGTTGCTCCATTGCGCATTCTATAACATGCACCTTATCTACGTTCCAATAATCATCCTGATCGCTTAGGAGTATTATTTCACCCCTACAAGAAGCGATTGCCCTTTCGAAGTTCAACGCGTAACCAACGTTCCTTTCGTTTCGGAATAGTCTCACCTCAAATGGCACCGTCTGCGCGAAATCCGACAATATTTCCATCGTGTTGTCCGTGGAGACGTCATCGCATACGATAAGCTCGCCAGGTAATCGGGTTTGAGCGGCGATGCTCTTAAGCTGGTCGGAAAGGTAATTGCCGCCGTTGTACGTCGCCATCGCGACGGAAACCGAGGTCATGACAATTCCCTTCTGAAAAGGCGCTTAGGGCGGCCTGGTTGACAAGCGCCAGCACGAGCCTGTTCACTCGAATTCTTCGAGAGCCTCAGGCGTGCGTTGCAGGCGATGCCCAAAGAAAATTCCGACAGAAACATCCTTGGCGAGACTTTTCCCGGTGAACTTCCAGACATCGTCATCGCCATATCCGCCAAGGGAGAGAATCTCCCGAAAGGCCTTCAGCCGACGGCCTATTTGCGGCGCAGTGTAAAGCGTCCTGCGAGCGGCATATTTCTGTTCAAGCCGCCGATAGCGCATTGCCGCTTCCGCCGCGCGTTCGTGCCACACGCCTTCCAACCTTGGCTGCGCCGCGTCCAGGATCTCTGCCCGCCGGCGGCAGCCGCGTTCGAGTGGAACGGAATCGTCCGCGCCCCGCGCAGTGAAATAGCGCTCGAATTTCGAGCAAGCCGAAGCTCCGTTCCAACCGCATAGATTCCCGCCGTGCTGCCTGTAGAAAGCGAGCGGCGCGCTCAGATAGGCGATGCTTCCGAGCGTCGCGGCGAGAAAGAAGAACCATTGGTCGTGAGCCATCGGCTCGCCACACGCATTTTGGTCTTTCGAGTCGCTCCAAAGATCGAGGAAGGCTGGAAGCGAGCGTCTGAAGACTTGGGTGAAGCCCGGACCGATAAGCCAAGGATTTATGGACATGGGCGGATTTAAGGAGCGCGGCGCCGCTCGCCAATCCAGCGTTCCCAATTCTTGCCCCTTGGCGTCAATCACGACGGCGTTGTGATAGGCAAGCAAGACCTTTGGGTCTTGAAAGCATTCAGCGCAGGTCTCAATTTTTCGTCGGTTCCAAATGTCGTCCTGGTCGCAAAAGGAAATCAGATCCGAGGTGCAAAGACACGCCGCACGCATGAAGTTGGCGCGATATCCGAGGCGTGTCTCGTTTTCATAAATCCGGACCGCGAAGGGTGCAGTGCGTGCGAATTCCCTCACGATGTCGAGCGTTCTATCGCCCGAGCAATCGTCCGCAACAACCAGCTCTACTGGAGCCAAGCTCTGATTCGCGAGACTGAGCAGCTGTTCATGGATATGCGCCTCGCCATTGTAGGTCGCCATTGCAACGGAAACTGAACTCATGACAATTCCTTGATGTGCGACGTCGACGCGTAAACGTTACAATTGGGTCTAGAATATAGAGCCACGCGCCATAAGTTCTTTAAGCGCAATTTTGCCATCATGCACGGTTTTGATTGTACGTCCCGCCAACCCCGCAATTCTGCCGCGGATCCCGCCGAGTTCGATTACTCCTATAACGGCTCCCCCAAAAATCCAGGGCCCGGGTCTGTTGAGGCCGCGCGGGCGCAAAAACTGCTCGGCTTCGGGAAGCTTCGCCAGGTCTCGCTGAAACAGGCGGGTCACGTCGCTGGGCGCCATCGGGTCATAGGGAAAAAATCCCGCCCCGACCCACCATTCGAAGGCGCGAAGCAATAGTAGTTTGCTCCGGTAGTACTCAGTCTTCGGAAAAGGCAGGTTCATCATGAATGGGAAAGCGTAACATCCCATGGTTAGCGAGTATTTTTGCGCTTTTTCGTCGTTTTCTCCTTCCCCCTGCTCAAAGCTCCAGGATAGTTCCTTCATTCTGCCGAAATGAAAAATACCAACATCGCAAAAGCAAGCAGGCGCTGTCCTGCCCCAATCCTTGCTATGATATATGTTAAGACTTGTATCTAAACTATAGCTTCCGTTGTTATTTTCACGATACATCTCCTTGAAAAAAAGAACGTTCATTTCTAAGGCGTTGGGAGTCAATGAAAAATAATTGCGCGCAACAGCTATGTCTTGCGGAGTTATCTCCCGCACCAGCTGCATATCGTCTTGAATGAAAAGTCCAATATCGGCCCCAGAGTCCAGGCCATGATCGAAAGCCCTTTGCATGTTATTGTAAAGCCCCCCGTGCAGCCCCAACGTCGTCATGCCGGGCGGGATCACCTTGACCGACCGCTTTCTCATCCATTTATCGAGCACCTCGGCGACGCCAGGGTCAACGCTGTTGTCATCCAAAACGTGGACCCCCGCGCCAGGAGCGTGACGCTGAATTGACGACAGGCAGTTTTCGAGAAATTGCGGCCGATTGTAGGAAAACACATAAATGTTGAGCATGCGCCTGTTTCCTTTACGAGATGGGTCCTTCTCGGTTTCTAGGATAGACTTTGTTTTAGGAATTTAAGTGGCTGATAGTTAGGCGATGCGCCAAAAAGCCTCGCCGCTTTCCACCTCGTGCGGCCTATGTCTTGAATACTGCTCACCATACCTATACATCTTTCAATAAGGCTTTTCTGATCCCAATCTAGCATGTCATTAATTGACCGCATTTCGTCGCGCAATAATATGATATTCGCATCGTTCATGAAATAATTGGATTTATCGAATAGTTCATACATTTCTACGAGGTATGTATTACAGTAAACATTTGATGCCAATCTCCTTTTGTAGCGCGCTTCGACATCCAGGCTCCATGCTTTATGCGCCGTTCCATTGTTGTACGCGGCTTGAGAGTTCTGTCTATACAAAACCGTAGCTATATCTATATATTCGACGCGGAGATTTAATACATTCGCAAGAAAGCTCAGTATATGGTCTTCGCCATCGATTCTATAATCCGGATATCTAGCGATCTGCAAAAATGATTTCAAATAGCAAGACGTCGATCCTTGAATCGATCTGGGAGGCAATCCATCATTTCTCGATAAATACCTCGCAATTGGAACATCCAAAGAATATGGACTGTTATTGTAGGTCATTATAGTTCCAGATTCTGACATCAAATGCCATGAGGTACACATCGCGGAAGCGCCAGTCTTGCGCCAATTTTCGACAAAAACTCCCGCTCTTTCGGGCAGGGATATGTCGTCTCCGGCGGCAAGGACCATCAACTCGCCTTCGGCCATTGCAACAACTTCAAGTAGGTGTCTAAAAACCCCTATATTGGTTTCGGTTCGGTTCAGCCTCACGCGATGCGGGCCGTGATATGCGGCGGCAGCCTCTCTCATCATTCCGAAAGTGTTATCCGTTGAGCAATCGTCGGAAAGGATGATTTCGAGCGGTTCGTAAGTTTGCCCAAACGCGCCTTCGATGGCTTCTCGAATGAACCGCTCCTGGTTATAAGCGAACAACGCAAAGGTCACCAAGGGACGGTTGGAGACTTGCTCAATCAGCGCACTCTCGTCTTCCTCTTGAAGACTCATCTCAAGCTCCGCATTTTTTCACTTGAAGGAAGAAAGATCGTTCTTTTATTCAGCGAGATTTCGCGCGCGGGCACGCGCCCGCGAGCAAATATCGCCCGCCCGGCAGCGCAAGCAGCCATTGGAGTAAGCGGCTCCCCTCTCCCAATCGGGCCGCCAGTCCGCGCAGGCTGAACAGCGAACCCGCCAATGTCAGCGCGCCGCCAGCGATGAACGACGCAAGATCGGAGGCAAGGAAGCGGGCAGCAAAGGCGGCGACCACAAAAACGGCGGAGGCCAGAACAAGCTTACGCGCTTCGGACGACCAGGAAAAACAGATCAACGCCCCCGTGACCCGAAGCATCGCCAAAATATACAACGCGTAGGTCGCAGCGAAAGCATAGGCGGTGCCAATGATCCCACAGCGAGCGATGAGCCAAAGCGTCAAAACCGCCTGAAGTCCGACAAATATCGTCTCGGTCGCAGCAAACCAGCGCGAAGCGCCCGCGGCTAGTTGAACAAAACCCAAGGGCCAAGAGATGACCCGGCCGAAGACGCCTAGCGCCATCCAGGGGAGCAGATCGGCGGCCGCGAGAAATTGTTGCGTGTAAAGGAGTTTTATGGCGAGCGGCGCGAACGCCAGTGCGGCGAGCAAACCCGGTAAGGCCAGCAAAATCCCTATTTCCGTCTGCTCGTTGACGGCGCGCACGGCGAGGGACTTATCGTGGATCGCCGCCGTCAGCCGCGGATAAAAATCGGTCCCCATGGCCGAGAGCACGAAATTGGCGAATATGCCGGAAAGCGCCCAGGCCGCCTGATAAATTCCAGCTGCCTCGACCCCGAAGTCGCGCACGATGATCGAGCGCGTCATCATATCGAGCCCGGCGGTCAGAAGGGCTCCCCACATGAAGGCGAGGCCCAGGCCGAGCAGGCGGCGGGCGCCGCTTCTGGTCTCGGCAAAGCTCACGGACAAGGGCAAAACCGGCACGCGCCGCGCATACCAAAGGGAGCAGGCGAGCGTAACCAACGCGGCGGCGAGCAGCGCGGGAACGATGCCGGCGCTGCCCAGTGCAAAATAAATCGCGACGGTGACGACGCTGCCAAGGGTCGCGCCCGTGACATTGGCGCGGGCGAGATCGCCGATGCGCCTCAGCCCTTGCAACAGCGCGAGCTGGCCGCCGCCGACCGCGCTGAAAAGAAGCGTCGCGCCGAGAACGGCTATAGCGCCGGCGTGTTCGGACGAGCCGCTCATCGCGAGGCTGATCGGCTCGCGGAAAACGACCGCCAGCATCCACCCAAAAAAGCCGGTCGCCCAGCACACGCGCCGCAAAATGATGACGGTGCGCGCGGCTTCTTGCGGATCGCCTTGGCCATAGGCGCGTACGATTTCGCGCACCGCGCTCGAGCCGACGCCGAGGCCCGAAACCGTGCCGACGAAGCCGGTCGCCGACATATAGAGGCCCACCAATCCGACGCCCGTCGGCCCCAACAGCATGGCGACGAGTTTTACACGCGCCAAGCCGATCAAATAGTTCGCCGCCTGCGCGCCGCCGACAATGGAGGACGAGCGGAGAATTTGGCCGTAGGAGTTTTTCTCGCCTGTCATTCGACGTGGGTCTCAAGCAGGGCGGATATCGCGACGTCAGCCTGCTCGGAAGTCAAATGCGGTCCCATCGGCAGGCTCAGCACCCCATCGGCCAGGCGTTCCGCAACCGGAAAGGCGTCCTGCTCCCAGCGGCTTCCGTGATAGGCTTGCTGAAGGTGGGGCGGAATCGGATAATGGATCAAACTCCCCACGCCCGCGTCAGCCAACGTCTGTTGCACGGCGTCGCGGCGCGCGCTGCGAATGACGTAAAGGTGCCATACCGGCGCAGCCCATTCCGGCACCTCGGGAAGCGTCAAGGCGCACTCGCGAAGACCTTGCCGATACTGGTCCGCAATCGTGGCGCGGCGGCAATTCCATTCATCGAGATGAGCGAGCTTGATGCGCAAAATCGCCGCCTGCAATGGATCGAGCCGGCTGTTGCAACCCTGAACTTCATTCACATATTTTACGCGCGAGCCGTAATTGCGCAGCACGCGGATGCGGTCGGCGATTTCTGGATCATCGGTCGTGACCGCGCCGCCATCGCCCATCGCGCCAAGATTCTTGCCGGGATAAAAACTCCAGGCGACGGCGTCGCCGTGCGCGCCGATGCGCTTTCCCTTATAGCGCGCGCCATGGGCCTGGGCGGCGTCCTCCAGCACGTAAAGCTCGTGTTTGCGGGCAATCGCAAGGACCGGATCGAGATCAGCGGGCTGGCCATAAAGATGCACCGGCAGGATAACCCTCGTGCGGGGCGTGATCGCCGCCTCGATCAACTCCGGGTTTATATTGAATGTGCGCTCGTCCGGCTCAACGGGAACTGGCGTCGCGCCGCATTGGCTTACAGCGAGCCAAGTGGCGATGTAAGTATTCGAAGGCACGATGACTTCATCGCCCGGCGTGACGCCGAGCGCGCGCAAGGCGAGATGCAGGGCGGCAAGACCATTGGCGACGCCGACGGCGAATTTCGCCTCGCAATAGGCCGCGAACTCCGCCTCGAAGGCGTCGACCTCCGGCCCAAGAATATACCAGCCGCTATCGAGAACGCGCCCGACAGCCCGATCAATGTCCGGCTTCAATTCGAGATACGCTTCGCGAAGATCGAGGAAGGGAATATGCTTCATTTGAGGCCTTGTGCGGCGAGGTAGCTATCGTAATCGCGAAAATAGTCAGATTCGTCATAGCGATTTGAGGCCAGAACCAAGCACACCGAGCCTGAGGAGAAATTATCGAGTTCGCGCCAGATCATCGGGCAGACATAGAGACCATAATAGGAGCGGTTGAGGTGAAAGCGCTTCTTCTTACACCCGTCATCCAAGACAACGTCAAAGCTGCCGGATATAGCGACGATGAGTTGATGCAGCTCCTTATGCCCGTGACCACCTCGCTCCGCGCCGCCCGGCACGTCGTAAAGGTAGTAGACGCGCTCGATAGCGAAGGGGATATGCGCGCCCGCTTCAATGAAAGTCAGATTGCCGCGCGGATCGGCAATTTTGGGAAGATCGATTATTTTGCAGTCGCCAAGCATCGAAAACTCTATTTCCTCCCGCTCACCTGCCACGCGTCTTAACGCAGCCGCAACGAAATTTGCTCATCGAAAAAGACGGCTACCCGCCAAGCGTTATTCCCGGACGCTGCGTGAGGGCCGAGCGGGGTTTCCAACCACTGTGGCGCCTGCGGGAACGTCCTCAGTAACGACGGCGCCGGCGCCAACCATGGCGTTCGCGCCAATCTTTACACCGGGTAAGATCGTCGCGCCCGCGCCGATTGACGCGCCTTTTTCCACTACGACGCCGAGAAGCCGAAAATCCCGATTGCCACTTCTAGGGACCTTGTCGTTCGCGAACGTCGCGTTTGGTCCGATAAAAACGTCGTCTGCAATTCGCATCCCGTCCCAGATCTGCACGCCGCATTTCACCGTAACGTGATTGCCCATAATCACGTCACTCTCGATAAAGCAATGCGAACAAATGTTGCAATCCTCGCCGATTACGGCTCCCTTTAAGACGACAACGAACTGCCAAATTTTTGTTCCTCGTCCAATGGTGGAGGAGGAAACATCAGCGAGGGGATGAATGAATATTTCTCTCACGAACGAGCCAGCCTATAATTTCAAAATGTTTGATGTGCTCAGACCAACTGTGGAGACGCTTTTGGAAAAGCGCTATACCACGAAATCGCCTCGGCAAGACCTTCCTTGAAACCATGCGTCGGCGCATAACCTAGCCGCGTGGCCGCCTTGCCAATATCCGCCTGGCTGTGGCGCACGTCGCCAGCGCGGAAATCTGATCCAGCAAGTTTCAAGCATCCGCCTTTACGAAGAAACGTCCCGGCGCCCCCGTGAGGTAGGAATAAGCCCAAAGTGTGGTAAGGACGCCCGCCCCGTAGAGCGACTGGGCGTCGTGAGGCATGGCGGCGCGAAAGCCGGCTCGCCGCGTCATCGCGGACATCGACTGCGCATTGAAACAATTGATGTGTTCAAGAGGATCAATTTCGTCCCAATTTAACTGGGCAGGAGACAGGTTGCGACGCGTTCGACTTCCATTTGGAACCCCGACCAATAGCATTGCGCCGTTACGGCACCGCGTAGAAATTTCTCTGAGTATCGATAGTGGATTAGGTAAATGCTCAAGAACTTGGCTCATATAGACAAAATCGAAGTCGACATCGTCGGCACGAAGGACTTGAGAGGCATCAAGGCCACGGTCCTCTATCATCTGTTTGACACGGCTAGCGGAAAGCTCAATAGCGCGAACCTGTTCGCCGCGAGACATCGCCTCCTGCGCCCAAAGCCCAAGTCCGGCGCCAAAGTCAAGGACCCGGATATGCGGGCCGCTTGTCGGCTTCACAAGGTGGCGAATTAAATTCACCGAGCGCCGAACCAAAGCTAGCGCCCTCGTTTCGGCGGCTTCATCGAAGGTCGAATGTTTAATCCAATGAACGTAAAGTTCTTGCATCGCGTCGTCATTGAGATGGTATCTTGTGTAAAGCAATGAGCAAGCTTGGCATTCCAGAACAACGTAGCTGTTAATTTCGAAGCTATTTTGCGGAACGCGGCTTTCATACCAGCAAGCAATGCGCTCGGTTATGTCATTAGAGGCCAATGGCATTTGGAGCAATTCCGTAGCCTTCGTACAAGCGCACGCTGGACATGCTTTACGTTCGACAAACTGTATCATTGGGGTCTTTGCACTAGGGGCCGTCACCATTGAGGAACTCCTGAGTCGTTTCCTAAACACCTTCCCCAAACCGCTAAAGCCGCAGGTCGGATTGATCGGGACGCAGAACATATTTCAGATCGTAGAGCACGTGCTGTTCTTTGCCGAAGTCCCTGACCGAAGCGCCAAGCTCGCGAAACTGGTCATGCGCGACCGCCAGGACGATGGCGTCATAGGCGCCCCGCTCCGGCTGCTCGACGAGAGCCAGGCCATATTCGCGCTGCGCCTCGTCGGCGCTGGCCCAGGGATCGTGCACGTCAACGGTTGCATTATAATCGGCGAGTTCGCGAACAATGTCGATCACCCGCGTGTTTCGCAGATCCGGGCAGTTTTCCTTGAAGGTTAACCCCATGATCAGGATGCGCGCGCCCTCGACGTGGATGCGGCGCTTGATCAGCGCCTTGACGAGTTGCGACGTCACATAGGCGCCCATGCCGTCATTGAGACGACGACCAGCGAGAATGATTTCCGGGTGATAGCCGATCGCCATCGCCTTATACGTCAAATAATAAGGATCGACGCCGATGCAGTGGCCGCCGACGAGGCCAGGACGAAACGGCAGGAAATTCCATTTGGTGCCGGCCGCCTGCAACACCGCCTCGGTGTCGATGCCCATACGATTGAAGATGATCGCCAGCTCATTGATCAGGGCGATGTTGAGGTCGCGCTGGGTGTTTTCGATCACCTTGGCGGCCTCCGCCACTTTGATGCTCGCTGCCTTGTGGGTGCCGGCGACGATGATCTCGCCATAGAGCTGGTCGACGAGTTCCGCGACTTCCGGCGTGGAGCCGGAGGTGACCTTTTTGATCGTCGAGACGCGGTGCAGCTTGTCGCCCGGGTTGATGCGCTCCGGGCTGTAGCCGGCGTAAAAGTCGACGTTGAACTTTAGCCCCGACACGGCCTCCAACACGGGCGCGCAGTCGTCTTCGGTGGCGCCGGGATAGACCGTCGATTCGTAAATAACGATGTCGCCCTTCTTCAGGACTTTCCCGATCGCGCCCGACGCCTTGATCAGCGGCGAAAGATCGGGACGCTTATGCTCGTCGATAGGTGTGGGCACGGTTACGATATAGACATTGCAGTTCGTAAGGTCGGCGAGATCGGTCGTGTAATAAAGCCCCCTCGCCTCACGTAACTCCTCATCGCTGACTTCGAGCGTCGCGTCATGACGATTTTTGAGCGCCGCGATGCGCGCGGCGCTGATGTCATAGCCGATGACGGATCGCTTCTTGCCAAATTCGACCGCCAAGGGCAAACCGAC
>Ga0182013_10007803_pt1 | contig 11677 bp, 9 predicted proteins | sample 612S2MmetaG_FD_120487 | JGI IMG/M metagenome (GOLD analysis project Ga0182013, IMG submission 120487) | Permafrost microbial communities from Stordalen Mire, Sweden - 612S2M metaG | ecosystem: Environmental > Terrestrial > Soil > Wetlands > Permafrost | place: Sweden: Stordalen | collected...
CACTGCCAAGCGGAATCCAATCAATTGTCATCCAGAACGGTGAATAATTGTATGGACGCTTCAAGATGTCGCACGGGTCGGAGATGATGATGTCCACGCCTCGCCTGGCACAGTCCCACGCCGCAAGTGAACCATCGATGTCAGCAAACGGAAACTGGAACGGTACAATCCCCCAAAAGCGGAGCAAATCGTCATAGGCCGAATGTACTCCACCCAGCCAAAGGCCCATAACCACGAACAACGCAGCGAGCCCCGCCAGACTGGGAGCGATGCGCGCGAAGAGGTGTAATCTTGCCGGCATCAAGCTAACGGCTTCCGCCCCGTTACAGTCCAGGACATCTTATTCGTCCAGCGTGCCTCGATATCGGTCAGGCCGGCCCGTGCAAACAGGGCAATCGCCTCGGATTTCGTATAATACCTTGCGATGCGCGGGATCATATGATCAAAAACGATGGCACGGAGATGCCGGAAACTGAACCCGCGAATCAGCCGAAAATACGGTTTGCGGGAAATGCCCGGGCGCAGCGCAAGCCATAATATGGCAGTCAGCGGTATAGAGAGAAAGTGCACGACACCTAAAGGCAAGCGGCTGAATAACAAGCGGCGGCACGGGTTGAACAACCATATCACCCAGCCGTTATTCTCGGCCCCATAGAGCCATACCAGGACCAGCCCGCCGGGCCGCGCGGCCTGCTTCAGCCGAGCGAGAGCGGCATCCGGATCAGCCAAGTGATGCACCACGCCGATGCTAAAGACGATATCAAATGCATCAGTATCGGGAATGTCGTAAATGCTGAGGTGTCTGATTTCGGTTTGCGGAAATAGTGCCAGCGTCTGGCGCGCCCGCGCCAGCGTACGCTCATCGACATCAATCGACACGCAAGCGGCGGCACCGTAACTGAGCGGCCAGTAGGTGTTGCGGCCCATGCCGCATCCGGCATCGAGGAATCGCTTGCCGCGCCAGTCTTCCGGCTGCAATGGCGCGGTCCAGAGACGGAATTGTTCCTCATGCTCGGGCAGCAGTTCGGCATAGTTATCCCAGGAAAAACCAAAACGCTCCGGCGAGCCACCGGCAGTGCCCGGGTCCTTTTCCGGTGGCGGCATGCGACTCATGAAAACATCCTTTGGCCCCATAACCGAATTTTAAAAACCCATGTCAGATAGAGTACGAAATTCATGGCCGGAATCAATACCCAGGTCAGCGCAATGCCCCAGAGATAGGAGGCATGATAGACATGGGTAACGAGTGCCATGGCCGCGGCGGTCACGGCGAGTCCGAGAGCGTTGGTCAAAAGAAAGCGCATCCAGCTGCGTGGCTTCTGTGCCCCCTCGAGGCGGGCATCGGGATAGGTGATCGTACAATGCGTGAGATAGCCAATTGGCTGGACCAGGCAAAAGGCAAGCATGCTGTCTCCCACCGACCCGATCGCCGCCCCCCCCCTAACAAGCACCACAACCAAGCCGCTGAAAACAACGGAGACCAGGCACCCGGAAATGCCATAGCGGAGGATGCGTTCGAACAGAATCATCCGCCCCTCTGTCATGGCTTGGCCGCTATGTGCAACAGGGAGAGATGACTCCACAGGAAGAGCCGCTCATCCTCGGTCTTGGCCCGAAAACCATGCCAGCGCGCCGCGGCGTAACCTTGCTTCATGCCTCCGGGATCGGCGCGCCCGGCGGCAGGTTGCAAGGCACCGAGCCAGTCCATCAGCGGTATGCCGAAGCCCTTCTTCCGGCGTTTCAGCACAAAATCCGGCACCACGCCGCGCAGCGCCTCCTTCAGGAGGAATTTCCGCTGGCCGTTGCGCAGTTTGTACCCGTGTGGGAGGCGCTGGCAGAAGGCGACGAGATCGCTATCCAGAAAGGGTGCGCGACACTCCAGCGAGGCGCGCATACTGGCGCGATCAGCCTTCGCGAGGATCATCTCCGGCAGATAAAAATTCGTGTAGAATTCGAGTGTGCGATCAACCGGATTGCGGCTCTCGCTTTTATCCCAGGCGTCGATTGCGTCTTCGAACAATCTTTCGGTAGGCAGCGGATTTTCAAAACAGGCGGAAAACTCCTCGGGCGCCAGCGCGCCAAGCCAGACCGGGTTCCAGAGTGCCGGCCGATGGGAGAGGCCCCGCAATAATCTGCGCAGGCGATAGTCGAAGCTCATATTGGCGTTGCCGCGCGGTAGCTTGCTGGCACCGGCGCGCAATACGCGGTGCAACGGGGCGGGCACGAAATTTTGATAATGTCTTGCGGGAGCGAGCGCGCTGAACGGATCGTAGCCGGCGAACAACTCATCGCTGCCATCGCCTGAGAGCGCAACGGTAACGTGCTCGCGCGCAAAACGGGCAAGCAGATACGTCGGCAGAATCGATGGGTCAGCGAAGGGTTCGTCGAGACTGGCCAGCAGCGCAGGAAGCTCGCGGCACGCATCGGTGATATCGATGATTCGCTCGTGATGACGGCTGCCTATACTCGCTGCGGCCTCGCGCGCGAACCGGGACTCGTCGTAGGAAGGTTCGTTGAAGCCGATGGTAAAACTATCAATCCCGGCCGGTCCACGGGCACGGGCAGCAAGAGCGAGAATAGCGGTGGAATCGATACCTCCCGAGAGATAGATGCCAAGCGGCACGTCCGCCTCCAGGCGCCGCTTGACTGCCACCGTCAGCAATGCGCGCAATTCCTCCGCCAAGGCCGGAATCTTTTCCGCCGGCGCGTGGTCGTCCGCCTCGATTTTGAAGCGCCAGTATTGTGCCAGCCGAATGTCGTTTGCAGCCAGATCGAACGTTACCGTACCACCAGGCGCCAGCTTGCGCACCTTGCGGTAAATCGTGCGGGGTGCCGGCACGTAGCCGTAAGCAAAAAATTTCTGCACGGCGCCGGTATCCAACTCGTCGGTCAGGCCGGAATGCGCATGCAACGCCGTTATCTCCGAGCCGAAGATAAAAAGCCCAGGCGTGATCGCGTAGTAAAACGGCTTTTCACCAAACCGGTCGCGGGCGCAAAACACCCGCCTCTGGCGAGAATTCCAGATGGCGAAAGCGAACATGCCCTCTAGATGCAGCGGCAAGGACTCACCCCATTGCGCGTAACCGTGCAGCAGCACCTCGGTGTCGGAATGGCCGGTACGGAAGCGATGGCCGTAGCCTTCAAGCTCGCGCCGAAGCGCCGCATGGTTATAGATTTCGCCATTGAACACGACCACAAGACCGTGCTCGATGCTGTGCATCGGCTGCTTTCCGGCCTCGGGGTCGAGCACGATCAGCCGGCGGAAGCCTAAAAAAACATGGTTTTCCGTATCGATATGAAAGGCCTCATCATCCGGCCCGCGGTGCACCAGGCAGGCTGTCATCGAGCGGATATCAGCCTGCGTACCAACCCCAACGAAACCAGCGAGTCCACACATTCAGTTGGGACGATCGGCGATGTGGGGCACATCGGAAAGATTTGCCGTCTCGCGCGTGACATAACTCGTCCGGCTGGGCGACTCAAAATAGATGCGCACAGCAATTTCCGCGAGCAGGCCGATCAAGATACTCATAACGCCCATCATGAAGGCCATGGCTGCCAGACCCGGCAGTGGCGTAAGAATCATCGACAGATGCTGAAAGATTTTCAGGTATAAAATGTCGAGCAACGTGAGGAACGAGATGAACAGCCATAACATGCCAAAGCCGCCAAACACATAGATAGGCTTGCCGATCCAGCGATCCAGAAAGCAGACGACCATCAGATCGAGTACCACTTTGAGAATCCGGACCATCCCATAATTGGAACGGCCGAAACGCCGGGGATGGTGCGTCACCTCGATTTCGGTAATACGCGCGCCGTACCATGACGCGTAGATCGGAATGAAGCGATGCATCTCACCGTAAAGTTTAACACGCCCGATGACTGAACGGCGATAGGCTTTCAGTGAACAGCCGTAATCATGCAGCCGTACGCCCGAAAGGCGAGAGATCCCCCAGTTGGCGCAACGGCTGAGAAAATTGCGCCGGATTGCCGCATCATGCCGCGTGCGCCGCCATCCGGAGACAACATCGAACCCTTCATCCAGTTTTGCCAACAGGCGCGGAATGTCCGTCGGATCGTTTTGGAGATCGGCGTCGATCGGAATGATGATGGCGCCTCGCGAATGGTCGAAGCCCGCCATCATCGCTGCGGTTTGACCGAAATTGCGAGCGAGGGTCACCGTTATCAGGCGAGGCTCGGCATTTGCCAACTCGGCGAGGACGTCAACCGACCCGTCTGAACTGCCGTCGTCAACGGCGATGATTTCAAATTCGCGGCCGGTGCTCTCCAGGACAGAAACCAGCTTTGGCAACAACAGGCGCAGCGAAGCTTCTTCATTATAAATGGGAACAATAACCGAAACAGAGCCACTTCTATCCATCGACATTGATCCTCAAATTGCCCCCGCTCAAGTCAAGCCCAGCTTCACATTGTCTAGCCCAGACCCGGCCTGAGTGAAACATCCGCCTGCGATACCAGCATTCCTGCGTAAATGGCTACGTTCCACGGCGGCAGCCTTGCCTTGCAAAACCGAGATCGAACGTAGGGTTGGCCGGCTCCCGTTAATCTGGCCTAGCGAGGACATCGGGATAAAGGCGCACCTCCTAAGGCTAACGGCGCTCAGCAAGCCTAAACTGCATATGCTCCTCCTTGAGGCCACATGTTTTGTGGCACGCCTACCTACGACACCAAAACTCGTTCAATCATCCTTGTAACTATAGGAATAGACTTGCGAGTCGTTACAACCCACAGACGCACCCCAAAATGCGCGCGTAACCGGCGCCGGGCGACACCACCGAGCCAGCGTCCCTGGCCAACCGTACCACGGCATATATACATGCGGCCCGGCCCGGCTGGGCGCCGCTGCCTGCCAGGAAGTCCACCGTGACGCCCGCACCCATGGGGGCAAGCGCTCTGTGATCGGCGGCATGCGCGGCAGTTCGCGCCACCCCGCCGCTGATGGTGATCCCGGCGTTTTTGCTCCTTCGATGTGGCCAAAGCCATTGCCGGACCTGAGGCGAGTAAGGCAGGCGAGGCCAGCCGGTGCTGCGGGCAGCGGCGGAAGGCGTGTCGCAGGGGTCAAGCGTTCAGTGGTGGTCCAGGGTTTTCACCGGCAACTCGCCACAGCATCCGTTCGGAGCGTCAGTTGATGGAACAGCTCAACTATAAAGACTCACCAGTCCGCTCCCGGTCCGAAGCTCCCTAAAACCCCACCTCATTCCTTTTCCGACACAAACCCGCACAAATTGGGGCGCAAGCAAAAAATTAAGCCATACTAACAATACGTTATAACACAATCCTCACAAGTGTTTCACGTGAAACACCCCCTACTCCCCATCCTGCAACCTGTACCCTACCCCCGGCTCGGTCAAAATCAGCGCCGCCAATTCCGCTCCCAGTTTGCGCCGCAATTGCCCGATATACACCCGCAAATACGCCACATCCTCGGTATGCGCCGGCCCCCAGATCGCGGTCAGAATTTGCCGGTGCGTCAGCACCCGCCCCCGGTTGCGCGCCAGCAACAAAAGCAGCGCATGTTCGCGCTTCGTCAGCGGCAAAACCTCGCCATCCAGCGTCACTTTATGCAACACCGTGTCAATCACCAGCCCACCAATCTCCACCGGCTTCTCCGCATTATCCTGCCGCAACCGGTGCCGCAGCGCGGTACGAATCCGCGCCAGCAACTCGCCCAAACCAAAGGGCTTTTCCACGTAATCATCCGCCCCGGCATCCAGCGCCGCGATCTTATCCGTCTCCCTGTCCCGCGCGGACAAAATAATGATCGGCACATCGGTGAATTCCCGCAATTTCGCCAACACCTCATGCCCATCCATATCCGGCAGCCCAAGGTCCAGCAAAATCGCATCCGGCGCGCGCGAAGCCGCCAGCCGCAACGCCTCCTCCCCCCGCTCCGCCCGCACCGTCTCATAGCCCGACGCCGTCAGCGCCGGGGTCAAAACCCGGTGGATCTGCGGCTCGTCATCCACCACCAATATCCGCCCGATGGGTATCATGCCGCCAGCAACTCCATACTAATAATCGTCCCCGGCAGCCCATCCGCCGGCAGATCAAGCCGCGGACTCATCGCGCGAATGCTCCCGCCCATCGCCTCGGTAAACGCTTTCGCAATCGCCAACCCCAGTCCAGTCCCCGGCGCCACCCGATCGCCGCGCGTCGCACGGAAAAAGCTATCGAACACCGCACCCAATTCATCTGGCGGAATCCCCACCCCTTCGTCAGCCACATTCACCACCACTTTCGCCCCCTGGCGCAGCCCGGAGATCGAAATCCGGCTCCCCTCCGGCGCATATTTCACCGCATTATCCAGCACATTCACCAATACCTGCTCCAGCAGCGCCGGGTCCGCCAGCACATAAGCCGCCGCCTCCGCAATATTCACGCCGGCAAACATCGCCCCCGGCACGCGCGCAATCGCCGCCTCCACCACGTCCACCAACCTCAACCGTTCCCGCCGCGCGGAAATCTCGCCGGTCTCCACCCGCGCCATTTCCATGATATTGGCAAGGAATTTCGTCATCCGTTCGGTATTCTGCCCAATGCTCGCCAGCAAATCCGCCTGCGTCGCCGCATCCAGCGCCGCCCCGGCCCGCGCCAGCGTTTCCGCCGCCCCGCGAATGGCCGTCAGCGGCGTACGCAGATCATGGCTCAATGAAGACAGCAACGCGGTGCGCAGTTTCTGGTTATCCTGCTTGGCGGCACTCTGCGCGGCTTGTGTCGCCAGGCGCACCCGCTCCAGCGCCATCGCCGTCTGGTCCGCCAGCGTGCCAAGCGTCTGCACCAGCGGCGCCGATGGCACCGTTGCCAGCCTGGCCGCCAGCACGCCAATGGCTTTACCATCGGCCCGCAGCGGCATGAACCGCCACGCCACCGAAGGCAGCGTGCCCGTACCCATGCCGGTTTCCACATCATGCCGGAACGACCACTCCGCCGCCGCCCGCGCCGCCTCGTCCAGCGCGGTTCCCATTGGCACGCCCGCGACACTCTCCAAACCATTTTTGCCCGCCAGCAGCAGCATCCCCGCACTGGTCATCCCCGCCGCTTCCTCGGCGGCATCGCGCAGCACGTCGCTCAGTGTCGCCGCACGGGAAAGCCGCTGCCCGAACAGTGAAATGCGCCGCAGCGCCTCAATCCGCGCGCTCGCCGCCTGCGCCTCTAGCCGCACCTTGCCGGCCAGCGTGCCGGTGACCACGCCAACCAGCAAAAACACCGCCAGCGCCACTACATCCCGCGGGTCGCTGACTGAAAATGTGTAGAGTGGCCGGAAGAAAAAGAAGTTCCACAACAAGAATCCCGCAACCGCCGTGGCCAACCCGGCATTGCGCCCATAGCGGCTCGCAATCCCCGCGATCACCCCGGTGAAAACCAGTCCCATCGCCTCCTGTGGCAAGTAGCCATTCAGCGCCAGGCCCGCCAGCGTTACCATGGTAAGCGACGCCGCGGCGGCCTGATAAGGCTCCCACCCAAACCCCGGCCGCGCCGCCGCCACGCGCGGCATGGGGGCGGCTGGCAGCGGCACGAAGTGCAACGTAAACGCCGTCGCCTTGCGCGTCAGCACCTCACCCAACCGCTGCCCAGGCCAGCGCCACCACCCCCGCCCTTGCCCCCGGCCAACGACAATGTGGGTGATATTCTGCCGCGCCGCGTAATCCAGCACGGCGGTGAAAACATCCGGCGCGCTCACCGTCGCCACCGTACCGCCAAGCTGCACCATCAAATCCAGCGCGTGCTGCACGCGGGCATTGTCCTCGGCGCGCTCGACATGAAACGCCACCATCGGCGCGCGCAGGGCATCCGCCAGCCGTGCCGCGTGGCGCACCACGTTCTCGGAAGAAGCATCGGGCCCCACCAGCGCCAGCACGCGCTCCGAGGCCGGCCACGGCCCGGCGATGGCGCGTGAGCGCATGTAGCTGGCCACGTCCTTGTCCACCCGCTGCGCCACGCGCCGCAGCGCCATTTCGCGCAGCGCGCCAAGGTTGCCTTCGCGGAAAAACCCTTGCAGCGCGCGCCCCGCGACATCCGGGCGGTAGATTTTTCCCTCGGTGAGGCGGGTGCGCAGTTCTGCGGCGGGCAGGTCGATGAGTTCGATGTCGTCTGCCATATCCAGCACCGTGTCGGGGATCGTTTCGGCGACCCGCACGCCGGTGATGCGCGCCACTGGGTCGTTCAGGCTTTCCAGATGTTGTACGTTCACCGTGGTCCACACATCGATCCCCGCTTCCAGAACCTCCCGCACATCCTGCCAGCGTTTCGCATGGCGCAGGCCGGGGGCGTTCGTGTGGGCGAGTTCGTCGACCAGCAGGAGTTTGGGCCGGCGTTTCAGCGCGGCGTCGAGGTCGAATTCTTCCAGCACCTGGCCGCGATAGGGCACTTGCAGCCGGGGCAGCATTTCCAGCGTGCCAAACTCCTTCAGCGTACCTTCGCGCTCGTGCGTCTCGATCATCCCGGCGACGACATCCACCCCGGCCTGGCGTTTGGCGTTGGCGGCGACCAGCATTTCCCAGGTTTTACCGACGCCCGGCGCGGCGCCAAGGAAAATTTTCAGATGGCCGCGAAGACCCCGCTGCATGCTTTCCAGCAATGCATCGGGGTCGGGCCGGGAGTCAGACGGCATGCATACTCATTTCAAGGGAGCCCCAGGACAGGGCTTCTTTATGACGCCGGCAATTGGTCCAGGGCAAGGTTCAATTGCAGGACGTTGACGTGATCCGTGCTGACGATGCCAAGGAAGGCGTGGTGGGTCATCTCGTTGACCAGATTAACCACCGTGGCGGCGGGAACCTTGCGGGCGGCGGCGACGGCGGGGGCCTGGCGCAGCGCGTTGGCCAGCGAGATATCCGGATCGACGCCCGAGCCCGAGGCGGTGACGGCATCGGCCGGGACCGGGCCGGGGCCGAACGCTTTGGTATAGGCCGCCACGCGCTGCTGGATGCTGGTAAGCAGCGCAGCGCTGGTGGGGCCGAGGTTGGAGGCGCCGGATTCACTGGCGTCATAGGGCGTGGCGATGCTGTTGCCCTTGGCATCCGTGCCCGTGAGCGCGGAGGGGCGGGGATGGAAATATTTTGGCGAGGTAAAGTTCTGCCCGATGATCGCGGAGCCTACGACCTGACCGTTGACGGTGATGAGGCTGCCGTTGGCCTGGGAAGGCAACGCAAGCTGCATGACGCCGGTAAACGCCTCGGGCAGCAGAAACCCGGTGAGGATGGTGAAGAGGATGACCAGCGAGAGCGCGGGCCGGAGTTCTTTGAGGAGGAACATGGGATTAATCCGTTACGAAAAGACGATTACGAAAAAACGTGAAAAACGCCGAGGATAAGGTCGATGGCCTTGATCCCGGCAAAGGGCGCGATGATGCCGCCGAGACCGTAGATGACTAGGTTGCGGCGCAGCAGTGCGGCAGCACCGATGGCGCGGAATTTCACGCCGCGCAGGGCCAGCGGCACCAGGGCGACAATGATCAGCGCGTTGAAGATGACCGCCGAGAGAATGGCGGATTCCGGGCTGCGCAGTTGCATCACATTCAGCGCCGCGAGTTGCGGGTAGGTGCCGACGAAAATCGCAGGCAAAATGGCGAAGTATTTAGAAATATCATTGGCGATGGAAAAGGTGGTGAGCGCGCCGCGCGTGATGAGCAACTGCTTGCCGATTTCCACGATCTCGATCAGCTTGGTCGGGTCGCTGTCGAGGTCCACCATATTGCCGGCTTCGCGCGCGGCCTGGGTGCCGGTTTGCATCGCCACGCCGACATCTGCTTGCGCCAGAGCCGGTGCGTCGTTGGTACCGTCGCCGCACATCGCGACGAGACGACCCTCGGCCTGAACCTTCCTGATGTAGTCAAGCTTGTTCTGCGGCGTGGCCTCGGCGATGTACTCATCAACGCCAGCCTCGGCGGCGATGGCGGCGGCGGTGATGCGGTTGTCACCCGTGACCATGACGGTGCGAATGCCCATGCTGCGCAGTGCGGCGAAACGCTCCTTGATGCCGGGTTTGACGATGTCCTTCAGCTCGATGACGCCGAGCAGGCGGCCATTGGCGGCAACCGCCAGCGGGGTGGAGCCGGCGCGGCCGATGCGCGAGACGGCCTCGGTGAACAGCGCGTCGCCGGTGGTGTTCAGCGCGCTCAACACGGAATCCACGGCACCTTTGCGGTAGGAGCCGGCGCTGGAGTCCACGCCCGACATGCGCGTGTTGGCGCTGAAGGGGATGATTTCCGCGCCTTCCGGCATGACCGGAACGTAGCCATATTTTTCACGCGCCAGAGCGAGGATGGAACGGCCTTCGGGTGTGTCGTCGCCCAGGCTGGCCAGCGCGCAGGCTTGCGCAAGGTCTTGTTCCGGCACGCCCGCCACCGGATAGAAGCCCGAAGCCATGCGGTTACCAAACGTGATGGTTCCGGTTTTATCCAGCAGCAGCGCGTCGACATCGCCAGCGGCTTCCACGGCCCGGCCGGAGGTGGCGACGACGTTGAAGCGCACCAGGCGGTCCATGCCGGCGATGCCGATGGCCGAGAGCAGCCCGCCGATGGTGGTGGGGATGAGGCACACCAGCAGCGCCGCCAGCACGGGGATGGAGAAATGCGTGCCGGAATATTGGCCGAAGCCGATCAGCGTGACCACCGCGATGAGAAAGATCAAAGTGAGACCAGCGAGAAGGATATTCAGCGCGATTTCGTTGGGGGTCTTGCGGCGTTCCGCACCTTCAACCAGTGCGATCATGCGGTCGAGGAAGGTCGAGCCGGCATCGGCGGTGATGCGCACCACCAGCCAGTCGGAAACCACCATCGTGCCACCTGTTACCGCCGAGCGGTCGCCGCCGGCTTCGCGCACCACGGGGGCGGATTCACCGGTGATCGCACTTTCGTTCACGCTGGCAACACCTTCGATGATTTCACCATCGGAGGGTACGAGATCGCCCGATTCCACCAGCACGATGTCGCCCTTGCGCAGGTCTTCCGCATGAGTGGGAATGTAGATCACGCGGTCTTGCGGGTTGGCCAGCAATTTCGCCATGGTATCTGAACGGGCGCGTTTCAGGCTTTCCGCCCTGGCGCGGCCACGGCCTTCCGCCACGGCCTCCGCGAAGGTGGCGAACAGCACGGTGAGCCACAGCCAGGCGGCTATGGTGATGGGAAAGGCAGCGGCCCTGCCGTTAAAGATGTCCTCGCCACCGACCACGCTGACCATGAGCGCGGTGACTTCGGTAAAAAAGATCACCGGGTTGCGCATCAGGGTAACGGGGTTGAGTTTGGCAAAGGAATCCAGTGCCGCGCGGCGCATAATGGTGGCGTCGAGCAGGGAAATCACTTCAGCATTTGCAGATGTCATTGTCGTAACCTTTAAAATGTCTTGCCGGCGTAGAGCAGATAGTGCTCGGCCAAGGGCCCAAGCGTATCAGCTGGCAGGTATTGCAGGCCGCCCAGGATGACGATGACGCCAATGAGCAGGCCGATGAACAGTGGACCAGTGGTGGGAAAAGTGCCGGCACTCTCAGGCAGCTTCGGTTTTGCCGCGAGCGAGCCGGCGATGGCCAGCACCGGGATCATGAAGGCGAAACGGCCGAACAGCATGGCCGCGCCGAGGCCAAAGTCCAGCAGCGGCGTGTCGGCGGAAAGGCCCGCGAAGGCGCTGCCGTTGTTCTCGGTGGCGGAGGTCCAGCC
>Ga0182013_10007804_pt1 | contig 11676 bp, 9 predicted proteins | sample 612S2MmetaG_FD_120487 | JGI IMG/M metagenome (GOLD analysis project Ga0182013, IMG submission 120487) | Permafrost microbial communities from Stordalen Mire, Sweden - 612S2M metaG | ecosystem: Environmental > Terrestrial > Soil > Wetlands > Permafrost | place: Sweden: Stordalen | collected...
CAACTCGCGAACGAGACGTACGCAAAGTGGGAGTTCCTTGAGAAGGGAGATGCCATGTTCCAACGCCACCACATAGTTTCCAACCTCACGGAGGTCTTCCGGACTCCTGTCCACAACTGCGCCCGCTTCGGCTGCCAGCAATTCACCAAGTGTGGCCTGCGTGCCTTCGATCCTGCTTGAGAGGACCGCCTCGCGCCGCACAAAGGGCTGCATCGGCACATGAGGTTTGGCCAGCCGTCCGCCCTCGCCAGCCAGTCTGCCGATCAAGCGGTCTGCGTCGGAGAGCACTCGAATAAGACGGGGCGTCCAGTCCAGCTTTGGAGGCAGTGGAGCGGGGACAAAGGCCGAATACTTGCCCAGGGAAACCCTTTTGCCGGGAATGTTTGCAATTGCTGTCATCTTCCTCTTCAGGCTCGAAAATAGCCGAGCGTCCTGTTTTCGATATTCATCATAATCGAAAATAGTGAGCGCGGCTATTAGCGCGAGTAGAAACGTCCGCATACCTCTGTTAGTGGAATTCCAGTGTCAAGTTTTATCACAAATGAACTTGACATAATGGCCTCGTTTCCCGCTTTGCGGTTGCAAAACCCAAAAAAGGGGGCCATTAAAATGCGGTCCTTGGAGCATTTGCAGCAACGCCGGATGAACGGTAACGCTCGGTTCTGGGGGGAAAGAGTGTGTCCGGGTCACGTTCTTTGGGTATGTCGTAATGAGCAAACAGTATGAAAGGACCGCTCAAGTGCTGCTTGGATCATAAGGCAAACGGTGTTGGGAATACTGGCCATTGGGTGAAACAATACTGCCATGAAGACCACATTGTCTTTTGCCAATCTTGCTGGAATTGAAACCGAACTGCTGGCGGTGCTGGCCGCCGACACACAAACCTCGAAAGCGTCCGACGCCAAGCCCGAGCCGGTGCTGCTGACGACCGACGAAGCGGTGAAGGCCGCCGCGGCTGCCCTGCTGGCCAGCGGCGAATACAAGGCCGGCGCCAACGAAACTGCGCTGCTGCATGGCCCCGCCGGGCTGGGGGCAAAACGGCTCTTGATTGTTGGCCTGGGCAAACAGGCCAAAGCCACGGTCCACGGCGTACGCAACGCAGCCGGCACCGCCGTCCGCTTCACCAAGCCGCGCGGGATTCGGGAGCTGGTTTTGGCCCTGCCTGAACTGGAGGCAATTTCTGGCCCAGGCAGCGTCCGCGCCGCCGTCGAGGGCGCTCTTGTGGGCGACTTCGATCCTGACACCTATCGCAGCGACCGCAAGGACCAGAGCGTCCAATCCTTCACGCTCGCCGCCACCGGCAATTCCGATCAGGACGCCCTGCAAGCAGCCTTTGCCGAGGGAATGATCGTGGGCGAAAGCCAGGACTTTACGCGCTCGCTGGTCAACGAGCCGGGTAACAAGCTCACCCCCACGATTCTGGGCCATCGTGCCGCCGAAATGGCAGCCGAAGTCGGCCTGAAGGTCGAGGTCCACTCCACAGAGAAGCTTCACGAGCTGAAGATGGGCGCATTCTGGAGCGTCGCGCAAGGCTCTGAGGAACCGCCTGCGCTGATCGTGTTGCGTTATGAGCCTGAGGGCGTGGTGGATGGGCCGGTGCTCGGACTCGTGGGCAAGGGCATCACCTTCGACACCGGCGGCATCTCCATCAAGCCTTCGGACAATATGGAGAAGATGAAATACGACATGGCCGGCGGCGCGGCCATGCTCGGCGCCATGCGCGCCATTGCCCTGCTAAAGCCCAAGGTGCGCGTGATTGGGGTTGTGTGCGCGGCGGAAAACATGCCCGACGGCAAGGCTTATAAGCCGGGCGACGTGGAGACGGCCATGTCCGGCAAGACCATCGAGATCATCAACACCGACGCCGAAGGACGGCTGGTGCTGGCCGACGGACTGAGTTATGCAAAGCAACTGGGCGCGACGCACTTAATTGACGCGGCCACACTTACCGGAGCATGCGTGGTTGCGCTGGGTTCGGCCAATGCCGGAGTTTTTTCCAACGACGATGAGAGCTATGCCAAGTTCGATGCGGCGCTCGCCACCTCAGGCGAAAAGTTCTGGCGGCTGCCTTTGGGCGAAGAATACGCCGAGCAAATCAAGAGCGACATCGGCGACATCAAGAACACGGGCGGACGCTGGGGCGGGGCCAGCACAGCGGCGGAGTTCTTGAAAGTGTTTGCGGAAGACACGCCGTGGATTCACCTGGACATTGCCGGCATGGCTTGGGTAGAAGAGGCGAAGCCCTACATTGCCAAAGGGCCGAGCGGGGTTGCGGTTAGGTCGATTCTGGAGTGGGTGAGGAGTTACTAGCTGCTAGCTGTTTAGGAAAGATGGAACCGGCAAAGACAGTCGGAAGCCAAGAATTCCAACCGGTTATTGCCAGCCCTGAGTTCAAATGTCGCCCTATGTAAAATACGTGGCCCGCAATAGCCAGTTATCGCAGGAGTGTGTCCCCAGGGGCGGGGGGTGCGAATCATTCAATGATGGAACCGATTTCTGATGGCCTGGGGCGGAGGCCACGCAATTGTCTTTCAGGCTTCCGCCCCAGGCCCCTAACGTCAAAGGCTATTCTGTGACGGCTGAAGTCTCGCCCGTGTCCTTATTCCAATGCACGGTTATTTTCGACACTTCACATAGATTGATGTCGTTCCAAACGGCAGTTTCCTTGTCTTCATAGACAACCTTAATATCCCAATGGCAGGCGTTCGCGTCATGCGGGAAGGTGATGTTTACGCTAGCGCCATCCGCGAGCACATCCTTCCCCATGATGTCGTTGCCCCAATTGTCGGCTTTTACCGGAGAGGCATAGACCGAAGCAATGTCATAGCCGGTCTTGTTAACGAGTGTGAAATCCTGATCGCCCGCGAAGGCAGGCGCAACGAATGACAGGACTGCTAGAGCGCTAGCAGCAAGGAGAAAAAACTTCAACTTCCCTTTCATAGTTCCTCCATTTGTATTTGGACAACGATGCGTTGTGCCGTGACCTCAATGCGGAGTGGCTTTCCGCATCCCGGGGAATTCACAGCGTCGTTGGAGCCTAACACGGCAAATGCATGAATGGCAAACAAAAAAGAGCCGGCTCTGCACGCACCGCGGGCTGATGTGGCCCGAACCCGCGAGACTGGTATAGAATTCCGTTGCCGGTGCGCCACCTTCGATACAGTGTTGTCGCAAGAATGGGAGACCGCAAATTTCAACCGCGGTCTCTTGCTCCCCTGCAAATGCCGCGGGGAGGGCGAGATCTTTACATCGCCTCCGGGCTTTCGATGCCCAGCCAACTTAGGACTTCTACTAACTCCCGCAGAGCAACAGCCGCCGTGGCCAGCAGGAAGGTCTTCCGCGCCGGATCCTCTTCGGTGAGGATGTGGTGCTTGTGGTAGAAGTTATTGAACTCCTGGGCTAACTGGAAGGCATGTTTGGCAAGATAGGCCGGCTCCGAAGTGCTAATGCATTGCTCCAGCACCAGGGTACGCCGCGCAGCGCGCAGCCACAGGACCCAGATATCTTCGGCGGCAGGACCTTCGAGATATGCAGTGGGATCGATGGCTTTAAACTCAGCCAAGACAGCTTCGGGCGTGATTCCGGCCTTGCGGAAGATGTTGCGGGCGCGGACCACGGCGTATTGAATATAGGGGCCGGTCTCGCCCTCAAAGCTCAGCGCGTCCTTGAAGTCGAAGGCGATCACCGAGTTGCGCGTGAACTTGAGCATGAAGTAGCGGAGCGCTCCAATGGCGATCTGTTCCGCGATGCGCTGGCGGCCAGCCTCGGCGTCGGCGCCGCCGGTCTGGCGTGCGTCCACCTCGGCCCTGGTGGCCGCAATGAGTTTGTCGATGAGGTCGTCGGCCTTGACGCCGAAGCCCTTGCGGCCACTTACTTCAATGTAAGGCCGGGCCAGGTCTTCGTCGGACACGCTGTAACCTAACTCGACCGCGCATCGGGGCGTGAGGGCGACCATTTCATAACTGAAGTGCGTATAGCGGTCGGCCTGTTCGGTGTATCCCATCCCTCGCAGTGCCTGAATCACGTTGGCTTGCGGGTCGCTCTGACGCGAATCGATTACGTTATAGATCGCCTGCGCCCCGCCAAAATGCGGATGCGGCTCATCGCCATGCTCGGCTGAGATCCAGCACTCATGATCCGGATAAGTGAAGAATGGCTTGTATCCAAAGTCCTTGCCCAGAAGGCCGAACTTCCATAAGTGATAAGCAATGTCCTTGCCCACGTAAGTTACGGTGTTATTGGAGCGAACAATCACTTTGGCGTCTTCATCGAGCGCTCCTTCGGCTACTTCTGCGCCGGGCCGCCGCATGACCCAGCAACCCTTGTTCTTGCCTTCAGTCTCAAAGTAGAGGACACCGGTGTTCTTGAGCTGCTCGAAGGCCGCATCCCAAAACTTGAGGCGGAGAATCTCGCTCTCGCGGGGCAGAAAGTCGTACTCGATGTCCAGGCGCAGCATGGTTTCAAGATGGCGCTTGAGTACGGCGGTCGAGATCAGCTCGGCGATCTCGGCCGTCTCGTTTCCACCGTGTTCAATCTCGTGCAGGGTGGCATAGCGCAACTTCTTGCGCGCGGCATTCTCGTCTTCGCTTCCTTGCTCATACCACTGCGAGGTGCCCGCATACAGGTCCCAGCAGTAGTAGTCCACCCGCTCGCCTTTTCGCTTGAGACCATCGAGTAACTGGCGCACTTGAGCAACCGACCGGCCTTCAAGATAAAGAAAGCCAACCACCACATCGGCCACTTGCACGCCGGTGTTGTCGATGTAGTTCTGCACATCCACCCTTTGCCCGGCGGCGCGAAGGAGGCGGACAAAGGTGTCGCCGAGAATGGCGTTGCGCAGGTGGCCGATGTGCGCGGCCTTGTTGGGATTGATGCTGGTGTGCTCGACCAGCGAATGTTGCACAGGGCCTGATTTCTCAAGCAGGCGAATATAGAAATAGGATTCGAGGGCTGTGTTTCGAGCTCCGGCAGTGCGGTCGAGGCGGCCATTGATATATCCCGCTCCGGCAACTTCAAAGCCGGCGAAACCATCAATCGAACCCAGTGCGGCTACGATCTCCTGCGCGATGACTTTAGGCGCCTTGCGGAGTTTGCGGGCCAGCTCGAAGGCAACCGGAGCGGACAACTCTCCGAATTTGAGATCGGGGGGGATCTCGATGGGAATGCTCTGGAGTTCGAGATCGTATTTTGACCTGAGAACACCGCGAAGATGTTCGGCGAGCCGGTTTTGCATTTCCAGATACACGTCGGGAAGGCCTCAGAAATCCTTGATTTTCAAGGTGATTCTAACATCCGAACCGAGGCACCCATCTCGCCTGTTCGCTCGCAGGGGGCGGGGCGACAGGTCCGAAAGGTCATCGACCTGATTTGCCAGACCGGGCGACCCTCGGCCTTTTCTTCAATGGTGTTCTCCTCAACGGTTTTGGTTTATGGGGCGGGAACACTTCGTTATCCTTCAAGCGGAATATTTGCCCGCACTCGCATTTCTTCCAATCGAAGTCGCGTCCTTCGATCCAATATGCATCTGAGGGTCGATTTGAGAGCCTGCAATCATCCATAAGAAGTCCTCTCATCACAAGGTAAGCACAGGTTGCGCATACTTGCCATACGAAAATACAACTGAGATGGAGCCTGTGAGGTTGATGTGGATTGAGGGACAGGCGAATGAGCCTAATGCCGTAAGATGGAGTCAGATTGCCGCCTCAGGCATACACTTCCGATGACCGATCCGAGCTCGAATCCAAGCCGCTATTACCTGACCACGCCGATCTACTACGTGAATGCGCGGCCGCACCTGGGGCACGCCTACTCGACCATCGTGTGCGATGCGATTGCGCGGAGGAAACGGGCGCTGGGCATCGAGACCTGGTTCCTGACCGGCACTGACGAGCACGGGCAAAAGATTGAGCGATCGGCTGAACTCGCTGGGCGCACGCCTGCCGAGTTTGCCGCAGCCATTTCGGCGGAGTTTCGCGGTCTGTGGGACCGCCTGGGGCTGACCTACGACGACTTTATTCGAACGACCGAAGATCGGCACAAGCGCGGCGTGCAGCGGCTGTTCGCCACGCTGCGCGACCGTGGATTCATCTATAAGGGGTCGTATACGGGCCAGTATTGCGTCTCCGATGAGGCTTATGTGGACGGGCCTCCGGGAACGCCCTGCCCGGATTGCGGACGCATTACGGAGACGGTGAGCGAAGAGAATTATTTCTTCAAGCTTTCGGCCTTCGAGCGCAAGCTGCTGGAGTTTTACGACGCGAATCCAGGGTTCATGGGACCGGAATCCACGCGGCGCGAGGTGATTTCGTTTGTCCGCGGAGGCCTGAAGGACCTGTCGGTGAGCCGGACAAGTTTTTCCTGGGGCATCCCCGTTCCTGGCGACGAAAAGCATGTGGTTTATGTGTGGCTGGACGCTTTGGCCAACTACATTACAGCGCTGGGTTATGGGTCGGACGATGCGGCGGATCAGGCGCGGTTTGCCAAGTTCTGGCCGGCGGACATGCACCTGATCGGCAAGGAGATCAGCCGCTTCCACTGCGTCTATTGGCCGGCGTTTCTGATGGCGGCGGGGATTGCCGTGCCGCGGTCGGTGAAGGCCAACGGCTGGCTGCTCTTCGACCAGGGCAAGATGTCGAAGTCGAGGGGCAACATTGTGCGGGCCGAGACGGTGCAGGAGGTTCTGGGGGCGGATGCTTTGAGGTACTTCCTGCTGCGGGAGATTCCCTTCGGGCAGGATGGCAGCTTCAGCTTCGATGCACTGGTGCAGCGCTACAACGGCGACCTGGCCAACGGCTACGGCAACCTGGTGAGCCGCGTGGTCAACATGGTTCACAAGTACTTTGGCGGGGTCTTGCCGGAGGCGGGGGCCGAGACTGGCGCCGAGGCAGTTCTGCGCGAGAGCGCCGTGCGAGCTATCGCCGCGTTTAGTCCGGAGTTCGACGAGCTGAATTTCTCTGAAGCTCTCAAGGGCCTGTGGACGCTGGTGGCGGAGACCGACGGCTACCTGACCGCCAATGCGCCGTGGAAACGGCCGGCGGAGCGGTCGGAGGCGGAGCATGTAGCGCTCCAGGCGCGGGTACTGGCTACGGCAGCCGAGGCCATCCGCATCATCACGGCGCTGGTCTATCCCATTTTGCCGGAGTCGGCTGCCAAGGTCTGGCGGCAGCTTGGGCAGGGCGAGATTGCGGACGCGGCAAAGAGTTCATTTTTGACAGAAATCGCGTGGGGTGGATTGAAAGCCGGGACAAAGTTTGGTGAGCCCGCGCCGCTGTTTCCCCGCGCGGAAAAGGACGCGGTAGAACGTATGCAAAACATTGAAGACCAGAACAACAAAACAGTCATTGAAGCTGCCGGCGGTGCATCAGGCCACGGCGCTGCAGCCCCTGAAGCTGCACCTGCACCCACAAAGGTCCCTGAGGCCAAGACCGCGTCAAGTCCGGCGCCTGCTCCGGAAGTGTGTCAGGGCACGACTTCAGTCGTGCCGCAAACGCATAAGACTGAACAAGGGGCTTTAGCCCCTGAGGAAGCTTCTCCCGCTGCTCACGCCGTTCAATCGCCCGTGGCACATGCGGCCCCGGTCTTGGCCCCGGTCTTGGCTCTGGAGCAGCCGTCTGCCCCACCGCAGGCGCCGCAGCACATCACCATCGACGACTTCGCCAAGGTGGAGCTGCGGGTGGCGCAGATTCTGGTGGCCGAGCGGGTACCCAAGGCGGACAAGCTGCTGCGCCTGGAGGTCGATCTGGGCTACGAGAAGCGCCAGATTCTGGCCGGCATCGCGCAGTACTACGAACCGGAAAAGCTGATCGGCAGGAAGATCATCATCGTGGCGAATCTGGCTCCGCGGAAGATGCGGGGGCTGGAGTCGAACGGGATGCTGCTGGCCGCATCGCTTGAGGGCGGCGTTCCCGTGCTGGCCGGATTTCTGGAAAAGGTTCCGTTGGGGGCGCGGCTGAAGTAGGGTTTTCCGCGGAACTGAGCCGCCCAAACGCCCGTAGTTGCGTTGCCCTCTACACATAAATCGTGCCATACTTACACATCGGGAGGTGCGGCGTATGCGGACCAATATCGAGATCGACGACGAATTGATGACGAAAACCATGGCTGCGACCAACACCACCACCAAGAAGGCGGCGGTGGAAGCCAGTATGCACTTGGCTGTCCGGCTCAAGGCACAGGAAGGCCTCCGCGCGTTGCGCGGCAAAGTGGTTTGGCGCGGCCATGACGACGACTGGTTCGCCTCCGACGAGGAGATTGTGAAGAAACGGCGTCTGGCGGAACAGCATGCACAGCCAGAAAGTGCGCATCTGCAAGCTGCGGAGCAGCAACCAGTCTTTCCCGCGGAACTGAGCTAGACCATGGTCATAGTCGACTCTTCGGTCCTAATCGACTTTTTGGCTGACAAGCATAACGAGCAGACCGATTGGCTGAACCTGCACATTGGCTTTGAACCGATCGGAATCACCAGCCTGATTTTGAGTGAGGTATTGCAGGGCATTCGCAGCGACAAGCGGTTCACTGAGACAGTCGATGCGCTCAGCCAGTTTACCCTCTTTGAAACCGGCAGTACTGAGTTGGCCATCGCCTCGGCGCGGAATTATCGGACGTTGCGCGGACTAGGCATTACGATCCGCAACACAATCGACACGTTTGTCGCCACCTTCTGCATTGAGGAAGGCCACCAGTTGCTGCATTGCGACAGCGACTTCGACTACTTCGAAGATCACCTGGAGTTGCAAGTGGTCGATCCGCCGGCAAGTGCATTAAGCTGATTCTTTCCTTGAGGACTCACTTTGCTGATCGATTCCCACGCGCACCTGGACAGCGAGCGCTACGCGGACGACCGCGGGGCGATGCTCAGCCGCGCCTTTGAGGCAGGCGTGGGCGCGGTGCTTGCCATCGGCATTGGGGAGCAGGCGGAGGGGATGGATCGGGCGCTCCATGTTTGCCGCGAGTTCAATGGACAGCCAAACATGCCGCGGCTTTATGCGAGCGCTGGGGTTTATCCGCACAACACGCATGAAATTGACGATGGCGTGCTGGCCAAGCTGGACGGGCTGCTGGCTGAGCCGGAGGTGATTGCCTGCGGGGAGATTGGGCTGGACTACTACCATGAGGGCGCGGCGCACCCGGTGCAGCGTGCGGGGCTGATTCGCCAACTGGAGATTGCGGCGGGGCGTAAGCGGCCGATTCTGATCCATTGCCGGCCAAAGGACGGCGCTGGCGAAGATGACAAGGGGGCGTGGGACGATCTGTTCGAGATTCTGGAGGGGCATTGGCGCCAAACTGGCCTGGGTGGCGTGATGCACTGTTTCGGAGGCGGCTGGGAGCAGGCTCGGCGGTCGCTTGACCTTGGGTTTCTGGTGTCGTTTGCGGGGAATTTGACCTATCCCAAGGCTCAGCCGCTACGCGATGTGGCGGCAAAGCTGCCTCTGGACGGGATTCTGGTGGAGACGGACGCGCCCTGGCTGGCCCCCGCGCCCGATCGCGGCAAGCGCAACGAACCGGCCTTTGTGACCCGGACTGCCCACACTTTGGCCGGATTACTGGCCGTTACGGATGAAGAAATCGCCGCTGAAACCACGAAAAGCTTCTCCAGGCTGTTTCGTCTTGGGGCAGACGTGGGAAACTGGTAGAGGTGCTGCGCACGGGTACTGCGTACGGCAGCCTTTGTCGCTCCAGTCAGGAGCAACAGTGCCGGAGCGACAGTTCGACGATTGAGGATAAGAGAAGCCATGGCCCAGGAGAATTCGTTCGACATTGTCAGCAAGGTGGATATTCAGGAGGTCCGCAACGCCATCGACCAGGCGCTGAAGGAGATCAGACAGCGCTTTGACCTAAAGGATTCTCACTCTGAAGTCACGCTGGAGGGCAGCGATGCGATTCAGTTGGCCTCTGCTGGAGAGTACAAGCTGGAGGCGGTCAAGGAAATCCTGGGTCAGAAGCTGGTGAAGCGCGGCGTCTCTCTGAAGAATCTGACCTACGAAAAGCTGGAGCAGGCCTCCGGCCAGAGTGTGCGGCAGAAGATCAAGCTACAGCAGGGCATCCCCACGGAAAAGGCCAAAGAAATCGTTCGCCTGGTCAAGGATTCGAAAAAGAAGGCGCAGGCCAGCATCCAAGGCGATACAGTCAGAATATCGAGCAAAGACCGTGACGAACTGCAGGCGATTATCGCCTTGTTACGGGGCAAGGATCTTGGGTTGGAGTTGCAGTTTACGAACTACCGCACGAATTGAACCCCTGCGGTGGGGCAGCCCTTCCCTGGGTCAACGACCCAGCAGCAGCGGCCGCACTGTAGGATAAAGCACGGGAACCGGAGAACTTTGAGCACACTGGCCATAGCGACGGCGAGAGAGGTCTTCGATTTGCTGCGAGACGACCTCGTGGCCATCGAGCAGGAGTTGGGCCGCGACGCCGCCTCCGGCGTCAGCACCATCACGGAGATCGCCGAATATCTGAGGGAGGGCGGCGGCAAGCGCATTCGGCCGTCCCTGCTATTACTAGCCGCGCACATGCTCGGTTACTCCGGTCACGGCGCCATCCGCCTGGGTACCGTGGTGGAGATGGTGCACACCGCAACGCTGGTGCATGACGACATCATCGACGGCGCCGACACGCGGCGCGGACGCCCTTCAGCGAATACGACCTGGGGCAATGAAAAATGCGTGCTGGCCGGCGACTGGCTTTATATGCAGGCCTTCAAGGTGGCTCTGGAAGAGAAGAACCTGCGCGTGCTCGATCTGCTCATCGGCCTGACGCAGCAGATGGTGGAGGGCGAGCTGCTGCAGATTCAAAAGCTGGGCAAAGCCGTCTCCGAGGCTGAGTACTACGACCTGATCTTCCGCAAGACCGCCTGCCTGTTTGCCGTTTCCATGAGGCTGGGCGCGGTGCTGGCCGGCGCAAGCGAACAGGTGGAGGCCGGGTTGGCAGCCTATGGTCGCGCTGTCGGTTTGGCTTTTCAGATTGTGGACGACGTGCTGGACCTTACGGCCACCGAGGAAGTCCTGGGCAAGCCCGTGGCCAGCGATCTGCGCGAGGGCAAGGCTACGCTGTCGGTGATTCACTCCTTCGACCACGGCAGAGCCAGCGATCGCCAGACCATTCAGCGGGTTCTGGACGACCGCAGCTTTGAGAACGTGAGCCGCCAGCAGATTCAGGAGATTCTGGTCCGCAACGGGTCAGTGGAATATGCGATGTCGGTGGCCGACCGCTACGCCGATCAGAGCCGCAAGGCCCTGGCGCCGATGCCGGAATCCGAGTTCAAACGCGCGCTGCTGTGGGTGCCGGATTTTGTGGTGGCGCGGGACAAGTAGCGGTGTGTTTAAAAATGACTTGGCAAATGCCTGTTGCAATCCCAAAGGGGCTAAAGCCCATGTTTTAATGCCCTTTTCGGCACGACTGAAGTCGTGCTCTGACACAAGGGCAGCTCTTGAGGCTTGCTTTGGCGACCCCGAAGGAGATTGACGTGCAGGATGTATGGACACAGGTTGACCGCTACTTCTGCGATCTGCTGGCCCCGTCCGCAGCCGATGACGAGCTTGACGCCGCACTCGTGGCGAATAAGAAGGCTGACCTTCCGGCGATCGACGTTTCAAGGCTCCAGGGCAAGTTCCTCGAGTTTCTGGTGCGCAGTTCCGGTGCGCGGCGCATTTTGGAAATCGGAACCCTTGGCGGGTACAG
>Ga0182013_10007805_pt1 | contig 11674 bp, 11 predicted proteins | sample 612S2MmetaG_FD_120487 | JGI IMG/M metagenome (GOLD analysis project Ga0182013, IMG submission 120487) | Permafrost microbial communities from Stordalen Mire, Sweden - 612S2M metaG | ecosystem: Environmental > Terrestrial > Soil > Wetlands > Permafrost | place: Sweden: Stordalen | collected...
AGGATGACGATAGAGAGGTCAAGGATGACGATAGAGAGGTCAAGGATGACGGCAAAGCGGATCACGCGCCTTGCCGCCACACCCAGTCCGCGACATTGACCCGGATGGGGATCACGCCCAGACGCAGGAAGCGATCGGCTTCTTCCTGTTGCGAACGGACATCGTCGGCGCTGACCGGCAACACCTTGAACGGGGACCGTTTGATCGCGCGCAAGGTCGGATCGTACGGCATGGATGTTCCATCTGAAACCAGTTTGGCGACCTCGGCGGGATTGGCTTCAGCCCAGGAACTGATTCTGGAAAGTTCGGCGATGGTTTTGGTGGTGATGGCGGGGTTGGCTTCGACGAAGGCGCGGCTGCCGATCAGAAACGAATTCTGTGGCAGGATGTCGGTCGATACGGCCAGCACGCGCACCCCGGGATGGGTTTCGTACAAGGCGTAATACGGATCCCAGATCGTCCAGGCATCGATCGCGCCACGCTCGAACGCCGCCGCGGCGTCGGCGGGGGCCAGGCCGACCGGTTGCACGTCCTCAAATTTAAGTCCGGCCTTCTCGATCGCGGCAACGGTCAGATTGTGCGCGCTGGAGCCGCGGGCGAAGGCGATCCGCTTGCCTTTCAGGTCCGCCAGCGTCTGGATCGCCGAGCCCGCCGGCAGCAGAATCGCCGACAGACCGGACGGCACTGTCGCGATGTACAGCAAGTCGCTCTTCGCCGCCTGCGCGAAGATCGGCGGCGTGTCGCCGACCAGCCCGATATCGACGGCTCCGACGCGCATCGCCTCCAGGATCGGCGGCCCGAACTGGAATTCGGTCCACTGCACCTCGATCCCCAGCGGGTTCAGCAGCGTCTCCAGGCCACGCTGCCGCCGCTCCGCCATCAGGATGCCGGCGCCTTTTTGGGTGCCTACCCGCAACGTCTTCGCGGCGGCGGCGTGGGCCGCGCGTCCCAGAGCGAGCGCCGAGGCGCCAGCCAACAAACCCCGCCGCGGTATCATGCGAAAATCTCCCATCACCAGTTCGCGTCCAGACCGAGCAACCCGAGTACCTCACGACGTAATTCGGCGATACGCGGATCCCCGCGATGCCGCGGGTACGGCAGATCGACGGCGATGTCGGCTTTGATGGCGGCCGGACGATCGCTCAACACGATCACGCGGTTGGCCATGAAAAGCGCCTCCTCGACGTCGTGCGTCACCAGCAGCGCGGAAAACCCGGCGCGTTGCCAGAGCGAGACAAGCTCCCCCTGCATGGTGATGCGTGTCATCGAGTCCAGCTTGCCCAAAGGCTCATCCAGCAACAGCAAGGTTGGATCGTTAACCAAGGCGCGGGCCAGCGAGACTCGTTGCGCCATGCCACCGGACAATTGATGCGGATAGGCGGTCTCGAAATTCGTCAGGCCCACCAGCCGCAGCGCCTCATCCACGCGGCCGCCCTGGGCGCGCAACAAGCCGCGGGCTTCCAGGCCCAGGGACACGTTGGCGCGAACGGTTCGCCAGGGATACAAAGTCGGATCCTGAAACATCACCACGCGGGACGGATGGGGACCGGCGATGCGTTGCCCGTCCACCAGCAGCGTGCCGGTGGAGGGTGGCTCCAGCCCAGCCACCAGCCGCAGCAGCGTCGATTTCCCGCAGCCGCTGGGGCCGAGCAGCGCCACCAGTTCGCCGGCTTCCATGCGGAAACTGACACGATCCAGCACCGGCAATGTCTTGCCGTCGAGGGCGAACGCATGGCTGACATTCAGCACGTCCAGCGCCGAGCCGGGCGGCGCCGGTTCGACAAACCGCGCGGCAGTGCTCACCATTGGACCAACCCCTTTTGCCACGCCAGAAGTTTGTCTCTGGCCCGGAACAACAGCGTGATGAGCCCGGTGCACATCAGCGCCATCACCAGCAGCGCGGAATACATATTCGCGTAGGCAGCCCAGCCTTGAGCCCACTGCAAGTACCAGCCGAGTCCGGCTTTGACGCCCATCATTTCGGCGACGACCAGTACCGAGAACGACGCGCCCAGACCCATGAACAAACCGACGAACACCGATGGCATCGCCGCCGGGATCGCGACCTTCAGCACCAGAAAGCGCTGGCTGGCGCCCATCGTGCGCGCGACGTCATAGTAAGCTTTGTTCACGCCCGCGACGCCGGACCAGGTCAGCACGGTGACCGGAAAGCCGGTCGCCAGCGCCACCAGAAACGTGCTGGCGCTGTAACTTCCCGGGAACGCGAAAAACGCCAGCGGCAACCACGCGGTCGCCGGCAAAGGCCCCAGCAATCGCAACGCCGGATGCGCCCAGTACCCCACCGCGCGCGACCAGCCGATCGCCACGCCGGCGGCAAATCCGGCCATCGCGCCGATGACATATCCTCCGGCGAGCAAGCGTAACGAATGCGCGACACTCAGCCCGAGTCTGGGATAATCGTCGGTGAAGACTTCAAGCATGGCCTGCGGGGAGGCGAAGAACGGTCTCGGCAATACGGTGAATTTCGCGGTCGTCAGTTCCCAGGCCAGGAAAACGCCGGACAGCAGCAACAGCCACGGGCCGGAATAACGCGCCCGCTCGGCCACGTTTTTGGGCACCAGCGAGCCCAGTACGGCGATCGCGGCGAGGATGGCCCCGATCCCCGCCATCACCCACGCCAACAACCCCGTGCGATCGAAGTCGTCGATGTCCGGGAGCCACCCGGTCACTGCGGCATCCGTCAGCCACGCCACGGCGGCGATCCCGCCCAGAAACCAGAACGCGCGCGGCGCCGCTACCGGCTCATCCGCGACCGACTGGCCGATGTCCTCCGCCGGCCGTAACGATTTAGCTGAGAACATTGGCATAGACCTTGTCGGAGAAGCGATCGGCGTTGGTACTTGGTTTGATGACCGAGATGGCTTTCAGCTCTTCGATATAAAGCGCGATCTCCTGCTTCAGATCGGCGCCGACCGGATGATGGCCATGGGTATGGCCGCGCAACATTTCCGCCAATTGATCCGGCTTCGCGACCGGCGAGTAAGGCGCGAAAATCCGCGCGGTTTCGTCAGGATTGTCGTGCACGAATTCTTGCGCTTCCAGAATGGCCTCGGTCAGCGCGGCGGCGGCGGGTTTGTCGTCGCGGATCAGGCCGCCGCGCACGCCCAGAACGCAGCAGGCGCGGTGCGCGTATTCGCCGTCGAGGTTGGACGCGACCTCGCGCAGATCGTCGCGTTCCCGGATCACCCAGCCAAGCGGGTCGCCCAGAGTGAAGGCATCGACTTCGCCTTTTTTCAACGCGACCGGCAGCAGATCGCCCGGAAAGACCCGGAATTGCACGTCGTTGACCGGGTCGAAGCCAAGTTTCGCCAGGCGGATGGAGAAGAAATTCTTGTCCGGCGCGGCCATGTCGGTGACGCCGATGGTTTTGCCTTTCAGGTCCGCCAGCGTCTGGATGCCCAAGGTTTTCGCCGCCAGCAGCCGCATGCAGCCGCCATGCGTGGCCGTCGTGATGCGGACGTCGAAGCCTTGCTCCAGGGGTTTCAGCCAGCGCAACGCCATGCCGACGCCGGCATCCGCCTTGCCCGACGCGATCGCCTCCAGCAACTGATCCGTGGAACCACCGAAATTGATGAGTTCCACGTCCAGGTTGCGTTTGGAGAACAACCCCTTCGCCGCCGCGACCGGCACACCGGCGGTGCAAATGGCGCTGGCGTTCCAGGTCAGCCGCACCTTGCGCGGCTCCCCTGGCAGCACCGTGACGGGCACGGACGCGGAGGCCTTGCAGATCGGCGGCGCGGCCAGATCGGCGGGCAGCGGGGCGAAGCGGCTACTGGCGAACACTGACGGCGCGGCGAAGCCCAGGGGAACCAGCGCGGCGGCGGCGCCCGAGGCGCGCAGCAACCCACGCCGCGACAAAAGGTCGCGTTTCGAAACAACGGTCATGATGAACCTTCCTGATAGAGAGCCGCTATTCGGCCGGGACGGCGATTCTGCCGGTGCGGAACAACCGGTGCGCCAGCCGGCGGACATCGGCGAGCGTCGGCCACGTCGTGCCGTCCAGTTCTTCCAGCCGGAAATCGGTGGCGATGAAGCGGTAGCCGGTGTCCAGCCGCACGGCGGCGCCGACGAACGCGCCATCGATCTCGATGACGTGAGATTGCAACATGATGAGGATCCTTTGGTGTGGGAAAGCGGAGGTCAGCCGGTCGCGCGACCGTGCCGACATCGCATTCGCCGCTGGACGTTGGTCCAACGGGTCGCACCGGTTCCCTGTCTGAACGCCCTGGCGGCCATGGCGAGTGATCCTCTGGTTCGGCGATCGCCGGCTTTGGGGCCAGCGTCCTTTGAGGATTAGAGGATAATTTTCTACGATAGTGCAATAGACGACTCAAAATAAGATTTATTTTCTGGTTATCGCGTGAGTCACCAGAGTTTCTTGCTATAGCGAGCCATCAGACGGGACGACTTGTCGCCTCTTTCAGCGCCGACCTCGCCTGGGCCGGGTTGGGCTATCGCTTCACCGCGCCCCCGGCGCGCAACGCCTTGATGGTCAGGTGAGCCTGGCGCGGACGCTTAAAAGGGACGGAACAGGTGTTTTCACGGGACGAACTGACCATGCGTGGCAAAACAACAAGAGCCAGATCGTGACATGGATCAGTGCCAGGATGACGCTCAGGTCGATCCCGACTGTGCGTGCGATGACCTCTTGTCCGGTAACGCATGCGCGCCACGAACGTCGTTACCCAGGGAATATTGAGCGTGTCGCCGCTGAGGAACGGGTGGAGGAGAACCCAATGGAACGCTCCCAACGGCGCGTCGCCGAATACCGCGCCAACGCATGAGACCGTCACCAGCAAGGCAATGGCCAGTTTCCATGTCACGGGATTGACCAGCGCGCGGCGTAGCGAGCGAATGTCCGAAACTTCCAACATATGCGCCAACAAGAAGGGAGCGATGATCAGCGGCTGCCACTTCGGTAAAATACTCAGGAGGAAAAGCACGAAACCGGATAATGGCCGTTTGTCCCGGATCGCCCACAGCGCGGCGACGAACCGGCCGTGATCCATCGTCAATCCCGAAAGCATCACATGATTTTCCCATGGCGTAACGGCAACCGCCCGCCAACCAGAATCAATACTCATCGTGACAAAGCAAAGTATCAAGCCAACCCGACGCGGGCGCCGATTGAAAGAACCTCGAGAATCCTCTAACCTGGGCGCGCGATCCTTGCGTGCCGTCGCGTTCCCTGTCAGTCATCCAGGGCTGAGACATCGCGCTGTCTTGACCGATACTGGACCTCCATGCCGATGAGCGATGCATCTGAACCGCGCCCCCAAGCACACGACCGGTTCGCGGCGGCGGTCAGGCACCTCCCGTTTCTGCTTCACGGAATCCTGTTTGTTTGCTTTGGCATCGCCATTTATCTGTTCGGGGTCTTGTTGTTTTTTCCGCGGTATTTTCTCGGCCTGAACGCGGCGTTGAGACCGTTGAACGAGGCGATCGTCTGGTACAGCGGCGTGCCCGTGCTGATCGGCATCATTTTCATTCTCATCGACCTGCTCGTGCTGTTCCGGTGGAAGCGGCGCACCGGTCCCGTGCGGTACGACCCGCCCCGCGATTCCATGGTCACGGTGGCGCTCACCGCCTATGACGACGAAGCGAGCATTGGCCGCGCGGTCGAGGACTTTAAACGCCATCCGCGGGTCAGGACGGTGATCGTCATCAGCAACAATAGCAGCGATCAGACCCTCAGGCTGGCCCAGGAGGCCGGGGCGATCGCCTATGATGAACCAAAGCAGGGCTACGGCCAGTGCGTCTGGCGATGCTGGTCCGAAGCACTCCGGCACGACGATACGGAGTTGATTGTTCTCTGCGAAGGCGACATGACCTTCCGCGCGTACGATATCGACAAGCTGCTGGCCTATGTGCCGCACGCGGATATCGTCAACGGCACGCGCACGGCCGAAATATTGCGCCAGTTCGATACGCAGCTCAGCACGTTCATGTTTTACGGCAACGTGTTTGTCGGCAAACTTCTCGAAGCCAAACATCTCGGCAAGGGCACCATCACCGACGTGGGCACCACGTACAAATTGTGCCGGCGCGGCGCGATCCTGCGCCTTCTGCAAGACCTCGATCCGACTCTGAACCTGGAGTTCAACGCTTATTTCCTCGACCAGGCGTTAAGTCACGATCTGGCGGTCGTCGAGTGTCCCATCACGTTCCACCAGCGGACCGGTACCAGCAAAGGCGGCAACGTGAATGACTGGCGTGCTCTGAAAGTCGGTCTTCGCATGAGCGTGGGGATCGTACTGGGCTGGAGATTTGTTTTACGATGAGCGGCGAGTACCACCACACGCGGTTCGCCCCCGACCCCAGACGCGGCGTGCTCTGGCGCGCCCTTTGGCGCTTCCACTTCCGCAAGCTCATAAAACCAGACCATTGCGTTCTCGAACTGGGCGCCGGCTATGGCGACTTTATCAACACCGTCGTCGCGCGCCGCCGGATAGCGATCGATCGTTGGCCGGGCTTCATCGCTTACCTGGCGCCGGAGGTCGAGGGCGTCGCCGGGAACGCGGTCGATCTCGATTTCCTCGACGACCAGTCAATCGACTTCGTTTTCGCCAGCAACCTGTTTGAACACCTCACGAAGGACGATCTCGCCAGCATACTGGCGCAGCTTCGGCGCAAGCTGCGGCCTGGCGGCACGCTGAATATCCTGCAGCCGAATTACCGCTATGCGTTTCGGGAGTATTTTGACGATTATACTCATGTCTCGATTTACTCCCACATCAGCATGGCGGATTTCCTGACCGCCAACGGTTACGCCGTCCTTGAAAATCATCCGCGGTTCCTGCCGCTGACGGTCATATCGCGCCTGCCGGTCTCGCCCAGGCTGATCCAGGCATACTTGCTTTCGCCGATCAAACCGATGGGGAAGCAAATGCTGATCCGGGCGCGGCCGAACTAATTCGGACCCGACGGCTGAACCGCTCCAGATCATTTGGCGACGTCCACGCGACCGGTCATAACGCGAAGGTCAGACGTCGATGTCCTCGACCGTCTTCGCGTGTTCCTGAATGAACAGGAACCGCAGCTCCGGCCGCCGCCCCATCAGGCTCTCCACCAGATCGGCGGTCGCCGCGCGTTCTTCCGGCGCCGAGACGACCTTCAGCAGCGTCCGCTTCGCCGGGTCCATCGTCGTCTCCCGCAACTGCGCCGGAGGCATCTCCCCAAGGCCCTTGAATCGGCTGACCTCGACCTTGGCGCCCGCTTTGAACTCTGACTTCATCTTCCGCTCACGGTCCGCGTCATCCATCGCATAGACCGACTTCGCCCCCTGCGTCAGCCGGTACAAAGGAGGCTGCGCCAGATACACATGCCCATGCCGCACCAGCTCCGGCAGTTCCCGATAGAAGAACGTCATCAGCAACGAGGCGATGTGCGCGCCATCGACGTCGGCGTCCGTCATGATGATCACCCGGCCATAGCGCAATTTCGCCCGGTCGAACCGGTCGCCCACGCCGCAGCCAAGAGCCTCGATCAGATCACGCAACTCCTGGTTCTGCCGCAGCTTGTCGGCCGACGCCGACGCCACGTTCAGGATCTTGCCTCGCAGCGGCAGGATCGCCTGGGTGTCCCGGTTGCGCGCCTGCTTCGCGGAACCGCCCGCGCTGTCGCCCTCGACCAGGAAAATCTCTGTCTCGGCGGCGTTTTCCCGCGCGCAGTCCGTCAGCTTACCCGGCAACCGCAATCGCCGCGTGGCGGATTTCCGAGGCGTATCCTTGGCCTCCTTGCGGCGGATGCGTTCTTCCGCCCGCTCGATCACGAACGCCAACAGATTGTCGGCGGACGCCGGATCCGCCGCCAGCCAATGATCGAACCGGTCGCGCAATGCTGTCTCGGTCAACCGAGTCGCCTCGCCGTTGGTCAGCTTTTCCTTGGTCTGGCCCTGGAATTGCGGCTCGCGGATGAACAGCGACAATTTGGCCGCGATCGGGTCCAACGCGTCGTCCGCCGTGATCTGCGCCGCGCGCTTGTTGCCGCGTTGCTCGCCCCAGGCGCGCAGGCCCTTCACCAACGCCGCGCGAAATCCCGTCTCATGGGTGCCGCCCTGAGGTGTCGGGACGGTGTTGCAATAGGAATCGAGTAAGCCCTCGCCCTCATCCAGCCAAACGATGGCCCATTCCAGCCGGCCGGTTGCCTCACCGGGCAGGTTGGCCTCGCCAGACCAGATCTGCGGCAGGACGCGGGTCGAGTCGCCGATGTCGGCTTCCAGGCTGTCGCGCAACCCGCCGGGGAAATGCAGTACCGCTTCAGCCGGTGTCTCGTCCTTGCCGCCCTTCAGCAGCGCCGGATCGCAAGACCAGCGAATTTCGACGCCGCGGAACAGATAGGCCTTGGAGCGGCAGAGCTTGTATAGCCGCGCCGGTTGGAACCGAGGGTTGGCGAACACGGTCGCGTCCGGCCGGAAGCGGATGGAGGTGCCACGCCGGTTATGCACCGGACCGGCGTTGATCAGCTTCGTGACCGGGGCGCCCTTGGCGAAATTTTGCTTCCACAGCGTGCGGTCGCGCGCGACCTCCACCTCCATCACCTCGGACAGCGCGTTGACCACGGAACTGCCGACACCGTGCAGCCCGCCCGACGTCGCGTAGGCCTTGCCGCCAAACTTTCCACCCGAATGCAGCGTGGTAAGAATGACCTCCAACGCGCTGAGATTTTTGAATTTCGGATGCGGATCGACCGGAATGCCGCGGCCATTGTCACGCACCGTCAGGAACCCGCTGTCCTCCAGCGTCACGTCGATGAAACTGGCATGGCCCGCGACGGCCTCGTCCATCGCGTTGTCGATGATTTCCGCCGCGAGGTGGTGCAGCGCTGTTTCATCGGTGCCGCCGATATACATGCCGGGCCGGCGCCGCACCGGCTCCAGCCCCTCCAGAACCTCGATATCCTTGGCGGAGTAGTCGTCGGCCGAGGGGGGCGGAACCGCCTTGCCGCGCTTCGCCGCCGCCTTCCCGCTCGCTGAACCGCCGTCCGCGTTAAACAAGTCGTTCATGCTGTGTTCCCGTCGCGAGCCGGCACCCTAGCCGGATCGGACGAGTCAGGGCAACCGGAACCGGACCCTGGATTCTCCCGCGGGCGGGCATCCCTGGCGGGAGATGTCCAGGCGAAGCGGCCGGCATCCCTGCCGGCCGTCACACACCGAACCAGCGCCGGACTTCAACGAATGTTGATGTTCAGGCCAAAGCCGGGCGCGCCATAAACAATCGGCGGCGCGTAATAGGCGGGGCCGCCGTAGACCACCGGGGGCGCCCGGTAATAGGCGCGGTCGCGATGCCAGTCGCGATGGTCGCCGCGGTGATCCTCGGCGAACGCCGCGCCTGAGAAAGAACTGACGATGAAAGTCCCCGTCAACGCCGCGGCCAAAAGGCTCGCGCCCAGGCGGCGTTCAGGTCTGGTTTTGATCGTGCTGGTCATGATGACCTCCCTTGCGAAGCATTTCCGCTGACAACGCGTGCCAGAGACACGCCGGCGCCCGAGCTCATGATAGGGAGCGGACTTCCGGCGGCGTCAGATGGTTTGGCCTCAGCCGGTCTGGCCGCGCGCCGCGGCGGCGTTTTGATGCGCCGCCAGGAACACCGCGTCCGCCGTCTTCTTCTGCGCGTCCGGCATCGCCGAGTACAGCGTCGAGAAAGACGAGATCAGATGCTTCAGCCCATCGACATGCGCCTGCGCGTACTTCTGATACATCTTCAGATCCTCGACCGCGGTCATGCTGTCCGGTGCCGTCGTGTGGCTGTCCGCCACGACCTTATCCAGGTTCGCCGCGTTATCCCGCATCGCCTTGGCCACCGCGTCCCACTTCTTTTCCTCGTCGGGCGCGATCTTGAGCTGGTCGTGCAGGGTAGCGATGCGCTGCTCAACCGTCTCGCTTTTGGTCTCCGTGGAAGCCGCGCCGGCCGGGGCCCGCGGTGCCGCCGTTTGTGGCGTGGTCGCCTGGGCTAATTGCATCGCAGCGCTGGTGACCGTGTCGGCGTGTGCGACGCTAAGCGTTCCGGCCAGGATCGTGGCCCCCATCAGCGCCGCGACGGTCATCGAGCGTCGCGCCGCTGGCTGGATTCCTCTGGGCGCGGCGATCAGGAGAGAGGCGATTGGCATGGTGGATTTCCTCATTGGTTCGCGGACGGCCGCCAGGAAATTCGGGCCGGCGTGCCAGGCGTCCGATAAACCCCGCGGCATACGGATGGTTCCCGCGCCGTCTGCTCGTGCCGCCCAGTTCAGGCGGCAAGCCGGGTCTCGGCGGCGCGGCCCAGAGCGAGCACCGAGGTCACCAGCGCCTCGACGTCCTCAATCGCGGTACGATGGTTGACGATGGCGGCGCGAATGGCCGTCCGCCCGCCAATCGTGGTCAAGGATGGAGCCACCCTTCCCGCCTCATGCAAATCCGCCACGATCTCCGCGTTCAACCGATCCGCGTCCGCGCCGCGATAGCCGAAGCAGACAATGTTCAACGGCGCTGGCCCGAGCAGTTCCAGCGCCGGCTCTCGCGACACAAGCTCCGCCAGACGCCGCGCCAGCTCGACTGTCCGCGCGACCACGCCGCCGATCGCGTCCGCGCCGTAGGTCTTCAACGTGAACCACGTCTTCAGGGCCCGAAATCCGCGCGACAGGTCCGGCCCGTAATCGCATGGCCACCAGTCGCCGCCCGCCAGCCCTCGCTCCGCCCGCCGCAGATAGGCTTCGTCGGCCGCGAAGGTGCGCCGCAGCCACGCGCCGTCCCGCACCAACAGGAACCCGGAATCGTACGGCACCTGGCCCCATTTGTGCCAGTCGAACGCCAGGGAATCCGCCCGCTCGATCCCGGCCAGCAAGGGCGCGAGGCCGGGCGCCAACATGGCGAGAGCCCCGAACGCGCCATCGATGTGGAAATGCAGGCGCTCGTCCGCGGCGATGCCCGCGAGCGACTGAAGATCGTCGATGGCACCGACATCGACCGTGCCCGCCGTGCCGATCAGCAGGAAGGGCTCCATCCCGGCGGCCCGATCCGCTTCGATCACCGGACGCAGCACGTCGATCCGAATGCGCTGGTCCACGTCCACCGGAATCCGCCGAAGCTGATCGCGGCCCAATCCTGACATCTCCATGGCCTGGGCGATGCACCCGTGCGCCGCGTCGGAGGTGTAGGCGATCAGATGTCGTCCCATCACCGCCAGCCCCTGCCCGCGCACCGCCGCCCCCAACGCCCGTGTGCGCGCGGCGAGCACGCCGATGAAATTCGCCGCCGAGGTACCGGTCACGAACAGCCCGCTCGCGGTCGCGGGAAAGCCGAACAGGTCGCGAGTCCAGGCGATCATCTGGCGCTCGACCTCGATCGCCATGTGATCGCGCCCGCCCGCGTTGGCGTTCATGCCGGCGGCCAGCATTTCGGCGAGCATGCCGACCGGCGTGCCACCACCCTGCACCCATCCCATGAAGCCCGGATGCGCGTTGCCGCTGGAATACGGCAGGATCGAGCGCAGGAATTGGTCGTGCACGTCGCCCAGTTCCGTGGGCTGCCGCGGCATGGTTTCGCTGAGTTCGCCAGACGGCGGCGCACGCCAGACTGGCTGGTCGCGCAACGTTTCCATATGGTCGAACATGTCGTCCAACATGCGGTGCCCATCGCGGCGGATATCGTTCCAGTCCGCGGGATCGAGAGAGGCTG